>JAABUN010003726.1_pt1 | contig 18349 bp, 13 predicted proteins | sample 5559311 | NCBI WGS metagenome assembly JAABUN01 (sample SAMN10711877, study PRJNA513370) | rock metagenome | isolation source: Antarctica rocks | place: Antarctica: Victoria Land, Siegfried Peak sud | reverse complement strand
CCTGCCGCCAGCTCTCACCGATCCTGGACGCCATCGCAACCGAGCACGCGGACAAGGTCGACGTCGTCAAGGTCAACGTCGATGACAATCCCCGTACTGCAGCGACCTACGGCATCACCTCGATTCCCGCAGTGTACGTCTTCAAGGGAGGCGAGGTCGCGGCCAAATCGATCGGCGCCAAGCCGAAGCAGATGCTCGAACAGGAATTTGCGGCCTTTATCAACTGATTCCTGACCAACGCCGGAAGGGTAGTCCGTTTCCGGTGGTCCCTCTCCAGCCAAGGCTCGCCAGCTCCGGGAGTATAACCCAACCGATCGTGGTCGTACTCCAGGATCGATGTGCAGCGACAGGGCCCGTCCCCGCCGCCATCGGTCCGCCGACCGGACCCGAGACCATAGGCACACCATGGGTTTGGTGGGCCGCGACCGGTAACTCGCTGATGTCCGGCCCGTGACGGTTGTCCACGCAAGGATCTCCGCCCGGGGTGCATCGGTGCATTTCTGCAAATCTCACGGGGAGCGCTTGTAGGTTTAGGGGGAAACCTTGGTGTGTAGGTGCGCCTCGTGTTTCACGTGAAACGACCGAACTGTACATGTGGCTCGGGGTCGGCTAGTTGAACGGACATAATCGCAGCCCTAATGGCCCAGGCGAGGTGATCGAAGCCGTCCCCGCTGGGAGACCGATAGAGTCTGACTTGGCGCGGGCCGTTTCACGTGAAACATAAGGGGAGGACGACCGCGGTCCGCCCTAAAACCGACAGGGCGACCACTGGTCTTCCGCAGACTACTCTGTGGGTATTGCGCTCGCCTCAGAACGCTGACGCTTGACGGCCACCCCGAAGTTGCCGTTGAGAACTCGACTCGCACTGGACCCAAGGAGAGACCGAGCGCGGTCAACCGGCCGATGTCGAATTACAACAGGCCAATGTCGGATTACAAAAGAGGTGCTCCGGTTCCACGTGAAACCGGAGCTCTTCACATTGACAGTGGACCGGTTGAGTAGGCTGGGGCGTCCTTCAGCCCCAGCCCGTCACCTCGGGGTGGGCGCGAGAACTCCCATGATGCGGTTGAGGTCGTCGACGCTCCCGAACTCGATGCTCACGCGACCTTTCTTCGCACCCAAGGTGATCTTTACGCTCGTGTCCAGACGATCGGACAGTGAGGTCGCAAGGTAGTCCAGACGTTCGTGACGGGCCCCGTCACGCGGCACACTCGGCTTGCTGGCGCGCCGCAATCCGCCGCTCAGTGCAACGATCTCTTCCGTAGACCGGACAGACAGACCCTCACCGACGATTCGCTGAGCCAGCTTCTCCATATCCGCCTGGTCACTCAGCCCGAGCAGCGCCCTCGCATGCCCCGCCGAGAGTATGCTGGCTGCGACCCGGCGCTGCACCAGCGGAGGGAGCTTCATCAATCGCAAGGTATTCGATATCTGGGGACGGGACCGGCCCAGGCGGCCGGCAAGCTCTTCATGCGAACACCCGAAGTCGTCCAACAGCTGCTGATAGGCAGCGGCTTCTTCGAGAGGGTTCAGGGCGCTCCGGTGCAGGTTCTCGAGGAGAGCATCCCTCAGCAGGTCGTCGTCATGGGTGGAACGGATAATCGCAGGGATGGCCTCAAGACCGGCTTCCCGCGAAGCCCGCAACCGCCTCTCGCCCATGACTAATTCATAAGACGCCTCACCACCCTCCTGCGAGGGGCGCACGACGACGGGCTGCAGCACGCCGATCTCCCTGATCGAATGGACGAGCTCCGCGAGTTCATTGTCGTCGAACTCCCGGCGCGGTTGCTTCCGGTTCGGGTGAATGCTGTCGACAGGTAGCTCTTCGAAGCGGGCGCCAGGAACCTCCACCAGCGTTGTCGAATCTAGATCAGTTGCAACTGTTCCGGCGCCATCTGTTGAGTCGTTCGACCTGTTGGTTTCACGTGAAACATGCTCTCCTGGACCACCGGCCGCGTCACCGCCTGTCCTTTCGGCATAATCCGACGCGGCTCCTTCCGCGTAGGGCTCGGTTCGTTGTGTTGAACCAACATTGCCCGCAGCTCTGTCACCCACGAAGTCGGGGGACGGAAGAACCTTGCCATCGTCCTCCGGGGACGTCTCCCTTTCGACCTTCGCTGCGACACTCCTCTGTCCATTCACAGACTTCGCAACGCGTTTTGTTTGTGCATCGAGTACATTCTTGTTGATCCCGGTCCTCAGAGCAGAGGAATAGGAGCGGGGCTGCTGGGCAGCGTCGTCCATCGTGACCCGCTCGAAGAAGAGGTCGACGGGCCGCCCACCGTCCTTGCGCGTGGCGTCCCGGCTTGGCGCTGGTGCTACCTCGTCAAAGGAATCGACCGGCCCGGGCTGATCCGTGTCTGACTCCTCGGCCGGAGCGCTGGGAATGAGCGCGCCGAGCCCTCGTCCCAACCCTCGTCGTTTCTCAACCATCTGTCGCTCCTTCCGATGTGTAAAGCTTGGCTTCACCGCTACAACTGACCGGGTATCTCGAACCGGTGACTCGGCATGCTATGACCGGGAGGCTATCTCGGCCGCCGCTTCCTGATAGGACAACGCGCCGCTTGAGGACGGATCGTACGTCATCACCGTCTGCTGATAGCTCGGGGCCTCAGAGATGCGTACGGATCGAGGCACCACGGCTTTCAGGACCTGCTGAGGGAAGTGCTCCCGAACGTCCGCTGCAACCTGCGCTGCGAGATTCGTGCGCCCGTCGTACATCGTCAGGAGGATGGTGGAGACGGTGAGATGTTCATTCAAATGCTTCTGGATCATCTCGATGTTCTTCAGTAGCTGACTGAGTCCTTCCAGCGCGTAGTACTCACACTGGATCGGGATCAGCACTTCCTTGGCCGCGACAAAAGCATTGACGGTGAGAAGGCCGAGGCTCGGTGGGCAATCGATGAAAACGAAATCGAGCCGGGGTTCGCCCTGCTCCTCACGCTGCCTCATGTACACGTCAATCGCTCGCCGGAGTCGCTGTTCGCGTGCAACCAGGGAGACGAGTTCGATTTCGGCGCCCGCGAGGTGGATCGTGGCCGGCGCGCAGATCAGGTTCGGCACGTCGGGACAGGGTGCCACCACCGCGCCGAGGGGCACATCGTCGATGAGAACGTCATAGATGGAATTGACCTCAGCGTGGTGATCGATGTTCAGCGCCGTTGATGCGTTGCCCTGGGGGTCGATGTCGATCACCAGAACCTGCAGCCCGGCCGTGGCGAGCGCGGCCGCGATATTAACCGTCGTCGTCGTCTTCCCGACTCCGCCCTTCTGATTGCTGATTGTCATGATTCGGGTGTTTCTCGGCTTGGGTAGCGACGTGCCGAGCAGCTTCTCTCGGCGCTTAACCTCGTTCGCCAGCTCCCGTCCGAGCGGAGACGAATCGTCCATGGCTTCCATAACGCTCCTGCTCTTCGCCGCTTCGACCGCGGACGGCGCGCCGATGGCACCAGATGGAAGAGGGGCGGTTTCACGTGAAACGGCCTCAGCGGTCGTTGATCCGGCAAACGATTTAGGTTGATTCTCGCCGAAATCCTCTGTCCGAGGCAGCCCTGATACCAGAAGTGGTGCGGATCTTCTTGCGCAGGCGTCCTTGATGATCACTCAGTAACTCACTCTCACATACCGGACGTCGTTATCTACTAGGGTAGCGGGAAGCACGCGGGCAAGAGGTGATGCCGGCGTCCGGGTCCGCCATCTGTCGCACGAGTTCACACCGAGCGGACGGGTATCCGGACCACGATAGTAGGTTCTGCCAGCGTGCTGGCTCCAGCGGTCACAATCTCCGCAGAACCCCCGCCCAGTGTCCTGATCACCTTCCGAGCCTTCACTATTTCCTCGCCGGCACTTCGGCCCTTGATCGCCAGCACCTGACCGCCCGGCCTGGTGAGCGGGATGGTCCATCCCGCCAGGGTGGACAGCGCCGCAACAGCGCGCGCCGTCACATAGTCTCCGAGGACCGTCCCCGCCACCTCCTCTGCCCTGGCCCGATGTACCGTCACATTAGTGAGCTGGAGGTCCTCCACGACCTCGCTCAGCCAGGTCACCCGCCGCTCGAGCGGTTCTACCAGGTGTACTTCAAGATCGGGCCGAGCAATCGCCACGGCCAGCCCGGGGAGACCGGCACCGCTGCCGACGTCGACCACCGATGCATCCTGACTTATCAACTCCGACAGGACCGCGCAGTTCAGCACGTGGCGGTCCCAGAGACGCGGTCCCTCCCGTGGGCCGAGGAGCCCTCGCTCAATCCCGGAGGACGCGAGGTGCCGAACGAAGTCGAGGGCGAGATCCAGTCGATCACCGAACACCGCGGCGGCGGCGGCGCTGTCCGGGCCGGATGGTTCCGGGAACATGCCGCCGGTCGGGTGGACAGTGTCAGGCATCACTGGGAGACACAACGATGTGCCGTGCCTGGCCCTCGCCCTCGGATTCACTGACGAAACCAAGGTCGGCGACGACATCGTGCACGATCTTTCGCTCATAAGCGGACATGGGGGCAAGGGCGACATCGTCGCCCTTCTCCCTGACATTTTCCACTGCCTCCTGCGCGAGCTTGGCCAGTTCCCTGCCGCGGCGGTCCCGATATCCATCCACATCGAGCACGAGGCGCGAGCGGGTATCGGTAGCCGTCAGCACAGTCAGGCGGGTGAGTTCCTGCAGCGCCTCGATCACCTCGCCATCGCGTCCGACGAGCGAGGCTAGCCCAGCGTCGGACGTGTCCTCCGACACCACGGAGATGTAGGTGCGGCCGCTCCGGACCTCGATGTCGATGTCCCCGTCGATATCGGCGATGTCCAGGAGTTCCTCGAGGTAATCCGCCGCTACGTCACCCTCCTCATCAAGTCTCGTGGCCTTGCTTTCCCCGGCGACCTCACCATCCTCGGTGGGCTCCGTGCTGCCGAGCCCGGACGTCTGCTCTTCGTTGTCTACCGTCATCGCTTCTTCCTCTTCTTGCGCTGGGGCTGGACACGCTGGCCCCGGACCTCTGGAACTGCCTCGATCGCCGGCTCGGTCTTCCGCTCGCCGAGGAGCGGCGCTACCGGCAGCCCCTTCTTGGCGCGCCGGTCGGCGAGAGCCTTGGCCGCAGGTGAGCCGGGCGTAGGCATCTTACGAATGACGTAGAACTGCTGGGCCATGGTCCAGATGTTGGTCGTGGTCCAGTAGACCAGGACGCCGATCGGGAAGTTGATGCCGCCGATCCCGAATACCAGCGGAAGGATGTACAGCATGATCTTCTGTTGGCGCATGAACGGGCTCTGCAGAGCTTCCGCGGACATGTTCTTGGCCATGATCTGTTTCTGTGTAATGAACTGCGATGCCGTCATGGCAATGATCATGATCACGGACAGGATGATGACACTGACGTTCATCTCGGCGCCAAAGCTGCCGAGGAAGGTCGAGGACAGGGGGGCGCCGAAGATCGTGGCGTCGTCGAACTGTCGGACCGAATCCGGCGAGAGGGCCCCTACCTGGGCCCCTTCCTCACTGGCGCGGGAGATGCCATTCAGCACCGTGAACAGCGCGAAGAAAAACGGCATCTGAATAATGATCGGGAGGCAGGCGGCGAACGGATTGGTCCCGTGTCTCTTGTACAGGGCCATCTGCTCCTGCGTCATTGCCTGCCGCGAGAGCTGATCCGTCTTGCCCTTGTACTTCTGCTGGAGCTTCCGAAGATCGGGCTGCAGCGCCTGCATGCCCCGTTGGGCCTTGATCTGTTTCACGAAGACGGGAATAAGCGCGGCGCGGATGACGACGACGAGGCCGACGATCGAGAGGACCCAGGTCCATCCCGAGGCCGGGTCCATCCCCAGATAGGTGAAACCCTCGTGGAACATGAACATGATCCACGACACGAGCCACCTGAAGGGTGCCAGAATCGTCTCGAAAAAACCCATAGTCAGTTAGCTCCTCGGGCCGCGGGGCGGCTTTCGTCATCGGCCGGAATCACCGGGTGGTTCAACACAACAATCGCGGGAACCTCGCCTTCCGGGAAGGTCCTGGAGCCAGCCGGTACGTGGTCGACGCCGCCGTCGTTCCACGGATGGCAGCGGGTCAACCGTCGAGAAGCAAACCATCCTCCACGTACGAATCCGTGGACCGTCACGGCCTCGAGCGCGTACGCGGAACAGCTCGGATAGAACCGGCACACCGGTCCGTACAGCGGAGAGACGACCTTCCGGTACGCAATCAGGAACCCGATCGCAATCAGGCGCGGCAACCCGAGGAGGGACACCGACGCATCGACAGCAACCCCTCTCACGATACTCTGCCTTCCCTCTCCGGTGCGTCGAAGTGCGCCAGCCTGCGGACCACCACGGCCAGGCAGCTCGTGAAGTCCCTGTGCAGGGCCGGCCAGTCACTGGCCGCCGCCGCTGGTAGGGCCCGGACGACGACGTCGTACCCGCTGGGGTGCGTGGTTACCCACTCCGCCGAGGCGTGACGCAGCCTTCGTTTAACGAGGTTGCGCGTAACGGCGTTCCCCACGTTCTTTCCGACGATGAAACCCACCCGTGAGGGCACGGCATCTGAAGTCCTGGAGCCATATAGCACAACGTTCCGGCGCCCTGAGCGGGCACCGGAACGTACAGTACGTGCAAAATCCACTGCCGTTCGCACTCTGTGAATCATCGGCAGCATAATGGGGTCCTGTTTACCACCGTGGGAGGGAACCCGGCGCCTGCACGATCACCCGAAGGATGCATGGCGAGGGAGGAACCGCTTATGCCGAGAGTTCGGTGCGACCCTTGCCGCGGCGTGCCGACAGGATGGCACGACCTGCACGGGTCCGCATACGAAGCCGAAAACCGTGCTTCTTGGCACGGCGGCGGTTATTCGGCTGAAAAGTCCGCTTGCTCACTGTAGTTACTCCAGAACGATCTTGGGATGCGTCCGGTCCATTGCAACAAAGGAGAAGAACAGACTGACGCTATGAAGGTGCACATCGAACACTCGCGTTGCACATTCACGTCCCGAGGCTCTGAGTACCCGGGACACGTGTTACGGCGTGCGAGATGCGGACGTGGTGGACTACCTAACGTTAGGCGACGCAACGGAAGACCGTCAAACCCGCCATCGTGGTCCCACGGGCCTGAACTGTCCGAGCCTGTGGACAACCGGCTTCCGGGTCACCCTACACGCATCGCGTTCGGGGTCCATCGAAGCGGTCTCCACCTCCCTGCCGCAACGCTCCATCCCGCTATCTTCTGCACTTTTCATCCTCTAGTCTTGGCCATGGTCCGCCCACTCACCACATGTGTACAAGTCTGTGGATGACGGATCTTTTCGATCACGAGCAGCGCAGCGAAGAGGGGTTTTTGTGGGCACAGATGAGGTAAACGACGTCGGGAGTTCCTGGCGTAAAGTCATCCGGACCCTCGAGCAGGACGATCGCGTCACTCCCCGCCAGCGTGGATTCATGGTGCTCGCGCAGGCCCAGGGTCTCATCGCTAGCACGATGCTGATCGCTGTTCCCAACGAGCTCACCCGCGAGGTGCTGCAGGCCCAACTCAAGGGAGCACTGGATGAAGCCCTGCGGGATGTTTTCAGGGAAGACATCCAGTGTGCCTTCGTCATCGACCCCGAGCTCGTCCCCGTGCACAAGGAGACCCAGGAGCAGGCACCCGAGATCACCACACCGGAACCGAGGGGGGAAGCCCCGCCCGCACCCACGCCTCCGAGCAACTCGCACGAGTTCGGCCGGCTCAACCCGAAGTATGTCTTCGACACCTTCGTCATCGGTTCGTCCAACCGTTTCGCCCACGCAGCTGCCGTCGCCGTTGCGGAGGCCCCCGCGAAGGCCTACAACCCCCTGTTCATCTACGGGGATTCGGGCCTGGGAAAAACGCATCTGTTGCACGCCATCGGTCACTACGCCCGGCACCTCTACACAGGAATCCGTGTCCGCTACGTCAACTCGGAGGAATTTACCAACGACTTCATCAACTCCATCCGCGATGACGAGGGTTCGAGTTTCAAGCAGACGTACCGCAATGTGGACATCCTGCTGATCGACGACATCCAGTTCCTCTCCGGCAAGGACCGGACCATGGAGGAGTTCTTCCACACCTTCAACGCGCTGCACAACCACAACAAGCAGGTGGTCATTACCTCCGATCTGCCGCCGAAACAACTCATCGGCTTCGAAGAACGCATGCGGTCCCGCTTCGAATGGGGCCTGCTGACGGATATCCAGCCGCCGGAGCTCGAGACCCGCATAGCGATCCTGCGCAAGAAAGCGATCAGCGACAGCCTGAGCGCACCGGATGATGTGCTGGAGTACATCGCCTCGAAGATCGCGACCAATATCCGCGAACTGGAGGGCGCACTCATCCGGGTCACAGCCTTTGCCAGCCTCAATCGCGAGCTGGTCGACGTCAACCTCGCGGAGATCGTCCTGAAAGACCTCATCTCCGACGACGGTGCCCGAGAAATCACCTCGACGGTGATCATGGCGCAGACGGCTGACTACTTCCAGATCAGCCTGGAGGAGCTGTGCAGCAAATCTCGAACGAGGACACTCGTCACCGCGCGCCAGATCGCCATGTACCTGTGCCGCGAGCTGACGGACATGTCCCTTCCCAAGATCGGGCAGGAGCTTGGCGGCCGAGACCACACCACCGTCATCCATGCAGACCGGAAGATCCGTGAGCTCATGGCCGAGCGCCGCGCGATCTTCAACCAGGTCACCGAACTGACCAACCGGATCAAGCACAAGCAACGGGAAACCTGACGACGCCGGCTCGACCACCTGTACTTCACCGCTGTCATTAACTGCTACGGACACTTAACTGCCCTGGCCAACTGACTGCTGTGGACGGTGCTGTGGATAACCCGGAAGACACCGCCCCCGTCCTGAGGAGAAACGTCCTGCAGTCTGTGGATCTGCGGAAGGTTGGAGCTTTCCACACAGCTGACCGCTATCGGCCGTCGTCTGCACTCACACGTTGTCCACATGCCGGATCCGCATAAGAGCAGGGACCAGCGAGGTTATCCACAGAATCCACAGCAGTTATTAACACTACGAACCTTTAACCCCTAAGGCTTTCAAATAACATTTCACCTCCTGTCGACCCCGGGGCGAAGCCTGTCCCGTCCCTGCGCACTGACCCGCTATCCGACGACGCCTTGACCCAGTAGGGTGGGACTTCCCCGTGTCCGCGCACTTCGAAGACGGGTGGGCGAACATCCTTTCCGCTGGCGTATGGCCGGTGGTTGTTCTTTGATCCGGTGAAAGGCTGCACTGCTTCGTGAAATTCAGAGTTGAGCGGGACGTACTTGCAGAAGCAGTCTCTTGGACCGCGCGTTCCCTGTCACCACGACCTCCGGTCCCGGTTCTGGCCGGCCTCCTGATCAAGGCGGAAAATGGCGCCCTGAGTCTGGCGAGCTTCGACTACGAGATCTCTGCTCGGCTGGAGATCGCCACCGATGTGCTCGAGGAAGGTACAATTCTTGTTTCGGGTCGTTTGCTGGCTGACATCTGCCGTAGTCTGCCATCCGCTCCCGTCGAAGTGGCCAGCGACGGCTCCAAGGTGACCCTGACCTGCCGCAACACCCGTTTCGATCTCGCCACGATGCCCGAGGCCGAATACCCGGAGTTGCCTAAGCTGCCTGCCGTGAGCGGTGTCGTCGATGGTGATGCCTTCTCACAAGCCGTGTCCCAGGTCATCATCGCCGCAAGCCGTGATGACACCCTTCCCATCCTCACCGGCGTGCGCATGGAGATCGAGAACGATCTGATCACTCTGCTGGCTACGGACCGCTACCGCCTTGCGTTGCGGGAAGTCTCCTGGAAGCCCACCACGCCCGGTATCTCCACCAGCGCACTGGTCAAGGCAAAGACGCTCAATGAGGTGGCGAAAACCCTCGGTGGTGCCGGCGACCTGAACATCGCCTTCTCCGGCGATTCCGAACTCATCGGCTTCGAAAGCGGCGGGCGACGCACCACCTCGCTGCTCATCGACGGGGAATACCCCAAGATCCGTTCGCTCTTCCCCGACAGCACACCGATCCACGCCACCGTCCAGACGACCACTCTGGTCGAGGCGGTCCGCCGCGTCTCCCTGGTCGCCGAGCGCAACACCCCTGTACGTCTCGCCTTCACCGAGGGTCAGGTGACGCTCGACGCCGGAACGGGCGAGGATGCGCAGGCTTCGGAGGCAATCGAAGCGACGCTCGACGGCGACGACATCACCGTCGCCTTCAATCCGCACTATCTGAGCGAAGGTCTCGGCGCTTTCAGTAGCCCGTACGTCAGGTTCTCCTTCACCTCGCCGCCGAAACCTGCGGTGATCTCGGCCCAGGATGATGTGGTGGGTGAGGACAGGGAAGATTACAGATACCTGCTGATGCCCGTACGTCTTCCCAACCAGTAGCCGTTCCGCAGCCCAGCGGCGCGCGGTCCGGCAGCAGACACCACGGCAGAAAGAGAAGCTCATGCACATCGGCCTCATCGGACTCGGAAAAATGGGCTTCAGCATGAGGGAGCGACTCCGCAAGAGCGGGATCGAGGTGACAGGGTTTGATCGGAACCCTGAGCGCACCGATGTATCGAGCCTCGAGGAACTTGTCGCAGCACTTCCCGAGCCACGCATCATCTGGGTCATGGTTCCGGCCGGTCAGATCACCGACGGGGTCTTGAACGACCTCGCTGAAGCACTCACGGCGGGCGATCTGGTGATCGACGGCGGAAACTCCCGGTTCACCGACGACCAGCTCCACGCAGCACTGCTCGCCCAGAAGGGCATCAGGTTCATCGACTGCGGCGTATCGGGAGGAGTCTGGGGGCTCGAGAATGGCTACGGCCTGATGGCCGGCGGCAGCGCGGAGGATATCGCTCTCGTGATGCCGGTCTTCGATGCGCTCCGGCCGGAGGGGAACCGTGCGGAAAGTTTTGTCCATGTGGGCGATACCGGGGCCGGGCACTACGCGAAGATGGTCCACAACGGCATCGAGTACGGTCTCATGCAGTCATACGCCGAGGGGTACGAACTCCTCGAGGCCAAGGACATCGTGAAGGACGTTCATGGGACGTTCGCTGCCTGGCAGAAGGGCACGGTTGTCCGGTCCTGGCTTCTGGACCTCCTGGTCAAGGCGCTCCAGGAAGACCCGGGGTTATCGAAGATCGCGGGTTATGTCGAGGATTCGGGCGAAGGCCGGTGGACCGTCGAGGAGGCCATAGCGAATTCGGTGCCTGCCCCGGCCATTACTGCAGCTCTTTTCGCCCGTTTCACCTCACGGCAGGAGGATTCTCCCTCCATGAAGATGGTGGCGGCTCTCCGCAATCAGTTCGGCGGGCACGCAGTGAAGCCCGCCCGTCCACCATCCGGGTAGGTGATCGCCGGTGTACGTCGAGGATCTCTCGCTCACCGGGTTCCGGAGCTACAGGCAACTCGACACCACGTTTGAGCCCGGGATCACGGTATACGTAGGTCCCAACGGTGTGGGCAAGACCAACATTGTGGAGGCCATCGGATATCTGGCAACGCTTTCCTCGCACCGGGTCAGCAGCGACAAACCGCTGATCGCGTTCGGCGAGGACAGAGCGATCATCCGAGCGAGTCTGGTCCGTGGAACGCAGCAGACCCGCGTCGAGGTGGAGATCAACGCGGACGCCGCCAATCGGGCGCGGATCAACCGGTCCAATCCCGTGCGGGCCAGGAATGCGGCCGGAATCCTGAAAACCGTGCTTTTCGCTCCTGAGGATCTTGCTCTCGTCAAGGGTGATCCCGCGGGACGACGGCGATACCTGGACGACGTCATGGTCTCGCTCCTGCCGCACCAGGTGGCTCTGCGCGCGGACTACGAGCGGGTGTTGAAACAACGGAATGCGTTGCTCAAGTCCGCGCGGGCAGCGGGTAGATTGTCGACGGCGCATGAGGCGACCCTCGATGTGTGGGATCAGCACCTCGCTGAGGCAGGCTCACGATTGCTTGCGGCGCGCCTTCACCTCGTCGACCGGTTGCGTCCCCACGTGTGGCGGGCGTACAGGGACCTGACGGACGGATCGAAGGATGTGTCCATCGGATATATCTCCACCGTCTCGTCGTCGTCAGAGCTTCCAGCGGACGACGACGGCACGGAAGCTCTGGCCGGCGCGGGTCAGGACGGCCTACGGGATCTGGACGCTGCAGGGCTCACCGAACTGTTCGTGGCGAGCCTCCTCCGGCACCGCAGGAAGGAACTCGACCGGGGGATCTCCCTGGTCGGACCTCATCGGGATGAACTCGGATTCCTGCTGGACCAGATTCCCGCCAAGGGTTATGCCTCGCACGGTGAGACGTGGTCCACGGCTCTCGCCCTCAGGCTGGCCTCCTACTACCTGCTGCTCGAGGAGGACCGTGCACCCGGCGGTGATCCGGTCCTGATCCTCGACGATGTCTTCGCGGAACTCGATGCTGAACGGCGTACCCGGCTGGCCGTCATCGTGGCCCCGGCAGAGCAGGTCCTGGTGACGGCCGCCGTGGCGGACGATCTTCCGGGTGCGCTGCTCGGCCGGCAGATCCGCGTCGTACCGGGCGGTCTCGCCGATGACTAGGGAGAATCGGGCAGACGGTACCGAACCGGAGGGTGAGGGCACCAGCTCCGGGAATGGTTTCGTTCCGGAGCAGGATGCTCCCCGGACACTTCTCAACCGGCTGCGCAGCGCATCACAGTCACGGGGAACTCCGCGCGAGGCGCCTTCGAAGAGGACCACGAAGACGCCGAAACGACGATACTCACCCGAGCCCGTCTATGGGGGGCGTGACCCGGAAGGGCTGGGCACCGTCTTCTCACGGATGCTTGCCGACCGGGGCTGGAAATCCCCCGTCGCTGTCGGATCCGTCCTGGCGCGCTGGAACGAGATCGTGGGGGCGGATATCGCGGCGCACTGTGTGCCGGAGAGTTTTGATGCAGATACTGTCCTCGTGCGGTGTGATTCGACGGCCTGGGCCACTCAACTGCGGCTCATCACGCCGCAGGTACTGCAGCGTTTCGAGGCGGAACTCGGCGCCGGCATCGTGACGCGGCTTTCCGTCGTCGGACCTGCCGCGCCGAGTTGGCGCAAGGGCGGGCGGTCGGTGAAGGGACGCGGACCTCGTGACACGTACGGGTGATACCGCTCGAAGAGGCGCGGAGCCGGGCGAACACCCGCTGGACGGCCTGTAGAGCAATCGGGGGTCCGCCCGGCGTATCCGTCCTTATGGGAGGTACCCTCATGGGCTCTGAAGCCGCTTTATTGGGCAATGAGGGGCTGTTTGGTGCGGGTTTGCAGACCCGCACAGGGTAGAATAGTGGAGATTGTTTTTGGTCTATCCAGCTGAGGAGCCGTCTACGCCTGTGGCACACGAGAACGAGTTGAATGCAAGCGATGTGTTGATCGGCGAAGGTGAGTCCCCAATTCTCGAGGCCAGCACCGAGCACGCGTATGGTGCCAATGAGATCACGGTCCTGGAAGGCCTCGCAGCGGTTCGCAAACGCCCTGGTATGTATATCGGGTCTACCGGGCCCCGAGGTCTGCATCACCTTGTGTATGAAGTTGTGGATAACTCGGTCGACGAGGCGCTCGCGGGGCACTGCGACCACATCCAGATCACGCTCCAGACCGACGGCGGCGTCAAGGTTGTCGACAACGGCCGCGGCATTCCCGTGGACATGCACCCCACCGAGGGGCGACCCACCGTGGAGGTGGTGATGACCATCCTGCATGCAGGTGGAAAATTCGGCGGCGGCGGATACGCCGTCTCCGGCGGGTTGCACGGTGTGGGAATTTCCGTGGTCAACGCGCTCTCGAAGCGGGTCGAGACGGAGGTACGTCGGCAGGGCTATGTCTGGAACCAGTCGTTCGCCGACGGCGGCAAGCCCTTTGGTGGGCTGCGAAAGGGTGAGCAGACCTCCGAGACGGGAACCACGCAGACCTTCTATCCGGATGACACGATCTTCGAGAGTACCGAATTCGATTTCGAAACCCTCCGCGCCCGGTTTCAGCAGATGGCATTCCTCAACAAGGGCCTGCGCATCACCATGACGGACGAGCGCGTTGACGCCCTGGAGATCGACGAAGTCGTCGAGGTGGACAGCGCGCAGGACTCCGATGGACAACCCAAGCACCGGTCCGTGGAGTATCTCTACGAGAACGGTCTCCTGGACTACGTCCGGCACCTCAATTCATCCAAGCGCGTGGATGTCATCCACGAGGATGTGATCGCGTTCGAGACCGAGACCCCGGACCGGACCATGTCGGTGGAGATCGCCCTGCAGTGGACGTCCGCGTACTCGGAGAGCGTCCACACCTACGCCAACACGATCAACACGCACGAGGGCGGAACACACGAAGAAGGATTCCGTGCGGCCATGACCACCCTCATCAACAAGTACGCACGCGAGAAAAACATCATCAAGGAGAAGGAAGACAATCTCACCGGTGATGATATCCGCGAAGGTCTGACCGCCGTCATTTCGGTCAAACTCTCCGAGCCGCAGTTCGAGGGCCAGACCAAGACGAAGCTCGGCAACTCCGAGGTCAAGGGGTTCGTGCAGCGGGTCGTGACCGATCAGCTGGGAGACTGGCTTGAACGCAACCCGGGCCCGGCCCGCGACGTGATCCGCAAATCGATCCAGGCATCGCAGGCGCGCCTCGCGGCCCGCAAGGCAAGGGAGTCCACGCGACGCAAGGGACTCCTCGAATCCGGTGGCATGCCGGGCAAGCTCAAGGACTGCCAGTCCAAGGATCCCGCACGGTCCGAGATCTACATCGTGGAGGGCGACTCAGCCGGTGGTTCCGCGGTGCGAGGGAGGAATCCCGAGACCCAGGCGATCCTGCCCCTACGCGGAAAAATCCTGAACGTAGAGCGGGCCCGGCTCGACCGCGCGCTGGGCAACAGCGAGGTGCAGGCGATGATCACGGCGTTCGGTGCTGGCATCGGCGAGGATTTCAACGTCGAGAAGGCCAGGTACCACAAGATCGTCCTGATGGCCGACGCCGACGTCGACGGCCAGCACATCACCACGCTGCTGCTCACGCTGCTCTTCCGCTACATGCGCCCGCTGATCGAAAACGGCTTCGTCTACCTGGCGCAGCCGCCGCTGTACCGGATCAAATGGTCCAATGCGAAGCACGACTACGTGTTCAGCGACCGTGAGCGCGACGAGGTCATCAAGCTGGGTCTTGCCAGGAATCAGCGGATGCCCAAGGACAACGGTATCCAGCGGTACAAGGGCCTGGGTGAGATGGACTACACAGAGCTGTGGGACACGACGATGGATCCGGACCACCGCACCCTCCTGCAGGTGACCATGGATGATGCCGCCGCTGCGGATCAGGTGTTCTCGGTGCTGATGGGGGAGGACGTCGAGTCCCGCCGCAATTTCATCCAGCAGAATGCCAAGGACGTACGTTTCCTCGACATCTAGTGGTGGGTGCTTCCGCGGAGCGCGGGCACTGGAGGGAACAAACATGAGGAACGGAATTGACTTATGACTGACGAGACACTGGGTGACGGGCCGATCGAGGGGGAAGTCCTGACGGACCGGGTCGAGCAGGTCGATCTGCAGACGGAGATGCAGCGGTCCTATCTCGATTATGCGATGGCGGTCATCGTCGGGCGAGCGCTTCCCGATGTGCGTGACGGGCTCAAGCCGGTGCACCGCCGCGTGCTCTACGCGATGTTCGACGGCGGCTACCGGCCGGATCGCTCGTTCAACAAATGCGCCCGTGTGGTAGGCGAGGTCATGGGCCAGTACCACCCCCACGGCGACTCCGCCATCTACGACGCCCTGGTGCGTTTAATCCAGGACTGGACCATGCGGTACCCACTGGCGCTCGGCCAGGGAAACTTCGGTTCGCCCGGAAACGACGGCGCCGCCGCCCCCCGGTACACCGAGACGAAGATGGCCCCGCTCGCCATGGAGATGGTGCGGGACATCGACGAGGAAACCGTCGACTTCCAGGACAACTACGACGGCAAGAACCAGGAACCGACGATCCTTCCGTCACGTTTCCCGAATCTGCTCGTCAACGGTTCCTCGGGGATCGCCGTCGGGATGGCCACGAACATTCCACCGCACAACCTCCGCGAGGTCGCCGACGGTGTTCAGTGGTATCTGGAGAACCCGGATGCCACGAAGGAGGAACTGCTCGAGGCGTTGATAATCCGCATCAAGGGGCCGGATTTCCCCACCGGAGCGCAGATCCTCGGTCACCGGGGAATCGAAGACGCGTACCGCACGGGCCGCGGCTCCGTCACCATGCGTGCCGTGGTGAACGTCGAGGAGATTCAGAACCGGACCTGTCTCGTCGTCACCGAACTGCCGTACCAGGCGAACCCGGACAACCTGGCGATCAAGATCGCAGAGCTGGTCAAGGACGGCAAGATCAGCGGGATCGCAGACCTGCGCGACGAGACATCCGGCCGCACGGGCCAGCGGCTGGTGGTCGTCCTCAAGCGCGACGCGGTCGCGAAGGTAGTGCTCAACAACCTCTACAAGCACACACAACTGCAGGACAACTTCAGCGCCAACATGCTGGCCATCGTGGACGACGTCCCGCGGACGCTCAGCCTCGACGCCTTCATCCGGCACTGGGTCACCCACCAGCTCGAAGTCATCGTGCGCCGTACACGCTACAGGTTGCGCAAGGCGGAGGAGGAAGCGCACATCCTCCGCGGCCTCCTGAAGGCGCTCGATGCCCTCGATGAGGTCATCGCCCTGATCCGCGCGTCGTCGACGACCGATGAGGCCCGCGACGGGCTGATGGAACTGTTGTCCATCGACGAGCTGCAGGCCACGGCCATCCTCAATATGCAGCTCCGGCGGCTGGCGGCCCTCGAGCGGCAGAAGATCCAGGATCGCCACGCCGAACTGCAGTCCATGATCACCGAGTTCAACCGGATCCTCGCCTCCGAGGATGTGCAGCGCGGCATCGTCAGCACAGAACTCGCGGAGATCGTCGGCAAGTTCGGTGACGTCCGCCGCACCGAGATCCTCATGGGCTACGACGGTGACATGAGCATGGAGGACCTGATCCCCGAGGAGGAGATGGTCGTCACCATCACCCGCGGTGGATACGTCAAGCGCACGCGCAGTGACAATTACCGCCAGCAGGCCCGCGGCGGCAAGGGCATCAAGGGAGCGCAGCTGCGCGGGGATGACGTCGTCGAGCACTTCTTCGTGACGACCACGCATCACTGGCTCCTTTTCTTCACGAACCTCGGCAGGGTCTACCGGGCCAAGGCGTACGAGCTGGTCGAGGCGGCACGAGACGCCAAGGGACAGCACGTGGCCAATCTCCTGGCCTTCCAACCGGACGAGACCATCGCCCAGGTGCTCGACCTCCGTGACTACCAGCAGTCCCCCTACCTGGTTCTCGCCACCAAGCGCGGACTCGTCAAGAAGACCCGGCTGGCGGACTATGATACCAACCGGACCGCCGGGGTGATCGCGATCAACCTGCGCGACAACGACGAGCTCGTGTCCGCGCAGCTTGTCTCCGGCGACGACGACATCATGCTCGTCTCGCGGAAGGGACAGTCGCTGCGTTTCACGGCTGACGACGACGCCCTTCGGCCCATGGGCCGCGCGACGTCCGGGGTGACTGGCATGAAGTTCCGGGACGACGACGAGCTACTGGCCGCCAAGGTGGTGACGGACGACTCCTACGTCTTCATTGTCACGGAGGGCGGATTCGCGAAACGGACGAAGGTCGAGGACTACCGGGTACAGGGCCGTGGCGGACTCGGTATCAAGGTCGCGAAACTCGCCGAGGAGCGCGGGGATCTCGTGGGTGCCCTCGTCGTGCAGGAAGAGGACGAAGTGCTCGTCGTCATGGGTGGTGGGAAGGTCGTCCGTTCCGCGGTGGCGGGAGTTCCGGCGAAGGGCCGAGACACCATGGGAGTCATTTTCGCGAAACCCGACAAGACAGACCGCATCATCGCGGTGGCCCGGAACAGCGAGCGTAGCGTCGCCGTGGAGGAGGGCCTGATCGAGGACCCTTCCGAAGCCAGCCCCGACGTCGAGCTGATCGAGACCATCGCGCCGCAGGAGGCACCTGCGGAGTTCACAGCCGATGAAGTACGGTTGTCGACAGAGGAAACGGCTGAGCCCGACGCTGAGTCGCCGGAACACGGAGGTAGTGAGTGAGCTCGGCCAACACCAACCCGCGGTCGTCCAGCGGACAAGTGCGAACGCCTGGGGCTGCACCGCGCGTGAATGCCCCTGCCCGTCCAGCGCAGAGACCCGCATCCGCAGGCGGGCAGACCGGACGCCCGCCGCAGCGACCCGGTCTCGTGAAGCCGGCGCCGAAAGCCAAGGCCCGCAAGGCGCGGTTGCTCGTCAGCAAGGTCGATCCGTGGTCGGTCCTCAAGATGTCCTTCCTGCT
>JAABUN010004628.1_pt1 | contig 18369 bp, 18 predicted proteins | sample 5559311 | NCBI WGS metagenome assembly JAABUN01 (sample SAMN10711877, study PRJNA513370) | rock metagenome | isolation source: Antarctica rocks | place: Antarctica: Victoria Land, Siegfried Peak sud | reverse complement strand
GCCTCCACGACGTGCACGGCCGGCGGGCCGGCAGCCAGCACCCCCACGAGGTCGTCGAGCGCCGGCTGCGGCCACGGCACCGGCAGCGGCGGGCAGTCCGCCAACCGGACCAGCGTGTGGGGAGCGACCGGCAGGTCGGCCCGCGCCGCGGCCGCCGCCACGCGCAGCACCAGGCCGGCGTCTCCCGACGGGTCGGCGTCGCGTGCGAGGACCACCTCACCGTCCTGCTCCACGACGTCCTCGGCGAGCGGTCGGCGCCGCGGCTCGGCACGGGCCCGGTGACCGAGGAACCGGCGCACCGGGGCCGGCCGGACGCGCCGCCAGGTGGTGTCGCTGGCGAAGGCGATGGTCCGGGCGGCGCCTGAGACGGCGGCCATGAGGTCATCAGCGCTCGGGTAGCCGAGCGCGGCCGCGACGGCGTCCTGCTCCTGCAGCAGCAGGCGGTCGACGACGCGACGACCGCTGCCTGCCGTACGCCGGTGCAGCTCACCGCGGGCGTCGAGCAGCACCTCGGCTGCCTCCCTCACCTGCTCGGGCGGCGGGTCGGCGAGCTGCGCCGCCGCGATCGCCTGCAGCGCGTGCACGTCCCGCAGCCCGCCGCGAGCGCTCTTGAGGTCGGGTTCCAGCAGGAACGCCACCTCTCCGTGGGTGCGGGCCCGCGCGACGACCGCAGCCCTCAGCTCGGGCAACCGCCGCGTCGCTCCCGACCGCCACGCGGCGCGGGTGCGCGTCAGCAGCTGTGCGGTGAGGCCGGCGTCGCCTGCGACGTGGCGTGCGTCGAGCAGGCCGAGGGCGACCTTGAGGTCGTCGCCGGCCACGGCGACGGCCTCGCCGACGGTGCGCACCGCGTGGTCCAGACCCACACCGCTGTCCCAGACCGGGTACCAGACGGACTCGGCGAGTCCGCTGACGTCCTTCTGGTCGGCCCGGTCCGGGGCGTGCAGCAGGAGCAGGTCCAGGTCGCTGCCTGGCGCCACCTCGCGCCGGCCGAGCCCGCCGACCGCGACGAGCGAGCTCCCCGGTCCCGGATCGCCGAACAAGCCGGCCAACCAGCCGTCGTACAGCTCCACCAGGGCAGACCGCAGCTCGCGTCCCACCAGGTCCGGGCGCTCGAGCAGCGCTGCTCGTTCGTCTCTCACGGCTCCTCCGTCGTCCTCTGTCCCTGCTCTGCGCGCCCGGCCCGCCGCGCGGAGTACGGCGAAGGGCCGCGGGCGCACTGCCCGCGGCCCTTGGCCGTCTGCCTGCTCGCGCCGCCGTCGAGCGCTACAACGCCTCGGCGCCGCGCTCCCCCGTGCGGACCCGGACGACCTCGTCCACCGGGGTGCTCCAGACCTTGCCGTCCCCGATCGAGCCGGTCCCGGCTGCGCTGACGATCGCGTCCACGACCCGGGTGGCGTCCGCGTCGTCGACGAGGACCTCCACCCGCACCTTCGGCACGAACGACACCGTGTACTCGGCCCCGCGGTAGACCTCCGTGTGGCCCCGCTGCCGGCCGAAGCCCTGGACCTCGCTCACCGTCATGCCCTGGACGCCGACACCCTCAAGAGCGGTCTTCACGTCGTCGAGCTTGAAGGGCTTCACCACGGCGGTCACGAGCCTCACAGCGCTTCGGCTCCTCGTTCTCCGGTCCGGACCCGGACGACCTCGTCGACCGGCGTGCTCCACACCTTGCCATCACCGATGGAGCCGGTCTGCGCGGCCTTCACCATGACGTCGACGATGTCGGTGGCGTCGGCGTCCTCGACGAGGACCTCGATGCGCACCTTGGGCACGAAGGCGACGGTGTACTCCGCGCCCCGGTAGACCTCGGTGTGACCCCGCTGCCGGCCGAAGCCCTGGACCTCGCTCACCGTCATCCCGTGGACCCCGAAGGCCTCGAGCGCGACCTTGACGTCGTCGAGCTTGAACGGCTTGACGATCCCGGTCACGAGCCTCATGACCGCACCTCCTGCGCCGCCACCGGGCGGGACCCGGTCACGGTGCCGGTCGAGCCGCCACCGCCGAGGCCGCCTGCGAGCTCGTACGCCGTCTCGGCGTGCGTGGTCTGGTCGAGGCCGACGACCTCCTCCTCCTCGCTGACGCGCAGGCCGATCGTGACCTTCAGCAGCAGGGCGATCACGAGCGTGACCACGAAGGAGTACGCCATGACCGCGACGGCCGCCGTAGCCTGCGTGGCCAGCAGGCCGAGGCTGCCCCCGTCGAGCAGGCTCTCGGTGAGGGTGTGGGTCTGGTCCCCGACGATGCCGATCATCAGGGTTCCGACCAGACCGCCGACGAGGTGGACGCCGACGACGTCCAGGGCGTCGTCGTAGCCGAGCCGGTTCTTCAGCGTCACGGCGAAGGCGCAGACCGCTCCGGCCAGCAGGCCGATCGCGATGGCGCCGTAGGCACCGACGAAACCGCAGGCCGGTGTGATGGCGACCAGCCCGGCGATGGCACCGGAGGCGGCGCCGAGGGTCGTCATGTGGCCGTCGCGCAGCTTCTCGACCACCAGCCACGACAGGATCGCGGCCGCGGCCGCCACCTGGGTGTTGATGAGCACCAGACCGGAGTAGGCGGTCGAGCCCAGTGTCGAGCCGACGTTGAAGCCGAACCAGCCGAACCAGAGCAGACCGGCACCGAGCATCACGAACGGCAGGTTGTGCGGCCGCATGGACTCCTTGCCGAAGCCCCTGCGCTTGCCGAGGACCAGGATCAGCGCCAGAGCGGCCGCACCGGCGTTGATGTGCACGGCCGTACCGCCGGCGAGGTCGAAGGCTCCGAGCCGGTTGACGATCCACCCGCCCGAATCGGCGGCGAAGAAGCCGTTGGCGAAGCCGGCGGCCGCACCGCCCTCCTCCGCCACACCGAACGCGAACACCCAGTGGGCGACCGGGAAGTAGACGACCGTGGCCCAGATGGCCGTGAAGATCAGCCACACACCGAACCGCATGCGGTCCGCGACCGCGCCGCTGATCAGCGCGACGGTGATGATGGCGAACATCATCTGGAAGCCGGCGAACGTGATGTCCGGCAGCAGGTAGGTGTTGATGACGCCCTCGGCATCGACGGCGCCGAAGACGGCGTTGTCGACGAGATCACTCAGCCCCAGCAGCCCGCTGCTGTAGCCGATGAGCCCGGAGCGGTCCTCACCGAAGGTCAGGGCGTAGCCGTAGAGGACCCACAGCACGCTGACCACCGCGATGGCGCTGAAGCTCATCATGATCATGTTCAGGACGTTCTTGCTGCGTCCCATGCCTCCGTAGAAGAAGGCCAGGCCAGGCGTCATGAGCAGCACCAGGAAGGAGCACACCATGACGAAGCCTGCGTTGGCACCGTCGACCGTTTCCATGCTTCTCCTCGACTAGGGGGACTGAGAGGAGGTTCGACGGTCCGCGAGTCGCACTCGGGTCACCGTTGTTTCCGTCCCGTGAACTTCGTCTAGGGTCCGCACCATGAGCCGCTGGATCGACGAGACCGGTGGCTCGCGAGGGCCGTCGTACGAGAAGGCGTTCCGTGACCTCTCCGAGAAGGGCGTCGACGTCCACGGCGAGGCGGACGCCGTCGCGCGGCTGCTGGCGGGGCTGGGCCGGCCCTCCCCCGTCGTGCTCGACGCCGGCTGCGGGACCGGCCGGGTGGCCCGTGAGCTGGCCCGCCGCGCCGTCGCCGTCGTCGGCGTCGACAGCGACACCTCGATGCTCGACGTGGCACGCGCAGAGGCGCCGGAGCTGCTGTGGCTGCCGGCGGACCTCGCCGAGCTGGAGCTGCCGGAGCGCTTCGACCTGGTCGTGATGGCCGGCAACGTGGTGGTCTTCCTGGTTCCCGGGACGGAGGCCGAGGTGGTGCGCCGGTGCGCAGGCCACCTGCAGCCGGGCGGCCTGCTGGTCAGCGGCTGGCGCACCGACCGGATGTCGCGGGACGAGTACGACCGGCACACGGCGGCCGCCGGGCTCGAGCAGGTGGCGCGGTGGTCGACCTGGGACGGCGAACCGTGGCGAGACGACGCGGACTGGTGCGTCGCGGTGGACCGCGCTGGAGGGACAGCGGTGGACCGCGCAGGAGGGACAGCGGTGGACCGCGCAGGAAGGACTGCGGTGGACCGCGCAGCGGAGACAGCGGTGGACCGCGCAGGGCCTCCGACCTAGAGCGCGGCCTCGTCCCCCAGCAGCGCGTCGGCGAACGCCTCCGGCTCGAAGGGCGCCAGGTCGTCCGGGCCCTCGCCGAGCCCGATGAGCTTGACCGGGATGCCGAGCTCGTTCTGCACGGCGATGACGATGCCGCCCTTGGCGGTCCCGTCGAGCTTGGTGAGCACGATGCCGGTGACGGAGACGGCCTCGGTGAACACCCGCGCCTGCACGACGCCGTTCTGACCGGTCGTCGCGTCGAGCACGAGCAGGATCTCGTCGACGGGACCGTGCTTCTCGATGACGCGCTTGACCTTGCCGAGCTCGTCCATGAGGCCGGTCTTGGTGTGGAGCCTTCCGGCGGTGTCGATGAGCACCGTGTCGACGCCGTCGGCCTTGCCGCGCGCCACCGCGTCGTACGCCACGCTCGCCGGGTCCCCGCCCTCCGGCCCTCGTACGGTCGAGGCGCCGACGCGGTCGCCCCACGTCTGCAGCTGGTCTGCGGCGGCGGCGCGGAAGGTGTCGGCGGCGCCGAGCAGCACGGACCTGCCGTCGGCGACGAGCACCCGCGCGAGCTTGCCGCAGGTGGTGGTCTTCCCCGTGCCGTTCACCCCGACGACGAGCACCACGGCCGGTCCACCGTCCTCGTGCGGCAGCGTCTTCAGCGACCGGTCGGCGTCGGTGCCGATCGCCCGCACGAGCTCCTCCCGCAGGAGCGGGCGCAGCTCGGAGACGCTGCGGACGCTGTCAACCCGGACGCGCGTGCGCAGTCGCGACACCAGCTCGCCGGCGGCGGCGACGCCCATGTCGGCCCCGATGAGGGTGTCCTCGACCTCCTCCCACGCGTCCTCGTCGAGCACGTCGCGTGAGAGCAGCGCGAACAGACCTCGGCCCAGCGTGGTCTGCGAGCGTGCGAGGCGGGCGCGCAGCCGGTGGAGCCGCCCCGACGTCGGGTCGGGCACGTCGAGCACGGCCCCGACCGTCTCGACGTCGTCGGACAGCAGCGGCGCGTCGTCCGGGAGGTCGACCGTCTCCACCGTGCGCTTGTGGGTGTCCCGCGGCACCTCCGCGTCGTCACCGACGCCGGGCGGCCGGTAGGCGACCCCGGGCTCCGGTCCGCGCGAGGCGGACCGCCCCGGCTTGCCGCTGACGAAGGCGACGAGGAGGACGACGGTCAGGACGAGGACGGCGCCGACGATGGCGAGGAGTTCGAGCACGCTGTCGTGTCTACCGCAGGGGCAGGGTCGGCGGATCCGACCCGGCTCAGCGCACCTGCTCGGACTCGCGCAGCCGCTGGCTGACGACCGCCGAGATGCCGTCGCCGCGCATCGTCACGCCGTACAGCGCGTCGGCGATCTCCATCGTGCGCTTCTGGTGGGTGATGACGATCAGCTGGGAGGCGTCGCGCAGGCCCTCGAGCAGGGTCAGCAGGCGGCCGAGGTTGCGGTCGTCGAGCGCCGCCTCGACCTCGTCCATGACGTAGAACGGCGACGGCCGGGCGCGGAACAGCGCCACCAGGAAGGCGATGGCGGTCAGCGAGCGCTCGCCGCCCGACAGCAGCGACAGGCGCGAGACCTTCTTGCCCGCTGGGCGCGCCATGACCTCGATGCCGGTCGCGAGCAGGTCGTCGGGCTCGGTGAGCACGAGCTTGCCCTCGCCGCCCGGGAACAGCGTCGCGAAGACGTGGACGAACTCGCGCGCCGTGTCCTCGAAGGCCGAGGCGAACACCTCGTGGATGCGCTCGTCGACGTCGCGCACGATCGCGAGCAGGTCGCGACGGGTCGCCTGCAGGTCCTCGAGCTGGGTGGCGAGGAAGACTGAGCGCTCCTCGAGCGCCTGGAACTCCTCCAGCGCCAGCGGGTTGACCCGACCGAGCAGGGCGAGCGCCCGCTCCGCCGTCGCCGCCCGCTTCTCCTGCGCCGCCCGGTCGTACGGGACGGGCTCGGCGTCGGGGTCGACCGCTCCGGTCTCGGTGGTCACCGGGACGGCGTTGGCCGGGGCGTACTCGCCGATCAGCTGCTCGACCGGGACACCCCAGTCGGAGACGGCTCGCTCCTCGAGTGCCTCGATCCGCAGCCGCTGCTCTGCCCGGGCGACCTCGTCACGGTGGACGACGTCGGTGAGCTTCTCGAGGTCGCCGGCGAGCTCGCGGGTGCGAGCCCGGACGGCCGACAGCTCCGTGTCGGTCTCGCCGCGGGCCGCGGCAGCGGTGTCCCGTTCGACGGCGGCCAGCGCGATGGACGCGGCGATCCGGCGCAGCGCCTCCTGGGCGCCACGCACGACCTCGGCCGCGACGGCCGCGCCGCGGGAGCGCGCACCCGCGAGGACGACGAGCCGTTCCCGGGAGGCCCGCTCGGTGCGGGCGGCCCGCTCGAGCGACTCCGCGCGGCCGGCCAGCGCCCGCGCGCGCTCCTCCCCGGTCCGCAGCGACAGCCGGGCCTCCACCTCTGTGGCCCTCGCCGCCGTCGCAGCCTCGGCGAGCCGGTCCCGCAGCTCGGTCGACGGCTCCCCCGCCGTCTCGGGGTCTTCGGCCGCCTGCGCCTTTGCGAGCCGCTCCTCCAGCTCGGCGAGCCCCGACAGGTCTGCCTCGTGGGCCGTCTCGGCGCGCACCCGTGCCTGCTGCAGCCGGCCGGCCTCGGCCTGCGCCGACCGGGCGGCGGAGGCCAGCAGGCCCAGCTGCTCGGCCATCCCGGACATGGTCGCGTCGGAGCGGTGGAGCGCGTCGAGCGCCGCCTCGACGTCGACCGACGCCCGCTCGAGCTCGGTACGGGCGACTGAGACCTCGAAGCGCAGCCGCTCCTGCCGCCGCTGCGCCTCGTCAGCGGCCGCGGACGCCTCGTCGACCGCCGCCTGGACCTCGAGCAGCGACGGCGCCGAGGCCGAGCCGCCGACCGCCCAGTGCGCGCCGAGCAGGTCGCCGGACTCGGTGACGGCCCGCACCTGCGGCAGGTCGGCCACCAGCCGGGTGGCGTCGTCGAGGGTTGCGACGACGGCCACCCGGTGCAGTGCCCGCTCCAGGGCCGGGCGCAGCGACGGCGGTGCCTCGACGAGGTCGAGCGCCCAGCGTGCGCCGTCGGGGAGCTGCGGCGCAGGACCGTCCCCGTCCGACGACCCTTCGGTCCCGCGGACCGCACCGCCGACGAGCAGCCCGGCCCGTCCCGCGTCGTGGTCCTTCAGATGGGCGAGGGCTGCGGCGGCGTCGACCGGCGACGCGACGGCGACGGCGTCGGCGACGGCGCCGAGCGCGGCAGCCACGGCCACCTGCGCACCGCTGGGGACGGACACGAGCGCGGCGACGGTGCCGAGCACGCCGGGCAGGTCGGCACCCAGCAGCGCTCCCGACCCGTCCTTGCGGGCCAGCGACAGCGAGAGCGCATCGCGGCGGGCTGCCCACGTGCCGCGCTCGCGCTCGGCCTCCCGCTCCTGCGCCTGCAGCTCGTCGAGCCGGCGCGTCGCCTCGGCGAGCGCCTCCGCGGCCTGCTCGTGGCGCTCGTCGAGGTCGACCTCGCCGGCGTCGAGCCCGCCGACCTCCTCCTGGAGCCGGGCCAGCTCGGCCTCGGCGGCCTCCTCGCGGGCGGTCGCGTCGGCGAGCGCCCCCGCCAGGCGCCCGAGCTCGGCCTCGGCCGCGGACGCCCGCGAGCGCAGCGCGCCCACCTGACCGGTGAGCCGGGCGAGGCCCTCGCGCCGGTCGGCGACCGCACGGACCGCCGCCACCAGCGCCTTCTCCTCGCTGGCGAGCGCCGCCTCCGCGTCGGTGCGCCGGATGACGGCGTCGCGCAGCCGCTCAGCGTCGGCCTCGAGCTGGACGGCCAGCGCCGCCTCCTGGTCGCGGACCGTGACGGCCTCGCGCTCGATCTGCTCGGGGTCGCGTCCCGGCCGGTCCTGCTCGGGCAGCGCGGCCGACAGGTGGCGGTGCCGCTCGGCGGCGAGCGTCGCGGTGCCGCGCAGCCGCTCCTCGAGCGCCGACAGGCGGTACCAGGTCTCCTGCGCGCGGGCGTGGACGGGCGCCTGCTCGGCGACGGCCGCCTCGAGCTCGGCCTCCCGGGCCTGCGCGGCGGCGAGCTCGCGCTCGGCGGCGGCGCGCCGCTCGCGTACGGCCGTCTCGTCCCGGACCTCCGCGTCGAGCGCGGACCGCAGCTGCAGCAGGTCGTCGGCCAGCAGGCGCAGCCGGGCGTCGCGCAGGTCCGCCTGCACCTGTGCCGCCCGGCGCGCGACCTCCGCCTGGCGCCCGAGCGGCTTGAGCTGGCGGCGCAGCTCCGCGGTGAGGTCGGTGAGCCGGTGGAGGTTGGCCGACATCGACTCCAGCTTGCGGAGCGCCTTCTCCTTGCGCTTGCGGTGCTTGAGGACGCCGGCGGCCTCCTCGAGGAACCCCCTGCGGTCCTCCGGCCGGGCCGACAGCACCGCGTCGAGCTGCCCCTGCCCCACGACGACGTGGAGCTCGCGGCCGATGCCGGAGTCGCTCATGAGCTCCTGCACGTCGACCAGCCGGCAGCGGTCGCCGTTGATGGAGTACTCCGACGCACCGTCGCGGAACATCAGCCGGGTGACGCTGACCTCGGTGTACTCGATCGGGAGGGCGCCGTCGCTGTTGTCGATGGTCAGGGTGACCTCGGCCCGGCCGAGCGCGGGGCGCCCGGGCGTGCCGGCGAAGATGACGTCCTCCATCTTGCCGCCGCGCAGCGCCTTGGCACCCTGCTCCCCCAGGACCCAGGCGATGGCGTCGACGACGTTGCTCTTGCCCGAGCCGTTCGGCCCGACCACGCAGGTGATGCCCGGCTCGAAGCGCAGGGTCGTCGCGGACGCGAAGGACTTGAAGCCCTTGAGCGTGAGGCTCTTGAGGTACACGCCGCGAGGCTAGCGGCGCGCCGGGGGTGGCGGGGAGACACGCCGCAGCAGCACCGTGCGCAGCCGCCGCTGCCGGGCGAGCCGCTCGTAGCGCAGGCGCGTCGCGGTGTTCACGCCAGCCGCCGTACGAGCGGGAGCCGGGAGCGCGTCAGCAGCACCGCCGCGAGCGCGGCCAGCAGGGGCACCACGAGCCCCGTGACGAGCAGGAGCTCCCACGGGACGACCAGCGGGAACGGCACAGCACGGGGGACCCCGTCGGGGGGCGAGTTGAGCGCCCGGATGAAGCCGACCGCCGGCACCAGTCCGGCCACCACCCCGAGGGCCGTCCCCAGGGCCGCGATCACCAGCGACTGGGCGCCCGCGAGCCGGCGCCGCATGCCCGGCGTGGCCCCGACGGAGGCCAGCGTGGCCAGGTCGGCGCGGCCGTCGGCAGCGGCGAGGCCGGTCGCGATGCCGGAGGCGCCGAGCACGAGCAGCGCGCTCCCGACCGCGAGGGCCAGCACGGTGATGCCGTAGTCGCTGGCGTAGCCGCGCTCGACGTAGACCGACGTCTCGTCGCCTGCGAGGGCGACCATCGCTGCCTTGACACGGTCCTCCTGCTGCACCGTGGGCAGCTCGCTGGTGCGCACCACCAGGCCGACCGGCGCGACCAGTTGCCCCAGCGACGCAGCGGCGCCCTCCGACAGCACGATCGCCTGGTAGGCGTCAGCGGGCAGCGCCGCCGCGGAGAGCGCCACCTCCCGGCCTCCCGTGCCGTCGTCGTCCGGTCCGTGCACGACCACCGTGGCCGTGCCGTCGTCCGCGAGGTAGCCGGCCGGGACCACGACGCCCCCCTCGTCGAGCGTCCGGGCGAGCTCCGGGCCTCGGGCGCCGGTGAGCGCGTGCACCAGCCGGCCGTCGCCCACCTGGAGTCCGCCGAGGTAGGTGGGGGGCAGCTGCCGGTAGCACGGACCAGGGCTGCCGGCGCCGGACGCATCTGTGCGGCAGTCAGGCTCGCCGGGGAGGACCACCTCCAGCCAGCTGCCGTCGACGGAGCCCTCCGACCCGCCCACGGCCCGCGCGACGACGACCTCCGCGGCCGGCAGCTCCCGCTCCAGCACCGGCAGCACCGCCGGCAGCATGTCGACCGCGTCACCGTAGAGGCCCACCACTGCCGAGCCGGGCGCCGCGGCGGCCACGTAGGACTGACGCTCGTCGGCGTCGAGGCTCGCCACGAAGGTGCCGATCGCCACGGCCCCCGCGACGGCAGCGAGGATCGCCGAGACGGCCGGCGCCGTGCGCCCGCGGTTGCGGGCCGCGTCGCGCAGCGCCAAGCGGCCGGCCACCGGCAGCAGCGGTCCCAGCCGACCGGCCGCTCCGACGAGCGCCGGCGTGACGGCCACGAGCCCGAGCTCGGCGAGCGCCGAGCCGGCCAGGATGACCAGCACCTCGCGCCGCCGGGCGCCCTCCAACGCGATGGCCGCACCCGCGACCGCCGCGAGGACACCCAGCACGGGCAGCCCCGCTCCGCTGCGCACCGTCCCCCGGCGTCCGGTGAGCGCTGCGACGACGTCCTGACGGGAGGCCGAGCGGGCCGGGAGCAGGGCAGCGAGCAGCGCGGTCCCGACGCCGATGGCGGCGATGCCGAGCACCTCGAGCGGCCGCACCTCGAACGGCCCGGGTACGTCGCCGTTGAAGCGGGCGAGGTCCGGGACTCGCTCCAGGGCGACGAGACCGGCTGCCGCCAGGGCGAGCCCGCCCGCGACGCCGACGGCCGCACCCACCAGCCCCAGGACGAGCCCGCCCCCGAGCACCGTCCGTCGCACGTCCCGCGCGTCACCTCCCGTCGCGGCCAGCAGAGCGAGCTGCCGGCGGGCGCGCTTGGCGCCGACCGCGAAGGCCGGGCCGGCAAGCAGCACGACCTCCAGCAGCGCCATGCCGACGACCAGTCCGACAGCAGCGATCGTCTCGGTGTCGTCCTGCCCGCCGAAGTCGGGCTCAGGTGGCGCCCCGGGAACCGGTCTGCGCGGCTCGACGAACACCCCGACGGCGTTGGCCGCTTCGACGGCGGACCACGCCAGCTGGTCCGGCACGTCGACGAGCAGCCGCCTGCGCGGAGCGCCCGTCGACAGGTCCCCAGGTGCCTGTCCGGACGGGAGCAGGACGGTGAGCGACGCCCGGGACGACTGGTCGGCCACCTCCCCGACGACGATCCGACCCGACGACTCCCCGGCCAGGGTCAGCTCGTCGCCGATCTCCAGCGACAGGCGCTCGGCCAGCGCGGCGGTGACGACGACCTCGTCCGGGCCGGCGGCCGGCCGACCGGCGGCCTGGCGGTAGAGCCCCTCGGCCAGCGGGTCGGTGTGGTCGAGCGCGCGCACGGTCACGGACGTCGTGGCACCTCCTGCCTCCACCCGGCGGTCGGCGGAGACGTCTGGCACGCTGCGGCTGCCCGGCGGCAGGACCGACAACAGGTCCACCGGGCTCTCCCGCGTGACCCCGTCCTCACTGGTGTAGCCCGGCCCGGCGGTCTGCTCGATGCTCCGGAGGCCGCTGTCGGAGAAGGCCGCGTCGGCCGCGCCCACACTGCGCTCCGCCTCCTGCTCCGGGGAGAGCTGGTAGGTGCGCAGGACGACGTCGACCGCCGTGACGCCCAGGACCGGCAGCGCGATCATCGCGACGACGAGCACGCTGCGGCCCCGGGAGCGCAACGCGTCGCGCCGGGCGATCCGCAGCGTGGCCCGCAGCGCGCTCACCGCGACCCACCGGCGAGCGCCTCCGCCGGTGAGACGTACGCCGTCTCGTCGACGACACGACCGTCGCGCAGGAACACGATGCGGTCGGCCCACGCGGCGTGGCGGGCGTCGTGGGTGACCAGCACACCGGCAGCACCCGCGTCGCAGCGCTGGCGCAGCAGTGCCATCACCGCCTCGCCCGTGGTCGAGTCGAGGGCACCGGTCGGCTCGTCGGCGAGGACGAGCCGGCGCTCGCCGACGAGGGCGCGGGCGATCGCGACGCGCTGCTGCTGGCCGCCCGACATGTCGTCGGGGAACCGGTCGGCCAGCTCCCCGATCCCGACCTCCTCGAGCGCGGCCAGCGCCTCGACCCTGGCCGTGCAAGCGCGGACACCGTCGAGCTCGCGCGGCAGGGAGGCGTTCTCGGCTGCCGTCAGCGCCGGGAGCAGGTTGAGGTCCTGGAAGACGTAGCCGATCGAACGGCGCCGCAGGCGGGCCAGCTGCTTCGGCGACAGGCCACCGAGCACCGTGCCCTCCACGACCACCGCGCCGCCCGTCGGCGCGTCGAGCCCGCCGGCGAGGTGGAGCAGCGTCGACTTGCCCGAGCCGCTGGGACCCATGACGGCCACCAGCTCCCCGGGGGCGACAGCGAGGTCGATGCCGTCGAGGGCGCGCACCGTCGCCTCCCCCGAGCCGTGCACCCGGGTGACGGCGGTCAGCTGCAGGACGGCGCTCATCGCGCGGCCGTCCGGGCCGGGCGCGGCGCGGGGGTGCGCGGGGAGGACGGCGGAGCCGGCGCGGGACGCGCCTGCAGCAACCGGCTCTCGCAGTGGTCGAGCCACCTCACCTCAGCCTCGGCCTGGAAGATCATCGACTCCAGCACGAGCTGCCAGGCCAGGTCAGCGGGGTCGGCCCCCGCCGACCGGGCGGCGACCTTGAGCCGCGTGTACTCCTGCAGGGCACGCAGGCTGTCGGTGCGCTGCGCCTGGAGGACGGCTGCCACGTCGAGGTCGTCGGCCGCGACAGCGAGGGCGAGCTTGATCGCCAGCTCGTCGCGCGGCCGGTCCTCCCGGCGCACCGGCGTGGTGAACCAGCGGTGCAGCTCCCCGCGTCCACCCGCGGTGATGGCGTAGTACTGGTGGCCCGCGTCGTCCTCGCCGGCGGCCTCGACCAACCCGTCGCGCTCCAGCCGGGACAGCGTCGTGTAGACCTGACCGACGTTGAGCGACCAGGTGCCGCCCATGCGCGCCTCGAACGCCGTGCGCACCTCGTAGCCGTAGCGCGGCCGCTCGCCGAGCAGCGCCAGCACCCCGTGTCGGATCGACATCTCGCACCCCCAGTCCCCCGGCACCTTCGAGGACATACGGAGTATGCATACCGAGTACGCATCCGTCCAGGACCGTCGGCCGACGGACAGCGTGTCGCTGCGGACAGCGCGACGGGCGCCCTCCCTGTCGGGAGAGCGCCCGTCGGCGATGCGGTCGGCCGGCTCAGGTCAGAGCGGGCTGGTCGTCCAGGGTCAGCATGCGGATGTCGTCGTCCACGGTGACCGAGGACACCAGGGCGTCGTGCGCGGCCGTGGCCCGGCTCAGCTCGCCCTCGAGCTCGGTCACCCTGCGGCGGAGCCGGCGCACCTCCTCGACGAGGCGGAGGTCGTTGCCGACACCGACATGACCGAACAGGGCCTTGGCCATGACTGGGGGACCTCCGCGTCGAGGGTGAGGGGTCGCTCTCCGTGATCCGGCCTGCGAGGATGGACCAGCAGGGGCGCGCGACCCGGGGGCCTCGACCGGAGGAGCGAGGCCCTTAGTCTGCCAGCCGCCCCGTCGGCGGTCAAGGTCCACGTCACGATCACGTCACGGTTCGTCGCCCGGTGCAGGCGTCCCGTGAGCGGGGTCTACCGCTCGACGAAGCCGTCCGTGTCGCCCCGGGCCTCGGTCCAGCGCTCGCCCACGAAGCTCACCCGTCCCGGCGCGCCGGGCGAGCGCAGCAGGTCGAGCAGTGCCCGCAGCACCGGCTCGGGTCCTTCGGCCACCACCTCGACGCGGCCGTCCGCCAGGTTGGTCGCGCTCCCGCGCAGCCCGAGCTCCAAGGCCCTCGCCCGCGTCCACCACCGCAGGCCCACGCCCTGGACCCGGCCCGAGACCGACGCGGTGAGGCGACGGTCGGGACCGGAGTCGGGGGTGGCTGGCACGCCGCGCAGGGTAGACCGGCCGTGTCCGCCCCCGTGATCCCCTTGGAGCCTTCGTGTCCCGACGCGCCCTGACCGCCCTCCTGCTCACCGCGCTGCTCGCGCTGGCCGGGTGCGCTCAGCCGGAGGAGGCCAACAACAACGGTCCGGGGCCCAACCCCGTGCAGCCCGGCGACGTGGTCCGGGACGGCCTGCAGGGGTCCTGACAGGCCGCCCCGGCAGGGCAGCGGCACACTGGAGCGATGAGCCTCGTCGTCGCCCCGTGCCGGTCGCTGTGCGACTGGCGACGCACGCGCAGCAGGCTCGACGACCAGCGCCTCTACGCGTGCACCGGGTGCGGCTCGCAGTGGGTCCGCAGCGAGCCCTGGACCCCGCGGCAGGCGGACGGGCCCGTGCCACCGGAGGTCCTCGAGGAGCTGGGCAGCGGTAGACCTGTCAGCGCACCAGGGATCAGCGCAGCGGCCGGCGAGGGCGCGGCTGGCAGCGGGGGCAGCTGAACGACGAGCGGTTGGTGAAGGCCTCCCGGCGGATCGGCGCACCGCACCGCGGGCAGGGCTCGCCCTCCCGGCCGTACGCCGCCAGCGAGCGCTCGAAGAGCCCGCCGACGCCCTCGGTGGACACGTAGAGCGCGTCGAAGCTCGTGCCGCCCTGCGCGATCGCCTCCCCGAGGACGTCGCGGGCGTGCGCCAGCAGGGCCCGCGCCGCCGGTCGGGTCACCCCCTCGGTCGGCCGGTCGCCGTGGAGCCGCGCCCGCCACAGCGTCTCGTCGGCGTAGATGTTGCCGATGCCGCTGACGAGCGACTGGTCGAGCAGCGCCCGCTTGACCGCGGTGCGTCGCCGGCGCAGCGCGGCGACGAACGCCCCGTCGTCGAAGTCCGGGTCGAGCGGGTCACGGGCGACGTGGCCGAGCGCCGGCGGCACCGGGTCACCGTCGCTCACCACGTGGAGCCCGCCGAAGGTGCGCTGGTCGACGAAGCGCAGCTCGCGGCCCCCGTCGGCGAAGGCGAGCCGCACGTGCAGGTGCTTCTGCACCGGCGCCTCAGCCGGCACCACCAGCAGCTGCCCGCTCATGCCGAGGTGCCCGACCAGCGCGTCGCCCGAGTCGAGCGGCAGCCACAGGTGCTTGCCCCGCCGCCGGGCGGCGAGCACGGTGCGGCCGAGCAGCCGCGCCGAGAAGTCGCTCGCCCCTGCGACGTGGCGGCGCACCGCCCGGCCGCGACCGACCGACACGGCCGAGAACGTGCGCCCCGCGACCCCGCGCTCGAGACCGCGCCGGACGACCTCGACCTCGGGGAGCTCAGGCACCGGCCTGCTGAGCGCGCTGCGGGGGGGTCGTCGACGAGGAGGACACCGAGAGCGCCGTCCACGCCACCTCGGCCGCCTGCTGCTCGGCCTCCTTCTTGCTCCGCCCGGCGCCGCCACCGAGAGCCTCGCCCCCGATCCGCACCTGCGCGGTGAAGCTCTTGGCGTGGTCCGGACCGGTCTCGGCCACGAGGTAGCCGGGGACACCGAGCCCGCGAGCGGCCGTCAGCTCCTGCAGGGCCGTCTTCCAGTCGAGCGCCGCCCCGTCGAGGGCCGCCGCGGCGAGCAGCGGGTCGAACAGCGCGCGCACCAGTGCCGTCGCACCAGGCAGGCCGCGGTCGAGGTAGACCGCACCGATCACGGCCTCCATCGTGTCGGCGAGGATGGAGTTCTTGTCCCGACCGGCGGTCACCTCCTCGCCCTTGCCGAGCCGGATCCAACGACCGAGCTCGAGCCTCCTCGCCACCCCGGCGAGCGCGCGGGCGTTGACGACACCGGCCCGCCGCTTCGCCAGCTGCCCCTCGGGCAGCTCCGGCTGCTGGGCGTAGAGGGCGTCGGTGACCACGAGCCCGAGCACCGCGTCACCGAGGAACTCGAGCCGCTCGTTGGTCGGCAGCCCACCGTGCTCGTACGCGTAGGACCGGTGCGTCAGCGCCCGCTCCAGCAGATCGCGGTCGACGGCCGTGCCGAGCGCCGCCTCGAGCTGGGTGTACGGCGGTCCGGCCTCACCAGGACGGGCGCGGCTCACGACCGTCGTCCCCGGCACGTCACAGCCGCTCCACCGCGTACTCCACGGCCTGTCCGACGGTGCGCAGCCCGTCGAGGTCCTCGTCGTCGATGTGGAAGCCGGGCCGGGCCAGCGGAGCGAGGGTCTCCTCCACGATCTCCACGATCTCGACGAGGGCGAGGGAGTCGGCCCCGAGGTCGTCGCGGAAGCGGGTGTCGAGCGTCACGGACGCGGGGTCGAGCTCCAGCACGGTGGCGACCGCCTGCTGGACGACCGCCAGGACCTGCTCCCCGGTGAGGGCGGGGCTGCTCACGAGGCGGCTCCGGCCGGGATCTCGGTGGGCTTCAGCTGGGCGGGGCGGGGCTCGTCGAGGCTCGAGGCGCCCGCCCGGTCGAGCAGGTCGCCGAGGGCGGCGCCGATGCGCGGCACCAGCCCCTCGCGGGCCGCCTGGGCAGCGACCGCCAGGCAGCTCGCCACGCCGTCGGGCGAGCTGGCACCGTGGCCGACCACGACGACGCCCTTGACGCCCAGCAGCACCGCACCGCCGAGCTGGTCGGCGCTCATCCCGGCCGTCGCCTCGTCGAGCGCGGGCAGCAGCAGCTCTGCGACGGCCGCCCGCTCAGGCGTGGCCGTCAGGGCTTCGCCGAGCACCTCACGCAGCATCGCAGCGGCGCCCTCCAGCCCCTTGGCGAGGACGTTGCCGGTGAAGCCGTCGGTGACCACGACGTCCGCGCGACCGCCGTACGGCACGTCACTGCCCTCGACGTTGCCGACAAAGTCGAGCGGGAGCGCCGCCAGCGCGGCGTGGGCGGCCTTGCGGAGCTCGTCGCCCTTGCCGGTCTCCTCGCCGATGCTGAGCAGTCCGACGCGCGGCGCGGCGAGCCCGAGCCGCACCTCGGCGAAGGCGGCGCCGGCCAGCGCGAACTGGGCCAGCTGCTCGCAGGTCGCGTCGACGCCCGCACCGGCGTCGAGGAAGACGAGCGGGCCGGCCTTCGCGGGGATGACGGCCGCGAGCGCCGGTCGCGAGACACCCCGGATCCGACCGAGCGTGAACAGCGCCGCGGCGAGCGCAGCGCCGGTCGAGCCAACCGACACCATGGCGTCGGCGCCGGCCACACCACCGTCGCGCACGAGGCGGGCGGCGACCCGGACGGTGGCGTCGCGCTTGGCGCGGACGGCCCGGGCCGGGTCCTCGTCCATGCCCACCACCTGGCTGGCGGCGACGAGCCGGAACCGGCCGACGGCGCCACGGTCGGCGAGCAGGGACCCGGCCAGCTCGACGGGTCCGACGAGCACCACCTCGAGCCCGGGGTCGCGGTCGACGGCGAGCAGGGCGCCGTCGACGACGGCCTCGGGCGCGTGGTCACCGCCCAGCAGGTCGAGCGCGACTCGGGTCACGTCCCGCAGGTCAGACGGCGACGACGGTGCGCTTGTCGTAGCGGCCGCACTCCGGGCACACCGTGTGCGGCAGGGTCACGTGACCGCGGTCGCACGTGGTGAGGGTCGGCGCGGTCGTCTTCCACTGCGCACGGCGCGAGCGGGTGTTGCTGCGCGACATCTTGCGCTTCGGGACGGCCATCGGTGCTACTCCTGGATCTCGGTGGTGCCGGTCTGGGGCGGTGCGGTCGTGCCGGTCGGGCTGTCGAGCAGGTCCTGCAGCGCCGCCCACCGGGGGTCCGGTGCACCGTGCGCGTGGTCCGGCGGCAGGTCGTCGAGCCGTTCGCCGCACTCGGCGCACAACCCGCCGCAGTCCGGCGTGCAGAGCGGCGTGAGCGGCAGTGCGAGCACCACCGCGTCCCGCAGCACCGGCTCGAGGTCGAGCAGGTCGCCGTCCATCCGTGACGTGCCGTCCTCGTCCGCGTCGCTGCCGTCGTAGACGAACAGCTCCTGGACGTCGACGACGATCTCGTCCTCGACCGCGTCGAGGCAGCGACCGCACTCGCCCGTGAGCGGAGCTCTCGCCGTCCCGCTGACCAGCACTCCCTCCATGACGGACTCGAGCCGGAGGTCCAGCTCGATCCCGCCGCCGGGCGGAACACCGATCAGGGCGACCCCGAGGCCCTCGGGCGCCGGAGCAGTTCGCTGCACGGTCCGCATCGATCCCGGGCGTCTCCCCAGCTCGCGCGTGTCGAGGACGAGGGGCGTACGAGGATCGATGCGGTGCTGCGGCTTCCTGCTCTCGGGCACGGGGGACTCTCGAAGATCGGTCACGACCGGGGGCAAGGGTAGCGGACCCCGCGGCCAGCGGTCGATCCGCTCAGCCGGAGCCCGGGCGACCCGGGTCGTCGTCCGAGCCGCGCGGGTCGCCACCGGCCAGGCGGCTGCGGCCCCGCTCGACAGCGGTGAGGGTCTGCGCGAGCAGCACCTCGAAGCCGGCGAGCTTGGCGTCGACGTACTCCTCGGTCTCGCGCCGCATCGTGTCGGCCTGGTCGTGGGCCTGCTCCAGCAGGCGGTCGGCCTCGGCCTGGGCCCGCTGCCAGACCGCCG
>JAABUN010004626.1_pt1 | contig 18372 bp, 18 predicted proteins | sample 5559311 | NCBI WGS metagenome assembly JAABUN01 (sample SAMN10711877, study PRJNA513370) | rock metagenome | isolation source: Antarctica rocks | place: Antarctica: Victoria Land, Siegfried Peak sud | reverse complement strand
TCACGTCTGTCCTCCTCTCGCCCATTGTCGTGGGCGGGTAGGACTCTCATACGGGTCGGACCGAACTCAGGGGGTCGGGCCAAACCCCTCGACGGTCTGGGTATGGACGTTGCCGTTCACGTAGACCCGATCCTCGTGCCGGATGCGGTAGTGAGCGATGTACCTGCTGCTCAGTCGGAAGTGGTCGTAGCCCTTCCATTCGTCCGTGAAGATCATCGAGGAGGGCAGGACGTGGCTATAGATCGGACCCTCAACGTCGAGCGTTCCCCGCGACTTCACGACCTGAGCCCTCACGCGTCCACCGCGCTCGACGGCGGCCCAGATCGTCGGACGCCTGCTCACCTTCGCGCGGACGTGAGCGCGCCCCTGAGCCGTGTCAGAGGCGCGGACCCGACCGCCACCGGCAGTCTCATCGACCTCAACGTCGCCGGAGAGAGGCGCTCCGTCCTGAGCCATGAGTTCGGTACGAATCTTGTTGAGCATCCGCCACGCGGTCCGGTAGGAGACGCCCAGCTCACGCTCAAGCTGCTTGGCCGAGATCCCGCAGCGAGTGCTCGCCATGAGGTACATGCCGTAGAACCACAAATGGAGCGAGGTCGAGGACTTGTGGAAGATCGTCCCGGCCGTGGGATGGACGTGGTGACCGCACCCGGTGCAGGTCCACGACTGGCGGCCCTGCTTCGTCGCGTAGCGCTTGAACACCCGCTCCTGGTCGCACTTCGGGCAGTCGGCGTGGATCCCGTCCGCCGCGTGGCGGGTGCGCCACAGATGCTCAAGGCACGCGGCGTCGTCAGGGAACTCGCGCATGAACTCCATGAGCGAGTACTGAGAGTCGGACGAGGCGTTCCGGGTCGGATCGTGGCGGTTGGCCGGGGGCATGCTGTAAAGCTACTTGACAGGGCGGACGTTGTCAAGTCGCTTGACACTCGACACTCTTGGGCCTGCAAGATCGGCTGCGACTTACAGGCGGTTTCGCCTCTGCGTCCAATCAGGCACCCGCGATGACTCCCGTGAGCGACCTCGAAACCGGCGTCCTCTACTGCGACGACAACCTCAAGCGCCTCGCGCAGTTCCCCGACGACTGCGTGGACCTGATCTACCTCGATCCACCGTTCTTCTCCAACCGCTTCTACGAGGTCATCTGGGGAGACGAGGCGGAGGTGCGCTCATTCGAGGACCGCTGGACTGGCGGAGTCCAGGTCTACATCAACTGGATGGAAGAGCGCATGCGCGAGCTTCACCGCGTGCTCAAGCAGACCGGCTCGCTCTACCTCCATTGCGATTGGCATGCCTCGCATTACCTCAAGGTGATGATGGACGGCATCTTTGGTCCGCGCAACTTCGTCAATGAGATCGTCTGGCGGCGAACCGGCGCGCACAATAAGGCTGGCCGCTACGGGCCGATCCACGACACGATCCTCTTCTACAAAAAGGGATCGGAAGCCACCTGGACGAACCCGCGTCGGCCCTATATGCGCGAGCACGTCGAACAGTACTTCGTCCAAGAGGGTGCTCAGTGGCGCACGAACTACTACGGGAACGTCCTCACCGGCTCTGGTAGACGCGGCGGGGAAAGCGGCAGGCCCTGGCGCGGTATCGACCCCTCGGCGAAGAACCGCCATTGGGCGATCCCGGGTGCCCTGCTGGAAGAGGTCGGCGCGGACATGTCGCACCTGAGCCAGCATGAAAAGCTCGACCGGCTCTACGAACTCGGCTACATCAAGGTCGAGCCGGGCGCTGCCTGGCCTAGCTATGAGCACTTCATCAAGCCCGGCGACGGAACATCGGTACCCGATATCTGGGCCTTTCAGCCGTACACCGCCGGCACCGTCTTCGGGACGGATAAGGGCATTGACGAGGACGTTCGCTGGCTCTCGCCACGCGATCAGGAGAGGTTGGGATACCCCACGCAGAAGCCAGAAGGGTTGCTGCATCGGATCATCGATGCGAGCAGTCTCCCGGGACAAGTCGTGCTCGACCCCTTCTGCGGTTGCGGGACCACGCTCGCCGTTGCCGAGCGGATGAAGCGTCAGTGGATCGGTATCGACATCAGCGTTACGGCTATGGGGATCATCGAGCGGCGACTGCTCAAGGAACGCGGCGTCACGCCCACCATCGTCGGGATGCCGACGACCGAACGGGAACTCGCCGTCCTAAAGCCTTTCGAGTTTCAGAACTGGGTTATCCAGAGCCTGCAAGGGCATCACGCGCCCCGTAGGTCAGGTGACATGGGCATCGACGGATTCACGTTCTTCAATCGCGATCCCATTCAGGTGAAACGCTCCGAGCACGTCGGTCGGCCAGTAGTTGACAGCTTTGAAACGGCGGTTGAGCGCGAAGGGAAGAGCCGGGGCTGCATCGTGGCATTCAGCTTCACCAAGGGCGCTCACGAGGAAGCGGCTCGGGTCCGAGCCCAGAAGGGGATGGAGATCGAGCTGCTGACGGTCCGCGAGATCCTGCGGACGCGGGGTGAACTGCGGGTCCCGGACCTCGACGGCATGTTCCCCACGCCACCGACGTTCCTCGATCTCCCGCTGCCGGAGGCGCGGAAGAAGTCGCAGCGGCCGACCGCGAGTCGTCTTATCGCGAGTGCGCGACAGCCGGAAACGGCCTAGTCGTACCGAGACCGCGCAGAGGCCCATGAAGCCTCGATTAAGGAGCTTCTACAGAGATGACCCACTTGCCCGCCCTTGATGCGAACATGTGTTCGTGTCAACGCCTCGCCTCGCTTCAGTTAGAAACGCGGGTTCAACGCGAGGCCGGGTCGTCGGCATGCTTCGCGAAGGCCGCTCCCAGAACGAGATCGCGCGTGCGCTCGGCGTCTCGAAGTCGACCGTTGCCTACCACTGTCGACGTTTGGGTCGCCCCGCCGACGACCGCTTCAACCGCCGCTACGACTGGGCAGACGTGCAGTCGTACTACGACGCCGGCCATAGCGTTCGTGACTGCTGCGAGCACTTCGGCTGCTCAAAGCAGACGTGGCACAAGGCGAAGCAACGCGGCGTCATCGTCACACGCCCCCATGCCATGCCGGTGGAGGAGTTGCTGCGGCCCGGAACAACTCGAACACGGAGTCACGTCAAGCTTCGCTTGCTGGGTGCGGGACTGAAGATGAACCGCTGCGAGCTGTGCGGCATCAACGAATGGCACGGCCGACCCCTGAGCCTCGCACTGCACCACGTCAACGGCATCAAGAACGACAATCGCCTCGAGAACCTCTCTCTTCTATGTCCAAACTGCCACAGCCAGACGGAGAACTTCTCGGGGAGGAACTCGCGCCGCAGCTTGCGGCAGGAGCGCCTCGTGACTCCGGTCTCCCCGGAGTAAGCGACGGTCGCTTCGCCCCCAGCCCCACGGGCCCCCTCCACCTCGGCAACCTCCGCACCGCCCTGCTGGCCTGGCTCTTTGCTCGCTCGGCCGGCGCGCGCTTCCTTGTGCGCATGGAGGATCTCGACTTCGGTCGCGTGCGACCGGGCGTCGAGGAACAGCAGCTCGCCGATCTCTCGGCCATCGGGCTCGACTGGGACGGCCCGGTCGTCCGCCAGTCCGAGCGCACGCACCTCTACGAAGGGGCGATCGCGCAGCTCGATGCCGGCGGCTTCCTCTACCCCTGCTACTGCAGCCGAAAAGAGATCCGCGAGGCGGCCTCCGCGCCCCACGGCAAGCCGGCCGAGGGCGTCTACCCCGGCACGTGCCGGGAGCTCACGTGGGCTGAGCGCCGCGACCGCGAGCACTCGGGCCGCCCTCCCGCCCTGCGTCTGAACGCCGGCGGAGCCATCCGGGTCGGCTTCGAGGATCGTCTTCTCGGCTCGCGCTCCGGGGTGGTCGACGACTTCGTGGTGCGACGGGGCGACGGAGTGCCCGCCTACAACCTCGCGGTGATCGTCGATGACGCCGCCCAGGGGATCGGCGAGGTGGTGCGTGGCGCCGATTTGATTGACACGACGCCCCGGCAGATCCTCTTGGCCCGATTGCTCGGCCTTCCCCAACCGACCTACGCCCACGTGCCGCTCATGCTCGGCCCCGACGGCGCTCGCCTCGCCAAGCGCCACGGGGCTGTGACCCTCGAAGAACGGGCCGCGCTCGGCGACAGTCCGGGGAGAGTCCTTGCCGATCTCGCCCAGGGCCTCGGGATGGCGGCGCCGGACGAGCATGTGACTCCCGCTGTCCTTCTCGAGCGCTTCGAGCCCTCCGCGCCGCTGCGAGGAGAGCTCGAAGCATGAGTCCCCTACGGGCCCGCGGCCGGGGGCTTGAGTCACGCGGGCGAAGGTTGCGGGCGCAGGACGGCGTCCAGCCAGCTCAGAGCACAGTCAGATCCGTACTCACGTCCGCAAGGGCCGCGACGTCCGGAGCCGCACGCTCACGGATCAGCCGCCGCGCAGGATCGAGCTCGTGGGAGCGTCCGACGGTGAGCACTCCCGTCACGCGGCCGGCGTCGTCGCGGTAGAAGGCCGTGAACTCACCGTCATCCATCGAGCCCCGGATGATGGTCTCTCCGCTGCCGGGCGAGTCCACGCCCACGTACTCGAGCGAGGCCCAATCGGCCAGGTTTGACCAGAAGTACGGCAAGACCTCGTACGGCAGGTCGTGACCCAGCATGTTGAGCGCGGCGAGGCGTCCCTGCTCCACCGCCACGTCCCAGTGCTCGATCCGCACCGAACGCCCGTGCAGCGGTGAGTCCCACTCCGCCACGTCGCCGGCCGCATAGACACCGGGCACCGAGCTCTCGAGCCGCGAAGAACACGCCACTCCCCCGCTCTCGCCGATTTCGAAGCCCGCCGAGCGTGCGAGCATCACGTCCGGCGTCACGCCCGCGGCCACCACGACGCATTGGCAGGGGAGGCGCTCTTCCCCAGCCGTGATCACCGCGCTCACCCGCCCCTCGGCGGGCCCCTCGAAACGCTCGAGCTGATCGCCGCCGCGAACCCGCACGCCATGATCCTCGAGCACACCCTGGAAGAAGCCGCCCACCCCCGCGCCGAAGTGCCGGTCGAGGACGACGTCCTCCTGCATGAGCACGGTGCACCGCAGTCCGAGATCGGTGAGGGAAGCGGCCATCTCCGCACCCAGGTAGCTACCGCCGATCACCACCACCTCCTCGGCGGAGTCCACGTCGGCGCGGATCGCGTCGGCGTTCCCGAAGGCCCGCAGATAGTGGATGCCGTCGAGGTCGCCGCCCTCGGCCCTCAGGCGCCTCACATTGGCCCCGGTGGCAAGCAGCGCCTTCTCGAAGCGCAGCTCCTCGCGGCTCGACAGCCTGGCCACGCGTTCGGCCGAGTCGATCTTCATGACGCTCGTGCGGGCAAGCAGCTCGATCCCGCGCGCGTCCCACCACTCGGCCGGATGGAGCAGCGCATCCTCACGCCCCGACGATCCGCGCAGGTAGCCCTTGGAAAGAGGAGGTCGGTGATACGGCGGATCTGCCTCCCGGCCGACGAGCACGATCCGCCCGGTGGCGCCCTCCTCGCGTAGGCGCTCCGCGCAACTCGCCGACGCCACACCGCCGCCGATCAGCAGGTACTCGACCTCCTCGGGACTCACCCCGCGGGCGCCGAGGTGATCAGGCTGCCTCCGAGGTCGCCGGCTCGTTGAAGAGGGCGGTCACCTCCCGCTCGAGGCCAGTGTCCAGCACCAGCAACACCTCGTCTCCGCTCTCGATCAAGGTATCTCCGCTCGGGACGAAGCCGCTGCCGTCCCGCAGGATCGAGATCACGAGCGAACCCTCGGGAAGGCCGAGGTCCTTCACGACACGTCCCTCGGCCGGCGAGTTGTCGTCCACCTCAACCTCGATGATCTCCAACCGCTCTTGCGGCAGGTCGAGCAGGTGCACCAGGCCGTACTTCGGAACCTCGTGCTCGATCAACCGGAGGATCAGGTCGGTGGCGGAGACCGCCGGCTTCACTCCCAGCAGATCGAAGTGCTCGAGGTTGCGTGGGTTGTTGCAGCGCGCGATCACCCGCCCGACGGCGTACTTCTCGCGCGCCATCTGGCAGATGAGCATGTTGTCCTCGTCGTCTCCGGTCACGGCGATCACCATGTCCGCCCGCTCGATCCCCGCTCGCTCGAGCACCCACAGCTCCGTCCCGTCCCCGTACTGGACGGCGTGCTCGAGCTCCTCCTCGACCGTCGCGTAACGGCGTTGATTCGACTCGACGAGAGTCAGCTCGTGGCCCTTGTCTATTAGCTCTCGAGCGATGTTCCAGCCCACCTTGCCGGCGCCCACGACCACGATGTACATCTAGGCGGTCCTCCGCAGGCTGGCGGCCACTAAGCCACCTGCTCCTGCACGGCGGCCTCGAGCATCTCGATGGCCACCTGGGTGGGACATACCGTCGACAGCCCCTGCTGGGCGTACCAGCTGGCGCGGGCGGGGTCGAGCACGCGGACGACCACCCGCTCGATGTTGAACCGCCGTTTTGCGATCTGCGCGATCACGAGGTTGGTGTTGTCTCCGTTGGTAGAGGCAACGAACGCGTCGGCCCGCTCGATCCCGGCCTCGAGCAGCGCGTCGATCTCGAGGGCGGTGCCGACCGTGAAGGTTCCACCGGCCTCCTCCCAGCTCTCGCTTCGCCCCCGCTCGAGCATGGCGATGGCCTCGGGGTCCTCGTCGAGCACGGACACCTCGTGTCCCTGCGCCTGCATGGTCTTGGCTATCGCGGAGCCCACGCGGCCACAGCCGACGATGAGGACGAACACGCGGCTACTCTAGCGCCGCGCTGCGGCGGCAAGGCCGGTGAACGGTGCACAGAGGGCAGGCGCGGTCTCGAGGCATGTCCACCGTCCACCGGCACCCGTCCTTCCGCCGCTAGGGTGCGACCGCGTCCCGGACCCCCTCCTCGCCCGCCGGGGCCGCGGTGAGGATCACCCGGCACGGGGCCTTCTCGAGCACGTAGCGCGTCAGATCGCCGACGAAGCGGTCGCGCGGCCCCCCAAGCCCACCGAGTAGGGCGCCGCCGCGGATGCGGGTCGGTTCCTCGGCGGCAAGGACAATGGCCTCGACCCCCCGCCTCCGCGCCTCGTCGACGATCGCCGCCCCCGCTGAGCGGGAGCGCTGCGTTGCAGTGGCCACCTCCACGCCCCGGTACTCCTCCCCCACTTCCTTTGCCCGGGCCAGCGCCCGACGGGCAGCGGCAATCCGCTCGTCGGGCACGCGGGCGTCGAGGGGAAGTGACATGGGCATCTCGATCACGTACAGGGCCTCGATCAGGGGTCCGCCCTCACCCGCCTCGCGCTCCTCGGCTGCAAGCCGGCCGGCGGTGCCCACGATGTCATCGTCCAGGGGGTTGCCGAACACCGGCACGAGGATGCTCCCGTACTCGACCGACAGTCGATCGCGCAGCGCCTCGGGCGGCACGATGCAGCGCTCGAAGATCGGCTCCCCCTGCGTACGCCGGTACACCAGGTACAGCGCCACTCCGCCCACCATCCAGAGCCCGCCGAGTATGCGCGCCCCGTCGTGCAGCACGATCACCGAGACGAAGGCCGCGGCGGCGGCGATCGCGCCGACCAGCGATGGAATGGGCACCGATCCTCCGCGCACGGACACGGAGAGGGGAACGCGGTAGGCCCGCCGCAGGTCGGGCTCGCGGAAGCGCATGCGGATCACCGAGATGTGCGCCAGCAGGAAGGCGAGCGTCGAACCGAACGCGAAGATGCCGGCCAGGAACTCCAGATCTGCGGGCAGCACCAGGGCGATCGAGACGATCGCTGCAAGCACGATTGCCACGTAGGGGGTCGAGCGCTCCGCGTGCAGCTTGCCGATCGCCGACGGAACCTGGCGGTTGGTGGCCAGGGAGTAGGCGAGCCGCGACAGCCCGAGCATGCCGGTATTGAGCGCCTGCAGGAGCACCACCGACGCGGTGGCGGCTACGAGGTAACCGAGCGCTTCTCCCAGCCATCGGGGTTCGTAGCGGGACACGATCTCGAGCACCGGGGCCTCCGCCGCCGAGCCTCCGAGCTCGGTGGATCCGCCGATCACCGGCACGGACACGAGCGCCACAAGCGACATCCCGAGGAAGATCACGAGCAGCACCGCGCTGGCGATCGGCACGATGCGCCTGAGCGCCTCCGGCCGAGGGCGGATCTCGGCCGCGAGCCCGGATGCCGCCTCGATCCCGGTGAGGGCGGCCATGGCGATAACTGTGGCGAAGATGAAGTCTCCCCATCGAGGCGCCGAGCCGAGGTCGATCGAGTCGAGCACGAGCTCGGGCTCGAACATCAGTGCGAGGCCCAAGACGACCACCGCGACGAGCAGGACGAGGTTTACGACCCCAACCCGGAGCACGATGCGCAGCCGCTCTGCCGAGAGTCCGCGGACGTTCATGACCGCAACCGCGACGATCGCCACCGCCGCAATCAAGACCTCTTCCACCGGGTCGCCCGCCACCCCCACGAAGGCCGCCAGGTAGTGAGGGATCGCGAAGCCCGCGATGGCCATCAGGATCAGGTAGTCGAGCAGGATGGCCCAGCCCGCGACGAAGCTCCACAGCTCGTTGAACGCGTAACGGGCGAAGGTCGAGGCGCCGCCCCGCTCCGGATGAAGCGAGTTGCCCTCGATGTAGCTCATCATCGTGACCACGAAGAAGGCACCGGCGATCACGAACGCGACCGGGGTCAGCCCGAGTGCGTCTCCGGCGACGAGTCCGAGGGCGAAGTAGATCGAGGAGCCGACCGCGCTGAGACCGATCGCGAAGAGCGCTCGCGCGCCGAGCGCCTGGCCGATTCGCGGCCCAGATCGCAGGCCGGGTGGCCCAAGGCGGCGCGGGCGGTTCATGAAGTGCCGCGCCCGCGCCGGCCGCCGGCCAGGTACAGCCGCCCGAGCCCGAGCAGCACGAGCAGCACCCCCAGGATCACGCCGAGGGCGAGTGGGCCACCGCCTCCCGCGACCGCGACCGCGACCATCACTGCTCCCAGGACGATCATCAGCACGCTCAGCACGCGCGTCGAGTTGCGGTAGGCGCGCTCCATCTAGCTCGACGAGCCGAAGTCCAACGTCATTTGGCGACCGCGGCGGGCGGTCGCCGCGAGGGCGCCGGGGCCTGGCCATTCGTCGGCGGCGGTGGGGACTCGATGATCACTCGGCACGGACGCTTCTCGAGCACGTCCTCGAGCGTCCTCCCGAGCAGAGAGGAGCCGGCCCGGCGCGGCGGCGGAGTCATCACGACGGCTCGCGCGCGGATGTCTGCGGCCTCCTCGACGATGCGCGTGCCGGCCTCCCCGGCGCGGACCTTCTCCCAGTGCCCCGTCACGCGGCGTCCGCCCAGGGCCCGCGCTGAATCGATGGTGGTTCGGGCGCGCCGCTCCTGCGCCGGCAGCGCGGCGCCGATCGGCAGCCCGTTCGGAACGGTGATCGTCACGAGTACGTGCACCCCCCGGCGGCGGCGCGCGGCCAGCTTGACGGCGGTGGCCACCGCCTCGCGCGAGTACCGTCCGTCCTCGAAGGCCACCAGCACCGACTCGTACTCGACCTCGCGCTCCACGATCGGCTTGGGCTGCACGATCTTGGCCGTCTGGGTCAGGCTCAACCCCTGCCGGCGGCGGAAGACGACGTAGGCGACCATCCCGACGACCAGCCATCCGGTTCCGGCGATCAGGGTGGGCGGGTCGAGGGCCGTGACCACCACCAGTGCGATGGCGGTGCCGGTTCCGCCCACCACGGCGAAGAGGGGGATGCTGTGGCCACGGATCGTCACAGAGCCCGGACCCCGCCACGGGCGCTCGTGATCGGGTTCCTTCACCCGCAGGGCGATCACCGCGAAGTGGGCGATCGTGAACGACAGCATCGCCCCGAAGGTGTAGATCGTGCCGAGGAACTCCGCTTCTCCGGGCAGCATCGTCAGGCAGGCGATGAACCCGAAGATGATGATGGCGATGTAGGGCGTCCTGAACTTCGGGTGGAGCTGACGCAGGCGCTCCGGAAGCTGTCGGTGCTGGCCCATGGAGTAGGTGAGGCGCGAGACGCCGATCAGGCCCGCGTTGGCGGCAATGAAGAGAATGGTGGCGGCGAGGACACCGACGTAGATCTCGGCGGGCGCCTGAAGGGCTCCCAGGTCGAGGCTCTTCACGACGCCGAGGATCGGGTCGCCCGCGAACTCGTCGGCGAGCGCCGTCCGGCCGTTCTCGACCGGGAGGGCCGACAGGGCCACCGCCGGGAGCAGTGCGTAGATCGAGATCACGGCTATCACCATCGCGCCCATCGCGCGCGGGATCGTCCGCCCGTAGTCGGTCGCCTCCTCCGCGAGGTTCGAGATCGTCTCGAGCCCCGTGTAGGCCACCATCGCCACCGGGATGGCGATGAGGAAGTCCGACACCGTGGGCGATGTGCCGAAGTCGACGTTGTCGATCAGCGTCGAAGGCGACAGTACGAGGAAGATGCCGACGATCACCAGCAGGAGCTGCGTGAGGAAGTCCGCGACGGCCAGGAAGATGTTCACCCTGGCCGCCTCCTTCACGCCCACGATGTTCAGGACGGCGAGCGCGACCACCACTCCGATGCCGAACACGATGTCGTGCGGCGAGCTGCGCAGCGGCTCCCAGAAGATGCCCAGGTAGTGCGGCACGAAGAAGGCCGAGATCGTGACCGTGATGATGTAGTTCAGCATCTGGGCCCAGGCCGCGAAGAACGACCAGAACTCGTTGAAGGCCCGCCGTGCGAACGAGGATGACCCCCCGGCCTCCGGGTACATGGTCGTGGCCTCGGTGTAGGTGGCCGCGGTGCACACGAACAGCACGCCCGAGATGAGAAACACCACCGGCGTCATGCCGAGGGCGAAGACGGCCACGAGCCCCAACGCGTAGTAGATGGAGCTGCCCACGTTGCCGTAGGCCGTGCTGAACAGGGCGCCCGGTCCGAGGACCCGCTCGAGCCCCTGGTTCTTCGGCCTCCGTTCCGCCACGAACGTCCAACGCTAGCGAGGCAGCGGACGCTGCTTTCGGTGGACGGTGGACGGGGGACGGTGGACGGGGCTCTGGCTCATGGCCCGTCCACCGTCCTCTGTCCACCGTGCACGCTGCCGAAGGCGACCTAGACGATCAGCGGAATGATCAGGATCGCCACGATGTTGGCCACCTTGATCATCGGGTTGATCGCCGGCCCGGCGGTGTCCTTGTAGGGGTCACCGACCGTGTCGCCGGTCACCGAGGCGGCGTGAGCCTCGGAGCCCTTGCCACCGTACTCGCCGTCCTCGATCAGCTTCTTGGCGTTGTCCCACGCCCCGCCGCCCGAGGTCATCGAAACCGCCGTGAAGAAGCCGACGACGATCACTCCGATCAGCAGCCCGCCGAGTGCCTTGTAGGACAGGAGGCCGATCACCACGGTGATCACGATCGGAATCAGCGCAGGGGCGATCATCTCCTTCTGCGCGGCGGCGGTCACGATCGACACGCAGCGGGCGTAGTCGGGTCGATCGGTGCCCTTCATGATCCCGGGCTTCTCCTTGAACTGGCGCCGTACCTCCTCGACTATGAGCCCGCCGGCCCGGCCGACCGACTCGATCGAAAGCGATACGAACAGGAACACCATCATGCCCCCCACCAGCAGGCCGATCAGCACCTCGGGGTCCGAGATATCGAAGCTGATGTCGACGCCGGCGCCGGCCTCGGCGCGCAGCTCCTCGATGAAGGCGCCGAACAGCACGAGGGCAGCCAGCACCGCCGACCCGATCGCGTAGCCCTTGGTCACGGCCTTGGTGGTGTTGCCGACCGCGTCGAGCGGATCGGTGCGGTCGCGCACCTCCTGCGGTAGGTCGGCCATCTCGGCGATGCCACCCGCGTTGTCGGTGATCGGCCCGAAGGCGTCGAGGGCCACGATCAGCCCCGTCAGCGACAGCTGCGCCATCACCGCCACGCCGATGCCGTAGATGCCACCGAGCTCGTTGGCGGCCAGGATCCCGAGCGCCAGCACGATCGCCGGAGCGGCGGTCGACTGGAAGCCCTGGGCCAGTCCCTGGATGATGTTGGTGGCGTGGCCGGTCTGGGAGGCACGGGCCGTGGTCCTGACCGGGCGGAAGCGCGTGGAGGTGTAGTAGTCGGTGATTACGAAGAGCAGCGCGGTGATGCCGATGCCCACCAGCGTGCAGAGCCATAGGTCGATGCCGGTTGGCTCTTCGCTACCGCCCTTCAGCAGGCTCGAGGCACCTTCCTTGAAGGTGATGTCGTCCATGAGGCCGAGCGTGATCGGCAGGAAGGCCGCGGCCGCGAGCAGGCCGGACACGATCAGGCCCTGGTACAGCGCCCGTTCCACGTTGCCGGAGGCGCTGCGCACGGCGAAGGTGCCGATGATCGAGGCGAGGATCGAGACGCCGCCGATCACGAGCGGGTAGACGGCGGCCTCGCCGAGCTCGTTGAAGGTGAGGACGCCCAGGAGCATCACCGCCACGGCGGTGACGGCGTAGGTCTCGAAGAGGTCCGCCGCCATGCCGGCGCAGTCGCCGACGTTGTCGCCCACGTTGTCGGCGATCACCGCCGGGTTGCGCGGGTCATCCTCGGGAATGCCGGCCTCGACCTTGCCGACCAGGTCGGCGCCGACGTCGGCCGCCTTGGTAAAGATGCCGCCGCCGAGGCGGGCGAACACCGAGATCAGCGAGCCACCGAAGCCGAGGCCCACCAGCGCGTCAACGGCCTCCTTCTCCTCGACGCCCGTGAGCAGCAGCACGCCGTAGTAGCCCGCCACGCCCAGCAGGGCGAGGCCGGCCACGAGCATGCCCGTGACGGCGCCGCCGCGGAAGGCGACCGAAAGCGCCCGCGGGATGCCGTCGCGCGCCGACTCGGCCACCCGGGCGTTCATCCGCACCGACACGTTCATGCCGATGAAGCCCGCCAGAGCGGAGAACAGGCCCCCGATCACGAACCCGACGGCGGTCTTGATGTCGAGTGCGAGGGCGAGAAGGATCGCGAGCACCACCGCGACCCCTCCGATGATCGTGTACTGCCGCCTCAGGTAGGCCTGAGCGCCCTCCTGCACGGCGAGGGAGATCTCCTGCATGCGCTCGTTGCCGGGCGACAGCGCGAGCAGTGCGCGCGAGGTGAGGGCGCCATAGAGCACGGCCGCGCCGGCGCAGGCCAGCGCGATGATGATGCCGTAGTCGGTGAGGAAGTCGGTCAAGGGAGGGCCTCCAATAAGTGGTGTCGGTCCGCACGAGCTCGCCGGGAACCGCTCGAAGCGCTCGTCAGAGCACGATCGCGCTGCTCAGCGCCCTGGCACAGATGTCATCCGGCTGCGGCCCGATCTCGGGCAGCACCTCGAACAAGAGCGCGCGCAGTCTATCCAGGTTGTCGGCGAATACCCGATAGGCCGCCTCGGCGGTCACCGGCTCGACGGACGGATCGTCCTCCAGGCCGGCGTCGTAGTCGGTCACGAGCGACACGTTCGCGTAGCAGAGCTCGAGCTCCCGAGCGAGCCACGCCTCGGGATACTGGGTCATGTTCACGACGTCCCAGCCGGCGGACTGGAACCAGCGCGACTCTGCCCGGGTGGAGAACCGCGGACCCGAGATCACGACCACGGCGCCGCCGTCCACGACCGGTATGCCGAGGTTCACGGCGGCTGCGACCAGCGCGGCCCGCAGCGAGGGACAGTAGGGGTCGGCGGCCGCCACGTGGGTGGTCTGCGGTCCGTCGTAGAAGGTGTCCGCCCGGCCCCGCGTTCGATCGACGAACTGGTCGCACACGACGAAGGTGCCCGGCGCGAGCTCGCGCTTGAGCGAGCCGCATGCGGACGGCCCGATGACGCGCCTGACCCCCACCTCCCTCATCGCCCAGAGGTTGGCGCGGTAGTTGATGCGATGCGGGGGGAGGCCGTGGTCGTCGCCGTGGCGCGGCATGAAGGCGACCCGCGTGCCCTCGACGGACCCCATCCGGATGGCGGCGGACGGGGCGCCCCACGGGGTGTCGAGTGCAACCTCCTCCGCGTTGTCCAGGAACCGGTAGAAGCCGGACCCGCCGAAGACTCCGACCGGCGCCTCGGAGGGCGGCTGATCCCGGGCGGAGGAGGCCGCCACGTGAGGCTCCTAGGAGCCCGGCAGCCAGATCTTGGCTCGGGCCTTCGCCCGCTCCGCCTCGTCGGCCGTCGGCACGGCGGGCGGTGGCGGCGCGGGCCCCGGTTGTCCCGGCTGGGGCTGGGGAGCCCCTGCCGGCGCAGCGGCGGCGGCAGCCTCTGGCCCGCCCGCTTCCCCGGCCTCATGCGCGTAGGCGATATGCAACTGCGTGAGCGCCTTGCGGATCGCCGCCGCGGGCTCCGGCGGCAGTAGGGGCACGAGCGCGCGCACTCCCTCGACCGCCAGCCGCGCCTGCGGAAGGTCCCTGTCGCCCTCTGCTCGGTCCCCCGAGGGACCGGCGAGCCCGAGACGCTGCCCACCGAGGTTCACCAGGGTGACCGCCGTCTGCAGGATCACGTCCTCCACGGAGATGCCACGCATCTGCTCCTCGAAAGCGGCCTGGAGCTCCTCCTCGGTGGGCTCGCGCCGGCTCACGTGGCCACCTGCTCGGCGGCGAAGCTGTGCTGGGTGGAGGCCACCTCGGCAGCGTAGACGTCCTCCACTGCCTGCCCCTCGGCGAGCGAACGGCGCTGGCGTTGCGCGCCGTTCGCCGCCGGCGGGGAGGGATCGATCCCGAGGGCGGTCCGCGCCGGCCCGGTCCAGGCCAGCAGGCGGTCGGCGAGGGCTGCGGCCGGGAACTCCTCGCCGCGCTCCAGGTCGATCAGCTTGCCGTCGAGGCCGTAGCGCAGCGCCCGCCACAAGTTCTCCTCGATCAGGCGGCCGGGGGGCGGCTCGGGCGCCGCGCCCTCGTCGTGGTCGAGGGCGGCCTGGGCGACGCAGGCCACGATCAGCGCGGCCATCGCCGCGGAATCCTCGGCACTCGACTGCGCGTCGCAGATCCGCACCTCCACGGTGCCGTAGGCGTGATGAGGGCGCACGCTCCACCACAGCTGGGTCTGCTCCTGGATCGACCCGGTACGCACGAGGAGCTCCACGTACTCCGCGTAGGCCGCGAAGCTCCCGAACACGTCCGGGACCCCGCAGCGGGGGAAGCTCTTGGTGAAGATCTGGGTCCTCGCCGAGTGCAGGCCCGAATCGCGTCCGTCGAGGAAGGGTGAGTTGGCCGACAGGGCCAATAGCTCCGGAAGCAGGGCGCGCATGCGGTCGCAGACGGCGATGGCACGATCGGCCCCGCGCACGCCGACGTGCACGTGCACACTGAAGGTGTTGTTGCGCCACGCCACGTAGCGCAGCTGCTCGTCGAGAGTGCGGTAGTGCTCGGTGTCGATGATCGGCTGCTCCTGCCACGGGCTCCAGGGATGGGTTCCGCACGACCCCAGCAGCACGTCGTGCTCCGCTGCGAGGCGCACCAGGCGAGCGCTCGCCTCACGCTGGCTCGCGAGGGCATCGGCGAACGTCTCCCCCTTTGCCGAGCGGATCTCGATCTCCGACGAGATCAGCTCACCGGCCACGCGCTCGGCCAGCACCTCATCCTCGGCCGCCGCGGCGGCCAGCTCCTCGAAACGCGGCGTGAGCGACCGCGTGACCGGGTCGAGCAGCGCGAACTCCTCCTCTATCCCCACAGTGAAGTCCTCGGCCGCATCGAAGGCATCTCGGGCTCTGGTCATGTCGAGCACGATCGGATCAGGTCAGGTAGAAGTAGAGCGCGTAGAGCAGCTCGACCGCTGGGCTGGAGGTGTGCACCGTGACCTCGGGCGGCACCTGCAGCAGCGCCTCGGAGTAGTTGAAGATGATCTTCACGCCGGCCTCGACCAGGTCGTCGGCGACACCTTGGGCCGCATCGGTCGGCACTGCGAGCACCCCGACCACGATGTCCTCGTCGCGAACCACCCGCTCGAGATCGTCGTAGTGCCGGACGGTCAGGGATCCTCCGACCGACTGGCCCACCTTGTCGGCGGCGGTATCGAACATGGCCACCACCCGAAAGCCGTGGTCGGCGAAGATGTCCGAGCTTGCGATCGCCTGGCCGAGGTGGCCGGCGCCGAACAGCGCGATGTTGTGCTGACCGCTCGTGCGCAGGATCTTGCGAATCTGCGAGACCAGCGAATCGACGTTGTAGCCGACCCCGCGCTTCCCGAACTTCCCGAATCCCGACAGGTCGCGACGGATCTGAGTGGAGTTGACGTGCGTGTAGTCGGCGAGCTCCTGGGAGGAGATCGTCTCCTTGCCCATCTTCTTGGCCTGAGTCAGTACCTGTAGGTAACGCGAAAGTCGCGCGGCCACGCCGAGCGACAGCCGCTCCCCGCCGACCGCCAGCTCGGCGGTGGAGCCCAGGGGCTCGTTGAAGCTCACGGCGCCACCTTACTCACGGTCGGGGGCGCGAACGAGGCGCCGCTTCAGCTCGTCCGCGTCGACGTGGTACTCGAAGACCTCGTCGCCGTCCACGTCGAGCACCGGAATTCGCTCTCCGTAGGCGCGGTTGAGGCGGGGATCCAGGGAGATGTCGATCTCCACCAGCTCGAAGGGTGTGGGCTCGACCGCCCGCACCTCGAGTACCACGCGCCGAGCCTCCTCGCAGAGGTGGCAGCCGGGCTTGCCGTAGAGGGTGAGGGTGCGGCCGGTCATGGCACATCCGGCCGGTGGCCGGTGGACGGTGGACGGTGGACGGACTTCATGGCCGCGCCGTGGCGTCGAGGGCGAGGTAGTCGGGGTACTGCATTGGCTCCAGGAAGCGGGCGACCCCGGCGATCATCGCCGCGTTATCGGTGCACAGGGCCATCTCCGGGACCCAGAGGTCGAGCCCGCGGTCCTCGCAGGCTTCGGTCAGGCGAGCGCGGAGCTCCGAGTTCGCCGCCACCCCGCCGCCCACGGCCAGGCGAGTGAGACGCTCTTGCTCCACGCCCGCGAGGGCTCGGGCGACCAGCACGTCCACCACGGCTCGCTGGTAGGAGGCGGCGAGATCGGCACGGCGCTCACTCGCCGCGGATTCGCCCATCTCCCGAACGCGGTACAGCAGCGAGGTCTTCAGGCCGCTGAAGCTGAAGTCGAGCCCGTCGCCGGGCAGGGGCCGCGGGAAGTCGAAGGCCTCTGGGTCGCCTGCTCGCGCAAGGCGGTCGAGGGCGGGGCCGCCCGGATACCCGAGGCCGAGCAGCCGCGCGCCCTTGTCGAAGGCCTCGCCCGCGGCATCGTCGAGCGTGCGCCCGAGCGTGGTGTACGACGTGGGCTCGTCGACTCGGGCCACGAAGGTGTGACCCCCGCTCGCCACCAGACAGATGTAGGGCGGCTCGATCGGCGCCTCGCCGAGCATGCTGGCCGTGACATGGCCGTGCAGGTGATCGACGGATACGAGGGGTAGGCCCCGCGCAGCGGCCAGCGCCTTGGCACTCGACAGCCCGACGAGGAGCGCACCGATGAGGCCCGGTCCGCTCGTCACGGCCACGGTGTCGACCGCCTGTAGAGACGTACCCGCGCACTCGAGGGCGTCGCTCACCACCGCGTCGATCGCCTCGAGATGGTGGCGCGAGGCGATCTCCGGCACCACCCCGCCGTAGCGCTCGTGCAAGAGCCCCTGTGAGGCCACCACGTTCGACAGGATCCGCCCGCCGTGGTCGACGGCCGCGGCGCAGGTGTCGTCGCAGCTCGTCTCGATGCCGAGGATCACGCCCCGGCGCGCTGCCCGGGGCCGCGGTCGACCGCGAGCGGCTCCCGTTCCGCGGCCTCCTCGAGCGGTTCGGACCCGGGCGCGGTGCGCCACATGATGAGCGCATCCTCCTTGTTGTCGTGGTAGTAGCCGCGGCGCCGTCCGGCGCCGCGGAAGTCGAAGCTCTCGTACAGCCGAATGGCGCTCGTGTTCGACATCCTGACCTCCAGGGTGTACTGCTCAGCGGGCCGATCGGCCCGCTCGAAAAGCTCCTGGAGGAGCGCGGTGGCAATCCCCTCGCGGAGGTGGCGATCGTCCACCGCGACGTTCATGAGGTGCCAAACGGTGTCGTAGCGGGAGCAGACCGTGTAGCCGACGATCTGCGTTCCCCGGACTGCCGCAAGGCAGATGCCGGACGGCTTGGACAGCTCGAGGACGAACATGGCGAGCGACCACGGGGTGGGGAACGCCCGCCGCTCGATCGCGATCACCTGGGGCAGGTCGCCGTAGCTGAGGCGGCGGATCTGCAGTGGCTGGCTCATCGCGCTGGCTTGGCGTCGGGGGCCCGGAGGTAGAGCGGAACGACGGCCTCGGGGAGGGTGGGCTGCACCCCATCTGCGAGCTCGCAGAGGTGAAGGGCGCGCACCACATGCTGGTCGGAATGGTCTGGTGCCACGCGCACGCCGGCTCCCTCGAGAAGGTCGCGACATCCTAGCGAGCCGTCACCGGCGGCCACGGGCAGTGCGTCGAGCGTCCGCACGCGGTCGACGAGGTCCTCCGGGGTGGCGACGAAGGGCG
>JAABUN010004625.1_pt1 | contig 18375 bp, 23 predicted proteins | sample 5559311 | NCBI WGS metagenome assembly JAABUN01 (sample SAMN10711877, study PRJNA513370) | rock metagenome | isolation source: Antarctica rocks | place: Antarctica: Victoria Land, Siegfried Peak sud | reverse complement strand
GGGGATCTCCAGCAGTGATCGGCGCTTCACGGTGACTGGAGGCGTTGACCACCACTCCGCCGAGCCCGGCAAGGTTGGTCAGCGCAGCAGTGCAAGTGAGCGCACCGGCTGCGATGAGCGAGACCGCAGCGCGGCCCCTCCGTGGGAACTTCTTAGGCATGCGTTCGTCCTCCTGCTTAAGACGCGAACCCAAGCCCGGCTCGACGCGCGATCAATTGTTCTGATCCTTACCGAATCCGGAGCAATATACGGGGATATGTGACATCTGTCGAGTCGTGCCGCATGTTTTACGGGCCGAGTCGACAAGATCACACGTTCGAGGGAAAGCTCGTACGCTCAGCCTTCGAGCTCCTTGGTCACGGACCGCGCTCGAGTCGGGCCAGGGTCCGCCGGGCGATCGGCACCTGCAGCGGGTTGAAAGCCGGATTGATCTTCAACGCACGAGCCAAGCCAGCGCGCGCCGTCTCTCGCTGGCCGAGCGAGGCCTCGATCATCGCCTGGTGGTAGACGAAGCCGGCGTTGCGCCATCCCAGGTGGTTGGCGAACTTGGCGTAGCGCAAGGCTTCGCGATCACGACCGTTCTGATGCAACGCCCAGGCCAGCGCGTCGGCCACGAGCACGCTGTGGCGGCGACCCCACTCCGCCTTGGCATGTTCGAGCGCCTTCGCCGGTTCACCGTGGTCGGCTTCGAACTGAGCCCTGGTCAAGTCATCGTTGACACCGTTGGCCGCGAACAGCTTGAACTCGACGCCCAGGAGCTCATACTGACTCCGCGCCTCGGCGCGATGGCCGAGTGACTGCTCGAGCTCGCCGAGCTCGATGACATACTGCGGCTGGGGCACCCGGCCGATCACGGTCGTGTAGTCCCGAATGGCCGCCGCAGTCTGGCCGAGCGCACCCTCGGCCTTCGCTTGGCCCGCCAACAGGGGGCTGTAGGCCGGGTCGACCTTCAACCCGAGGGCATACTGCCGCGCCGCTTGGCGGGCGTCGCCCTCGTTGAAGGCGAGCTCACCCAGGTAGTAACGGCAGAAGGCGATGTCGGCCGGGCTGGTGGCGATCTTCAACGCTTTGTCGAGAGCAAACCTCGCCCCGGCATTGTCACCGTGCTGCTCGAAGTCATAGGACGCTCGGGTGAAGGAAGGCACGCCGGGACGCAGATCCAACATGTGCTGGGTGGCTGCGGTAGCGCCGCGATAGTCGCCGAGCTGGGTCAGGGCGTCGTTGAGCACGGCGTAGACGTTGGCGTTGTAGTGGTTCACACGCTCGGCTCGACGACCCCACGACCGGGCAGCCGCGAAGTTGTGCTGAGCGTTGGCCAGCGCACCCAAGCCAACCATGGCTTCGAAGTTGTCGTGCCTCTTCAGCGCCACCGACCGGTGCAACGCGCCGGCTGCCTTCGGGTAATAGACCGGGTTGGCCGTGATCCGCGCCTGCTGCACGTAGGCCGAGCCGAGCTCCGCCCAAGCCACGCTGTTGTCCGGATGGGCTCGAAGCAGCTCTTGGCGGTTACGTATGGCCACATCCAGCTGGTCGCTGCTACCGGTAGGCACTCCGCCGCCAGTCGACAGGGCGTTCGGTCTACCCAACTTGTCAGACGTGGCCTCCGACCCCGACTTGGTCCCGCGCACCACGACCACCGCCGCCACATAGGTGACGGCGAAGGCGACAACGACAATTAGCAGCAGCGTGCGAAGCGGGTGTCGAAACAGGAAAGGCCTCCCGGATGGCGGCACCACTCTGGCCGAAGAACCGGGCCGACGCCTATCGGCAACACCGGCTCAGGTGGCGTTCGAGTGATTTCACGGCACGACGTCGGGAACAGCGCCGTGGTAGGACCATGACCATGCCGATGAGCGCCGGGAGATCGGGCGGCGCATCGAGGCGCCAGCGGGGCGCAGAACGCTCGGGCCGGCGAAAGACCGTCTTGGGCATGGCCGCGGTGGCCGGCTTCGTGCTGGTCCTCGCCGGATGGGCCCCGCCTGTGTCGGCTCACCCTCTCGGCAACTTCACCGTCAACCGCTACGCACGGGTCGAGGTGTCTGCCGGGAAGATCCGCATCTACTACGTGCTCGACGAGGCTGAGATCCCGGCGTTCCAGGACCGCAGCGCGCTGACCGCGGATCGAGCAGGCTTCGTCCAGAAGCGCCTGGGGGAGATCGCTGCTCACCTCGAGCTTTCCGTCGACGGCCGGCCCTTGAGGTTGCGGGTCTCTGACCGGTCGGTCGACCAGCCGCCGGGTCAGGGAGGTCTGCGCACGCTCCGAGTGGCCGCCATCTACACCGCGGCGCTTCCCCCAAGCGGCCCGCAAGATCGTCACCGCCTCGAGTTCGCAGACCGTAACGAGCCGGAGCGCGTCGGCTGGCGGGAGATCGTCGCCGTGGCAAGGGGCGGCGCGAAGATCCTCAGTTCGAACGCACCAGACCGCGACGTCAGCAACGAGCTTCGCCGATACCCAGGTGACCTGATTCGGGCTCCCCTCGACCTACGGACGGCGACGGTCACGTTCACTCCTGGCTCCAAGACGGTGGACGCTCTCCGGGTGCCCCGTTCGGCGGCGGCGCCAAAGCGTTCGGGGGGCGTGTTCGCCAACCTCATCACGAGGCAGCACCTCAACCCGCTCGCCTTGACCGGCATCCTCGGGCTGGCGTTCGTGTTCGGATCCAGCCATGCGCTGCTCCCCGGACACGGAAAAACGGTCATGGCCGCCTACCTGGTGGGAACGAAAGGCCGTCCGATCGATGCGGTGCTCCTCGGGGTCATCGTCTCGGTCATGCACACGTTCAGCGTTCTGGTGCTCGGTTTCGTGCTGTTCGGGATCAACCACGAGGTGCGGGTCGAGCAGTTCTACCCACAGCTCACCGCCGCATCAGGCGTGCTGGCCATGGGCCTGGGCGTGTGGCTGCTCACCAGCCGGTTGCGCAGCATGCGCCGCCGTGACACCGCCCGCCGCGCCTTGTACGACCATGACCATGACCACGACCACGACCACGACCACGAGGTCGTGCCGGAGCCCGTTCTGGCGCATGCCCACGGCTCTACTGCCGCCACGGCCTTGGCCGAGCCTTCCTCCCAAACCGACCAGCTTCCTCGTGAGGCCCCCGAAGATCTCCATGACCACGACGTAGCCGATCACGGAGACCCTGCTCATCACCATCACCATGGGCCGGGCGGCCACACCCATGAGCTCCCAGAGGACGTCGCACCGTTGTCCCGTCGAGGCCTCGTCCTCTTGGCGACCTCGGGTGGCATCGTGCCGTCTCCGTCAGCGGTGCTCGTGGTGGTGGCTGCGTTCTCGCTCGGACGCATCGGTCTGGGCCTGAGCCTGATCGCCGCGTTCTCCATCGGCTTGGCGGCGACCCTCACCGCCGTCGGCCTGGCCCTCGTGTTCGGCCGGTCAGCGTTCGAACGACGGTTCCCGAACCGGTCTCTCCGCTACCTGCCGCTTGCCGGGGCCGTGATGCTCATCGTGGCCGGCGGGGTTCTGGCCATCCAAGGGCTCGAGAACCTCACCTGACCTGGGATCACCCTGGGGGCGAGGCCGCGAGGCGGCAGCGAAGGCTCACCTTGCAGGCAACGAAGAGGCGCCGGCTTGGCTTGTAAGCCGACGCCCCTTCGACGAACATCGCCTGCGACCGCTGCGTCGCCCGGCGATGGCTTAACTGTGGTGGGACGCGCGTCCTGGTCCTTGGCTGCCGTTGTCTGGTCTTCGGCGCCGGCGCCGAACTGGATGACGGAAGGTTTCAGCGACTGCCGGCGACCGGGGGTGGCCGCTCGATCGGACCCACGCGGTGGCCTGGCTGAACCAGAGCAGCCACCACCAGCGCGAGGAGCACAGCAAGCAGGACGAGCCCGACGAACAACTGGGCCGGGACACGAGCCAACCGACGCTCTGATCGTCGGCTCGCCCGTAGCGGATTCCGGTTCACCGGATCGCGTACCAGACTTCCAGGCGGCCAACGCGATGGGGCCGCAGGCCCCAGCCTCGGGCCCAGTCTCGCCACCGGTTGATCGTGGGTCGGTCGACCGCCAAGGCGAGGGATGGGTCGAGCACGACGAGATCCGCCGCCTGCTTCCCGTCGTCGAAGGGCAGGAACGCCGTGCCCGCAGACCGGAAGTAGGGATCGACGGCTTCGCCGTAGAACGCGATTCGAGTCGGGTTCCCGACTTCGCTCTTCACCCGATGGGCCATGCGGTGATAGAGGCCGAGCGCCCGAACAAGAGCTGACTCAGACCGAACAACTGCTTGGCAAACGGAGGATGCTCGGGGTTGAGCCCGTTCCGGCCGTGGATCGCTTCCCAGCCAGCCGACGCGTAGACCGCCTCGTCGAGCTTCCAGTCCGCCCGACCGAGCCTCCACAGCCCGTTGATCGCGGCGATACCGAGCACCGCGGCCCATGCCGCCGGTGGGGCCCAAGGCGCAACTCTGCCCGGGGCCAGGGCCCGGCGTCAGGTCGCGGTGGCGGAGCCCTGGATCCCGGCAGGCGTGGCCCCTCCTGCTCCTGATCGCCCGACCCGAGCGAGCTGAGCAGGACGGCTCAGCAGCGCGGCTTGATGTCGAGCCCGATGTCGAGCACCGGCGCAGAGTTGGTGAGCGAGCCGCTCGAGATCAGGTCGGCACCGGTCCGAGCGAAGCTGGCGACGGTTTCGAGCGTCACCCCGCCCGACACCTCCAGGAGAGCTCGGCTCGTACCCGCCGACGCCGCGTGGTCCCCGGCCAGGGCCACACACGCGACGACCTCACCCGGCGACATGTTGTCGAGCAACACGGCGTCTGCGCCGGCCGCCAGCGCCTCCGCGACCTGTTCGATCCGGTCGGCCTCCACCTGCACGAGCCGGCCGGGCCACGTCCCCCTGGCTCGCTGGACCGCCTCGTGGATGCCGAGCACGCTCAGGTGGTTGTCCTTGAGCATCACCCAGTCACTCAGGTTGCCGCGGTGGTTGGCCGCGCCGCCGGCCCGCACCGCCGCTTTCTCCAGAGCTCGCAGACCTGGCGTGGTCTTGCGGGTGTCCCATACCCGAATGCCGGGGCCGGCGGCATCCACAAAGGCGCGGACCCGGGTGGCGATCCCGGACAGGTGGCCGAGGAAGTTCAGGGCCGTGCGCTCGGCGGTGAGGATCGACGCCAGCGGGCCGGTGACGGTTCCGATCACGGTGCCGGCGTCCACCGCGGCCCCGTCACCCACGTGCCAGGAGCACGCGATGGCCTGATCAACTTGGCGGAACGTCTCGTCGGCGCAGGCTCGGCCGGCGACTACGCCTGCGGTCCGCACAACCAAGTCAGCGCCACCCTCGACGCCGGCGGGGAGGAGGGCCGACGTGATGTCCCCGAGCGGGGTGAGGTCCTCGGCCAACGCAAGGGCGACCACGGCACGAACGGCCCCGACAGGCGCATCGAACGAGGTCATCGAGTCCAGCCTGTCAGACCCCTTGGGTACCGTGGGCCCCACGTTCGAGGCGGCGGTTCCGCTCTCCTTTGTTGCCACTGCAGGGAAGGAACCCGCAGAATGACCGTCGATGATCGTTCCCGCTCGGATCTGTTGCACCGCTTGGACGAGGTGCTCGGGCCGGAGATCGCGGTGATCCTGATGGATCACCTGCCGCCGGCCGGCTGGCGTGACGTCGCCACCGTCCAAGACCTGGACAACCAGTCGATCGTGTTGCGTGCTCATATCGACGGGCGCACTGACGTCCTCCGAGCCGAGATGGCCCAGCTCGGCAGCGAGCTCCGGTCAGACATGGCCCAGCTCGCCGGTGAACTTCGGACGGAAGCGGCCCAACTAGGCGTCGGGCTCCGATCAGAGATGAACCAGCTCCGAACCGAGATGAACCAACTCGGCGGGGACGTCCGAACCGAGAGCGCAAGCATCAGGTCAGACCTCGAAGCCAAGACCGACCTTCTCAGAGCCGAGATCACGAGCTCAAAGCTCGATACCTTGGCCACCCTTCGCGGCGAGCTGGCCAGCCAGACCCGCACCTTGGTCCTCGGTCTCTTCGCCATGTTCGCCGGCCTGGCCGGCGTGCTGGTGGCCGTGCGTCCCGGCTGAGGTCTCAGCGTCCAGCACCGAAGGTCAGGTAGGCGAAATCGGCGAACCGGGAGGCCGGACCGTTGGCGACCATCCCCACGTGGTGACCTGTGTCGGCGGGATCCAGGGGTACGTCGATCGAGCCTCCACCCAGCTCCACCACCACATGATCCCCGCGGCAATCGGCGCGAATGGCGACCTGTCGCGTCGGTGCGCCGACTGCCCCCAAGAGGTCCGACGCGCCGTGACGCACCCGCACGACCGACCAACCATCTCCGCTGGCGTCGACCACAACGGCTATGTAGTTCCGCCGGATCTCGCCATCGCAGCACGATGCCCGCACCCGGTCCGGCGTTCGTGACAAAGGTGTGGACGAAGACACCCGGGGAACCGGCGTCCACCAAGGCGAACTGGGTTCGGTCGGCGCGGCCAGATGCGTGGGCCTGCTGGTGATCGACCCGCCACGGTCCACCGACTTCTTGCCATCGCCCGAAGCCCGGCACCCGTTCGAGGCCGAGACGGGTCGTCCCGTCGAAGCTGTCCGTCCTCGCCGCGGCAGGCGGCAACCGCCGGTCGTTGTCGCCCTGGCCCGGTAACGACCACGACTATCGATCCTCATGGCCGACACCAGCGAGATCCCGGCCCATGCCGACGCGGCGACGGCTACCGCGGCGGCCACTCGCATCCACACGGGAAAGCCGCGTCGAGGCGGCCGGACCTGTAACGCCCTGATCATCTAGTCGGCGCACGTAGGCATGTCGAGCACGCCGAAGGTCCGGCGGTCGCCGCGAGATCGGTCGGCACTGTGACGCAAGTGGCGGCTGAGCAACGCGAGTTCAGGCGCTGGATGGTCGCCATCACCGTCGTCGGGCTGGCCGTTCGCGTGGCCTGGCTGGTCACCCGTTGGCACCATTCGATCGGGTTCGAGGACGCGTTCTTCTACCATTACCAGGCCAACTTGCTGGCCGACGGTCACGGGTTCATCGAGCCGGTGCAGTGGTTGTTCGTCCACCGGGCCACTCCTGCGGCCGAACATCCTCCGCTCTACTCGTTGTACCTGGCGATGTTCTCGTTCCTGGGGGCGACCTCGGTCGGCTGGCACCTCCTGGCCAGCACCGCGCTCGGCGCGACAACCGTCCCGATGATCGGGCTGGTCGGCCGGGAGGTGCGCAACGCTCGGGTCGGCGTCATCGCCGCGCTGATCGCCGCGCTGTACCCGAACCTGTGGTACCAGAACGGCATCGTCTGGGCCGAGACGATGGCTCAGGCCCTGGTCGTGCTGTTCCTGCTCGTCGCGTATCGCTACATCCAGCGGCCGAACCCGCGCACCCTCGGCTGCCTGGCGCTCTGCTGCGCTCTCGCCGCGATGGCCCGGGTCGAGCTCGTCTTGTTGTTGCCGTTCGTTGTCATCCCATTGGCGTTGCTGACTCGGCCCGCGCCCGTGCGGCGGCGAATGGCCTGGGCGGGCATCGGGATCGGCATGACGTTGATCGGCCTGTTGCCGTGGTCCGCCTTCAACCTCGGGCGATTCGAGGACACCACCACGCTGTCGTCGAACTTCGGCCTGACCATGGCCAGCGCCAACTGTGACACCAGCTACTACGGGCCGCGGATCGGTTACTGGAGCTTCTGGTGCGCCGAGAGCCGCGGCACCCGGGCCAGCCTCGAGGGTGGCGATCAGTCCTAGGTCGACACCGCCGCTCAGCGGGAGGCGACGTCCTACATCGCCGACCATCTCGGTCGGGTGCCCGCCGTTGCCGCGGCACGGATCGGGCGGATCAGCGGGCTCTGGCGGCCGTTGCAGCAGACCACGTTCGACATCGTCGAAGGTCGGCCGCGACCGGTCGCCTTCGCAGGACTGACCACCTACTGGTTGGTCGCCGGGTTGGCCGTGGCCGGCGTAGTCCGGCTCAGGCACCTCGGGATACCCACGTTCCCTGCCCTGGGTCCGCCGGCCGTGGTGCTGGTGGCGGTGCTGACCGCCTTCGCCTCCACCCGCTACCGGGCCAGCTGTGAGCCGGCGCTGGTCGTCCTGGCGGCCGTCGGTGTGGAGGCAGCCTTGGCCGCGGCGGGTGCCCGATCCCACCGCCGTCATCCGGCCGATGATCGACCATCGGCGCCTGGTGGCGAGCGTGAGGCTGATCAGGGCACCGTGGTCGACGGCGCCGAGGTCACAGCAGGTTGAGGAACCGGCGACACCTCCTGGGCGCGACCCAACCACCAACCTCGGAAGCCGACCAGCACGAAGAGCGCAGCCACCGCCACGACGACGACCTGGAGGGGCCAGTCCGGGTCGCTCCTGACCGCCGCCATCGGCCCGGATCGTCCGCCGCCGACGCCGGTTCGATGACCGAGTACGAGGCGGACCGAGCCGTTCTCGCGGACCCGGGGTGATGCGGAGTCGGCGGGCGTCGGCTCGGATGGTCTCGTCGTCGGCCTCCAGGCCCTCCTCGGCCAGCCGGCGGCGGAGGTGGTGCAAACCTTCGATGTGCTCGTCACGGACGAGCTGGGCCATGACCCGCCGTCGGGCGACCCGCTCGGCCTGGTCGGGATCGGGATCGTCCACGTCGCAGGGGAGGTTGGTCGGCCTCAGCCGAGGCCGCGCGCGTCCTGCTTCAGCGCGGTGTCCACGCTCACGGCCGAGGCCACCACCATGCTGCGCAGCGGATCATCGAGCCGGCGGTGGAACTGGACGACGTAGTTGTCCGCGGTGAACATGGCGCGGGCCAGACCGGCGAAGGTCTTGGTGATGCGGGCCACCTCGGTGTCGGTGTGGTCGCGGATGCTGAAGTTCCAGGCCCGCCAGTTCTCGGCGTTGATCGATCCGTAGTTGTGACCGCCGGACATCAGGCTGAAGTGGATCTTGCCGAACATGTTGTCCTGCACGACCTGGCCGATCTCGGCGCCCTGACCGTCCTGCACGATGATCTTGGACTTCATCAGCTTGGCCGGCCGGGTCAGCGCCAACAGCACCCGACCCTGCATGTCCACGATTTGGAGCTTGTGGGTCATGAACTGGTCATAGGAGGTGAGCACCCGTAAGGCCTTCTTGGCCGCGGTCTGGCCCACCTGGCGCACCGCTCCGATCTGGTTGCCGTGCTGGTCGGAGATGGCGTACTCGTTGTTGACCTCGATGAGCTTGGCCTTCTGGTTCACGACCAGGATCGGCTCGGTGAAGACGGAGCCGCCACCCTGGACTGCGCCCGGTTGTACGCCGGGCTGAGTGCTCAACTTCTTCTCCAGGTCCTTCTGGATCTTGTCGACGCTGACATCGCGCTGGGGCACATGGGTCGGTGCAGTCAACGGATCGACCGATTGACGCCCATGGGACGTGACGTGCTCGGTCCAGTTCGTGCCGTCGTAATAGCGGTACTCGTGACGGCCCATGGGGTCCGGGTACCAGTTCGGCGCATGCCCGCCTGCATCACTCACGCGGTCAACGTTAGCGCCGGACCTCGTACTCACCCGTCGGCGATGTAAGTCGCTCGACTAGCGCCGGTCAGGCGGACAGGAGGACGAGCCGATGGCGTTGTGAGGCGTCGGACGTCGGGAAGTCTGTTCGGGTGTGCGCGCCGCGGCTCTCCTCGCGGGCGGCGGCCGCCACGACCAACGCCCGAGCCACCAGCGTCAGGTTGCGGACCTCGCACTCCGCCAGGCTCTGACCCACCACGCCGGCGTGCACCTGCTGGACCATGCCGTCGGCCCGGGCCAGGGAGCCCGCAGACCGCACGACCCCCGCATCGAGGGTCATGGTGCGCTGCAGAGCCCGCCGGGCGGTGACCGCGTCGACGCGCTCGGCTCGGCCGGTCCATCGCGAGGGCATGGTCAGCACCCGGCCCGCCACCCCGCCGTCGATGTCGGCGTCGGACCCGGGCATGCCCGAGCCCCAACGGGCATCATCCACCAGCACGGCCCGCATCGCGCCGGTGACCGCTGGCCCGGAAACACCGGTCTCGATCGCCTCCACCGCCCGCGGCCCGAAGACCATCCCCTCCAGCAACGAGTTCGACGCCAGCCGGTTGGCCCCATGGACGCCCGAACACGCGGCTTCTCCGGCCGCCCAGAGACCGGGTAGAGCCGACGCTCCTTGCAGGTCGGTCACGATCCCGCCGCAGGTGTAGTGAGCAGCCGGCGCGACGGGCAGCCAGTCGGTGGCCGGGTCGAGCCCTACCTCCCGCAATGCGGCCGCGATGTTGGGGAACCGCCGATCGAAGTCCTCGAGGTCGGTGGCGTCGAGGAACACGTGGTCGACACCGAGCTCGAGCATCCTCTGGGTCTCGGCCCGAGAGACGACGTCACGTGGCTGCATCTCGTCGACGAAGCGGGCGCCGTTGGTGTCTCGTAGCAGCGCGCCATGACCCCTCAGCGCCTCGGACAGGAGCGGCCGAGGCATGGCTTCGTGGTGCAGGGCCGTCGGATGGAACTGGACGAACTCGATGTCGGCCACCGCCACCCCGGCCCGCAGCGCCATGGCGATGCCGTCTCCGGTGGCCTCCACCGGGTTGGTCGTGACAGCGAACATCTGGCCGGCCCCCCCCGTCGTCACCAGGACGTTGGTGGCCCGCACCTCCCGCTGTGATCCGTCTGGGAACAGCGCCGAGACACCCCGGCAGCGGCCGCCTTCGACCAAGAGGTCCAAGGCGAAGGCGTTCTCGTGGACGGCGGCAATCGTGCGCTGCACCGCGTCGACCAGCGCCCGCTCAACCTCCGCACCGGTGGCCGACCCGCCGGCGTGCACGACCCGAGCAAGCGTGTGGCCACCCTCGCGAGCCAGTTCGAGCTCACCGTGGGCGTCGCGGTCGAAGATGGCGCCGAGGGCGATCAGGTCATGGACCCGCAATGGCCCTTCATCCACCAACACCCGCACCGCGTCCGGATCGCACAAACCCGCACCAGCGGCGAGGGTGTCGGCGAGATGCAGATCAGTCGAGTCGGGGTCCTCGTTCAGCACGGCGGCTACCCCGCCCTGGGCCCAGCGGGTGGTCGACTGCGGAAGCGGTCCCTTGGTCAGCACACCGACCCGCATCTGGTGGGCCTCAGCCGCCCGCACCGCCGCGGAGAGCCCCGCCACCCCGGAGCCGAGCACCAGCAGATCCAGCTCGGCGTCGGCCACCCGATGTGTCTAGCGCGGGTGCCCCGTGGCCCCGCACCTCGTCAGTTGTTCGCACTCATCCACCATGCCGACCGCATGGGGCGCGCTCAGTCCGCCAGCACCGCGATGTTGTCGATCAGCCTCGTCTGGCCGAACCGGGCGGCGATCAGCAACCGGAGGTCGCCAGCCAGCGGGTCGACCCGCTCGAACCGCTGCGGCTCGACCACCTCGGCGTAGTCCAGCTCGGCCTCGGGTTCGGCAGCGACGGTCGTGACCATCGCTCGCACCACCGCATCGGCCGACCGCTCGCCGCGACCCACCCCATCGGCGCCCGCTCGCAACGCCCGGTGGAGCACGGGTGCGGCGCGACGTTGCTCGGCCGAGAGGTAGACGTTGCGGCTCGACAACGCCAGTCCGTCTGCCGCGCGTACGGTCGGGCAGCCGATCACGTCCACGGGGATCGACAGGTCGGCCACCATCCGGCGCACCACCGCCAGCTGCTGGAAGTCCTTCTCGCCGAAGTACGCCCGGCACGGGCCGGCGATGGCGAACAACTTGGCCACCGCGGTGGCTACGCCGGAGAAGTGCGTCGGCCGGCTCACTCCCTCCATGGTCTCGCTGATCCCCGCTACCGAGACCGTCGTCAGCACCGGCTCCGGGTACATCTCCGCGACCGACGGGACGAACACGTGCGCAGCACCCGCCGCGGCCACCAGTGCCTCGTCACGGTCGGGATGGCGCGGGTAGCTCCCCAGGTCCTCATCAGCGGCGAACTGCAACGGGTTCACGAAGTTGGTCACCGCCACGACGTCGTTGTCGAGGCCCGCCCGCTCCACCAAGGAGAGGTGGCCGGCATGGAGCGATCCCATCGTGGGAACCAGCCCGACGGCGAGGCCACTGGCCCGGGCGCGGTCGAGGGCTTGTCGAAAGCCGCGGATCGTGTCGTGCGTTTCAGTCACGTCGATCGTCCTCACCGATCACCGATCGCCCGGCGCTGCGGCGCGCCTCCCGCACCAGTCACAGGGCCCCGAGCCTGGTCGCCTGGCCCCTGGCCCGCTCCTCCCAGTCTTCAGGAACGAGGTCCGGGGCGACGTCCCGTAGAGGCGCCATCACGAACCGGCGCTCGGCCATGCGCGGGTGGGGCACCTGGAGGTCGGGCTGGTCGGTTTCCACGCCGTCGATCCACAACACGTCGACGTCGAGGGTGCGCGGCCCCCACCGGACCGATCGCACCCGCTCCGCCGCAGCCTCCAGCCGATGGCAGACCGACAGGAGCTGGCGCGGCGACAGCTCGGTGTCGAGCTCGAGGACGAGGTTCAGGTAGGGATCCTGGCCGGCAGGGCCGCCGACGGGAGCTGTCTCATACACGGGAGACACGGCCACCACGTCCGAGCCGAGCAAGTCGACGGCGTCGCGCAGGTAGCGGCGTCGGTCCCCGAGGTTCGACCCGAGGCCGAGGAGGACGCGCACTACGGGTGCCGGGTGCGCTCGATGCGAACTCCGGCGGTGGCGAGCTGCTGGGGTACCGGTGGGCGGAGCTTGCGGACGGCGACGGTCACGGCTTCCACGCGGGCATCGTGGTCGAGCACCACCTCGGCCAGCCTGGCGGCCAGCGCTTCGAGGAGCATGAATCGGCCACTGGTCACTATGTCCTGTGCTACCCGGCAAATCCCCGCGTAATCGACCGTGTCACCCAGTGAGTCGGAGCGGCCCGCTGGCGCCAGATCGGCAATCACGTCGAGATCGAGCTCCAGCGGTTGCGGCTGTTCCTGCTCATGGGGCAGCGCACCGCAGATGCCGGAGGCGCGCAGCCCCCGGATCTCGATGTGGTCAGCCATCGGCCGCCATCGCCACCGCCGCGGCCACCAGCTCTCGGCCCAATGGTCCGATCTGGCGGTGGAGCAGCCGCTCGGTCAAAGAGGTCGCCTCCGGTCCGTCCGGCACGAGCCCTGACCAGAGCAGGTAGCCGGCGACGAACCCCGAGATCCGGTCGCCAAGCTCCTCGCCATGGACCAAGACCTTGGCCCCGTCGGCCAACAGGCCCTGCAGCTCGGGGTACAGCTCGGCGAGGATGCCCGTCACCTCGTCGTGAGGACCGAACGGTCGGTGGATCCACGAGACGCCCAACTCGTCGTAGTTGTGCAGGTTGTGAGGTGACGGGATGATCGACACGACGCAGGTGAAGCCCTGCTCGCGGATCCAGATGATCTCCTCCTGCCGGCGGACGCGCCGATGGTTCGCGCCGTAACCACCCGGGCGTTCACAGACCGCCAAGCGGTCCTTCATGACCCAGGCGAAGTTGCGGGGCTGGATGCCCTGGGCCCACTTCCCCTTCACCGCCACGAGCTCGTCTCCCGCATCATGCGGCGAGGACCTTCGCCGCTTGCACGGTGGCCAAGACGTCGTGAACCCGCACCATCCGCGCTCCCTCAGCCATGGCCCAAGTTGCCGTGGCCAACGAGCCCTCCAGGCGATCATCGGTCGGGACCGGCGCGTCGGCCCCGTCCGAAGCAGCCAGCAGCGCCCCCAGGAACCGCTTGCGGCTGGTCCCGACGACCACCGGGAAACCGGTGCTGACCAGCTCGTCGAGTCGGGCCAGCAGTTGCAGGTTGTGGGCGGCGGTCTTACCGAAGCCGATCCCGGGATCGATCCACACCTCCTCGACGCCAGCGGCGATCGCCTGCTCGGCCCGTTCCACGAGGAAGGTGCGGACCTCGGCCACCACGTCGCCGTACCGAGGCTCGGCCTGCATCGTGGCCGGCTCACCCTGCATGTGCATGGCCACCCAGCCCACGCCGCAGTCGGCAGCAACCAGGTGCAGCGAGGCGGAGACATCGTTGATCAGCGTGGCGCCGGCCTCGACCGCGGCTCGGGCCACACCGGCCTTGCGGGTGTCGATCGAGACGCGTGCCTCGGCGGCGATCGCCTCGATGACCGGCAGCACCCGGCGTCGCTCCTCGGATTCGCTGACCGGTTCAGCTCCGGGCCGGGTGGACTCGCCGCCCACGTCGACCACGTCGGCTCCTTCGGCGATCAGACGCCGAGCGTGGGCGATGGCCGCGTCAGGGTCGAGGAACCGCCCGCCGTCGGAAAATGAGTCCGGCGTGACGTTGAGGACTCCCATGACCAGCGGTAGCACGGACGCAGGGTACCCCGGCCCTGATGATGGCCGATCGAGCGAGTCTGGTGGCCGAGCGGCTACTTGGAGCGGCTACTTGATGAACCGCATCGCTTCTTGGCGGGTGGCCACGTTCGTGCGGAACAGGCCCCGAACGGCGGATGTGACCGTGGTGGCTCCCGGTTTGCGCACTCCCCGCATGGACATGCAGAGGTGTTCGGCTTCGATGACCACCATCACACCTCGTGGTTGGAGAGTGCGCTCGATCTCGTCGGCGATCTGGCTGGTCAGCCGCTCTTGAACCTGAGGCCGGCGAGCGTAGGCATCCACCAGGCGGGCCAGCTTCGACAAGCCGGTGACCCGTCCGTCGGCGTCCGGTATGTAAGCGACGTGAGCCTTGCCGATGAACGGCACGAGGTGGTGCTCGCAGGAGCTGATGAGGGCCATGTCCCGAACCATGATCATCTCGTCGTGCCCCGCCTCGAACGTCACTTGGAGGTGGTGGTCGGGACTCTCCCGGAGCCCGGCAAAGATCTCCTCGTACATCCGGGCCACCCGCGCCGGCGTGTCGACCAAGCCGTCGCGCTGGGGATCCTCCCCGATGGCCAGGAGGATCTCCTGGACGGCACTCTCGATGCGGGCCCGGTCGACGGCGGGGTGGCCGTTGCCGGCCAGCTCACCTGCCCGTTCCATGGATGTCGACGGTAGTGGACACCCGTCCCGGCGCCACACGGCTGAGCGGCCGCTGGGGGTCAGGGATCGCCGTCGCCCTGATAGGAGGCGATGTACGGGAGGTTGCGGTAACGCTCGGCCACATCGAGGCCATAGCCGATGACGAAGTCCGGCGGGATTCGGAACCCGACGTAGCGCAGGTTCGGATCGCGCTTCTGCAGGCCCTCCCGCAACAGGAGCGCGCACACGTCGACGCTGGCCGGGTGACGGGCCAGCAGGTTCTTGCGGAGGTACTCGAGGGTGAGGCCGCTGTCGATGATGTCTTCCACCAGCAGGACATGCCGGCCGCTGAGGTCGAGGTCGAGGTCCTTCACGATCCGCACCACGCCACTCGACTTCGTAGCGCTGCCGTAGGAGGAGACGGCCATGAAGTCGAACTCGACCGGCAGGGCGATGTGGCGGGCCAGATCAGCCATGAACATGAACGCGCCCTTGAGCACGCCCACCAGCAACGGCGCACGATCCTGGTAGTCGTCGGTTATCTGCTTGCCCAGCTCACCGATGCGGGCTTGCAGCTGCGCTTCGCTGACCACGATCTCTCCGACGGCAGGGTCGAGCAGGTGGCCATGCGGGTCCATGGCCGGTCATCTTCCCACGCCTGCGACGCACTGCTCCCGGGCGGGTTCGGGCAGGCCGAGTCCGCTACCGCGGGCATCTTGGCTGGTCAGCGGGGATCGAGAGCGGGCGGTTCAAGGCGCAGGCGCCCTTCGGTGCGACCCACACGCCATCCGCCGCCGATCTCAGTCGCGGTTGCCCGACCCGCGGCCACGTCTAGCACCCGGGCCACTGTGGCTGCGTCCGGCGGGTGGCTGTCGCCGGTGGCGCGCAACCAACTGCGGATCGCCACCCGAGCCAACGCCGGCGGAGCGTTTCGGAGGGCGGCGGAGTCAGTGGGATCCAGGGTGGCGGCCAACTCGACCAGCAGATCCGACGTTTCGGCCAACAGATCGGCTTGGCGAGCCAGGACCGCGGCCACGTCGCGGTTGGCGACGTCAGACAGCAACGGCAACACCTCGTGACGGACCCGGTTGCGACGAAACGCCGGATCATGGTTGGACGGGTCGCGCACCGGCTCAAGGCCCAGGCGGGCGCACACCGCCTCGGTCTCGTGTCGGCGCAGGTCCAGCAGGGGCCGGCGACCGTCGCGCCGGATGCCGGCCAGCCCATCCAGGCCGGCGCCGCGCAGCAGGTTCAAGATGACGGTCTCGGCCTGATCGTCGGCGGTGTGGCCGGTCAGCACGCCGGGAGGCAGGACCGCGTAGCGCGCCGCACGCGCCCTCGCCTCCAGGTTCGGCCCGGGCTCGACCATCGCCCGCTCGGATCGGAACGCTGCGCCGAACCGGTCCGCGGCGGCCGCCACGACTGCGGCCTCGGCTTCCGAGCCGACGCGCAGGCCGTGGTCGACGTGGATGGCCGTGACGGCCAAGCCGGCCTCGGTGGCCAGCGCCAGCAGGGCCAGCGAATCCGGGCCGCCCGAGACTGCGCAGCAGACCGCTGTCCCCTTCGGCGGGAACGTGCATCGGGCGACCAGCTCGGCCGCCGGTGCTGAGGATGCCCGGGCCATGGGCCTCAGCCCAGTTCTCGGGTCAGCCGGCGGCGAGGGCCGGGCGAGGCCCGCCGACCCGGTCGACCCAGGACTTCGGCTCACGGATCTCGGCGATGGTGGGCAGGTTCTCCGGCTGCTCCCATGCCCGTTCGAGCAGTTCGGGGCCGCCCGCTCGCTCGACGACCTCGATGAACTTCTCACCTTGCTCGTACTGCTTCATCTTCGCTTCGAGACCGATCAGCTTCTGCAGCAAGCGGGCCGCGGGGTTGGTCTGTTGGCGTCTCTGGCGGAGCACCTGCCCGAAGCGTTCCGCGCTCGGGATCCGATCGGCCCCCGCCCGATCCATGGTGACGTCGCCGTGGCCTTCGAGCAGGCTCATCAGCCCACTGACCTGATCCAGCACCTCGCGTTGTTCGGGGCTGGCCAGCACCGCCATGATCCCGCCGTCGTCGAGCGGTTTCCGACCGGCTCGCAGATCCGAGGCGAGGCGGCCCAGCGCCTCGAGGAAGCGCTTCGGATCAGGATCGACGGCCTGCACGGTCTGGTTCACGAGGCCGAGGAAGTGCTCGCGCATCCACGGGATGCCGGTGAACTGGGCCCGGTGGGTCACTTCGTGGAGGGCCAACCACAGCCGGAACTCCCTCGGCGGGAACGCGAACTTCTTCTCCATGCTGATGATGTTCGGACCGACGTAGTAGACGATGTCCTGCTCGTCGGGCCTCTCGTCCTCGATGACCAGCAGGTCGTACTGGCCGAGGACCCGGCCGGACATCCACCCGAGCATGGCCCCGACCTCGGCTCCCGCCACCCGGCGAGCCACCGGCGCGAGCATGGACGAGCTCATACGTTCGTCGAGACGCTCGGTAAGGGGACGTAGCAGCCGCTGGAACGAAGCGATGTTCGCCCGGATCCAACCCGCCCGGTCGGTGACCCGGGCCCGAGCAGGGCCGGCCAAGCTGCGCAGGCCCGTCGCTTCGGCCACCCGCTCCTCGGCGATGGCGGTGAGCTCTTCGAAGTCCGGCGCCAGCGATGCGTAGTGGTAGGACTCAGCGAACGGCTCCGTCCCCACGGCGCGGATGGCCATGCGTTCGGCGAAACCCCAGTCGATGACTGATTCCATGGTCGTGGGCTCAGCGCGCCCGTCGCGACGGGTACTTCGGGCGCACGACCTTGTTGAGGTAACCGATGAGCGTAGCCACCATCACCACAACCACCAGCGCAACGATCGGCACCGCGAGCCAGTAGTGCCAGACCTTGGCGGCGAGCAGCATGGAGCGATCCTAGGGGTCGGCTCGAACGGCTCCCTACTCGTGGTCCGTCCCCGGCTCGCCGATGACCCGACCGATGCGTTGGCGGAGCTGGTCGGGGACGCTCTCACTGCAACGCTTCCGGATGACCATGCGCAACTCGGCTTCGAAGTCGAACGCCTCATAGCAGGGCGAGCAGTCGTTGAGGTGCTGTTCGATGTGACGGCGCCGATCCTCGGTGAGCTCGCCATCGAGGTACTGGTAGAGCTCGTGAATCGCTTCGGTGCAGTCAGCCATGGGTGCAATCAGCCATCTTCGTCCGGGTCAACCGTCCCCGGCGCCACGCGGAGCCAAGGTTGCTGCGTCGTTGGGATCATCCGCCGGATCGGCGAGGCCCCTGGACACGGCGAAGCCATACAACTGCTTCTGCAACGCCTTTCTTCCCCGGTGCAATCGGCTCATCACCGTGCCGATCGGGATGTCGAGGATCTCGGCGATCTCCTTGTAGGCGAAACCTTCGATGTCGGCCAGGATCACCGCCATCCGGAACCCCTCCGGCAGCGCCTCCACCGCCTCTTTGACCTCGGTGTCGGTGAACAGGTCCATCAGCTCGTCCA
>JAABUN010004624.1_pt1 | contig 18379 bp, 20 predicted proteins | sample 5559311 | NCBI WGS metagenome assembly JAABUN01 (sample SAMN10711877, study PRJNA513370) | rock metagenome | isolation source: Antarctica rocks | place: Antarctica: Victoria Land, Siegfried Peak sud | reverse complement strand
GCGGGCTCGTGGTCGGCGGGGATGATGGCATGCAGGTCCACGATGCAGTAGAAGGCGTCGTGGTCGGCCTGAAGCGCGACCCAGTGCCGGATCGCGCCCAGGTAGTTGCCGAAGTGGAACGAGTCGGCCGTCGGCTGGATGCCGGACAGCACCCGGGGACGCGAGGGCATGGCGACAGTCTGGCAAAGGGATCGCGGTCACCGGGCAGTACGCCGCTTGCTGGGCGGTTCGGGCAAAAGAATCTTGACGCTGATGGGAACTTCCCTGGACGGATGTCGCGGCCGACTGCTACAAGTCGGACACCTGAAATCGTCGGCCGGCGGCGTCAGCCAGCCCAGCGGAGGACTTCCATCCTTTTCTTGCTGGCGCCGCCGCGCGGCGGCCATCGCCGCAACCGGCGCACTGGCCGTAATCGGAGCCGGTCTGGTTGCACCCACCGGCGCCGAGGGCGTCACGATCGGTGGCGGCAACTCCACGAACCTCAACCCGCTCGGTGCTCCGGGAGGTCTCGACGACGTCGACACCCGCACCGGCACCGTCGCGCCCTCCTCGACGCAGCTCTCGGCAGTGTCGGCGCTCGTGCCTCTGCCCGGTGGAACCGGTTCGGTACGCCGCAGTCGCTGATCGGGTATGGCGGTTACCTCGCCACCGGGCTCTCCAGCGACGCGCCGACGGCGGCGCGCGCGTTCCTGAGCAGCAAGGCCGCCCTATTCCGCCTGACTACCGCCCAGGTCGCTGCGCTGCCACTGCTCAACGACCAGCGGATGGCGGGTAACACCGGGCACGCCGTGCTCTTCCGGCAGAAGTTCGGGACCCTGACCTCGCCGATCGACGGCATGGTGACGGTCGGCGTCACCGGCGGCAAGGTCGCCTACGTCTCGTCCTCGCTCGCCCCGACGACCTCCGTCCCTGGCGGTGCCTCCATGCCGGACGACGAGTCCGGCAGCCGGTTCACCGCGCTGCGGCAGTTCCAGCTCGACGTGTGCACCCAGACGGTGACGAACACCTGCCTGGCGGCCGCCGCGAACGGGACACAGGGCTGGGCGCTGCACTACACCAGCCCGGAGGACGCGTTCCCGGGTGTGCTGGCCCGGCGGCTCGCACCGGACCTGCTCCTGCGCAGCTTCGACGTCACGGACACGTCCGCCACGCACGTCCGGCTGGTCGCGCTACAGAACCAGTGCACCGGGGCGCCGGCGTACCAGGGCGCGACCCGACCAACGACACCGACTGTGACGCGGCGTCGGACCGGGGCACCCAGGTGCGGGCCTCCGAGCTGCAGGTCTACTCCTACGACTCGGTGACCCGGCCGCCGGGAGATCCGGTGGTCATCACCACGATGGCCGCCCCGGCGACGGCAACCTCCGGCTCGACGGTGGACTACGCGATCACCTACACCAACCTCGGCCCCAAGGCGTCTGCACTCGCGAAGATCACCGACGCACTACCGGCCGGGCTGAGTTTCGTCTCCGCCACCAACGGTGGCACCTACAACGCCAGCAGCCGCACGGTGACCTGGAACCTCGGCACCGTCGCGGTTAACGGCACCGGGACGGTTCATCTGCTCGCAAAGGTCACCGCGGGGGTCGGTACGACGATCGTCAACCAGGCCAATTTCACCGGCGTGGACACGATCGGTTTACCCTCGCTGGCCGCCACGCTGGTCGTACCGTGATTCGCTGACCGAGGACCAGTTCAACCGCCCCATCGGCCTCGGCCGGTGGGGCGGTTGGCGTTATGGCCGGCCCCATAGGGCAGGCTGGCGGCCGATGACTGAGCTCTACGACCTGATCGTCGTCGGTGGCGGTCCGGCGGGATCGGCCGCTGCCCTGCTGGCCCGCCAGCTGCGGCCCGACGCCCGGGTGCTGCTGCTCGACGCCGCCGAGTTCCCGCGGGACAAGGCCTGTGGTGACGGCATAGCTCCGCACGCGGTCGACGAGCTGTCGGTGCTCGGAGTGACGGACGCGGTCGTCGGATACCCACCGATTCGCCGGCTGCGGGTTGGCTCCCCCGGTGGCGCCGAGGTGATGTCCGCGCCGGCCCGCCCCAACTACGTGGTACCGCGCAAGGTCTTCGACGCGCGGCTGGTGGCGGCCGCGGCCGCGGCCGGCGTAGAGGTACGGCGTCACCGGGTCCATCACCTGACGGTGGGCCGGGCCTGGGTCGAACTCGACGCAGCCGTGGCCGGCCGGGTGATCATCGGCGCGGACGGCGCCAACTCCGTACGCCGGCAGGCGGGCGTGGCCAGGTCACCGGCGAAGCACACCGCGATCGCCGTCCGCGGCTACGCACCGGCACCAGCTGGTACGCCGGAGCAGCGCATCGCCATGGTGGCGCAGGGCTGGCCGGCGTACGCCTGGTCCTTTCCGATCGGCGACGGGACCGCGAACGTCGGCTTCGGCAAGCTCGTCACGCGGGTCGGCGAGGAGGGCCGCAGCGGGCGGGCCGAGCTCTACGACGGGCTGGCCGAGCTGCTGCCGGACTCCCCCGCCGACCCGGCCACCCTGCGGGCGCACCACCTGCCGCTGTCGAGCGGTCGGCCGCGCCAACCCGACGGCCGGGTGCTGCTCGCCGGCGACGCGCTCAGCCTGATCAACCCGCTGACCGGCGAGGGGATCTACTACGCGCTGCTGTCGGGCCGGCTGGCTGCCGAGGCGGCGGTGGAGGCCCCGGCGGTGGCCGGGAGGACCTACCGCCGGGCGCTCGGCCGCGAGTTGGGCAGACACCTGCGGCACACCGCCATGCTGGCGAAGGCCGGACAGCTGCCGGTTTCCTGGACGCCGCCGTGACCGCGGCCAGTCGGCGGCGCGAGGTCTTCGAGGTCGCCGTGGAGATCGGGCTTGGACGCGGCACGGTGCCGGTCGGTCTCCTGGCGACGGTGGCCCGCGGCTGGGTGCGCAGCCGGCTCAGCCGGGGTCGCCGCTGATGCCCGGGCGGGAGACCACGACGCTGCCGGCAGAGGTGGCACCCCCGTCCGCTGGCTGGCTGTCAACCCGAAGCGGGGCCGGCGGATCGGGCGAGAGACCGGCCGGGGGATCGGGCGGCGAGTCGGTGTCCGGCGCGGCCGACAGCGGGCTGACCTGGACCCGGGCCACCCGCCGACCGTCCACGGCGGTCACCGTCAGCCGGGAGTCGCCGACCTCGACGGCGTCACCGACAGCCACCACCCGGCCGAGCGTGGCCATGATGTAGCCGGCCACCGTCTCATACGGCCCCTCCGGCAGTTCGACCCCGGTCTGCTCGAGGAAGTCGCCGAGATTCAGTAGTCCGCCGACCTCGACCTCGCCACCGTGCCGCCGCGGCTCCTTGCCGTCGTCGTCGCCGGCCGGGTCGTATTCGTCGCGGATCTCGCCGATGAGCTCCTCGATCAGGTCCTCGAGGGTGACGATCCCCGCCGTGCCGCCGTACTCGTCAACCACGACCGCGATGTGTTGGCCCTGGCCACGCATCTCCGACAGCGCCGGTAGCACCCTCTTTGTCGCCGGCAGCAGCACGACCTCGCGGACGAGGTCACCGACCCGCGGCGAGCGACGCGCCACCTGCGGGGGCACGAACAGGTCGCGCACGTGGACGAAGCCGACGACGTCGTCGGGTGAGCCACGGACGACCGGGAAGCGGGAATGCGAGGAGCCGGCGGCAACGGCGGCGGCCTTGGCGATCGGCAGGCCCGCATCGAGGAAGTCCACCTCGGTGCGCGGCACCATGACCTCGCGGACCTGGCGCTCTCCCGAGGCGAAGACCTCATCGATCAGCTTGCGCTCGTCCGTGCTCAGCGACTCATGCGCAGCGACCAAGCCGCGCAGCTCCTCCTCCGTGATCGCCTCACGGGACCGGTGGGGGTCGGCACCGAGAAGCCGGACCAGCAGGTCGGTGGAGCGCGACAGCAGCCAGATCACCGGCCGGGCGAGGTAGGCGATGCGGTCGAGCGTCGGACCGAGCAGCGTGGCGGTGCCCACCGGGCGCTGGAGCCCCAAGCGCTTGGGCACCAGCTCGCCCAGGACGATCGTGACATAGGCGATCACGAGCACCACGCCGAGGAAGCCGAGCACACCGGCCAGCCGGTGACCGAGGCCCGCCCGCTCGAGCGCGGAGGTGGCGTGCTCACCGAGCGTCGCCTCGCCGAACGCGCTGGCCAGCAGGGCGGTTGTTGTCACGCCGATCTGCACCGCGGCCAGGAAGCGGTTGGGGTCATGGACCAGGCGGGCCACGCGCTGACCGCGGCGGCTCCCCTCGGCCAACCCGCGCACCTGGCCCTCGCGCAGGGTCACCAGCGCGATCTCGGTGCCCACGAACAGCGCGCCGATGAGAATCAGCAGCAGGACGATGCCGGCGTTGAGCCAGATCACCCTGGACCGCCGACCCGGCCCCGCGTACTACAGGAGTCGTCCATGCTCCGGCTCTACAGGTTGGCGACGTCCGCCTGCTTCGAGCGTACGGCCTCAGCGGCCTCCCGCAGCGCGGCCAGCTCGGAGTCGGCCAGGTCCAGCTCGACGATCCGGCGTACGCCGCCGCGACCGATCTGCGCCGGCACGCCGAGGTAGACGTCGGACACGCCGTACTCCCCCTGCACCCAGGCGCAGACCGGCATCAGCTCGCCGCTGTCCTGCGCCACCGCGCGCACCATCCGGGCCGCCGCTGCCGAGGGCGCGTAGTAGGCCGAGCCGGTCTTGAGCAGCGCGACCACCTCGGCGCCGCCGTTTCGGGTGCGCTCGACCAGCGCCTCGATCCGCTCCGCCGGGAGTACGTCGGCCAGCGGCTTTCCGTCAACGGTGCACTGCGACGGCACCGGCACCATGGTGTCCCCGTGCGAGCCGAGCGTGAGCGTGCGTACCGAGGCGACCGGTACGCCGGCCTCGTCCGCCACGAAAGTGGTGAAACGGGCGGTGTCGAGCATGCCGGCCTGCCCCAGCACCCGAGGCCGAGGGAAACCTGACACATTCGCCGCCAGGGCCGTCATCTCGTCCAGGGGGTTGGAGACCACGATCAGTACGGCGTCGGGGGAGGTCTCGGCCACGTTCTCGGTAACCTGCCGGACGATCTTGGCGTTGGTCTCGATCAGGTCCATCCGGCTCATGCCCGGCTTACGGGGCAACCCGGCCGTGATCACGACGATGTCGGAGCCGGCCGTCTCGACGTAGCCGTTGGTGCCCACCACCCGGGTCTCGAAGCCCTCGATCGATCGGCTCTGGCCGAGGTCGAGCGCGATCCCCTGCGGCTTGCCCTCGATGATGTCGGTGAGTACGACGGTCTCGAAGATGTCGTACTCAGCGAGCCGCTGGGCGGTGGTCGACCCGTAGAAGCCGGCCCCGACGACCGTGACCTTGCCGTGGCCCACGGCTCAGCCTGCCAGCTCGGCGATGACGGCGTCGGCGTACTCGCTGGTGCCGACGGCGCCGGGGTCGTCCCGACTCGGCTTCATGTCGTAGGTGACGCTGCGGCCCTCGCGGATCACCGTCGCCACCGCCGACTCGAGTGCGTCGGCGGCCCTGTCCTCGCCGAGGTGGCGCAGCATGAGCATCCCGGACAGGATCATGGCGGTCGGGTTGACCTTGTTCTGCCCCTTGTACTTCGGGGCGGAGCCGTGGGTGGCCTCGAAGACCGCGGCCCCCGTCCCGATGTTGGCGCCCGGTGCCACGCCCAGACCGCCGACCATGCCGGCCGTGAGGTCGGAGAGGATGTCGCCGTAGAGGTTGGGCAGGACCAGGACGTCCCACTCCTCCGGCCGCTGTACCAGTCCCATGCAGGTGGCGTCTACCAGGTTCTCCCACGCCTCGATGTCGGCGTAGTCCTTGGCCACATCCCGGAACACCGCCAGGAACAGCCCGTCGGTGAATTTCATGATGTTGGACTTGGTGACGCAGTGAACCCGTTTGCGCCCATTGTCGCGGGCGTACTCGAAGGCGTAGCGGATTATCCGTTCGGCACCGAACTCCGACATGGGCTTGATCGAGATACCGGAGTGCGGCCGGATCTGCTTCTTCTGCAGCCGGTTGAGGAACTCGATGACCCGGTCCGCGTCGTCGGTGTCGTGCTCGTACTCGATCCCGGCGTACAGGTCCTCGGTGTTCTCCCGGACGATCACGATGTTGACGTCGTCGAACCGACTGCGTACGCCGGGATAGGTCTTGCATGGGCGCAGGCAGGCGTAGAGCTCGAGTTCGGCGCGCAGGGCCACGTTGACCGACCGGAAGCCGGTGCCGATCGGGGTGGTGATCGGTCCCTTGATCGCCACCCTGGTGTCGCGGATCGAACTCAACACGGCGTCCGGGAGCGGCGTACCGGCCGACTCCATGATGTCGATGCCGGCCTCCTGCCGATCCCAGTCGAAGGAACTGCCGGTGGTGGTGGCTGCCGCCTCGAGGACCCGGCGGGTCGCCTCGGTCAGCTCGGGCCCGACCCCGTCGCCCGGGATCAGCGTTACGCGATGAGTCGGCATGCGAAGTCCGTTCCTGCTCGCTGCGGTGGCACTGGCCTGCACGGGTTACCGACGATCGAATCTAGCGGACGGTCCGACTCCCGCCTCCGCAACCTCTGCAGCCCCCAGTCACCTCCGGTCATCCGCCGTACGCCGCTCTCTCCAGATGTAAGGATGTAATCATGTCGATGTCGCCCCAGGTCGAGACGGCGGGTCGCGCCGGGCAACCGACGACCAGCCGACTCGAGGCCTTCAGCGACGGAGTCCTCGCAATCGTCATGACCCTGCTCGTGCTCGATCTGCGCGTTCCGGAAGCGGATCAAGCCGACAAGGGGCTCGCCCACTACCTGTTCGAGCAATGGCCCTCCTACACCGCGTACGTCGCCAGCTTCCTGGTCGTGGGGATCATCTGGCTCAACCATCACGCGGTCCTGGGTCTGCTGGCCCGCGCCGACCACGGCGTTCGGGTACTCAACCTGCTGCTGCTGGCGGCCGTGAGTGTCATTCCCTTCCCCACCGCGCTGCTGGCCGACTACACGGCCGCCCGCCACAGCGCGGCCGACCAGCGGGTCGCCGTACTCGTCTACGGCGCCGTCATGATCGCCATGTCCGTGCTGTTCAACCTGCTGTGGCGACGGATACGGTCGCACCCCGAATTGCGCCACCCCGGCATTGCGCTCGCCGACCTGCGGACCCGCCACCGGCGCTTCAACGCGGGCCTGGCGCTTTACCCCGTCGTCACCCTGCTCGGGCTGCTCGACGTCCGCATCTTTCTGGCCGGGCTGCTCGCCCTTGCCTTCCTCTACCTTCTGCCGACCGCCGACTCGGACACCGCCTGATCCCCCCGTCACTGGGCCGGGACGACCTTTGCCAGCAGGAGTACGGCGACGCCGAGGGTGGCCAGCACCGCGACGTCCAGCGGACGGCTACGGACGACCAGCAGGCCGGCTCGTCGAGCGGGCAGCACGAGCCGCAGCGCGGCCGCTCCCACCATCGCCAACGCCACCAGGTAGCAGCCGGCGCGGAAGTGGTGCAGCTTCACGGTGCCGAGCCCCACCAGCAGGGTGAGCAGGGCGGCCGCCACCGGCAGCTGGGTGAACCGGCGGGTGGGCGGGACGGCCGGGGGATACGCCGGCGGCCAGCGGGTGGGCGGGCCCGCCGGCGGCACCGACACGGGCGGCACCCGCCGGCCCGTCACGGGTTCGTGCCGGGTCGCTGCGGCGGCGGCGGATTGCCGGCGAGCACGGACAGTGCCAGCTCGGCCTGCGCCGCGCGTACCAGGACATGGTCGGTGGTGAAGCCGGACACCGAGGTGAACGGTACGTGGGCGCCGGCCAGTCGCGTCGATACGTCGGCTATGAAGCCGACGAGCTCCCACGGCAGCGGACCGGCGAAGGTGATCCGCCGCCAGCCCGGTTCCACGGCGAGCGGAGCGGCGCCGAGCAGCCGGCCCTCGACGTACTCGCTCTCGGCGCACACCACGGTGACCTCGTGATCATCGCGGACCAGGGCAACGAAGCCGGGCGGCCAGTGTGCCGGCGTCCAGCCGAGCGCGAACCGCGCCACCGACAGGGGGGTGGGATCCAATTCGGGGTGCAGGTCCGGTCGACCGTCCCGGAGCGTGAGCGGCTCGGTCCCGGTAGTCGTCGTCACAGCAGTCGCAGTGTAGTGCGGCCGCGGGGTGGCCGAGGCGAGCAATTGTGAGCGCACGGTAAAGGTCACACCGCCACGGACAACGGCGCATGCCGATCACGGCCAAGGGGTATCGGGAACGGGACTTCATCCTTTCTGCAACGACACGTTCCGACGGCCGCGGTGGAGGACCCGATCGTGCCCACGCCTTTCCTGCGCGTCGAGGAGACCGGCAAGGTCTTCGAGCTCGGTCCTGACGTGACGACGGTCGGTCGCGGCGGCGGCGTCGATGTCGCGCTGGCCGATCCGAGCGTGTCACGACTGCATGCGGAGCTCGTCCGCCGCGGCGCCTACGTCTATGTCACGGACCTGGGCCTCTCCACGAACGGCACCCGGGTCAACGGCCGGCCGGTAGGCCGGCGGGTGCTCTGCGACGGCGACGTACTGACCTTCGGGGTGGCCCGGGTTCGGGTGGGCGGCATCACGATGCCGGCCGAGACACCCGATGAGACCGTCGAGCTGCGCCGGGTCGCCGCCCCGGATCTCACCCGGCGGGAAGTCGAGGTCCTCACGGCACTGTGTCGGCCGGCACTGCAACAGGACGCGTTCGTCGCGCCCGCCACGGCTCGCGAGATCGCGGACGAGCTGGTGGTCACCGAGGCAGCCGTCAAGCAGCATCTCCTCCGGCTCTATCAGAAGTTCCGGATCGCCGAAGGCGTCAACCGGCGCGCCCGGCTTGCCAACGAGGTGCTGTCCCTCGGTGTGGTCCGGCCACTGCCGGCCAACGGCGACGACCGGGTCCGCCGGGCCGGCTGACTTCTCGAGTCTGGCAAGCGGCGTTCTCGCCGGGTCGGAACGCTTGTGAACGGTTGCACAAAGCAGCGATAAGGGCAGCTGAACCGTGTCACGCTGAACTCGACCTCCCCGACCGAAGGAGTTGAGGGCGTGCGAACGCTGGCATCGGCAGTTGCCACCGCGCTGCTGGTCGCCGCCCTGGCAGCCGGTGCGACGGCACCGGCGACGGCGGGTCCGCTGGGCACGGCAGTCATGTCCCCGCCAGTGATCGCGGCCGCGGGGGACATCGCCTGTTCGGCCAGCGATCGGGACTTCAACGGTGGTGCCGGCACCGCCACCCGCTGCCACATGGAGAACACGTCGGACCTGATGGTGGGCGCCGGCTTGGCCGCCGTACTGCCACTGGGTGACGAGCAGTACAACTCCGGCACCCTGGCCGAGTTCCGGGGCTCGTACGACGCGAGTTGGGGCCGGCTCAACGGCATCGCGCGGCCGGTCGCCGGCAACCACGAGTACGTGACGGCCGGCGCCGCCGGGTACTACTCCTACTTCGGCGCGGCGGCCGGGGATCCCGCGAAGGGTTATTACAGCTACGACGTCGGCTCCTGGCATCTGGTCGCCCTGAACTCCAACTGCCCCAAGGCGGGCGGCTGCGGTGCCGGATCACCGCAGGAGAGCTGGCTGCGGGCCGACCTGGCGGCGCACCCGGCCGCCTGCACGCTGGCCTACTGGCACGCCCCTCGGTTCTCCTCCGCCCAGGCCTCCGACGTCGGAGCCACCGCCGCGCTGTGGCGTGCGCTGTACGCCGCCCGCGCGGAGGTCATCCTCAACGGCCACAAGCATGTTTACGAACGGTTCGCCCCGCAGACGCCGGCCGGCGCGGCCAGCTCCAGCCGCGGCATTCGGGAGTTCGTGGTAGGCACCGGCGGCGAGGAGCTCGACGACTTCACCACGGTGAAACCGAACAGCGAGGCACGGTCGAAGACCTTCGGCGTACTCCGGCTGACCCTGCGGCAAGGGAGCTACGACTGGCGGTTCCTGCCCGAGGCCGGCGCGAACTTCACCGACTCCGGCAGCGCGATCTGCCACTGAGCACCGAGCAGGTCGCCGCGGTGAAAAGAGTGTGCCTCAGGTCGGATCTGGCAGTGGGTGGTCGCGCTCGGCGGCCTCCACGACATTGGTCAGCAGCATCGCCCGGGTCATCGGCCCGACCCCTCCCGGCATCGGCGCCAGCCAGCCGGCGACCTCCCGTACGCCGGAGTCGACGTCCCCCACCAGCCCGGCGTCGGTCCTGGTGATGCCGACGTCCAGCACGGCCGCGCCGGGCCGAACCAGCTCGGCCCGGACCAACCCGGCCACTCCCGCCGCGGCCACCACGATGTCGGCGGAGCGCAGGTGCCTGGCCAGGTCCTTGGTGCCGGTATGGCACAGCGTCACGGTCGCGTTCTCAGTCCGCCGGGTGAGCAAGAGGCCGAGCGGCCGGCCCACGGTCACGCCACGGCCGACCACGGTCACCTCCGCGCCCGCCAGCGGTACGCCATAAGCCCTCAGCAGCTCGACGCAGGCCCGCGGCGTACACGGCAGCGGACCGGCGCGGCCCAGCACCAGCCGGCCGAGGTTCATCGGATGCAGTCCATCGGCGTCCTTGGCGGGGTCGATCCGCTCGAGCACCGCGCCCGCGTCGAGCCCGGCCGGCAGCGGCAGCTGCACGAGGTAGCCGGTGCAGGCGGCGTCGGCGTTCAGCTCGTCGACGACCGCCTGCACCCGGGACTGGGTGGCAGTCGCCGGCAGAACCCGCTCGATCGAGGCGATGCCGACCTCGGCGCAATCGCGGTGCTTACCGGCGACGTAGGAGCGACTGCCGGGGTCGTCGCCGACCAGTACGGTCCCCAGCCCCGGCACCACCCCGGCGTCGGCGAGTCGAGCGACGCGAGTGCGCAGCTCCAGCCGCAGGGCGGCTGAGGTCGCCTTGCCGTCGAGAATCGTCGCAGCCACCCGCGGAGTCTGCCACGCAGATCGAAATGCGGTCCTCCCCGGGCGCGGGCTGTGCGAGCGCGCTGACGGTGAGCCGCCGCCGGGTGCCTGCGGTCACGCCCAGTCCACCTCGGCGCCCGTACTGGACGGCCAGCCGGACCGCCTGCGCCACGTCCAGCCGCACGCCGGTGAGGTCGATCCCGCGCAGGTCGACCCCCTCCAGCACCGCAACCCGCAGGTCGGCGCCGGTCAGGTCGACACCGGTGAGATCGGCACCGGTGAGATCGGCCTCCCGCAGCCGTACGCCGGCCAGCCACATGCCGGCCAGCGACCGGCCGCGCAGCGACACGTAGGACCAATCGCCGCCCTCTACGGTGAGCGGGCGCAGGACGGACGACTCGAACACTGAGCCGGTGAGCTTGCAGCCGCGCAGCGTGGCACCGAACAGCGAGGCCTTACGGAACCGGCAGTGCAGGAACGCGGTGTCTTCATGCGTCGAGCGTCGCGTCGAAGAAGGTGCAGCGCACGAAGCGGACGCCGCGCAGCTCCTCGCCGTACCAGTCGACCCGCGACAGGTCCTCGTCAGCCCGCTCGTCCACGATGCTCCTCATGGAAATCGACTCAGCCACCACGCAATGCACCCCCGAAGTTGATCCACTCGGGGACATACTCCTTGATCCACGTTGGCAACGGGCAAAGGGGGACGGGGTGCGCGTCCCGTCAGTGGGCGAAGTGGCGGGTGCCGGTGAAGTAGAGCGTCATCCCCGCCGCCTGCGCTGCGGCCACCACGTCGTCATCGCGGATCGAGCCGCCGGGCTCGACCACGGCGCGTACACCGGCCCCGGCCAGCACCTGCAACCCATCCGGGAACGGGAAGAATGCGTCGCTGGCCGCCACCGCGCCGCGGGCCCGCTCGCCGGCCCGGGCGACCGCGAGCCGGGCGGCATCCACCCGGTTGACCTGCCCCATGCCGACGCCCACCGTGGCCCGGTCCGCGGCGAGCAGGATCGCGTTGCTCTTCACCGCCCGCACCGCCCGCCAGGCGAAGTGCAGGTCGGCCAGCGTCGCAGCGTCGGCCGGCACGCCGGCCGACAGCGTCCAGCCGGCGGGGTCGTCGCCAGGCGCGTCCAGCCGGTCCGCGGTCTGGGCGAGCACGCCACCGCTCACCGGGCGCCACTCGACCCCGGCCGGCCCCGGCGCGGGCACGCGGAGCAGGCGGATCGACGGCTTGCGGCTCAGCAGCTCGACCACCCCCTCGTCGTACGCCGGGGCCACCACCACCTCGGTGAAGATCTCGGCCACCGCCTCGGCCAGCGCCATGCCGACGGGGCGGTTAACGGCGATCACCCCGCCGAAGGCCGAGACCGGGTCACAGGCGTGCGCCCTGCGGTGCGCCTCGGCGATGTCGGGGCCGAGGGCGATGCCGCACGGGTTGGTGTGCTTGATGATCGCGACACAGGGCTCGGCGAAGTCGTACGCCGCCCGTCGGGCGGCGTCGGCATCCACGTAGTTGTTGTACGACATGGCCTTCCCGTGCAGCTGCTCGGCCGAGGCCAGCCCGGCCGGCTGCGCGGGGTCTCGGTAGAGGGCGGCCCGCTGGTGCGGATTCTCGCCGTACCGCAGGACGGCGGTGCGGTCCAGGGCGAGGCCGGCGAAACTCGGCCACCACTCGCCCTCGACAGCGACCTCCTGGGCGAACCAGTTGGCTACCGCCATGTCGTACGACGCGGTGTGGGCGAAGGCGGTAGCCGCCAGGGCAGCGCGGCCGGCCAGGTCGAAGCCGCCGGCCCGCACGGCGGTGAGCACGTCGGCGTAGCCGGCCGGATCGACGACGACCGCCACGGACGGGTAGTTCTTGGCGGCTGCCCGCACCATGGCGGGGCCACCGACGTCGATCGACTCGACGACCTGCTCCGAGTCGCCGCCCGACACGAGCGTCTCGACGAAGGGGTAGAGGTTGACCACCACGAGGTCGAACGGCGCGATCCCGAGCTCGGCCAGCTGGGCGACGTGCTCGGGTCGGCGCCGGTCGGCCAGCAGCCCGGCGTGCACGCCCGGGTGCAGGGTCTTCACCCGGCCGTCGAGGCACTCTGGAAAGCCGGTGATCTCTGCCACGGGGGTGACCGGCACGCCGGCGGCGGCGAGCCGACGAGCGGTCGAACCGGTCGACACGATCTCCACCCCGGCGCCGGCCAGACCGCGGCCGAGATCCTCGAGACCGGTCTTGTCCGACACGCTGACCAGCGCGCGGCGGACCGGCGAGCGGGTCACGCCAGCACCACCCGACGGCCCTCCACCCGGTAGCCGCCCGCCAGCCGCCGAACGGCCTCCACCAATAGCGGCCGCTCCACCTCCTGGATCAGGCGCAGCAGCTGCACCTCGTCGGCCGCCGGCGGAACCTCGACAGCAGCCTGGGCCACGACCGGCCCCGAGTCCACGCCGGCGTCGACCACGTGCACGGTTGCCCCGGTGATCTTGACGCCGTAGCGGAGCGCGTCACGCACGGCGTGCGCCCCCGGGAACGCCGGCAGCAGAGCCGGGTGGGTGTTAACGACCCGGTCCGGAAAGCGCCCGAGCACCGCCGGCCCGAGGAGCTTGCGGAAGCCGGCACTGACGACGAGGTCGGGCCGGTGCGCGGCCAGCGCCTCGGCCAGGGCGGCATCCCAGCCCGCCCGGTCGGCGAAGTCGGACAGCCGTACGACGAACGACGGCACAGCCGCTGCCGCCGCCCGGTCCAGGGCGACGATGCCGTCCCGGTCGGACCCCAGGGCGACCACCCGAGCGCCGTACCCGGGATCCGCGGCCGCATCGAGAAGGGCCTGCAGGGTGCTGCCGGCCCCGGACGCAAGCACCACCAGCCGGGCGGACACCGGTTCCTCCTCGGGCCTGTGCGGCGGGACACGCCGCAACCGCGCTTGACCGTCCGGCGCCGCGATCGGTCACCATATCGCCACGACGGTGCCGACCGAACCGGCCACCACGAGGAGCCGCCCCGTGAGCACACCTCCCGAGGGAACGCGCCCCGACGACCCATACGCTCCACCCACTCCGCCCGGGACCGGAGACCCCTACGGTCACCCGACCCCCGGCGGCTACGGGAATCCGCCCGCAACGCCGTACGGCGCCTCGCCTGGGACACCGCCGTACGGCACCCCTTACGGGCGGCCGGGCGGGCTGCCGCCCCGCAACGGTTACGGGACCGCCGCCCTGGTGCTGGGCCTCGTCGGGCTGGCGCTCAGCATCGTGCTGATCGGTGCGGTGCCCGGCCTGCTGGCGATCATCTTCGGCGCCATCGGCCGCAGCCGGGCCCGGCGGCGGGAGGCGACCAACGGCGGCGCAGCTCTGGCCGGCATCATCACCGGCCTGCTCGCGGTCGTCGTGGCGGTGGCGCTGGTCGCCGTGGGGCTGTCGCTGATCCGGACCGAGTTCAACCGGTACCGCTCCTGTATGGACAGCGCGCAGACACTCGAACAGAAGTCGACCTGTCAGGACGAGTTCCGTCGCGGCATCGAGGACCGCTTCAACCGCTGAGCGCGTTGTCGGGGCGGTTCCGGCCGCAACGCCACCAGGCCACCGCCGCCGCGACCGGCGCCAGCTCGATGGCGGCAGCCAGCGCGACCTGCCAGGGCGAGGGGCCGGTCACCGCCAGCCGACCCGGCCCCACCGGACCGCCGGCCAGCCACCCGGCCAGGCCGAGCACCAGGCCGGCCCCTACCCCGCTGGCGGCGGCGGTCAGTGCCGCCGGTCGCCGGTGCAGATGAGGCGACCGGCGTACGACGACGGCTCCGATGACCGCGCCGGCCAGCAGCGGACCGAGCAGCGCAGCCAGGGCTAGCAGCGGCGGCCGCCCGCCCGCGGGCAGTGCGGTCAGCAGGGGCACCGCCGGCAGGGCTCCGAGGGAGACGGCGAACGGGGTCACCGACGTGCCCGCGCCGACGGCGAATCCGGGACCGACGGCGAAGCAGGCGGCCCAGACCACGGCGTTGGGCAGCAGCACGAGATCGATCGCGAAGAGCCCGACCCCGCCGCTGCCGCCCGGTGCCAGCGCCCGGATGAGTTCGCCCGAACGACCGGCATGCCAGCCCAGGGAGGTGCCGACGAGCAGCGCGCCGGTGCCCGCGAGCACCAGCAGCCCAGCCGCGATCGGGGGTCCGAGCCCGGGAACCCATGACGGCAGTCGGCCGACCAGGGCGCCGCCGAGCCCGGCCTGACGGAGCACGCCGGCGCCACCCACGGCGGCCGCCAGGATCGCTCCACCGGCCAGCGCCCGAAGCGGCGCTGCCCGCACCGCCGGGGTGGCGGCCAGCGCGGCGACCAGCGCCGCGAGCACGCCGTACGTCGCGGCCAGCGCGGCGGTGGCCAGCGTCGCGGCCGCCCGGTCGGCCACCTGCGCGGCCTTCGCGACGGCGACACCGGCCCGCCACAGCAGCGCCGCGGGAAGCAGCGCGGCGCCCAGCGGCACCAGTCCCAGCCGGCCGCCCGGGACGGTCAACGGCACACCGGAGGAGAGCAGCCAGGCGTGCCCGGCAGCGTGCATGGCGACCGAGGCGCCCGCGGCCGAGGCCGGATCGGTCGACCAGGCCAGCAGTACGACGACCGTCACGGCGGCAAGCCCGACGCCCGCGGCACACGCGGCCGCGCAGAAAGCCACCAGCGGGAGCGGTCGATCGCGCGGCGGCGGGGGTGCCGAGCGCTGGGCCGGGCGGGTGAGCAGATCGGTCACGACCGCTCACTCTCTCAGCGGCTCGACCCGAACTCCCGGAACTCCGCCCCTCCCGCCGTGTCGAGGCGGGTCGCGCTGCCTGCGATCAGGCGGTCGGTGGCGCCGTCGCCGCCGGGCCGGTCCCCGATACCTTCTCGCCGGACGCGCGGAAGAGCATGAATGCGGCGGCCGTCTCGACGATCGCGGCCAGCAGTGCGAGGAAGACGCCGATCTTGGGCCCGAGGCTGATGCCGCCGAGGCTCTGCCGGTCGTAGCTGAGCAGCCGGATCAGGATGAACAGTGTGCCGAGGCCAGCAAGGCCCATCGCCAACAGCGCCGGACCCACCGGTAGCTGCGGAGAACGCAGGGCGAACGCCCGGGTGGCGAGGACGAAGCCGGCGGCGGCCACGCACAGCAGGATGCCGAGGATGCCCAGGAAGGAGTCCCAGCCCGACACCGAGCGGTTGACGCTGATCCCGAGCCCGGCGACCGACCCACTCGTCCCGTACCAGGGCAGGAAGCTGAAGATGAGGACCGCGGCCCCACCGCCGATGACGGCCCAGTCGTAGGTCGAGACCTTCTTCGCATCGAACGTCGCCATGCAACTCCCCCGGATCTACGTTCCTCGGCCCCCCGGCCGATCACCGAAGTGTGCTCCCTGTTACCGGCGAGTACAAGAGTGACATACCTGGCTACAACCTCCGCATGACCTCCGCCATCAGCCGGGCGGTCTCGCTCGGGGTCTTCCCCACCCGTACGCCGGCCGCCTCCAGCGCGACGGCCTTGGCCGCCGCGGTCCCCGAGGAGCCGGACACGATCGCGCCGGCGTGGCCCATCGTGCGGCCCTCCGGCGCGGTGAACCCGGCCACGTAGCCGACCACCGGCTTGGTGATCCGCTCGCGGATGTGGGTCGCCGCCCGTTCCTCCGCGTCGCCGCCGATCTCCCCGATCATCACGACCGCATCGGTCTCCGGATCGGCCTCGAACGCGTCCAGGCAGTCGATGTGCGTCGTACCGATCACCGGGTCGCCGCCGATGCCAATGCAGGTGGAGAAGCCGACGTCGCGGAGCTCGTACATCATCTGGTAGGTCAGCGTGCCGGACTTGCTGACCAGCCCGATCCGGCCGGGTGCGGTGATGTCGGCCGGGATGATGCCGGCGTTCGACCGCCCGGGGCTGACCAGGCCGGGACAGTTCGGCCCGAGGATCCGGGTGCTGCCGCCCCGCGCACCGGCGTAGGCGTAGAACTCGGTGGTGTCGTGTACCGGGATGCCCTCGGTGATCACAACGCAGAGCGGTACGCCGGCATCGATGGTCTCGCGGACCGCGGCCTTGGCGAATCTCGGCGGGACGAAGACGACGGCGACGTCCGCGCCGGTCGCCGCCACCGCAGCCGGGACCGAGTCGAAGACCGGGATGCCGTCGAGGGACCGGCCGCCCTTGCCCGGCGTGACGCCGGCCACGATCGTGGTGCCGCTGGTGACCATGCGCCGGGTGTGCCGGGTGCCCTCGGCACCGGTCATGCCCTGAACGAGCACCCGGCTGCTCTGGTCGAGGAAGATGGCCATCGCTAGACGCCCTGCGCGGCCAGCTCGGCAGCCCGGCGGGCCGCGCCGTCCATGGTGTCGACGGAGTGGACGACCTCCAGGTCCGCCTCGACCAGGATCCGACGGCCCTCCTGCACGTTGTTGCCGTCCAGCCGTACGACGAGCGGCTTGGTCGCCTCGGAACCGAGCATGGCCAGCGCCTGCACGATCCCGTTGGCGACCTCGTCGCAGGCGGTGATGCCGCCGAAGATGTTGACGAACACGCTGCGTACCGACGGGTCCCGCAGCACCAGGTCGAGGCCGTCGGCCATCACCTGGGCCGATGCGCCGCCGCCGATGTCCAGGAAGTTGGCCGGGCGCACGCCGCCGTACTCCTCGCCGGCGTAGGTGACGACGTCCAGGGTGCTCATCACCAGGCCGGCACCGTTGCCGATGATGCCGACCGAGCCGTCGAGCTTGACGTAGTTGAGGCCCTTCGAGGCAGCCAGCCGCTCCAGCGGGTCGACCGCGGCGGTGTCCTGCAGGGCGGCCAGGTCGCCCTGCCGGTAGAGCGCGTTGTCGTCGATCGTCACCTTGCCGTCGAGTGCCATCACCTCGCCGGCCGCGGTGAGCACCAGCGGGTTGACCTCCACCAGAGTGGCGTCGGAGCCGGCGAAGACATCCCACAGCTTCGTGATCAGGTCGGCCGCACCGTCGATCGCGGTAGCCGGCAGCCGGGCGGCGGTGGCGATCTCTCGGGCGGTGGCCGGGTTGACGCCGGTGAGCGGGTCCACCGGGATCCTGGCCAGCGCTTCGGGCCGGGTGGCGGCCACCTCCTCGATCTCCATGCCGCCCTCGACGCTGGCCATAGCCAGGTAGCCGCGGCCGGCCCGGTCGAGGAGCAGCGAGAGGTAGTACTCCTCGGCGATGTCGCTGGCCCGCTCGACCAGCACCTTGTGCACGGTGTGACCCCGGATGTCCATCCCGAGGATCCGCTCGGCCATCTCGGCCGCCTGCTCCGGGTCGTCGGCGAGCTGGATGCCGCCGGCCTTTCCCCGCCCGCCCACCTGGACCTGGGCCTTGATGACCACCCGGCCACCGATCTCATGTGCAACGGTTCGCGCCTCGGCCGGCGTGCCGGCCACCCGGCCGGTGGGAACCGGTACGCCGTAGGAGGCGAAGAGCTCCTTCGCCTGATGTTCGTACAGATCCACGCGTTACGTCCTCGTCATCGTGCCGGTCGGGATGCGACGGAGCGTAGTGACGGCGGCGGCGTTGCGGCTCACCACCCCCGGCGAGGAACCGCTGCCGGCTCCGCGAGGCGGCGCCGGCGCT
>JAABUN010004623.1_pt1 | contig 18380 bp, 15 predicted proteins | sample 5559311 | NCBI WGS metagenome assembly JAABUN01 (sample SAMN10711877, study PRJNA513370) | rock metagenome | isolation source: Antarctica rocks | place: Antarctica: Victoria Land, Siegfried Peak sud | reverse complement strand
AGCCTGCCCACTGCCCGCCCTGCCGTCGCGTGTCCGCCCTCTCCCAGGGATTCTCCATGCGAGCCGCCCCCCTGGCCGCCGCCGTGTTCGCCCTGGCAGCATCCCGCCCGGCGGGGGCGGCTGACGCGCCGGCGTTCACTCCGGGGCAGGTCGCGTTCTACGAGACGGAAGTCAAACCCGTCCTCCAGGCCCACTGCCTGAAGTGCCACGGGGCCGACGCCAAGAAGATTCGCGGCGGGTTCAACCTGACCAGCCGGGCGGCGGTCGTGGCCGGCGGCGACACCGGGCCGGCCGTCGACCTGAAGACGCCGGCCGCGTCGCTGTTGTTGAAGGCCATCCACTACAAGAACGAAGAGTCGCAGGCCAACATGCCGCCGGCCGGCAAGCTGCCCGACGCGCAGATTGCCGTGCTGACGAAGTGGGTCGAGGCCGGATTGCCCTTCCCCGCCGGCGGCGAAGTCGCGGCTGGCGAGGCCAAGCCGAAGGGGGCGGACAAAAGCTACTGGGCCTACCGGCCGGTCGCCGACCCGGCCCCGCCGGTCGTCAAAAACACGGCGTGGGTCAAGACGCCGGTCGATGCGTTCATCCTGGCGAAGCTCGAAGCCAAGGGGCTGATGCCGAACGGCCCGGCCGAGCGGGTCGCCTTGATCCGCCGCGTCACGTACGACCTGACGGGCCTGCCGCCGGCCTCGGCGGAAGTCGATGCGTTCGCCGCCGACAAGAGTGCGAATGCCTTTGAGAAGCTGGTCGACCGGCTGCTCGCGTCCCCGGCCTACGGCGAGAAGTGGGGCCGGCACTGGCTCGACATCGTCCGGTTCGCCGAGTCGAACGGGTACGAGCGGGACGGCCCCAAGCCGTTCGCCTGGCGGTACCGCGACTACGTCATCCAGAGCTTCAACGCCGACAAGCCGTACAACCAGTTCCTCCGCGAGCAGATCGCCGGCGACGAGATGCCCGGAGAGGACCGCGACGCCATCATCGCCACGGGCTTCTACCGCCTCGGCATCTGGGACGACGAGCCGGCCGATCCGGATTTGGCCCTCTACGACGGGTTCGACGACCTCGTCACCGTCATCGGCCAGGGCGTCCTCGGGATGACGCTGAACTGCGCCCGCTGCCACGACCACAAGGGCGACTTCTTCCCGCAGTCGGACTACTACCGGCTGGTGGCGATGGTCCGGGACGTGGGGCCGTACACCGGCCGCCGGACCAGCCGGGGGCCGCAGAGCATCACCGACATCACCCCGGCCGCGGTCCGCAAGCAGTACGAGCCGGCCCTCAAGCTCCACGAGGCCGAGATCGAGAAGGTCGCGGCCCAGATGGCGGTGATCGAGGACGCGGCGATCAAGAGGATGCCGCCGAAGGACCAGCTCGCCGTCCAGGACGGCAAGCGCGAACAGACCGTCCGCCTCGTCCCGGCCTACCTCGACGGGGCGAAGAAGACGAAGTACCTGAAGCTCAAGGCCGAGTACGCCAAGCTCAAGTACAAGCCCCTCCCGCACCAGGACTGGGCGCTGTCGGTCCACAAGCCGCAGGCCCGGGTCGACGATACGCATGTGCTGATCCGCGGCAACGTCGGGTCGAAGGGGAAGCTCGTCCGGCCCGGGTTCCCCGAGGTGTTCGGCGTCCCCGACCCGGTCCTGCCCGACCCGACGCCGGGCACCCCGTCGAGCGGCCGCCGGACGGCCTTGGCGAACTTCCTGACCGACCCGAAGAACCCGCTGACGGCCCGGGTCATCGTCAACCGCGTCTGGCAGTACCACTTCGGCCGGGCCATCGTCCCGACGCCGAACGACTTCGGCAAGTTCGGCGAGAAGCCGACCCACCCGGAACTCCTCGACCACCTGGCCACCCGGTTCGTCCAGGGCGGCTGGCGGTTCAAGCTGTTCCACAAGATGCTGTTGATGTCGAGCGTCTACCAGCAGTCGGCCCAGGCGACCGAGTCGGGAATGAAGCTCGACCCGGCCAACGCCCTCCGCTGGCGGGCCGACATGCGCCGCTTGAGCGCCGAGGAGGTGCGAGATACGATCCTGACGGCCAGCGGCCAACTCGACCGGACGGTGGGCGGGCCGAGCGTCTACCCGAAGATTCCACAGGCGGTCCTGAACGGCCAGTCGGTCCCCGGCGACAACTGGCTCAAAACCAAGGGCGGCGGCTACGACCCGGCCCACCCCGAGCGGGGCAACCGGCGGAGCGTCTACGTCACCGTCAAGCGTTCTCTGCAAGTGCCGATCCTGGCGACCCACGACCAGGCCGACACCGATTCGAGTTGCCCGGTCCGGTATACGACGACCGTCCCGACGCAGGCTCTGGGCCTGCTCAACGGAGAGTTCGCCAACGAGCAGGCCGTCGCCTTCGCCGAGCGGTTACAAGCCGATGCCCCCGCCGGCCTCGACGCGCAAGTCACACTCGCCCTGCGGCTGACCACCGGACGCACCCCGGCGGCCGGCGAAGTGGCCAAGGACGTGGCGTTCGTTAAGGACATGCAGAGTAAGCACGGCCTCGACGCCGAAATGGCCCTCGCCAGGTACGCGCTGGCGGTGCTGAACACGAACGAGTTCGTTTACTTGGACTAGAAGCTATTAGCTGTCAGCTTGCAGCCATCAGCCAAACGAAAACCATGATCGCGGCAGCGGATGTGTTCTTGGTCCGGCCTAGCTGAAAGCTGATAGCTGACAGCTAATAGCTAAAGGTTTCCCATGCTCTCCCAATTCTGCGGCCGGACCCGGCGCGAGTTCCTCTGGCAGACCGGCGGCGGGTTCACCGGCCTCGCCCTCACCGGCATGCTGTCCCGCGACGGCCACCTGGCTAGCGCCGCCGAGGCCGGGGGGGCCGTCCACTTCGTCAACCCGATGGCCGCCAAGCCGCCGATGAAGCCGGCCAAGGCCAAGGCCGTCATCTTCCTGTTCATGTACGGCGGCCCCAGCCACATGGAGACGTTCGACTACAAGCCGGCCCTCTACCCGCTGGACGAGAAGACGATCCCGGTCAAGACGTTCGGCCGCGGCGGGCACAAGGCCGAGGGGCGGGTCATAGGGCCGAAGTGGAAGTTCAAGCAGTACGGCCAGTGCGGCAAGTACGTGTCGGACCTGTTCCCGAACGTCGGCAAGCGCGTCGACGACATCGCGTTCGTGCATTCGATGTACGCCGAGTCGCCGATCCACGGGTCGGCCATGCTGATGATGAACTCCGGCCGGGTGTTGAGCGGCAACCCGTGCATGGGGAGCTGGGTGACCTACGGCCTCGGCAGCCAGAACGAGAACCTGCCGGGGTTCGTCGTCATGCTCGATAAGACCGGCGGGCCGATCTCCGGGGCCAAGAACTGGGCCAGCGGGTACATGCCGGCCGCGTACCAGGGCGTCGTCGTCCGGGCCGACAAGACCCCCATTCACGACCTCGCCCTGCCGCCGGGGATGACCAAGGAGCAACAGCGGAGCGTACTCGACCACCTGAAGGCCAAGAACCAGGCCCACCTGGCCGGCCGCGAGGACAACTCGGAGTTGACCGCCCGCATCGCCAGCTACGAACTCGCGTACAAGATGCAGTCGCACGCCCCGGAGGCGGTCGACTTCACCAAGGAGACGAAGGAAACGCTCGAACTGTACGGCATCGAAGGCCCGACCAAGTCGCGCACCGCCGACTTCGGCCGCAAGTGCCTGCTCGCTCGGCGGCTGGTCGAGCGCGGCGTGCGGTTCATCCAGATTTACTCCGGCGGGTCGCACAACGACGACAACTGGGACGCCCACACGGACATGGTGTCGAACCACACGAAGCACGCCGGGAACACCGACAAGCCGGTCGCCGGCCTGCTCGAAGACCTCAAGCGGTCGGGGCTATTGGACTCAACGATCGTCATTTGGGGCGGCGAGTTCGGCCGGCAGCCGACGGCCGAGTACGCGACCGGCACCGGCCGGGACCACAACGCCTACGGGTTCACCATGTGGATGGCCGGCGGCGGCGTCAAAGGGGGCGTGAGCGTCGGCGAGACCGACGAACTCGGGGCGGCGGCCGTCACCGACCGCTTCCACGTCAAGAACCTGCACGCGACCGTGTTGAATCAAATGGGCCTCGACCCGAACCACCTGACGTACTTCTACGGCGGCCTCGACCAGAAGCTCGTCGGCGTCGAGGGGGCCGAACCGATCAAGCAGATCATTTAGAGGCGATGTCGGCGGCCGCCGGCCCGGAAAGCCCACCGACGACCGTCGGCGGGTTCGCCCCCGACGGCGCGTACCCGCACGCCCGGTACAAGCGGAACTGCGCCCGGTTGTAGCCGTTCACCGCCGCGTAGTAGTTCGCATACGCCCGCGACAACGCATCCAGCGCCACCACCGCCTCCTGCGGCCTCACGACCAGTTGCAGCCGCTCCCCCGCCCGGACCGTCTCGGCGATGCCGCGTAAATTCGCCGCGAACGTCGCCGACGCCGTCGCCAGCCCGGCCGCGGCCCACGGCACCTGGGCGGCCGCCGCCTCTACGTCGGCGTGCGCCTGGGCCACCTCGGCGGCGATGCCGTCCTGGGTCCGCAGCAGTTCGACCAGCGCCGCCTGTTGCTCGCCGCGCCGCTCGGCCACCCGGCCGCGGTTGCCGAACCCGAGGTTTTCGAGCTGCCAGACGAGTTGGAAGTTCAGGTCGCTGCGGCCGCCGACGGTGGCGAGCCGGTCGTTCACGCCGGTCGAGTAGACGCCGGCGGCGAGCGTGTTCCCCGGCACCGCACTCCCCTGGACGACCACCGTCGGCACCAGCGGCCGGACCTGCTCCTGGCGGACGCGGGCCAGGGCCGCCTGGACGAGCGCCTGCCGGTTCGCCAGTTCCGGCCGGTGCGTCAACGCCACCGGCAACAGTTCGCCGACCGGGGTGCGCGGGTCGATGAGGGTGACGCGGAAGTCCGGCGGCTCGACCGGCTCGACCACGGCCAGCGGGTTCAGCCTTAAAACGCGGGTCAGCGTGGCGCTCGCCTGCCGCCAGTCCCGGCGGGCGGCGGCGAGTTGGACATCGAGTTCCGCGAGCTGTGCCCGGGCGCGGTCGGCCTCGATCGGCGCGGCCAGCCCCCGGCCGAGTTTGTCGATCCGGGCGACCAGGGCCGTCCCCTTGTCGGTCGCGTCCCGCAGCCCGGCCAGCCGGCCGCGGGCCTCTTGCACCCGGAAATACGCCTCGGCCGTGTCGGCCAGGGCGTCGTTCTTGGCCGCCTGGACGGCGACCGTCCGCGCCGCGACCAGCCGCCGGGCGACCAGCGGCGCGTAGACGGCGTCGGCCGGGACCAGGGACAGCCGCGGCCCGGCCCCGACGAGGAGTTCGTTCCGGCTGTTGTTCGTCAGCTTGCCGTCCCGGACGATCTGCTGGTCGCCGTCGTGCCGGGTGTAGCTGACCCCCGCGGCGACGGTCGGCAGCCAGAGCGCCCGGGCCTGCTGCAACCGCCCCGCCTCGGCGGCCAGGCTGGCCTCGGCCGCCTGCACCACCAGCGGCCGGGCGTCGGCCAGCCGGAGGGCGGCCGGCAGGTTGATCGGCAGCGGCTCGTCCCCCGGCAGCCGCGCCGCCGGGGCGAGTTGCGGCACTCCGGGCGCGGCGGCCGGCACCGGGTCGGGCGGGGCGACACGCGGGAACAGATCGACCCGCGGGGCGACGGCAGGCCCACTCCGGACCGCAACATCACGGACGCGGTCGACGATGCCACACTGGGCGGGCGCATCGCCCCCGGCCAGGGCGGCGACGGCGGCGAGGATCGATCGACGCATCGGGACTACTCGGCACAAGCGGCATACCACCCCGACGGTATCGGCCGCCCGGCCGCACCCGCTCGCCCCCACCAGCCCTCCAACATGCCGACACGACCGGCGATGCCGGCCCGACCGGCAACCCCGACCAGGCTTACCACGGCCGGGGCCGTGTAAATTGTTACCGTCCTCCGAGGAAAACCCCCGTGACCCGCACCTATACGACCGACCTCCGCTGCGGCGCGTGCGTCGAAGCGATTCGCCCGGCGTTCGACGCCGACCCTACCGTCCGCCGGTGGGCCGTCGACCTGTCCGGCCCCCGCAAGCACCTCACGGTCGAGGGGCCGGACCTCGACCGTGCCCACGTCGATGCCCTGCTCAAACCGGCCGGGTATGCGACTACGGGCGAAGTCGAGCCGCCCGCCGCGACCCTGCCGCCGGCTGCCGAAGCCAAGACGACGTACTACCCGCTCCTGGTGGTGGTGGCGTACATCCTCGGCGTCGCCGCCCTGGTCGAAGCGTCGGCCACCGCCGTCGACCCGATGCGCCTGATGGCGCATGTCATGGCCGGGTTCTTCCTGGTGTTCAGCGCCTTCAAGCTGCTCGACCTGCACGCCTTCGCCGACAGCTATGCCATGTACGATGTCGTCGCCCGGCGGTCCCGGCTGTACGCCCTGGCCTACCCGTTCATCGAACTCGGCCTCGGCATGGCGCACCTGACCCGGGTCGCGCCGACGGCCACGAACGCCGTCACCCTGGCGGTGATGCTGGTGAGTTTAATCGGCGTGATACAGACGGTCGTGTCGGGCCGGAAAGTGCGGTGCGCGTGCCTGGGCACGGTGTTCGCCCTGCCGATGTCGGTGGTGACGCTGGTCGAGGACGGGACGATGGCGGTCATGGCCGCGGTCATGCTGGCGATGTAGCCTTGATCGGAATCGTTACGTTCGTGCCCGGTTTGCTCTCGATCGGGGGCGACGGTCACTTGCACTTGGCCCGCGAGCAGTCGCATCGGAGTTCGCATCATAAGTTTGCTCAGCTTCATCGCCCTGCCGGACGTCGCGACGAAGTTGAAGCCCCTCCGCCCCAAGGGCCCGCGTAAGCTCGACGTTCTGCTCATGATCGAGCCGCGAAGCCCGAGCTATTCGCTTGTCGGCACCGCTTTCGACTACCTGCTGAGATTTGAACTCCAGCGCCGCGCGCCGCACGCGGTTTCAGATCGTTGGGTAGCCGACCTCGCCCCTGGAATCATCTACCGGAGCAGTAATGGAGTAAGCGTCCTGCGGGATTTCTTGGCCGATCCCAACCCGGCGCACTACCTGCCACCCGGCGAAGTCCTGAAACGAATGCAGCGATTGTTAAAAGACGCCCATGCGGCCGTGGCGGCATACCTCGACCTGGCCGACCCGGCCCCCGCCACCCTGGCCGACTTGGCCGGCCACGCGATCCGAATGGCGAAGCTCGACCTCGTTTGCCGTGCAGAGAAGCTAGAGGCTGACTTCGAGGAGGCAAGCTCCGAAGATGTCCAAGACTTGGTCGGTCTGCTGGGGTCGTCCCGTTCGGCGAACTGGTCCACAATAAGTTGATGCTGCTAAACCCGGTCTTCGCGGCGTCATCGCAACTCGTCGGCGGTGCCGACGCCGATCTCATCACCGGCGACCTGTTGGTGGACATCAAGACCACCAAGAAAAGCGCCATTGATGTCGTACATCTTGACCAACTGCTCGGCTACCTCCTGCTGGCGAGGAAGGCACGCTCGGTCGACCCGACGTTCCCTGTCGTCGATCGGGTCGGACTGTATTATTCCCGCCACGGCCACCTGTGGTCCGTCGGGGCTTCTACGTGGACATCCCATCCTGACTTTGCGGCCACCGAGCAGTGGTTCTTCCAACGGGCTGCCGAAGTGTACGGGACCCCGCAGAAGCCAGGTAAGTAACGCCACCCTTGATGGAACTGATTCCGGAGCCGTCCCGTGCCCGCCGACCCGCCCGCCGCCTACTCGTGGCTGCCCTACGCCCTCGGCTCGGCCCTGTTCGCGGCCCTGACGGCGATTCTCGGCAAGGTCGGCGTCGCAGAGGTCAACTCGAACTTCGCCACGGTCGTCCGCACGGCCGTCATTTTGCTGGTAACGGCGGCGATCGTGACCGCCCGCGCGGAGTGGGAGCCGTGGGCCAAGTTGACCGGCCGCGGGGTGCTGTTTCTGGTCCTGTCCGGGCTGGCCACCGGGGCGTCGTGGCTTTGCTACTACCGGGCGCTGCAACTCGGCCCGGCGTCCCGCGTCGCCCCGGTGGATAAGCTCAGCGTCGTCCTGGTGGTTGCCCTGGCGGCGCTCGTGTTGGGCGAAACCGTGTCGTGGCAGGCGGCCGCGGGGGCCGTCCTCATCGCCGCCGGCGTGGTGCTGGTGGCGCTGGCGTGACGGCTGGCCGGCAGGTAGACTGGCCGCATGAAACACCTCATCACCGCCGCCGTCCTGCTCCTCGCCGCCCTCCCCGCCGCCGCGGCCGACCCGCCGCCGAACGTCGTGATTCTCTACGCCGACGACCTCGGGTACGCCGACCTCGGCTGCACCGGGGCGACCGGGTGGAAGACGCCGCACCTCGACCAGATCGCCGCCGACGGGGTCCGGTTCACCAGCTTCATGGTCGCCCAAGCCGTCTGCTCGGCGTCCCGGGCGGCGCTGCTCACGGGGTGCTACCCGAACCGGGTCGGCATCCACGGGGCGCTCGGGCCGCGGGCCACGACCGGCCTCGCCCCGTCGGAGACGACACTGGCCGAAGTCCTCAAGACCAAGGGGTACGCGACGGCGGCGGTCGGCAAGTGGCACCTCGGCCACCACCCGATGTTCCTGCCGACCGCCCAGGGGTTCGACTCGTACCTCGGCCTGCCGTACTCGAACGACATGGGGCCGCGGCCGGGGATTCAACCGCCGAACCCGCCGCTGCCTTTGATCGATGGGACGACGGCGGTCATCCCCGCCGTCACGGCGGCCGACCAGGAGACGCTGACCCGCCGGTACACCGACCGGGGGTTGCAGTTCATCGCGGCCAACAAGGCCAAGCCGTTCTTCCTGTACATGGCCTACACGTTCCCGCACGTCCCCTTGCACGCGAGTGCCCAGTTCCGCGGGTCGTCGAAGCAGGGCTTGTACGGCGACGTGGTCCAGGAGCTCGACGCCTCGGTCGGCGAGTTGATGGCGGCCCTCAAGGCGAACGGCGTCGCCGACCGCACCCTCGTCGTGTTCGCCAGCGACAACGGCCCGTGGCTCTCCTACGGCAACCACGCGGGGGGTGCCGGCCCCTTGCGCGAGGGCAAGGGCACGGCGTTCGAGGGGGGCATCCGGGTGCCGTGCGTCATGCGCCTGCCCGGCGTCATCCCGGCCGGGACGGTGCAACCGGAGCCGGCCATGACGATCGATTTACTCCCGACCATCGCCAAGCTGGCCGGGGCCAAGTTCCCCGAACGCGGCGTCGACGGCAAGGACATTTTGCCTCTGATGAAGGGCACGCCGGGCGCGACCTGCCCGCACGACGCCTACTACATCTACTTCGGCGTCAACGAACTGCGGGCCGTCCGCAGCGGCCGGTGGAAGCTGGTCCTGCCGCACACCAGCCGCAACCTCGGCGGCCGTGCCCCGGGGGCCGACGGCAAGCCGGCCGGGTACGCCCCGACCCAAGTCCCGCTCGCGCTGTACGACCTGACCGCCGACATCGGCGAGACGACGGACGTGCAGGCGAAGCACCCGGACATCGTCGCCCGGTTGCAGGGGTACGCCGAGGCGGCCCGCGTGGACCTGGGGGACGCGCTGACGAAGCGCGTGGGTAAAAACGTCCGCCCGGCCGGCCATGTCCCGGAGAAGCCGCCGCTCGGCAAACTGTCCGAGAAGTACGAGTCCGGCAACCGCGGCCCCGGCACGGTCTCGACGGGTGTGGGCGACCCCGGCGGCGTCTCCTACGGCACCTACCAACTCGCCAGCAAGATCGGCCGGGCCGACGAGTTCGTCAAGAAGCACTACCCCAAGGAGTTCGAGGGCTTGAAGGGAGGCACGCCCGAGTTCACCGCCGCGTGGAAGAAACTCGCCGACGCCGACCCGGTCGCCCTGCACGCCAAGGAACACGAGTTCATCCGCGTGACCCACTACGACCCCCAGGCGGCCAAGCTGCTGAAAGACCTCAAGCTCGACGTGTCGAAACGCTCAGCCGCCTTCCGGGACGTGGTCTGGAGTACGGCGACGCAGCACGGGCCGGGGACGGATGTCATCGTCACGGCCGCCCGGCCGCTGTTCGCCGTTGGCAAGACGCCGACCGACGCCGAGTTGATCCGCGCCGTCTACGCCGAGCGCGGCCGCAAGAACCCCGCCGGCACCCTGGCCCGGTTCAAGGGGGTGAGCGCGGCGTGGATACCGGGGCTGACGGCGCGGTTCGAGCAGGAGCAGGCGGACGCGCTGAAGCTACTGGCGGCGGAGGGGGCGACGCGGTGATTGATCTGAAGGTGCCGAAGGGCGGGGAGGTGTCGGCCGTGGCCCTGGCCGCTGACGGATCGCGGCTGGCCGTCCAGACCCACAACGACATGCAGGTGTGCGACCCGGCCGGCGGGGCGTGGCGGTCCGTCCGCGGCAAGCGGCTCAACATCTCCCAAGGGCTGGCCGTCGACCCGGCCGGCCGGTATGCGGCGTGGGAGGACTGGGACGGGTCGGTCGTGGCCGACCTGGCATCCGGCGAGCGGACGGAATTGGCCCGGGCCACCGACGACGAGTGGGTGCCCGACGACAAGGTCCGGCAACTGCTGTTCTCGCCGGACGGCGGCGAATTGTGGGCGGTCTCGACCCGGGTGCGGCGTTGGGCCGTCGGCTCCTGGCTGCCCCTCCCGCCTGCCGACCTCGCCGTCCCGCCCGGCCCCGCCGGCAACGTGCGGCTGTCGGCCGACGGGACGGCCGCCGCAGCCTGGACCACGCGCTGGCCGGACCACGGCCCCGAGACCACCGTCACCTTCGCCGCCGGGGCAGCCCCGGTCACCGTCCGAACCGACGTGGACTACTCGGACAACGGGGCAATCGACGCGGCCGGCCGGCTGTTCGCAGCGAGCACGACCAGCGCTTTGACCGTCTGGGCCGTGGCCACCGGCCGCGGGGTGTTTCAACTCCCGGCAGGCCGTGGCGGGTACATCACCGCCGTCGCCTTCACCCCGGACGGCCGCACGCTCTTGGTCGGCCAGGGTGAGAGCGTCCACAGCTTCGACACCGCGACGTGGGCCGAGGGGCAGGCCTACGACTGGCGGGCCGGCAGGGTGACCTGCCTGGCCATCGCGGCCGGCGGGCTGACGGCGGCGGCCGGGACCAAGACCGGCCGCGTCGTCGTGTGGGACTTGGGCGGGTGAGGCCCACCGATGGTCATCGGTGGGCTTTCGGGGGTGGGTCAGTGCCTGAGCCGGTTGGCCAGCACCACGACGAAGAAGCTCATGGCGAACGCTCCGGTCGCCCCCTCGGCCATCGCCAGGTACCGGACGTGCGGGGCCGGCAGCATGTCGCCGTAGCCGACGGTGGCGAACGTGATGCCGCTGAAGTAGACGTGGTCGAGGAACGTCAGCCGCTCGGCCGGGTCGATCGACCGGACGCCGCCGGCCAGCCAGTAGGCCAGGGCGAACCCGAGGACGACGGTCGCGGCCGACGCCAGCACCCGGCCCGGCCGGTAGCCGAACCCGGCGATCAGCCAGTACAGGAACAATTCGGTCCGCAGCCACCACGACATGCCGAGTTCCCGGCCGCGGCTGAGCTTCAGGTACGCGATGTCGTATGACAGCGTTCGCGCCTCGGTGTAGTGGCCGCACTGCTCGTAGGCGGCGGCCGCCCGCCGGTAGATGCGGACCGCCCGGTCCAGGTCATACGGCGGCTCCGGGCTGCGGTAGATGTCCGCGGCCTTGTGGCACGCCCGGGCCGTCAGGTATGGCTCGCGGGCCGCCTCGGCGTACTTCGACGCCCGCAAGAAGTACGGGACGGCATGCACCTCGTTCCCGGCCTCGGCCTCCTTCACCGCGAGTTCGTACAGCCGCTCGGCCTCGACCGAATCCTGCAGGTGGACATCGGCGGCGGCCTCGTCGGCCGGCGGCGGGCCGGCGTCGGCCGGCGGGGCGAAGTCGGCCCCGACGGCGTCCGGCGGGGCGGGCGCGTCGGGCGAAAGCGGCGGGGCGGTCATACCGGGCAACACCAGCAGCGGGGTGGAAAGCCCACCGACGAGCGTCGGTGGGATTGGCGGCATGTCACCCGCCCTAAAAACTACCGGCAATAGCTCAGCGCCAGCAGCGCGAACGCCGTCGCCAGCTCCGGCTGGTTCTCCAGGAACGCCTTGTTGTCGTTGGCCCACGTCCCGTCCGGCTTCTGGGCGGCTTTGAGCGTGTCGAACAGCTCGACCCGCCACGGGTGCTTCTTCCCGGCCGCGTCCTCGAACTGGTCGTTGCCGAGGGCCGTCATGGCTTTGGCAAATGTGTGGTAGTAATAGTAAAGGCCGGCCGTGCCCATGCCGGGGTTTTGCTTCAGGGTGTAGTGATTGCGTATCCACTTGACGGCCGCCCTGACCCGCGGGTCGTCCTTGCCCACACCGGCGTACAGGAAGCTCTTCAGCCCGGCGTAGGTCATGCCGCCTTCGGAGCGTAGCCCGCCGGCGGCCGTCCGCTTGTCGCTCTTGAGGTTCGCCTGGTCGAGCGGGTTGTAGACGAACCCGCCGCGGTCGTCGTCGGACACCTGGGCGGCGTACGGCTGGTCGTTGAACTCGCCCGGCAGGTTCTGGCTGCGGCCGATGAACGCCAGGGCCTTCTTGACCGCCGGGTCGTCCGGCCCGGCCCCGGCGGCCGTGAGTGCCTCGACGAAGAACTGCGTGTTCGACAGGTCCGGCCGGCTCTTGCCGTCGTACCCGGTGCCGCCGAACGCGACATCCTTCGGGTCGTCGGCCCCGGCCTGGAGGGAGCGTAAATATTTGGTCGCGGCGGCGATGGTGGCGTCGTACTTGCCGCCGCGGTTCGCCTCCTGGAACGCCACGACGGCCAGGCAGGTCGTGTAGTTGGCCAGACCCTTGTCGTAGACGCCGCCGTCGGCCTTGACCGACTTTTCGAGGTATGCCAACGCTTTGGACACCACCGGGTCGTCGGGGCCGCGGCCGTGGCGGACGAGGGCGGCGGCCGTCAGCGCCGTGATGCCGGGGCCACCGAGTTTGGGGGCGAAGCTGCCGTCCGGGTTCTGCTTGGCCTTCAAGGCGGCATAAGCCTTGTCGATGACGGCGGTCACGTCGGCGGCCGGAGGCCGGGCCGGGGGGTCGGCGGCCGGGCCGGCGGTGGCGAGCAGGCCCAGGGTGAACAGGGCGGCCGCGGGTCGTATCATGATTCGGACTCCGAAACGGCGGGCGGGACGGGCGGGGCAGGAGTGGGTTATAATCCCTTTTCCCCCGGCCGGCGGCACTTTCTTGTTCGTGGCGGAGCCTCCGTGGAACCACGCCCGAGGTTACTGGTGCTGGGCCACCTGCCCGAACCGCTGGCCGCCGCGCTGGCCGCCGGGGCCGACGTGGTTACGGCCCCGGACGCCGCCGCCGCGGTCGACCGGCTCCGGGCCGAGGCGTTCGCCGGGGTCGTGGCCGATGTCCCGACCGCCCTCGGCGGGCTGGCCGCCTACCGCCGGGACGAGGTGGTCTTGGCCCACCTGGACAAGGGCGTCGGCGTCATCGACCCGGCGGGGAATGTCGTCTGGGCCAACGCCGCCCTGCGGGCGCTCTGCCCGGACGACGGCCCGGACCCGGTCGGCCGGTCGCTCATGAGTGCCCTCGGGGCGACCACCCTCGCGTCCGACGTGCCGGACCCGTTCAGCACCGCCCGCCGCGGGACGCCGGTGGCCTTCCGGGTCTACCGGCCGGGCGACCCGGACCGGCCTTACGTCGATGTCTCGCTGCGGCCGGTGGTCGGGCCGGCGGGCCAGGTCGACCAGCAGGTCGTCATCGCCCACAACGTCACCCCCGAGGTCGAACAGCAGCGGAAGCTCGACGCCCTGCACGCCGCCGGCCGCGAACTCGCCGACCTCGACCCGGACCAGTTGGCCGAGATGAACGTGCCGTCCCGGGTCGAACTCCTCAAGCAAAACCTGCGCCGGTACATCCACGACCTGTTGCACTACGACATCATCGAGGTCCGCCTGCTCGACCGCCGGACCGGCGCGTTGCAGCCCCTGCTCGAAGACGGCATGACCCCGGCGGCGGCCGGCCGGGTGCTGTACGCCCGCGACCAGGGGAACGGCGTTACCGGGTACGTCGCCGCGACCGGCCAGAGCTACCTGTGCGAGGACACGGCCAACGACCCCCTGTACCTCGAAGGGGCGACCGGGGCGCGGAGTTCGATGACGGTCCCCCTGAAGTACCACGACGAGGTCGTCGGGACGCTGAACGTCGAGTCGCCGCGGGTGGCCGGGTTCGGGGCCGACGACCTGCAGTTCACCGAGCTATTCAGCAAGGAAATCGCCGGGGCGCTCCACACCCTCGATTTGCTGACCGCCCAGCAGACGTGTACCGCCGCCCAGTCGCTCGATCTGATCCAGCGCGAGGTGGCGCTCCCGGTCGATGATGTCCTCGGCAGCGCGGCGGTGTTGCTCCAGACGATCGGCGACGGCGACCCGGCGGCGGCCGGGCACCTGCGCCGCATCCTGGCCGGGGCGCGGGCGGTCCAGGAGAGCATCCGCAAAGTCGGCCGCGACCTGAGCGTCGACCCGGCGGCCCCGGCGGCCCCGGCGGCCCCGCCGCTCGCCGGCAAGCGGGTTTTGGTGGTCGAGACCGACGAACGCCTGCGGCGGTCGGCCCACGTGCTCCTGAGCCAACTCGGGGCGGTGGTCGAGACGGTCGGCACCGGCACCGAGGGGGTGGCCCTGGCCGGCAGCGCCCCGTTCGACGCGATCCTGCAGGACATCAAGCCCGTCGATTTGGGCGGGTACGAGACGTACCGGCGGCTGCGGGCGGCCTGCCCGGCGGCGACCATCGCCATGACGACCGGGTTCGGGTACGACTCGGCCCACTCGATCGTCAAGGCCCGGGCCGACGGGATGCAGACGGTGCTGTTCAAGCCGTTCCGCCAGGACCAGGTGATTAAGGCCATCCTCGGGGCGGCCCCGGCCAGCGAGGCGGCGGTATGACGGCGGCCCTGTTCGCCGGCGTCGACCCGCCCTCCTCCCTGGATGTCGCCGGCTGCCTCCTGATCCTGGCAACCGCGGTCGGCCACGCCTGCATCTGGACGGCCAGCCTCAACTACCTGTACGGCCGGCCGCTGCCGAAGTGGTTCCTGAAGCCGTACCGGCTGCTGTGCGGGGCCGTGATCGTCGGCTACCCGGCCGGCCTGTACGCCCTCGTCGTCTGGGATTGGTCGCTCCGCGGGTTCGAGGTCTTCTACCTGGCCGCGGCCGTGGTCGTCGGCGGCGGGGTGTTCCCGGCCGTCACGGCGCTGCGGCTGCTACGTAGCAAACCGGCTGCCCTGGTGGCTGAAGCGACGGAAGCGATCGACTTTTATCCGTCGTTAGGCAGGCCGGCGATCGGCGACGGTCGGTATTCGTGGGTGCCGCGGCTGCCGGGCCTGGACACGTTCCGCGTCGACTTCACCCGCCTCACCCTGGCCGTCCCCGAATTGCCGCCGGCGTGGGACGGTCTCACAGTCCTGGTTCTCTCCGACCTGCACTTCCACGGCACGCCGGCCAAGTGCTTCTTCGACGCAGTCATCGATAAATTAACGGCCGGCCCGGTGCCCGACCTGGTCGTCCTGGCCGGCGACTACGTCGACAGCGACGCCCACATTGCTTGGATCGAACCCGTCCTGGGCCGGCTGACGGCGGTCGAGGGGAAGTACGCGGTCCTCGGCAACCACGACGAACACCACCACCCGGGCCGGGTCCGCGACGCCCTGGCCCGGGCCGGGTACACCGTGTTAGGCAACGGCTGGCAATCGACCATCTTACGCGGCGAACTGCTCGTGTTGATCGGCCACGAGGGGCCGTGGTTCGGCCCGGAGCCGGACCTGAGCCAGTGCCCGCCGGGGTTCTGGCTGTTGGTGTCGCACACGCCGGACAACTTCTACTGGGCACAGGCGCACGGCATCGACCTGATGCTGTCCGGCCACGTCCACGGCGGGCAAATCCGCGTGCCCGGGATCGGCCCGATCTTCGTCCCGAGCGTCTACGGCCGGCGGTTCGACGGCGGCGTGTACGAGGGCGGCGGCACCGTCATGGCCGTCGGCCGGGGCTTGAGCGGCAAGGAGCCGCTACGCATCAACTGCCGGCCGCAGGTGCTGACGCTGACGCTGCGGGCCTGAACTTTCAAGCGGTACGCCGTGTCTGGATGGGTGCAAGATGACCGGGGCCGTGTGGTATACTGTGCGGCTTGGAAGTTCTCCGGACGGGCCGGTATACCAACCAATAACTGACCCATAGTTAGTGGGACGGTAAGGAGGGGGTGATGACCACGTTCGATCTGGCCGAAGTACGCGGTTTCGCCGCCGACCTCGACGCCCGCATGACTCAATGCGACAACGGCGAAGGCATGGGCTGTGCCAACCTGGACGACACCCTGCGGCACTACGCAACTCTCTGCTGCCAATTGCGGGAAGGCGTCCGCCAGTGGGGCCGGGCGGTATTTGCCGGCCGGGCTGCGTTCGATCCCGAAGTCGAACGAGTCTGGCAAACTGAAGGGTGGCGGTTGTACTGCCGAGCGGTGGGCCAGTTGGCCTACGGGCAACAAGCGGAGGTGCCCTGCTACATCCTCGACGGTCAGGCGGTCCTACAGTCAGCCCTCTGGGATCTACGCCAACTCCTCGGGCATTGGGTCACCCCTGGGCTAGCGGTTGGGCCGTCGGCCCGGCAGAAACTCAACTTGGACGCGGCCGCGGACGCGGAGGCCCGTGGGCGAATTGCCTCGCTCCCGCCCCTCCCCGCGGACTGGCAGCCGACCGACCCGACCCAGCAGATGCAATACAGGAAGCTGCGGAGGCGACGGACTCCCCGACCAGGGTGACGAGTCAGTTCGGTTAGGAAGCCCGTGTCAAGGCTGAGCATGTCCGATCGTACCCCGATTCCTCTGACTCCCAGCCTCATCGGCCTCGACAGCCCCGAGTTCACGGCAATCTCGGGTTGGCCGTTCGCGGACCCGTTCGTCGACCGACTCCTCAGCAGTGACGTGCCGCGGCGAGTCCATTTCGGTAGCGGCCGGATTTGGACCTACCGCGACCCGGCGGGCCGATTGGCCGGCTTCGGTACCATCGACGTGTGTCATGACTACCAACATTTCACCGCGGGAAAGGCCCATCCGTACATTCCACTGTTGGCCGTGAATCCGACGATCGAAAGTCTCGGGTACGGTACGACAATCGTCCGCCACTTGATCGACGAGGCGGCGCTGTTGGCATCCCGCCCTGGCGAGTGTCAAGATATCCTTTTCTTAGATGTGTACACGAACAACGCCAAGGGTATCGCGGTGTACACCGGCTGTGGGTTCGCGTGCATTACGGACGCGCCGATCTCTGATCCCCAAGAAGGCGGCAAGACCTACATCGTCATGGCCAAGCGGGTGACCGTCGCCCCAGCTCAACCCTCCTGACAGGTAGCGAATCGCCCTTCAGCCGCCCGGCCGAATCCGATACGTTCACCGTATGAAACACCCCCTGCTGCTGATTACTCTCGGGGACATCGCCGGCATCGGCCCGGAGATCGTCGCCAAGGCGTGGCCCAAGCTGTTCGCCTTCGCCCGGCCGGTCGTCGTCGGGGACGCCGATGCCGTGCGGGCCGCCGCCCGGTTGGTCCACGCCACGTTCAAGGTTCAGCCGGTCGCTGATCTCGCCGAGGCGACCCCGGACGAGGACACCGTCCCGGTCCTGGCGGCCACGGACCGCGACTTATCGGAAGTCGTGCCGGGGGCCGTATCGGCGGCGAGCGGCGGGGCGGCCTACGACTTCCTCGTCGCCGCCATCGACCTGACCCTCGCCGGGAAGGCGGCCGGGATCGTGACGTGTCCGCTCCACAAAGAAGGGCTGCACGCGGCCGGGGTGCCCTACCCCGGCCACACGGAGATTTTGGCGGCCCGGACCCGTGCCCCGGCCCACGCCATGCTCCTGTACGACGCCGAGTTGCCGCTGGCCGTGGCCCATGTGACGCTGCACATGCCCATGAAAACGGCCATGGCGCAGGTGACCACGACGGCGGTGCTGGAGAAGATTCGCCTGCTGAACGACATCCTGCCCCGGCTGACCGGCTGCCCGGCCCGGATCGGGGTGGCGGCCCTCAACCCGCACGGCAGCGACGGCGGGCTGTTCGGCGACGAGGAGGAAGCCGTCATCGCCCCGGCCGTGGCGGCGGCCAACGCCGAACACATCTTCGCCAGCGGCCCGTACCCGGCCGACGCGATCTTCCTGCCGCACATCCGCACGCAGTTCGACGGCATCGTGGCCATGTACCACGACCAGGGGCACATCGCCATGAAGTTGCTGGGCGGCCGGCGGGCCGTGAACGTGACGGCCGGGCTGCCGATCGTGCGGACGAGCGTGGCCCACGGGACGGCCTACGACATCGCCGGCCAGGGGTTCGCCGACGAGTCGAGCCTCATCAGCGCGGTCACGGCGGCGGCCAAACTGGCGGCGGGGCGGTAGGGGCGAGGCAACCTCACCCCCCAACC
>JAABUN010004622.1_pt1 | contig 18380 bp, 7 predicted proteins | sample 5559311 | NCBI WGS metagenome assembly JAABUN01 (sample SAMN10711877, study PRJNA513370) | rock metagenome | isolation source: Antarctica rocks | place: Antarctica: Victoria Land, Siegfried Peak sud | reverse complement strand
CCGGTAAAGTGCTCCAACCAAGCTCGCTCGTCGCTCGTTAGCTTTAGCTCTCGTCGTTTCATCACTACAGCTTAGGGCTACGCTATAGACCTCATGCTGATCTGATCGGTGGACAATGCACTAGTACGTTCATAAAACCTCCAAGCGCAGAATTCCTACAAGTAAATGTAACATATCTACGCAAAGAAGTCAAAATCCTACCGAGAATCGTCTTGCTTTTGCGGCTATCCCTTCTTCATCGCTTCCATCATCGCCGCCCCCATATCCGTCGGCGTCGGCGCAATCACCACCCCGGCGTCGGTTAGCGCCGCCATCTTGTCGGCGGCTGTCCCTTTGCCGCCCGAGATGATCGCCCCGGCGTGACCCATGCGTTTGCCCGGGGGGGCCGTCGTTCCGGCGATAAAGCCCGCGACGGGTTTGGTCATGTTTTCTTTAATCCACGCGGCGGCGTCCTCTTCAGCGGTGCCGCCGATTTCACCGATCATCACCACGCCTTCGGTTTCGGGGTCGTCGTTGAACATCTTCAGCACGTCCACGAAGTTGGTGCCGTTCACCGGGTCGCCGCCGATGCCGACAGCGGTCGTCTGCCCGAGACCGTTTTGGGTAAGCTGATGCACGGCTTCGTAGGTGAGCGTACCCGAACGCGAGACGACGCCGATTTTGCCCGCCTGATGGATGTAACCGGGCATAATTCCGATGCGGCATTCGTGCGGGGTGATGACGCCGGGGCAGTTCGGCCCGACCAGGCGGATGGGTTTGCCCTCGAGATACCGCTTGACGCGCACCATATCCATAATGGCGATGCCTTCGGTGATGCAGATAATCAGCGGGAGTCCGGCGTCGGCGGCTTCCATGATGGCGTCTCCGGCAAACGGCCCTGGTACGAAGACGACGGTGGCGTTTGCGCCGGTCGCTTCGACGGCTTCGCGGACGGTGTAAAAGATAGGCACTTCGACCCGGTAGCTGTCGGGTCTGTCCGGAACGCCCGAGTGGTCGGTTTCGCCCTCGAAAACCTCGGTTTGTCCGGCGCGGCTTGGATGGACGGCCCCGACGACGTTCGTACCGTAGGCGACCGAGCGGTCGGCGTGAAAGCGTCCGAAGTTGCCGATACCCTGAACGATAAGTTTGGTGTCTTTACCGACTAGGATGCTCATTTGGCCAACTCCACGATCTTCTGCGCGCCGTCGCGCATATCGTCGGCGCTCACCACGCCCGGAATCCCGGCGTCGTTGATAATCTGTTTGCCCAAATCGACGTTCGTACCCTCGAGCCTCACCACCAGCGGCACCTCCAACCCGACTTGTTGCACCGCTTCGACCACGCCGTTGGCGATGGTGTCGCACTTCATGATGCCGCCGAAGATATTGACGAAAATCCCCTTGACGTTCGGGTCTTTGGTGATGATCTTAAACGCCGCCGTGACGTTTTCGGTGGTCGCGCCGCCGCCCACGTCTAAAAAGTTTGCGGGCTCGCCGCCTTCGTGTTTGATGATGTCCATCGTCGCCATCGCCAGCCCCGCGCCGTTGACCAGGCAGCCGATAGTACCGTCTAGTTTGACGAACGACAGGCCGAAGTTCCCGGCTTCGATCTCGGCGGGGTCTTCTTCGCTGGCGTCGCGCATCTCCAGGACGTTTTTGTGCCTGAATAGCGCGTTGTTGTCGAAACTCATCTTGCCGTCTAAAGCCATCACCCGGCCCTGTTTGGTCACGACGAGCGGGTTGATTTCGATCATGTCGGTGTCTAAATCTTCAGCGGCCTGGGCCAAAGCCTTCATAAAACGGACGCCGCTTTTGAGGGCGTCGCCGGAGAGACCCAGACCGTGGGCGAGGCGGGCGGCCTGAAAGTTGGCGAGTCCGGTCAACGGGTCGATCTCTTCGCGCAAGATTTTTTCGGGGATGTGTTCGGCGACCTCTTCGATCTCGACGCCGCCTTCGGTCGAGGCCATCATCACGTTACGGCCCGTTTCACGGTCCAAAACGACCGACACGTACAGTTCGCTGCCGATGTCGATACCTTGCTCGAGGTAGAGCCGGTTGACCTGTTTGCCTTCGGGGCCGGTCTGAATGGTCTCCAGAGTCGAGCCGAGCATCAGTTTGGCGAGCTCGCGTACACGCTCTTCAGTGGCCCGAACACCACCCTTGATCCCTTCGGTAACGACGTTGACGCCCGCGACGTCGGGGTGCTCCTTAAAGCGGCCCTTGCCGCGCCCGCCCGCGTGAATCTGCGCTTTAAGCACGACCACCGGGTTGCCGCTGCCCTCGACGAGGGGCCGGACGGCGGCGACGGCCTCTTCGACCGACCGCGCCACGTGACCCTCGGGGACGGCGATGCCGCGCGACTGCATAAGCTCTTTGGCCTGATATTCGTGAATCTTCACCCTTGCCTCCTGTGGCGGCGTCATATGTGGGCCGCACCTGTTCGCTTCCAGCCTACCGCGTCCCCCCGGAGGGTGGCGCAGGTCGCGTCTTTAGTGCGGTACACACGGCTTTGCCCCGTTCGGGCGCTACGCTAGAGCATGATTCGCATAGCTATCTTAACGGTGAGTGACAAAGGTGCCGCCGGTACCCGCCCGGACGTAGCGGTCGACGAGATTCGCAAGCTGCTGGGTGAGAGGTTCTCTGAAACGGCGTACGAAATAGTCCCGGACGAACTCGAGCAGGTGAGGGCGCAGCTCACCGCGTGGGCGGATTCGGGTGAGGTCGATCTGATTTTGACGACCGGCGGGACGGGCCTCGCGCCACGTGACCGCACCCCCGAGGCGACGCGTGCGATGCTGGACTTCGAGGTTCCCGGTTTAGCCGAGGTGATGCGCGCCGAAGGTGTCCGCAAAAACCCGAAGGCGGCGCTCTCGAGGGGTCTCGTCGGCGCGCGCAAGGAGACGCTGATCGTCAACTTGCCGGGGAGCCCGAAGGGTGCGAAAGAGTCTTTAGAGGCCGTTTTGGGCGTTTTGCCCCACGCTATCGACACGCTAAAAGCCGAGAAACAAAACGCACCGGAGGACTGGCACCAATAATCGGGAGCTAAAAGCTGTTACCCAAAACTCGGCACTCAAGACTCGGAACTCGGAACTGGGTACTCGGTACTCAACCCAGACTTACGGAATCACCACCCTGAAGCGGAAGTTGCCGGTATCGCCCTCGATCAGGGCTTCGCCGCTTCCCCCCGCCGGACGGGGCGCAACGCCAAGAGCGCACACGTCGGCGAGGTTAAAGCTCACCACCAGCGGATTGCCCTGACCCAGATTTTGCACGCTGGCGTCCGGACAGAGCACGACTACTTCGGCTCCGTTCGGGAAGGTCGTCAGCACGTTGTTTTCCGGTACCGGGTCGGTGAGCACCACGTCGAACACGGGCGGGCCACGGCGCAAGTAAGTGATGCGGTACTCGAGGACATCTTCCGGCGCAGCCTCGACCATCTCTACATACTCGTTTTCGGCGTCGCAACCGCTCACCGTAACGTTGCAGACGGCTTTGGTCAGCGTCATGCCGCTCAGGGTGACGGTCGCTGTAGCGGTGTTGTTCTGGGGGGCGGGGTCGGTTTCGGTGGCGCTCACGGAGGCGGTATTGGTGACGGTCGCGCCGAGGTCGCCCCGGGCGGTAGCCGTGAGGGTAAAGGTGGCCTGCGCCCCCACCGCCACGCTCCCGAGCGCGCAGCTCGGGACGCCGTTCGGGTCTTGGGCGCAGCCGTTCGTACGCACCAGGGTGAGGCCCGCAGGCAGCGCGTCGCTGACCGTAACGTTCGTCGCGGCGCTCGGGCCGCTGTTGGTGACCCGGAAGGTATACGTCACCCCTTCGCCGGATTGGGGGCTCGAGGAACTCGCCGTTTTCGTCAGCGCCAGATTTGCCGTGGCCTGAACCGGGGTGGTGACGCTCGAGGTGTTGTTGCCCGCTGCGGGGTCGGTGACGCCGCTCGGCGCGGCGACGGTGGCGGTGTTCGTTACCGACCCGGTAGCGTTCGCAGACAGGGTACCGCTGAGGGTGATCGTCAGGGTGTTGCCGCCGCCCGCATTTAGCTGAGCGTTGGATAAGGTGACGGCGTTGCCGCTCCCGCTCCCGCCCGTACCCGCTGTGAGGGTGTCGCAGTCGCCGACCCCCGCCGCCGTACACGTCCAGGAGACGCCGGTAAGGGCCGCCGGAACCGCGTCGAAAACGTTGAAACCTGTGACGTTCGACGGCCCGCCGTTAGACACCACGAGGCGGTACGTCACCGTCTGCCCCGGTACCAGGTTGCCGCTCGGCGCAGTTTTGGTTTTGACGACGCCCAAATCCGCCCGTGAGACAACCGCTGTGGTGGCAGACCCACTGTTGTTGGCGGTGTTCGACTCGCCGCTGCCGGACACGGTCGCCGTATTGACCACGCTCGCAGGGGCCGTTTGCCCGGCGACGACGTTCAGCGTTAGGGGCGGCGCGCGCTCCCCGGCAGGGACCGCAGTCGTGCACGTACAGGTGACGGTCTGGGTCGCCGCGTCGAAGCTGCACGTCCAGCCCGTGCCGGTAGCCGCGCTGTAGCTGAGGCCGGTCGGCAAGGTGTCGGTGACAGTGAGGGTGCCGCTCGTCGGGGCTGAACCGACGTTGTTGACGGTGAGCGTATAGCTGGCGCTCGAGCCCCGCACAAAGGAGCCGACCGCCGCTTTTGCAACCGTCAGATCGGGCAAGCTCAGCGGCGAGACCGTCGGCTGCGTCCCTGCTGCGGCAGCGTCGCCGTCGGTCGGGACGCCCCCGGTCGGCCCGCGCGAATAGGTCACGGTGCCTTGGTTGCTGACCTGCACGGTACCGGCAGGGACCGGGTCGTTGACCCGTACCTGAAAGGTGACGACGGCGGGCGCGCTCGTTCCGACCGAACCTTCGGCGTAGGTCGAGCCGGGGCTCTGGATAAAACCGCCGCTGGCGTAGGGCATCGCGCCGTTGACGTCGGCGACCGCTGCACCGTTCAGGGTGGCGCTGCTCGCCACGTAGGTGGTGTTGGCGGGAATAACGTCGGCAAAAACGGTTTGGGTAGCGAGGGCGTTACCGCTGTTAGTGACCGTAACTGTATAGCTCAGCAGCGTGCCGGGCGCGACCGGCCCGGTCGGTGAAACCGCTTTGGTCGCCGAAATGGTCGTCGTCAGGCTGGGATAGACGCAGCTTGCCAGGTCGAGGCTGCCGCTGCTCGCGCCCGAAAGGGGTCGGGCTGTTGAAACTGCGCCGGTACCCAGGTCTACTTGATAGAGGTTCGTTTGGTTGCTGACGTAAAAGTTTCCGGCAGCGTCGAACGCTGCGCCGTTGACGTCGCTGATGTTGGTATTGAGCACCCTGTCGGCGTCGAGCGCGTCTACGTCGATACGGTAGAGCACGCCGTCGGTCAGAATACGCAGGACGCCGCTGGCACTAAAGGCGAAGTCGCCGCTCTGGTTGAGAGGAAGGTCGGCGATGACCCCGAGCCGCGTCACCGAAAAAGGGTCGGTAGAAATTCGGTAGAGCGCGTTCGTGCCACTTATCGAGGCGTAACCCACTCCCGAAGCGTCGAACGCGAAACGAGTAAAGTTCGAGTTGGTTCCCTGATCGGTAGCAGCTCTCGCAATCGTGCCGAGCGCGACCTGCTGGCCCGTAACGGCGTCGTAGTAGCCGATACGTGGGTTTATCGTTCCGCTGACGTTTTCGATGTAATAGAAGCGGTTGGTCGCAGGATCGCGGGCAAAGGCGGCGGTCGCGTAAGGCGCGGCGAAAAGGGGTGTTCCGGCGGCCCCGGTGGTGGTGTTGACCGGATAGATGTTAAAGCCTGTTCCGGCACCACCGGCGAAGACCGTAGAGCAAGGTGGTGGCGTCAGGTTTTGTGACAGGCCGATGGCCTGCACCGTAGACGAGGTGTTGGCTGTGACGTTTACGGTACGCGCTGGGGTGGTGACGACGCAGTTGGGCGCGGAGGCCGTAACGGTGTAGCTGCCTGCCGGAACACTGAAGCTGTAGCTGCCGGTCGTGGTGGCGGTGGTAAAAGTTTGATTGGTCGCGGTGTTGGTCAGCGTGACGGTCACGACGGTGGCGGTAAAAGCGTTTTCACCTGCGTCTTGCGCGCCGTTTCGGTTGGTGTCGTTAAAGAGGGTTCCGCTTACCCCCGCGCTCTGAAGCTCAAACGCGCCCGGCTCGCACCCTCCGCCCACGGCTCGAGCCACACCGCGCTGGTCGGCTGTTCCAACCCCAGCGCCGCAGTCTGCACCCTCGGGGATCGCGCCGTTAGCGACGCTAGCCGTTGCCAGTGCCAGCGTCTGGGTCGGGCCACCGTTATTGGCGAGCGCGCTGCTGAGTGCGTATTCGGAGGCGCTGCGAACATTTGTGCTGGCGAAGCCGCAGGTGTTGGGGGGTTCGCCCCAGTTGTTGCCCCGGTCGTTGACGGCTGCACTACAGCTCTCGACTGCGCCGTTGACTCGGGTGTTGCTGATGACCAGACTGTTTTTTACGCTGACCGACCCTCTTACGTCCACCGCCCCCGCCGCCGCGCCCACGTTGTAGGCCATCGTCACGTAGGTAAAGTTCGCCGTTCCGTCAACCCGCAGCGCGCCGCCCGTGCCTCCTGTTCCGGCATTGTCGCCGAACTGGGCGCGGTTATAAGCAAAGGTCGTGTTGGTAAAGTTCGCGGTAGCGCCCGCGCTGACGTCAACCCCGCCGCCGTCGTCTCTCGACTTGCCGTTACTAAAGGTGCTGTTGGTAACGTTGACGGTCGTGCCGGTCTCGAGGTCGATAGCCGACCCGTCGTTGGCGTGGTTGTTGTCGAAGGTCACGCGGTTGACGTTGACGGTGCCGCCCTGGACGAACAGTGCGCCGCCGTTGCTGTTGGCTACGCCGTTGCTGGTGCCACCGTTGAGGGGGCCGGGGTTGCCGTTGATGAGCCGGAGGTTGCTGAGGGCGATCGTCCGCGAAGCGGCGGTCGTACTCGTCGGCGCAGTAAAGATACCCCAACCGACGGTGCTCCCGCCGACGCTGTTCCAGCCCCCGCTGATGGTCAGGCCCGGTACCGCCGCGCCGTCGATGCTGAGGCTTTCGGTGAGCGTCAACGCGCGGCGGTTATTCGTCGCGCTTTCGGCGGTACCGGTGGTCATGGTGATAGCCGAGTTTGCTGCCAGACTGAACACGATAGCGTCCGCACCTGCGAGCGCGTTCGCTTCTTGAACGGCGGCGCGCAGGGTGCAGACGCCGTTCTTGGTGGCCGTGCTGCAAACCCCGTCACCGGGGTTGATGTCGCCCGAATCGGCGGTGCTGTCGACGGTAAAGGTTGCGGCGAAACCCCACGAGACGAGGCAAGACAGGAACACTGCCAAAAACCACCGGTAGAGACAATGATGGGGTGCGTTCACGGCGTCTCCTCAGCTCGTGTCTCTGGGATGTCTGTCTCTAAAGTTTCTGTCTCTGAAGTTTCCGTGTCCGGGGTTTCCGCTGTCTCGGCTTCCGGCGCACCGAAACCGACCGGCCCGCAACGCCAGGTTTCGTCGACCGCTGCGTCGAGCCGGACGAAAACGCCGTGCTGCCCGAAGCGGTCGCCGCCGGTGCAGGCGCGGCCCAGAAGGTTGTAGCCACCCGCCAGGTAGAGGCCGCAACCGACGCGTTGCGAAAGCTCGAGCGTCGCTCCCGGCACGTAAAGCTCGGCGGGCCGGTCGTAAAAGAGGCGCGCGTAAGCGAGCACCGACCCACCCGTCCAGAGACCCACGCTCCCACCCAGCGACGCGCGGTCTTGAAACCCGTAGTTAGGGCGGTAACGGTAGGCGTAACCGACGCGCAGGTCGGCGGGGTGACGTTGGGAACGGCCCAGCGGTAGAGTAAGAAGGGTATCGCCGAAAAAGTCTTCGTCGTCTTCGGCGCTGCTGAGCGTGCCGATCCGGGCTTCATGGTCGCTGAGGACCGAGAAGGTGTCGCCGCGGTACGCGCCCGAAGCGTTGAGCGAGAGCCCGACGCCGGGGGTTTCGGCGCTGTCACTCAAAAATGTCAGCCGCAGGCTGCCGAACAGCGCGTCGCTAAAGGCGAAGGCGCTCCCCGCCGAGAGGGTGTGTTTGGTCCCTGCAGGGGCCACGCCCAGCTCATAACGAAAATCGAGGTCGTAGTCCTGGCGGTCGTAGATCGCGCCGACGCCGAACACGGTGACGTCGGTGGGGGCGTCGGGGATTTCGGTAGGAATCTCGCCGGGATCGGACGGGTCGGGGTCGGGAACGTCCGGTGCGGGTGCGTCCGGTGCGGGTTCATCTCGTCCGGGGGCGTCGCCGAGCTCGAGCACCTGCTCTAGAGACCCCTCGAGGCTGAGACCTTCGGTGACGGGGTAGCGGGTGCGGAGGCCAAAACGCAAGCGGCTGACCTCGCTGCTGACGCGTTCGGGGATTTCGTACTGCGCGAGCAGGCTCGTGCGGCCCAAATCTCCGAGTTCGCCACAATCTGAGGCGCAAAAGACGCCGAGGGCGTCGCTGTGCTCGAAGCTCGAGTCGAAGCCGACGAACAGCCGGTTCGATTCCCCCCAGGTGAGCTGATCGGTAAAACGCAGACTTAAAAAGTCCGTGAGCCGGTACGACACGCTGAAGTCGGTCATGGTGTCGCCGCCGCCGAGGTCGTGGCGGTGCAGCGCGGCGATCTCGCCGCCCGCGAGCGGTTGCAAGTCGCGCAGGCCGAGCCCGCCGACGAGCCGCACGCCGCTGCTAAGGTATTCCGCGCCGAGCTGGGCCGCTGGCGTAGCGAAGTCCGCGCCACCGAGCTTGAGGGGTGAAGCCGCCTCGTAACTGCCGAGCAGTTCGGCGGCGAACAAGGGTTCGGCGTCGCCGATAAGCGGGTACGACAGCTGCGTTTCGAGAGACGCCGACAACGTTTCGGTTACGTCTACGTCTCCGGCGACGCGTGCGGTGTGGCTCGGCGCGGCTTCCGTAATGGCGTCCGAACGGTAGCCTTCGCTTAAGTATTCGTAGCCGACGCTGGCTCCGGCGTCGGCTCCTTCGTAGCGGGTTTCAGCGGCGAAACCGACGCCGCTCGACTCCTGATTTTGACCATAGGTGACCTCGAGGTCGGCCTCTAAACGGCCCGGCGCGCCCTCCAGCTCTCTACTATCAAAGGTGAGGCCACCGCTGACGAGGCGAACGAAGGTACCCGGAGCGGTCGTCTCCTGACGCGCTCCGGCGCGCAGGCCGTACGCGCCGAACGCCTGCTCGACTTGCCCGCCGTACTGCCACAGGTTTTCGCCGACGATAGGGCGGAGCACGGTGTAGGTAGCGCGGAGCAGGTAACGGTTGCCGTCGCCGTCTTGCAGGGGCAGGGGCCGGACGAGCTGCACCGCCCCCGTCGCGTCGTCGAGCGCGTAGTCGAGCAGCGCCTGAAGGCGGCCCATCAGGGGGTCTTCAGGGTCGTCCTCGATTAAAGAATTGTCGAAATCGCGGCGTTTGACGACCTCCAGGCGGAGCGAACCGGCGCGGATCGGCGCGCCCGGTAGCCGGTAGACCGAAGTCCCGTCGGAAGCCAGCTCGAGCGAGACCCGGTCGCCACTCGGCGACAGGGCGGCGTAGGCGCGGGCGACGAGACCCTGCTCGAGGGGGGCGTAGCGGGCGCTGAGGCCGGTATAGGCGTCGAAATCGCTGAACAGCAGGCCGTTCAGACCGGTCTCGAAATTGCCGTACTGGACAAAGCTGAGGTCGCGTTCGACGCGCGCGTAGACGTTTTGACGGCTCGGCGTTTCGGTGTTGACGCCGTTTGCGCCGCCGACCACCGGAAACGGTGAAAAGGGGTCGCGGTCGAGACCGAAAGCGGTCGGCGTGGTCTGCCCCGCGACCGTCACCAGATAGTCGCCGACCGACCCACGCGCGAACAGGCTCGCGCTGGCGTCGAAAGCGAGCGGTTGACCGGGTTGATAGCTGGCTTCGGCGCTGCCGAGCGCGGCGAGAATCCAGGGCCGGAGGCTCGAGCCGACCACAAACGTATTGTCGAAACTCAGGCGACCGATCTTGGCCTCGACCTCGACCTCGCCGGGGGTACCGAGCGGAGCCAATACAAGCGTCCCTGAACCGTTTTCGTAACGCACCTGATAGCCCGCGCCCTGGGCGCTGGCGTCGCGGCCTCCGAACGACGCGCCTTTGACCTCGAAGGTCACGTAACCGTCTGCCGGAGCTTTGCCGAACGCGTCGAGCACACGGACGTCGAACCGGAGCGGGGTGGCGGTATCGGCCCCTAAAGGCCCGACCGGGGTCAGCGTGACGGTTTCGGGCGGGCCGGCCAGAAAGACGGTGAGTTCATCGACCAGCACCCTTTCGTTCACCCTGCCGTTCGCCCCGCCTGTTGCTCCTGTTCCGACCGTACCCGCCGGGGGGGTGCTCTCGAAGCGGAGGCGGTTGGGGCCGGGCTCGAGCGCGACGCCGATGTACTCGAAGGTTTCTCGTCCGGCGCTGTTGTCGAGCGTCCGTTGACCGAGGCGGTCGTCGCCGACGCGTACACCGCTCACAAAGAGCTGCGCGCCGCCGCCGAGCACGGTGTCGGCGGTCACGGCGACGGTACTGCCGCTCTGCACCACCGTCCCGCCGAGTGGCGAGAGGATAGCTGCGCCCACCCGGGCGCGTGGTTCGGCGACGCGGCGAACGGGGGTGGACTGATTGTAAAGCGCGACCGCGTTCCCCTGGCCCCGCAACAGTTGAGGTTTGGGGGTGAGCACCACGAGGCTGCTCTCGACGCTTCTGGTCAGCGGTTCGCGGTGGGCGAGGTCGAACGCGACCTCTTCAGCGCCCACCGGCAAGGTGAACAGGAGCGCGTTGACCTCGTTTTGACCCGCGCCTCTGGGCAACTGCGACTGCCGCACACGCGCAAACGGCCTGCTGTCCAACTGGGCGCTACCGGGCAGATACACCGCCCCACCCGGCAGCTGCGCGACCAGCACGAGCTGACCGGGGACGTTTTCACCCGCCGCTACGGTGATGCGGACGCCGGTGGTCAGTACGGCGGTATCTTGAGCCGAGTCCTGGGTAGATGCGTCTTGGACAGGGGCAGTCTGGGCGGCACCCGTTAGGGGCGCGCTCAGCAGAATGCCGAGTAGAAGTTGGATAAGGGGACGCACGATTATGGCTCCTCCCAGCGCAGGGTGGGGACGGTGGTAACGGGGGGGACGTTGTTCTGAGAAGAGTTGTTCTGGGAGGAATTGTTTTGGGAAGGCGCGAGGCGGAGAGTGTAGACCACGCGCGTCTCGAAACCGGCGGGTACGTCGCCCAGGTTCAGACTGAGGTCGGGGGCGAGCGCGCCGGTCGCAGGGTTTTGCGGCGGGGTCTCGAGGCTCGAGTCCGGAGGCAAGCTGTCGCTCACCGTAAGGCCGTTTAGCGCGTCCGTGGTGCTCAGCGTCAGCGTGACCTCGAAACGGTCTTCGCCGAGCGGAGTCAGCGTTTTGCCGAGCGAGACCGGCCCGTCGCCGAGTTTGAGCGTTTGCGAGACCGCCGACGATACGTCGGGCGGAACGAACGCTACGTCTTGGCGGGTGATAAGGCCCGACAGCAACCGTAAACGCCAGAACCCTTCACCCACCTGCGTCACGCTCTCCTGGAGCGCAAAAGGTGGCTGCGTGGTGGCGTCGACGCGGAGCGCCGCCAGACCGGGCGCGAGGTTGACGAAGGTGTAACGTCCGCGCGAATCGGTGACGAACGACTGACCGTTCGAGAGGTAGAGCCGCAGTCCCTCGACGGGTGTGTCGCTCCCGTCGAGCGCGCCGTTGCCGTTTTCATCGACGAACGCCGTTCCTGCGAGCGTGGCGCGCTCGGTAAAGACGTTGGCGACGACGGCGACCACGGCGGCGTCTTCGGCTTCGGCGGCGACGCCCCGGCTGCTGCCGCTCAGGGTGGCGCGGTTGGTGACGATCTGGGCGCTGCTCGAGCCGGGCAACAAGGTCGCGCGGAACTCTACGCTCAGCATCTCGCCGGGGCCGAGGTCGGGAAGCGTCCAGGTCAGGGTGTCGCCGGAGATGTCGGGCTCGAGCGGTACGGCTCCGGCCTCTTCGGGGTCGTCGGTAAACAGCAGGCTCGAGCCCGGAACGTAGCGTAGCGACTCCGGCAGCGGGTCGCGGAGCACGAGGCCCGTCAGCGGCGCGACTTCCGACGGATTAAGCGTCTGCAAGGTGTAGGTCACCTCTTCGCCGACGCCGACCTCGGCGGGTGTGGCGGTTTTCTCGAGGCGCAGCTCGAAACCGCGGAGCGGGTGCGTAACCTCCGCTGTCGGCGTATCGAGCAGGTCGCTCGTCAAACGCGCCCGGTTACTTAGGGTCGCGCCCGTCGGGGCGTCGGCGCGGACGGTAGCGACGAGGTCTAGCGTCACCGTCATCCCTGCCGGAACCTCGGCTAAGCTCCAGGTTACGGTGCGGTCCGAATAGGTGGCGGTGGCGGCGGCGACCCGTCCGGCGGCGTCGGTAACGGTGCCTTCGGTGTAAAAATTAGGGTCTTCCAGAAACTCGCTCAAAGGGTCTATTACCCGAACATTTTTAAGCGGCCGCGCGCCCGCTGTAAAAGAAACCGTGTAGCGAACGGTCGCGCCGGGGTAGAGCGGCGTTCCGGCGGGGGGAGCGGCCCGTTTTTCAGGTGGCGTGACGAGCCCGCCTGCCGGTACGGTAACGCGCGCGACGTTGCCTACGTCCGCCCCGCCGCCGCCCACACACGCGCCGGTCAGACCGACGTAGAGCTCACCGCCCGAAACCGCCCGGGCTTCGTCCAAGGTCAGCGTCAGGAGCAGCGCGGCGCTCTCACCGGCGTCCAGATTCAGGGTAGCGACGCCGGGTTCTCCCGCGTCCGCCTCGCCGTCGCCGTCCGCGTCCAGGATTACGCCTACACCCGCTGCGCGCCAGCTGCTCGAGCCGTCGATCACGGGCGCGACGCTGTAGCTGCTCACCGCGCCGCCGGTGTTGGTGAGGATGTAGGGCAAGTTCACCACGTCGCCGGGGAAACCGGTCTGTTCCTGACCGGGCAGCTGCACGGTGCCGTCGGGGGTAACGCTGAGCAAGCAGGGTTGCAGCGGGGTTTCGGCGACGGCGTGGGCGACTTCGTTACTCAGCGCGGTGTCGCCGCCGATGGTGAGTTCGGCTTGGTTGTCGACCACCCCGGTCGCGGGGGCCGCCGCACTAAAGGCCAGCGTAACGGTCATGGTCGCGGGAACGTCGGCGAGCGTCCAGGTGAGGGTGTGGGTAGCGGCGTCGTAACTCGCCGCTGCGGTCGTCTGCAAACCGGTCGCGGGGTCGACGACGGTGCCGTTGGTGACGAGCGCGGGGTCGCCCAGAGCGCCGTCTAAGGTATCGGTGACGGTGACGCCGCCCAGAGCTTCGCTACCGGCGGAGAACGAAAGGGTATAGGTCAGCTGTTGACCGGCGGCGACGACGCTACCCGATGGCGGCGAGGCAACTTTGGTCAGGAGCGGAAAGGTGGGGGTGGGGCCGGGGGGTGGGGTGGGGCTGGGGGTCGGGGGAACCGGCGCGGGGTTTGGTGGTGTTGGGCCTGGGGGTGTAGGCGGTACGGGTGTAGGCGGTACGGGTGCGGGCGGCGCAGGGTCTACAGGCGTTTCGGGCGGGGCCGGAGGCGCGGGGGGCGTGCCGCCATCCGCAGAGACCTGCACCGACGCCACGTTGTCGGCGTCGGTAGCGCCCGCGACGAGCGCCGCGTCGCCTTCGCAGGTCGCTACGAGGTTGACAAGCAGGTCGGTAGGAACCGGGGGTTCCGGCGGTACGGTGACGGCGACGAGCAGGTCGGCGGACGCGCCGCTGCCGAGCTCGAGCCCTGTAAGGGCCGCTTCGCCCGTATCGACGACGCCGTTGCCGTTGTCGTCGGCAAAAACCGTGATCTCCGGGGTGACGGCGTTACCCGGCAGCGAGGTGGCGGTGAGGGTGACAGGTGCGGTCGCTGCGCCCGTCTGGGTCAGGGTGTAGGGGAGGAGCGCCACGCCGCCGGGTTGGACGGTGCGCTGCTGACCGGGCGCAGCTTCACTGCCGTCGGGTGTTGCGAAGACGTTACAAGGCTCCGGGCTCGGCGGCGGCGTGGGGGCGTCGATCGTAATGGTGTGGGTGACGGCGCTGCTGAGGCTCGTCATGCCGCCGGTCGTCAGCTCGGCCTGGTTGGTGACCACGCCGGTAGCGTCCGGGGCGACGGTTACGGAGAAGCTCAGCGCCACGGTCATCGTCGCAGGGACTTCGGCAAACGTCCACATCAGCTCTCGAGTAGCGGGGTCGTAGGTGGCGGCGGCGGTCGCGCTCAGACCCGTTTCGGGGTCGGTTACGGTGCCGTCGGTGACGTCGACCGGCCCGCCCAGCGCCGCGCTCAGGGTATCGCTGACCTGGACGCCGCTCAGCGGTTCGTCTCCGGCGCTGAAGGTGAGGTTGTAGGTGATCTCCTGAAGCGGGACGACGTCCGTACCGGGTGCCGGAACCGCACCTTTGACGAGGGTCGGGAGCGGCGGGCCGGGCTCCGGAGCGGGGGGCGCGGGGGTGTCGGCGACGGTGTGAACGACCACGTTGCTGAGCGCCGAGGGGCTGTCCGGGTCGTTGGCGAACGTCAGCTCAGCCTGGTTGGGAACCGCGCCCGGGGGCGCAGTCTCGGCGACGGTAACGCTGAACTCTAAAACGACGCGCATCAGGGCCGGAACTTCGGCGAACGTCCAGCTGAGGGTGCGGGTGGCGGGGTCGAAGGCGGCGACGGCGGTCGTTTCCAGACCTGTTCCCGGATCGGTGACGGTCCCGTCGGTCACGAGCGCCGGGTCGCCCAGTGCGTCGCTGAGGGTGTCCGAAACCACGAGGTCGGTTAAGGCTTGGCTACCGGCGGTGAAAGAGAGCGTGTAACGCAGTTCTTGCCCGGTGACGACGGCGCTGCCGGAGGGGGGGTCGGCGTCTTTGCTGAGGATGGGGAGCAGGCTGGGCGGCGGCGGAATGGTCTCGACGGTGATGAGCGACACGCTGCGGCTCAGGTTGCCGGGTTCGCCTTCGCAACGTGCGATCAGCTCGAGGATCACGTCGCTCGGGGCCGGTTCACCCAGCGTTGCCTGAACGAGCAGATTTACCGAAGCGCCCGCCGCCAGCTCGAGGCTGTTTATTTCGCCTTCACCCTCACCGAGGGTACCGTCGCCGTTTAGGTCTAGAAACAGTGTGGCGTCGGGGGCCGGGACGCCCGTCAGGACGGCCAGTTCCAAGTCGATTACGCCGCCCGCGCCCGTCTGGGTCAGGGTGTAGGGCACCAAGACGGTCTCACCGGGCGCGCCGCTAAGGGTCTGCGCGGGCGCGTCAACGGTTCCGCTGGGGGCCAGAACGGGTGTACAAGCCGCTGGTGGTGGGGGCGGCGGCGGTGGGGGCGGTGCGGGGGTCAGCCCGATGGTAACGGTATTGGTCGGGGCTTCTTGGCGACCGGCGTCCGAGTCGAAAGTCACGGTCGCCTGGTTGCTGACGCTCCCTGCGCCGGGAACGGCGGCGAGGGCTGCGGAACCGCTAGCCAGCCATAAACTTGCCAAAAATAAGGAGGCGCGTACAAAACCGAATCCTGCTCGGCTGAGGGTCTGCCCGGAGGTGACAGGGCGCGCGCGCAGGTGCGTTCGTACCGGCACCCGCTGCGTTCCCCCCGGCGCAGATCGGTCTGTCATCGTCAAGTCCTTTTTTGTCTCGCCCCTATGGGCGCACCTGGGCTGTTTACAGCTTGGTAGACGGTGTAGGGATGGTGTGAGCTGCTGAGAGCAGGGTGGTACGTGACGGGAGAGCATTAGGCAAAATAGTAAAAATAAATTGGGAACAGCAAAATATCGAGGGAGGGAGCCCTACCCCGAATGGGGGGTAGGGCTCGAGAGGCTTAGGTTACGGGACGAGGACCACGAAGATCAGGTCGGCGGTTGCGCCTGCGATCAGCTCGCCGACCGGGAGCCGTACCGCAGCGACACTTTCGTCGGTGTCGCCGCCCGTTCCGGTCGGGCAGGCTGCGAATCCGGCACCACTGTCACATTCGGCACCGGCGGAGGTGCTGGCGCTGTAGGCGAACACCGTGTTCAGCGGTACGGCGTCGCTAATGGTGATGTTCGAGAGGGTTGCGCCGCCCAGGTTGGTCGTGGTGATGGTGTATTCGATGTACTGACCGGGCGCGACCTCGCCGCCGTCGGCGTCAGGGTCGACGACGGTGTTACAGGCGGCGTCTTCGCAGACGCGGGCGGACTTGTCGGCGCGGAGCGCGTCGAAGGTGATCGGGGTGGGGTCGTTTTCGCCCGCTTCGTTAGCGACGCCGTCGCCGTCGGAGTCGGGGTTCGCGCCGTCGTCCGACAGGTCGGTGGTAACGGCTCCGCCGGGGCCGGTACCGGTGGCGGTGGCCTGGTTCGTGTACGCGCCGGGGGCCGTAACGTTTACCGTCAGGGTGACGGTCGCCGTCTCGCCGATGTCCAGGCTGCTGCCTGCGCCGAGGAGTTCGGTATCACTGCCGCCGTCGTACGTCGTGCTGGCTGTGACCGTGGTCGAGCCTGCGACAGTCGGGCCGCTCGTTACGGTGTAGTTACCTGCGCCGAAGGTGGCGTTCAGGTCGTCTACCAGGCTGAGGCTCGAGAGGTTCACGTCGCCCAAGTTCTCAACGGTAAAGGTGAGCTCTACCACGCCGGGGGTGACGGCTCCGGCGTTCGGGTTGGCGTTGCCGAAATCGGTGACGGTGGCAGCTTTGGCGACCCCGATAACCGGGTTCGCGGTAAAGGTGATGGGCGTCGCCGAGGGTGCGTCTCCGGCTACCGGATCGCTGCCCAGCGTCGAATCGTCGCTGACGGTGGTTCCGGCGGGGCTGCTGGCGCTACCCGTGGCGCTGTTGGCAAAGGGTCCGGTCAGGCCGTTCGGAATGAAGCTGACGGTGAAGCTGACAGTTTCGGTCGTACCCGCAGCCAGCGTGCTGCCCGCGCCGAGGAGGTTCGTATCGGCGTCGCCGTCGAAGTTCGGGTTCGGCGTCAGGTTGCCGGTCGTGGTCAGGTCGCCGACCGTAAAGGTGGCGGGTGCCGGGAAGGTAGCGGAGAGCGCGTCGGTGACTTGTAGACCGCTCAGCGCGACGTTGCCGGAGTTTTCCAGGGTGACGGTGTAGGTCACGTCGAAACTACCGTTGGGGCCGTCCGTGACCGCCGAGGCTGCCTTGGCGACGCCCAGCACGGGGGTCTCGGTAAAGGTGACAGGAGTTGGCGAATCGGTGTTGTTGGGGTTTCCATCACCGTCGTTAGCAGGGATAGCACCGTTTTGGTCGGGGTCGGCGCTGTTGGTCGATAGATCATTCGTAGACTCGCCGCCGGGGGTCGTCCCCGAAGCCGTCACCTGATTGTTGTACGGCCCCAAATTCGTGCCGGGGACGACGCGGACGCTGACCGTAACAGTACCGGTCGCGCCGATTGCGAGCGATTGGTCGGCTGCGAGCAGATTTAGTGACGGTTCGCCCGTAGCGCCCGTGGGTGTGCCGGTAAAGCCGGGGTTGACGGTAAAGTCGGTGCTCGTCACGCTCGTAACGCTGAAGCTCGTCGCACCGGCAAAGGTAGCGGCGAGGTTGTCTGTAAGCTGCACGCCGCCGAGCGCCACGTTCGAGAAGTTTTCGGCGTTGAGCGTATAGGTCACGGTGTAGCTGCCGTCGCCGTTATTCACCGAAGTGGCGGTGTTCGCCGCGCCGATCACGGGGACTTCGCCGACGGTGACGCGTCCGACGTTGTTGTTTTCGTATGAGACGTTGGGGCCGACGGTGGGGGCCGGTTCACCCGCTGCGCCCTGGTTGGTCGCTACGAGGTCGATAAGAGCGGCGGCGTTGCCCTGAACGCCCGGCGGGATGGTGCCGGTGACGGTCGCGGTGTAGACGCCGTTTTGCTCGAGCGTATAAACGCCGCCGACTGCTGTGACCGGAACTCCGGCAGCGTCGGTTACGGCAATCGTAACGCCCGCTAGGTTGAAGTCGTCGGTGGTGGCCTGAAGCGCCTCGAGCAGCACACCAATAGCGTTGTTGGTGTTGTTCGTAAGCGTGTAGGTAAAGGAAACGTCGTTGCCGACTGCGCTGGTAAGGTCGTTGTTGCCGTCGAGTTCTTCGTAACCGGCGAAGTTGTTGGCGGTGGCGCTACCGCCGCTCGGGGCGCGGCCGTCGTCGGGGGTAATCGTAAAGTCGTAAACGGTCTGCACGAAAATTTCGACCGTGTTCGATATGGTCGTGCGGTCGTTGCCGTCCGAGTCGGTGAAACTTACCGACGCAGTGTTGGTGATCAGCGTTCCACCACGGGTTTGCGCGAGAGCGACGCTGAGTAAAAGCGCCGCTACCGCAAACAGAAAAAAGGATAATCTACCTCGACTGCTAGGGGCTACGAGAGGCTAGACAGCGAACATAAAGGCGAAGTTATGCGCGGCGATCTTACGACAGACGTGTGCCCGAAGCGAATGAAACGAGTTGCGCTGACCGAACACAAGGT
>JAABUN010004621.1_pt1 | contig 18382 bp, 18 predicted proteins | sample 5559311 | NCBI WGS metagenome assembly JAABUN01 (sample SAMN10711877, study PRJNA513370) | rock metagenome | isolation source: Antarctica rocks | place: Antarctica: Victoria Land, Siegfried Peak sud | reverse complement strand
CTGCCGACCAACCGCACACCCTGCCAGGTGTGCGGTTGGTCGGTGGGTATGCGTCTGGGACCAGACTCAGCGGCGCGACGTGGGCGACGTGGCCCCGAAGCGGTTCGAGCTGTCCAGGTTGACGAACCGGTAGTCCCGAGTGGCGCTGGAGGTGTAGGTGTAGCTTGCCTTGCCGCCCTTCAGGGTGAGCCGCTTGAGGTACTTCCAGGTCGAACCCGACTTGTACTGGATGGTGGGGCTCGATCCGTTCCATCCGGTGAACTTCTCGGAGTCTGCGAAATAGCTGGTGGAGTTCACGCTGATGGTGACCTTGTTGGCCGAGCGCTTGGTGGCGATGGCGGCCCGGCTGCCGAACTTGACCACCGTACGGGTGGACCTGAACGCGATGTCGTTGTAGTCGTCGTCGAAAGCTAGAGCCGACCGAGTGTTGAAGGTTCCGGTGGTCTGGTCGTCGTAGATGTCCCAGTGGTCGGTGGTGTTGCCGTCGAAGATAAAGCCGGTGTCGTAGCCAGCAGGACCGTACTCATCGATTGCGACGAAGTTGGCGATTCCGCACTTGTCGTAGAGCTTCACGATCACATCGCGGTAGGGGCCGGTGATAGCGATCTTGTTCTGGGCCTGGAGCTGGACGTAGCAGCCGTCGGCTGCCGAGGCCGTCGTGGTCGGGGCGACCCCGCCGGCGGCGATCACGGCCCCGGCGACGACCAGCAGGAGGGAACGGCGTGTTTTGGCGAACGTGAGCACAGGAGTCCTTCGTGATGGTGATGAGCCCGAACAGTCGAGCACGCGGGGCCCTCCGCCGCGGCTTTGCGGAACCTCCGTTACCTGACCGAGACCAAGCCTTCGCTGCCTCACCACCCGGCACCGAACTGCGGTAGAAGAGGCCCATGGCTGTCGACGTCTCCGCGCTGCTCGTGCTCGACCTCGTCGGGACCTTCGCCTTCGCGGTCAACGGCGCCCTGACGGCGACCCGGGTGGCCCGGCTGGACGTCTTCGGGGTGGTCACCCTGGGCATGATCACCGCGCTGGGCGGCGGCATCATCCGGGACGTGCTGCTAGGGAGCCCGCCGCCGCGGACCTTCGACGACTGGCGCTACCGACGGTGGCCCTGGCCGGCGGGCTGGTGGCCGCCCTGGTCGGCAGCCGGCTGGCCCGGTTGGCTCCGCTCATCACCGTTCTCGACGCGGCCGGCCTCGGGGCTGTTCGCGGTGACCGTGACGGGGATCGCGCTGCGCTACGGGGTCGGGGTCGGGCAGGCCGTGCTGCTCGGCATGACGACGGCCATCGGGGGCGGACCCTGCGGGACGTGATGCTGGGCCGGCTCCCCGAGGTGCTGCACACCGGTCTCTACGCCATCCCGGCCCTGATCACTGCGGCCATCGTGGTGATGGCCAACCTGTGGTCGTCCCAGCTGGGGGTCTTCGAGGTCTTGGCGGCAGGGGTGTGCTTCGGCATCCGGAGGGCCGACGTCCGGCTCAAGCTCAACGCCGCCGACCGGCCGCGCTCCCGGCGCGACGGCCGGCGGCCCCGTCGGTCATCGGTAGGTATTGGTCTGTGGTCAAACCATTGACGCCGGTTGCAGCGGCCGCCAAGATCATCCCCAGCAGACGTCAGCAGGGGAACTGGAGCCGGCATGAGCAACGACACGAGCATCGACGAGCAGATGGACGATGACGCCAGGGCGTTGGCCGAGCTCGGATACACCCCTGAGCTGCACCGGGGGATGTCGGGGTTCTCGAACTTCGCCGTCTCGTTCTCGATCATCTCCATCCTGGCCGGCTGCATCACGTCCTACCGGATCGCCCTGATCTCCGGTGGACCGTCGGCGCTCACCCTGGGCTGGCTGATCGTCGGTGTCATGGTGCTGGCGGTGGCGGCGTCGATGGCCGAGGTGTGCTCGCGCTATCCCACCGCCGGTGGCCTGTACTTCTGGGCCGGGCGGCTGGCCCGCAAGAACCGGCGCGAGTGGGCCTGGTTCGTCGGCTGGTTCAACTTCATGGGCGAGGTGGCGGTCACCGCAGCCATCGACTTCGGCTGCGCCTCGACCTGGATGGCCTTCGCCAACCTGATGGGCTGGGTCGACGACGTCACCCCGGCCAAGATCTTCACCACCTTCGTGATCATCATCGTGATCCATGCGCTGCTCAACACCTTCGGCGTCAAGCTGGTCAGCCTGCTGTGCAGCGTCTCCGCCTGGTGGCACGTGGGTGGCGTGGCGATCATCGTCGCCGTGCTCTGGATCCTGCCCGAGAAGCACCAGTCGGTGTCCTGGACCCTGACCGGCTTCCACAACGAGACCGGCTGGACCTTTCTGCCGTACGTGTTCCTGATGGGTCTGCTGATGGCGCAGTACACCTTCACCGGGTACGACGCGTCGGCCCACGTGGCGGAGGAGACCAAGAACGCCTCCCGGGCGGCCCCGCGCGGCATCGTGATGAGCGTGCTGGTCTCGCTGATCGGCGGGTTCATCCTGCTCTACTCGATCACCGCGGCGATCCCGGACCGGTCCGAGGAAGGACTGACCGCCCTGGCCGCCTCGGAGACCGGCCTGCCGCCGGCGCAGATCTTCCTGGACTCCCTGGGCAGCCCCGACGTGGCCAAGTTCCTGCTCTTCATCGTCTGCGTGGCTCAGTTCCTGTGCGGGATGGCCTCGGTCACCGCCAACTCCCGGATGACCTTCGCCTTCGCTCGGGACAACGCCCTGCCCGGTTCGCGGATCTGGGCCAAGGTCAACCCCCGGACCGGTACGCCGACCAACTCGATCTGGCTGTGCGTGGCGTTGTCGGTCATCCTCGCCTCACCCGCGTTGATCTCCCCGGTCGCCTACTTCGCGGTCACCTCGATCGCGGTGATCGGTCTCTACATCGCGTACGTGGTCCCGGTGTTCCTGCGCCGGATGAACCCCGACTTCAAGCCCGGCCCGTGGAACCTCGGCCGGTGGAGCGCCCCGATCGGCTGGATCGCGATCGTCTGGGTGGTGATCATCTGCGTGCTGTTCGTGCTCCCGCCGGCCTCGCCGGTGACCATCAGCACCTTCAACTACGCCCCGATCGCCGTGCTCGTCGTGGTGATCATCGCGGTCGTCTCCTGGCAGCTGAACGGCAAGCGGAACTTCATGGGCGGCGCCACCGACGAGCCGGTCGTCCGCGCGGGCCAGGGGTGAGTGTCGCCACCGACCACGACCTCGCCGACGTCGTCCTGGGGTCGGTCCGCAGCCGGCACGCCTTCGAGGACTGCGTCGAGCGGCTGGCCACGGCCATCCGGCTCGGGGTCTACCCCAACGGCAGCGCCCTGCCGCCGGAACGCGAGCTCGCCGTACGGCTCGGGGTCTCCCGGGCCACCCTCCGGGAGGCGATCGCTGCCCTCCGGGCAGCCCATCTGGTGCAGACCACCCGGGGTCGCGGCGGCGGCACCGTGGTCGACCACCACCCGGTCACCCCGGGCGAGCCCGGGCCGGAGTCGATCGGGACCCCGCGGGCCGAGCTCGTCGACTCGCTGGTCTTCCGCCGGGTCGTCGAACCCGGAGCCTGCCAGCTCGCGGCCGACCGACGGCTGTCCGAGGCGCAGCGGCAAACGCTGACCACCGCCCTGGAGGCGGTGGCATCAGCGCCGGATGCGGGCACGCACCGGCAGGCCGATTCGCGGCTGCACCTGGCCATCGCCTCGCTCACCGGGTCGTCGCGGCTCGTGAACGCGGTCACCGGGGTGCAGGCGGACCTGCACGACATGTTGATCGCCATCCCGGTGCTGGTGATCAACATCGAGCACTCCAATGACCAGCACGTGGCCATCGTCGAGGCCATCCTCGCCGGCGACAGCGCCCGGGCCCGTCGGGAGATGGAGAACCACTGCGACGACACGGCCGCGTTGCTGAGAGGACTGCTGGGGTGACCGGGACCGTGCAGAAGAGGGAGAGACGATGACCGAGGCACTGCGCAACGACCGGCACCTGAGCGTGCACGACCTGCGCCGCCGGATCAACGAGGGCGAGATCGACACCGTGGTGGTGGCGTTCACCGACATGCAGGGCCGGCTGCAGGGCAAGCGGCTGCACGGCCACTACTTCGCCGACCACGTGCTGGGCCACGGCACCGAAGGCTGCAACTACCTGCTCAGCGTGGACGTCGACATGAACACCGTCGACGGCTACGCGATGTCGTCCTGGGACACCGGCTACGGCGACATGGAGTTCGCCCTGGACCTGCAGACCATCCGGCTGCTGCCGCACCTGCCGGGCTCGGCCATGATCCAGTGCGACCTGGTCCAGCTGGACCAGACCCCGGTCGCCCAGTCGCCCCGGACGATCCTCAAGACCCAGCTCGACGCCGCCGCGGCCCAGGGCTACGTCGCGCTCGCCGGCACCGAGCTCGAGTTCATCGCCTTCCGCGACACCTACGAGGCGGCCTGGGACGCGCACTACCGCGACCTCACCCCGGTCAACCAGTACAACGTCGACTACTCGATCCTGGGCACGAGCCGGGTCGAACCGCTGCTCCGGACGATCCGCAACACCATGTACGCCGCCGGGATGGACGTCGAGTCGGCCAAGGGGGAGTGCAACCTCGGGCAGCAGGAGATCGGCTTCCTTTACGCCGAGGCGCTGACCACCGCGGACAACCACGCCGTGTACAAGACCGCGGCCAAGGAGATCGCCGCCCAGCAGGGCCAGTCGATCACCTTCATGGCCAAGTACAACGAGCGCGAGGGCAACTCCTGCCACATCCACCTGTCGCTGCGCGGCGAGGACGGCTCCCTGGTCTTCTGGGAACCTTCGACAGGCTCAGGCAACGTGATGCTCCCTGAGCCCGTCGAAGGGCGCACCCCGCTCTACGACTCCTTCATCGCGGGTCTGCTGGCCACCATGGCCGACTTCACCCTGCTGTACGCCCCGAACGTCAACTCCTACAAGCGCTTCGCGGCCGGCTCGTTCGCTCCGACCACCATCGCCTGGGGTCAGGACAACCGGACCTGCGCCGTACGGCTGGTGGGGTCCGGCCCGGGGGCCCGGCTGGAGAACCGGCTGCCGGGCGGGGACGTCAACCCCTACCTGGCCATCGCGGCGATGCTGGCCGGGGGGCTGCACGGGATCGAGCAGGGCCTCGAGCTGGAGCCCGAGCTGACCGGCAACGCCTACACCTCCGACCACCCCAAGGTGCCGACCACCTTGCGGGCCGCCCGGGACGCGTTCTCGGGCTCGGCCATCGCCCGGGCAGCTTTTGGGGACGCCGTGGTCGACCACTACATCAACATGGCCGACGTCGAGCTCTCCGCCTTCGACGCCGCGGTCACCGACTGGGAGCTGCGACGCAGCTTCGAACGAATGTGAGCCTGTCAGACATGAGTGTGTGGAGTGTGGTCAACCCGGCCACCGAGCAGGTCGTCGCCGAGGTCGAGATGGCCGACCTGGCCCGGACCGACGCGGCCATCGAGGCGGCGTACGAGGCGTTCCCGGCCTGGCGGGACTGGACGCCGGGGGACCGGGCCCGGGTGCTGCGACGCTTCGCGCAGGTCGTCGAGGACCACCTCGAGGAGTTGGCCCAGCTCGAGGTGAGCAACGCCGGGCACACCATCGGCAACGCCCGCTGGGAGGCGGGCAACGTCCGCGACGTGCTCAACTACTACTCCGCCGCGCCCGAGCGGATGCTCGGTCGGCAGATCCCGGTGGCCGGTGGGCTCGACGTGACCTTCCACGAGCCGCTCGGCGTGGTCGGGATCATCGTGCCCTGGAACTTCCCGATGCCGATCGCCGGCTGGGCCTTCGCGCCAGCCCTGGCCGCCGGCAACACCGTGGTCCTGAAGCCGGCCGAGCTGACCCCGCTGACCGCCGTACGGCTGGCCGAGCTCGGTCGGGAGGCCGGTCTTCCGGAGGGCGTGTTCACCGTCATCCCCGGGGCCGGCCCGGTGGTGGGGGAGCGGTTCGTCAGCCATCCGCTGGTGCGCAAGGTCTGCTTCACCGGCTCCACCGCGGTCGGCAAGCAGATCATGGCGGGCTGCGCGGACCAGGTGAAGCGCTGCACCCTGGAGCTGGGCGGCAAGAGCGCCAACGTGATCTTCGCCGACGCCGACCTGGCCCGGGCGGCGGCCAGCGCCCCGTACGCGGTGTTCGACAACGCCGGTCAGGACTGCTGCGCGCGGTCCCGGATCCTGGTGCAGGCCTCCGTGCTGGACGAGTTCCTGGCCCTCCTGCAGACCGCGGTGCAGGCCGTGGTGGTCACCGACCCGAGCCAGGAGGACGCCGAGATGGGTCCGCTGATCTCGGCCGGCCAACGGTCCCACGTGCAGGACTACCTCTCCGAGGTCGACGTCGCCTTCGCCGGCTCGACGCCCGACGGACCCGGGTTCTGGCTGCCGCCGTCCGTGGTGCTGGCCGACTCACCCGAGCAGCGGATCTGGCGGGAGGAGGTGTTCGGCCCGGTGGTCGCCGTGCTGCCCTTCGCCGACGAGGCCGAGGCGGTGGCCATGGCCAACAACACCGACTACGGGCTGTCCGGATCGATCTTCACCTCCGATCTCGGGCGGGCACTGCGGGTCTCCCGGGGCATCCAGGCCGGCAACCTGAGTGTCAACTCGCACGCGTCGGTGCGCTACTGGACCCCGTTCGGCGGCTTCAAGCAGTCCGGTCTCGGTCGTGAGCTCGGCCCGGACGCCCCGAACGCCTTCACCGAGGAGAAGAACGTCTTCTTCTCTGACCAATGAACAAGATCAACACGATCAGGAGCGATATATGAGTGGCAGGGTTCAAGGTCGGGTAGCGGTCGTCACCGGCGGGTGTTCGGGCATCGGCCTGGCCAGTGTCCAACGGCTGGCGGCCGAAGGGGCGCACCTCGTGATCGGGGACGTGGACGAGCGCCGCGGCCCGGAGGTCGCGGCCTCGGTCGGCGGCACCTACGTCTTCACGGACGTGACGAGCAAGGACGACGTGGACGCGCTCTTCGCCACCGCCAAGGAGATCTACGGAGCGGTGGACATCGCCTTCAACAACGCCGGCATCTCGCCTCCGGAGGACGACTCGATCCTGGACACCGACCTGGACGCCTGGCGCCGGGTGCAGGAGGTCAACCTGACGAGCGTCTTCCTGTGCTGCAAGGCCGCGTTGCCCTACATGCTGGAGCAGCACCGGGGCTCGATCATCAACACCGCGTCGTTCGTCGCCGTGATGGGGGCGGCCACGTCGCAGATCTCCTACTCCGCCTCCAAGGGCGGGGTGCTGAGCATGAGCCGTGAGCTGGGGGTCCAGTTCGCCCGGGAGGGCGTACGGGTGAACGCACTCTGCCCCGGGCCGGTGAACACCCCGCTGCTGCAGGAGCTGTTCGCCTCCGACCCGGAGCGGGCCGCCCGCCGGTTGGTGCACATCCCGCTCGGCCGGTTCGCCGAGCCGGCCGAGATCGCCAACGCCGTGCTGTTCCTGGCCTCGGACGAGTCCAGCTTCATCACTGCCAACACCTTCCTGGTCGACGGCGGCATCAGCGGCGCGTACGTGACCCCGCAGTGAGCGAACCACGGCCGCTGATCGGTCTGACCACCTACCGGGAGCCGGCGTCCTGGGGCGCCTGGTCGGTGCCGGCGGACCTGCTCCCGGCGGTGTACGCCCGCTCGGTGGAGGCCGCCGGGGGGATCGCCGTCCTGCTGCCCACGCAGCCCGAGCTCTCGGCCACCGTGGTGGAGCGCCTGGACGGGTTGGTGATCACCGGTGGGGCGGATGTCGACCCGGACCGCTACGAGCAGCCGGCCCATCCGCGGACCGGGGGTCTGCGCCCCGACCGCGACAGCTGGGAGCTCTCCCTGCTCGACGCCGCCCAACGGGCCGCGGTGCCGACCCTGGGCATCTGCCGGGGGCTGCAGGTGATGGCGGTGCACGCCGGCGGCCGGTTGGACCAGCACGTCCCCGACCTGGTCGGGCACGAGGAGCACTCCCCGGGACCGAGCGCATTCGGCTGGACCTCGGTGCGGACCGTGGACGGATCCCTGGTCCAGCAGCTGGTGGGTGAGCACATGCAGGTCAGCTGCCACCACCACCAGGCGGTCGCGGAGCACCCCGGGTTCGTGGCGTCCGCCCGCGCCGCCGACGGGACCATCGAGGCCATCGAGCACCCGGACCGGCCGTTCTGGCTGGCCGTCCAGTGGCATCCCGAGCACGGTGACGACTACGGCCTGTTCCGCGGTCTGGTGACGGCCGCCGCCGACCGGCTCGGCTGAACCCGGAGGCCCTGCCCGGTCACAGCAGCCGCAGCGCCGGGTCCTCGGTGCTGAAGGTGCGCACCGGACCCGGCGGGGTGTCGCGGGTCTCGAACCGCACCGTGACCCGACCCAGCCCGGACCCCCAGATCCAGCCCGGCCCGTGCTCGTCGTGGGCCACGTCCAGCCCGGGCAGCCACCGTCGTAGGGGTGCCTCCGCCGGTTCCGGCGTCGCGGCCCGGTCCTCCACCACGGTCTGGTCCAGCACGGTCTCGTCGGGCTCCGCGGCCGTGTCGGCCTCGGCCGAGAACAGGTCCTCCTGCAGCGCGTCGGTCAACCCGGCGACCCCGACCCCCAGCAGCCGTACGCCGTTGGTCACGTCCACGGCCCCCAGCAGGGACTGGGCGACCGAGGCGATCAGCTCCGGCCGGTCGGTCGCGCTCAGCAGGGTCCGGGACCGGGTCAGGGTGCTGAAGTCGTGGCGACGGACCTTGATCGTGACGGTGCGGGCGAACAGCTGGGCGGTGCGCAGCCGGGTGGCGACCTGGTGCGCGTCCCGGCGGGCGATCTCGGCCAGCGCCTGCGGGTCGACCAGGTCACGCTCGAAGGTGTTCTCGACCGAGATCGACTTGGTCTCCCGCTCCGGTTCCACCGGCCGGTCGTCGCGGGCCCAGGCGAGCTCGGCCAGGGCGTCGGCGTACGAGCGCCCGATCGCCTGGGCCAGCTCCTCGCGCCCGACCTCGTGCAGGTCGCCGACCGTGTGCACCCCGATCCGGTGCAGCTTGTCCTGGCTGACCGGTCCGATGCCGGGGATGACCCCGACCTTCATCGGCCGCAGCAGCTCGACCTCGGTGCCCGGGTCGACGATGAAGCTGCCGTCGGGCTTGTCCAGCTCGCTGGCGATCTTGGCCAGGAACTTCGACGACGCGGCCCCCACACTCGCAGTCAACCCGCCGGTCGCGTCGGCCACCGCCTCCTTCAGCTCGGCGATCAGCTGCTCCAGCCCGGCCCGGCTCAGATCCGTGGCCCGCTCCGCCGCCAGCAGGTCGACGAACGCCTCGTCCAGCGACAGGGGCTCGACCAACGGCGAGAGCTCGCGCAGGATGGCCATCACTGCCCGGCTCGCCTCGCGGTAGGCGTCGAACCGGCCGGCCAGGAACGCCGCGTTCGGGCAGCGCCGCCGGGCTTCGTGCGCCGGCATCGCGGACCGGATCCCGAAGACCCGTGCCTCGTACGACGCGGTGGCCACCACCCCGCGCTGACCCACTCCGCCGACCACCACCGGCTTGCCCCGCAGGGACGGCTTGTCCCGTTGCTCGACCGAGGCAAAGAAGGCGTCGAGGTCGAGGTGGAGGACGCTGGCCTGGGGTCTCATCAAGGTCAGTTCTACCTCGGAATCTTGAGCCAGTCCTGAGCCGAGCCTGCCGGGATGGTCGCAACCTCTGGAGATTGAACCTTCAACCTGGTGACAGGTCAGCCGGTCCAGCCCTGGCTGACCCTCAAGCCGGCCGACGCCCGCTCCGGGGGGACGGGCGCCGGCCCCCAGCATCAGCCCTGGATCGGTCCAGAGGCCTGGTGGGTCCAAGAGGTTGGTGGGGTCGATGTGGACGGGCGCTCCCACCAGCCCCTTGTCCGCACCGCCCTTCGACGGGCTCAGGGAGCGTTCGACAAGTTCAGGGAGCGTTTGACGGGCTCAGGGAGCGTCAGCCCAGCCGACGACCGCCGACCGCCTTCAGCACCGCGTCGGCGTCGCGGCCCTTCATCCGGTAGATGGTCCGGGCCCGGGTGCCGTACTCCACGGTGATCGCGGAACCCCGGTAGTTCTCGTTGTACCAACCCGTCATCGTCCCGTGGCACGAGCCGTGGCAGTCCAGCGACTTCATCGGCAGCTCCAGTCCCTTGGTCAACCGGTCCATCAGAGCCCGGTCCTTGACCCGGTAGGTGTCCACGCCGTAAAGCGGCTGGTGCCAGGAGACCAGGTAGCGCGGTCGGATCCGGTTCAGGAAGCCCATCACGACCCGGGTCTCCTTGGCCGACTCCGCCCTCGGACCCGAGTTGGCCCGGACGACGAAGCGGTTCGGGAAGTTGCGGTTCAGGTCCACGCCGCCCTTGACCCAGCGCCGGTCCGCAGCCAAGCCGTCCGGGTTCAGCACCGGGACCACCCACAGGTCGACGTCGCCGATCGTCTTTCCCTCCAGCAACCCCTGCGCGACGTACTGCCCGAAGTTCTCCTCGCCGTGCATGGTGGCCACCACCATGACTACGGGCTTGCCGGCCACCCCGGCCCGGTAGGCCTTGATAGGCCGTCCGTCGGACGAGCTGCCGATCACCTCCTGGTGGTACCAGGTCCGCGGACCGGTAGCGGCGGCCACGGCCCGATCGAGGGCTCGGGTCGTTGCCGGGCCCATCAGACCGGTCGGGGACAGGTCGTAGCGTTTCTGCAGCCTGATCAGCGCGGCCTTGGCTGCGGCCCGAAGCTGCCGCTGTTCGACTCGGCCGGCAGGTAGCCGATGGCGATCAGCTTGTTCTGCACGGCCCGGACCCGGGCGCTCTGCTCGCCGTACCGCGGATAGCTCGTCGGGGCCGCCTGGACGACCGCACCGGTCTCGACCACATTGGTCTGGACCGCGCCGGTCACGACTGGTCCGGCCCCGGCGTCGAGACCCGGCCCGGACACGAAGACGAGGGTGAGGAGGGCGGCGCTGAGGCCGCCGAGGGTCGCGCGAGTTCTGCCCATCGAGGTCATCCGGATGCGCCTTCCCCCCCGGGTGCCGTCGGCGCGGTGGTTCCGCCGCCTGTGGCAGTATCCCTTCCTGAGTCGACTTGGGCAATGGCCCACACCGACCAGATCGAGATCGACCTCGGCGCTCCGACGGGGCCGCCGCCGGACAAGTAGGAGTGACGATGGAAAGCTGGCCCGGCAAGCCGTACCCCCTAGGCGCGACGTACGACGGAACCGGGGTCAACTTCGCCATCTTCTCCGAGGCGGCGACCAGCGTGCAGCTGTGCATCATCGACGACGACCTGGTCGAGACCCGGCTCGACCTGACCGAGGTCGACGGGTTCGTCTGGCACGGCTTCGTCCCCGGGCTGGAACCGGGACAGCGCTACGGCTTCCGGGTTACCGGTCCGTTCGACCCCGACAACGGCCACCGCTGCAACCCCGCCAAGCTGCTGCTCGACCCGTACGCGAAGGCCATCGACGGCCAGATCGACGGGCACGAGTCACTGTTCTCCTACCGGTTCGACGACCCCACCGCGTTCAACGACCAGGACTCCCTGGGTCACACCATGCTCTCTGTCGTCACCACCCCGTTCTTCGACTGGGGTCACGACCGGCCGCCGCGCCACGAGTACCACGAGAGCGTCATCTACGAGATGCACGTCAAGGGTCTGACCATGACCCATCCGGACGTGCCCGAGGACATCCGGGGCACCTACGCCGCCATCGGCCACCCGTCGATCATCGAGCACCTCGTCGGCCTGGGGGTGACTGCGGTCGAGCTGCTGCCGGTGCACCAGTTCGTGAACGACTCCTACCTGGTCGACCAGGGGCTCAACAACTACTGGGGCTACAACACGATCGGCTTCCTGGCGCCGCACAACGGCTACGCCAACGCCGGCACCCGCGGTCAGCAGACCACCGAGTTCAAGGCCATGGTCAAGGCCCTGCACGCGGCCAACATCGAGGTGATCCTCGACGTGGTCTACAACCACACGGCCGAGGGCAACGAGCGCGGGCCCACCATCGCGTTCCGGGGTCTGGACAACGCGTCCTACTACCGGCTGGTCGACGACTCGAAGGCGCACTACTACGACACCACCGGCACCGGGAACAGCCTGCTGATGCGCAGCCCGCACGTGCTGCAGCTGATCATGGACTCACTGCGCTACTGGGTGCTCGAGATGCACGTGGACGGGTTCCGCTTCGACCTCGCGGCCACCCTGGCCCGCCAGTTCCACGAGGTCGACAAGCTCTCGGCCTTCTTCGACATCATCCAGCAGGACCCGGTGATCTCCCAGGTCAAGCTGATCGCCGAGCCCTGGGACCTGGGCGACGGGGGTTACCAGGTCGGCAACTTCCCGCCGCTGTGGACCGAGTGGAACGGCAAGTACCGCGACACCGTACGGGACTACTGGCGCGGTGAGCCGGCTTCGCTGGCCGAGTTCGCCTCCCGGATCACCGGCTCCAGCGACCTGTACGCCCACTCCGACCGCCGGCCGACCGCCTCGATCAACTTCGTCATCGCCCACGACGGCTTCACCCTGCGGGACCTGGTGTCCTACAACTCCAAGCACAACGAGGCCAACGGGGAGGGCGGGAACGACGGGGAGAGCAACAACGGCTCCTGGAACTGCGGGGTCGAGGGCGAGACCGACGACCCCCAGATCAACGCTCTCCGGATCCGGCAGCAACGCAACTTCATCACCACGTTGATGGTCAGCCAGGGGGTGCCGATGCTGGCCCACGGCGATGAGCTCGGCCGCACCCAGGGGGGCAACAACAACGTCTACGCCCAGGACAACCCCATCGCGTGGGTGGACTGGGACGTGAGCAGCGAGGAGCACGACCTGCTGGCCTTCACCTCGGGTGCGATCGCGCTGCGCAAGGCCCACCCCGTGCTCCGGCGACGCCGGTTCTTCGTCGGTGACGCCAAGCACGGCGGCCAGAGCTCCCTGGGTGACATCGAGTGGTTCAAGCCCGACGGGTCGGCCATGGACGACGCGGACTGGAACTCGGGGTTCGCCCTCAGCATGATGGTCTTCCTGAACGGGGACGCCATCCCCGAGCCGGACCTGACCGGCCGGCGGATCAGCGACGACCACTTCCTGCTGCTGTTCAACGCCCACCACGAGAACATGCAGTTCGTGCTGCCGCCCAAGGCGTACGGCGACAGCTGGATCCTGAAGCTGGACACCGCCACCGGGGCGGTCAACCCGGTCGAGCCGAAGCCCAAGCGGTCCCGGGCCAAGCTGTCGGTGCCGGCGAAGTCGGTGATCATCCTTTCCACCAGCGTGGTGCCCCAGACGGAGCGGGCGGCCGCCGAGTCGCGAGCCGAGAAGGCGCGGGCCCACATCGCCAAGGACTCCGCCAAGGCCTGAGTCCGCGCGGATCTTCTCTCCCCATGCGCGTGGCCACCTTCAACATCCTGCACGGACGTACGGTGTCCGACGGTGTCGTCGACCCCGAGCGCCTGGCCGCCGCGGTGCGCGAGCTCGACCCGGACATCCTCGCGCTGCAGGAGGTGGACCGGGACCAGCCCCGCTCGCACTTCGTCGACCTGACCACCGTGGCCGCCGAGGCCATGGGGGCGGTGGCGTACCGCTTCGTCCCCGCGATGTCCGGCACCCCGGGGGTGGCCTGGGCGGCGGCAGGTGCGGCCGAGGTGCCGGGCGAGGCGGCGTACGGCATCGCTCTGCTGTCCCGCTACCCGGCCCGCAGCTGGCGGCTGAGCCGGCTGCCCCGGATGCCGGTCGCCTTCCCGTTCTACCCGCCCGGTCGTCGCCGGATCGTCCGGGTGGACGACGAACCGCGGGTGGTGGTGACCGGCTGCTTCGACACCCCGCTCGGACCGCTGGTCGTGGCCACCACTCACCTGTCCTACCTGCCCGGGTGGAGCCAGCTGCAGCTGCGGCGGATCGGACGCGACCTCGCCGCCGTACGGTCCCCGGTGCTGATCCTGGGCGACCTCAACGAGACCCACCCGACCCCCACCACCCTGCGGGGCTACCGGTCGTTGGCCCGGCACCGGACCTTCCCGGCGGCCGCCCCGGTCCGGCAGATCGACCACATCCTGCTGCGGGGCCGGCTGGGGACCGTGACCGCTAGCCGGGCGCCCGAGCTGGCCTTGTCGGACCACCGCGCGCTCGTGGTCGAGCTGAGCGAGACGCCCACGCCCTGACCGGAACCGCCTGGATGCCGGTGGTGATCGGTGTCAGTGGCCGCCACTACAGTCAAGGTCGCAAACGCACTCGACGACCTAGGAGAACCACCTGATGGCTTCCGTTCCCGATCTCGCCCTCAACAACGGCCAGACCATCCCGCAGCTCGGCTTCGGCGTGTTCCAGATCGACCCGGCCGAGACCGCCGACGCCGTGCGCCAGGCGCTGGAGGTCGGTTACCGCCACATCGACACCGCGGAGATGTACCAGAACGAGAAGGGTGTCGGGGACGGCATCCGCGCCTTCGGCATCGACCGCAGCGAGGTGTTCGTCACCAGCAAGCTGAACAACGGCTTCCACCGACCCGACGACGCGCAGGCCGCCTTCGACCTGACGCTCGGCGAGCTCGGTCTGGACTACGTCGACCTGTTCTTGATCCACTGGCCGCTGCCCACCCTCTACGACGGTGACTTCGTCTCCACCTGGCAGACGCTGGAGGGCTTCTACCGGGAGGGTCGGGCCCGCTCCATCGGCGTCTCCAACTTCACCCCTCAGCACCTCGGCCGGCTCGCCGCCGAGACCGAGATCACCCCGGCGGTGAACCAGATCGAGGTGCACCCCTACCTCACGAACGAAGAGGTACGCGGCTACGGCCAGCAGCACGGCATCCACACCGAGGCCTGGTCCCCGATCGCCCAGGGTGGCGTGCTGGGTGACCCGAGCATCACCACGATCGCCGACCGGCTGAGCAAGACCCCGGCTCAGGTCGTGCTGCGCTGGCACATCCAGCGCGGCGACATCATCTTCCCGAAGTCGACCACACCGGAGCGGATCAAGGAGAACTACGAGATCTTCGACTTCGAGCTGACCGACGCCGACGTGACCACGATCAGCTCGCTGGACAAGGGCGAAGAGGGCCGGACGGGACCGAACCCGGACGTCTTCGACTACATCCCGGACTGAGCAGAGCACCCTGAGCCGCCGACCGGCGGCTCAGGGTGGCTCGCATCCCGAGCTGAGGAGCCCACCGATGGTCTCGTCCGCGAGCATCGACGACTACATCACCGGACTGACCCCCGAGCGGCAGCTCGTGGTGGAACAGATCCAGGCCGCCATCCACGCCCGGATCCCGGGTGCCGGGGAGACCATCAAGTACGAGATGCCCACCATCACCTTGGCCGGCCGATCCCTGGTCCACTTCGCCGCCTGGCAGCACCACGTCGGCCTCTACCCGCTGCCCGTCGGCGAAGCCGAGCTCGCCACCGAGCTGGCGCCGTACGCCACCGGCAAGGGCACCGCCACCTTTACGTACGCCCAACCCATCCCGTACGACCTGATCGCCCGGGCCGTCCAGCAGCTCGCGCACGAGCGGGGCTGAACGCACCCGATGTCGCGTACGACCGCACCCGCCGCCGCTGCTGACCCGCCCGTCCTCCGAGCCGCCGGCCTGGCCACCTACCTCGCCTTCATCGGGTTGGGGTTCGGATTCGCCAGCTGGGCCTCCCGGATCCCGCAGGTCCGCGACCAGCTGACCCTGAGTCCCTCCCAGCTGGGTTTTGTGCTGCTGGCCATCGCCGCCGGGTCACTCATCTCCCTGCCCCTGTCGGGACCGCTGGTGTCGCGGTATGGGTCCCGGCGCACCGTCGCCGCCACTGGGGTCCTGATGGCGGTGGCCCTGGTCGGTGTCGGGCTCGGCTACCGATCCGGGGTGGTGCCGCTGGTGGCCGGGCTGTTCGTCTTCGGCTTCGCCCAGGGGGCCTGGGACGTGGGGATGAACGTCCAGGGGGCGATCGTCGAGCGCCGTCTGGGGCGGGCGATCATGCCCCGGTTCCACGCCGGATTCAGCATCGGCACGGTGGTCGGGGCTCTCGGCGGGGCGGCGATGGTGGCGTTGAAGATCCCCGTCTCGGTGCACCTGGTGGTGGTCGCGCTGGTGATCGCGGTCGCGGTCCCGTTCGGGGTCCGACCCTTCGTGCCCGACGTCGACCCGGCTGCCGAGCTGGCCGACGACGGCGCTGCGCCGCGCCACCCGCTGGCCGCCTGGCGGGAGCCTCGTACGCTGCTGGTCGGGCTGTTCACCCTGGCCTTCGCCTTCGCCGAGGGGACCGGGAACGACTGGACCAGCATCGCGTTGATCGACGGCTACCAGACCAGCGCCACCGTCGGGACGCTGGGCTTCGCCAGCTTCCTCGCCGCGATGACCGCGGGACGCTGGTTCGGACCGGGGCTGCTGGACCAGTACGGTCGCGTGCCCGTCGTCCGGGCCATGGCCGTGCTGAGCGTCCTCGGGTTACTGGTCTTCGTGTTCGGGGGATCGACCCCGCTGGCCTTCCTCGGTGCGGTGGCGTGGGGTCTCGGCCTGTCCCTCGGGTTCCCGGTCGGGATGAGCGCCGGCGCTGACGAGCCGGAGATGGCCGCGGCCCGGGTCAGCGTGGTGGCCTCCATCGGCTACTGCGCCTTCCTGGGCGGCCCTCCCCTGATCGGGTTCCTGGGCGAGAGCTATACCGTGCTGCGCGCGCTGACCGCGGTGGCCGTGCTGCTCGCCGTCTCCATCATGATCGCCGGGGTGGTCCGGCCGATCGGCCCGGGTGCCGGTTCAGGTTCCGCCGGGGAAGAACGGTCCCAGCGCTGACGTTGACGCCCTCGTGGAGCGAGTGTGGTCATCGATCGTCATCGGCGCGGGCCAGGCCGGTCTGTCGGCGGCCTACCACCTCGGACGCCTCGGCCTCGCGCCTGGTCGAGACGTCGTCGTGCTGGACGCCAACCCGGGCCCGGGCGGGGCCTGGCAGCACCGCTGGTCCTCGTTGACCATGTCCGACGTGCACGGTATCGCCGCCCTGCCCGGGCTCGCAGTTCCCGAGGTTGCCGGAGGAGAACCGGCTCGGGCCGTCCTGCCGCGCTACTTCGAGGACTACGAGCTCCGCTACGCGTTGCCGGTGGTACGCCCCGTGCAGGTGCTCGGTGTGGAGGACGTCGACGGCTTCCTACTGCGGGTGCGCGCCGCGGCTGAGAGCTGGCTGACCCGCTCGGTGATCAACGCGACCGGGACCTGGGAACGCCCCTTCATCCCTTACTACCCGGGCCGGGACGTCTTCGGCGGAATCCAGGTGCACACCCACGACTACGACGGCCCCGACCGTTTCGCGGGCGGGCACGTCGTGGTCGTCGGTGGCGGTGCGTCGGCCGTGCAGCTCCTGGCCGAGATCAGCACCGTGGCCACCACCAGCTGGGTGACCCGCCGGCCACCGGTCTGGCGCACCGAGCCCTTCACGGAGTCGGCGGGCCGCGAGGCGGTCGCGCTGGTCGAGCAGCGGGTCCGGCAGGGGCCCCCCCCGCTGAGTGTGGTGAGCGTGACCGGTCTGGCGCTGCGCGAGCAGGAGCAGGACGCGCTCAACCGTGGCGTCTACCAGCGGCGGCCCATGTTCGAGCGGTTGACCGAGGCCGGGGTGCGGTGGCGCGACGGCGTGACCGAAGCGGCGGCCGCCATCGTCTGGGCCACCGGGTTTCGTCCGGACGTGGCCCACCTGACCCCGCTGGGGCTGCGCTCCGCCGCGGGCGGGATCCAGCTGGACGGGACGGCCGCCGTACGCGACCGCCGGGTGCAGCTCGTCGGTTACGGACCTTCCGCCAGCACGATCGGGGCCAACCGGGCCGGCCGACAGGCGGCCAGGAATGTGACGCTGGGACTCGCCGCGGCGGCCTGACCACCTTTGTGCCGGTCGTCGGCGCCCCTGGGATCGGGTCTGGAAGCCAGCAGGTGCGCGGTGCTAACTTCTGACCCATGAGACGGTTGGCGCTCCTTGGCCTGGCGGTGCTGGGCGTCCTGATCGGTGCGAACGCCGTGATGGAACAACGCAGACACTGTGGATGCGCGGCCAGCTGCTGGTGCAAGACGTCGCTAGGCCGGCGATTCCGCTGGGTGTTGCCCCTCGGGCATCAACCCTCGTTGGCTGAGCAGCTTCGGTAGGACCGAGATGGGTCCGCCATCCTCGTCGGGACAGCACTCTGGCCAGGGAAATAAGCGGTTGGAGCGGGTGACCGGGATCGAACCGGCATGGCCAGCTTGGAAGGCTGGGGCTCTACCATTGAGCTACACCCGCATCGTGTCCTTGGGCGAGACCGAACCGCAGTCTCGACCAGGTCACGCAGTCGGGGCGACAGGACTCGAACCTGCGATCTTCTGCTCCCAAAGCAGACGCGCTAGCCACTACGCTACGCCCCGCAGGCCCACCCGATACCGGTCTGCAGCAACAGGTCCGGCGGCGAGGAGTCCGCTGCAGAAGTGTAGGGCCCCATCCCACCCGGCGACCAATCCGTTCCCCGT
>JAABUN010004620.1_pt1 | contig 18382 bp, 17 predicted proteins | sample 5559311 | NCBI WGS metagenome assembly JAABUN01 (sample SAMN10711877, study PRJNA513370) | rock metagenome | isolation source: Antarctica rocks | place: Antarctica: Victoria Land, Siegfried Peak sud | reverse complement strand
GCAACACCGCCATCAGCTTGCTCCGCCTCGCCGGCCACACCAGCATCGCCGCAGCGCTACGCCACCACGCCCGAGACCCAGGCAGGCCCATCGACCTCATCCTCACCACATGAACCGACTTTGCCGAGCCCCTGCGGGTGAGGGTGCCCTCGGGGTAGACCACCACGCACTCTCCTGCCCGCACCGCTCGCACCGCCGCGGCGAACGACTGGACGGCGTCGGCCGACTCCCGGTGGACCGGGATCTGCCCAGCGGAGGCGAGGAGCCTTCCTGCAACAGGGATCCGGAAAACCGACTCCTTGCCCAGGAAGCGCGGCACCAGGCCCGCCTGCACGAGGTAGTGCGCAGACAGGAACGGGTCGGCGTACGACGTGTGGTTGACCACCACCAAGAACCCTTGCTCCCGGGGCAGGTCGGCCTGACCGCGCCAGTCCCTGCGCGTGAACGCCCGCACCCACGGCAGGACGGCTGCTGCGGCTATGCGGAAGCTGGCGCTCCTGGTCGGCCGGGCCACCGCACCTCCTGACGTGCTCGCGCGATGTCCTTGCTCTGTCCTTGCTCTGTCCTCGCGAGGCCATCCTGTCGGCAGCCACCCGCGGTGTCGAGCGACGCAGCCGTGCGGCAGGATCCTGATGTGCCACACATACCGATCCCACGGACCGGGTGGACGCTCGTCGTGCCGGTCAAGGGCGGGCCGGGCGCCAAGTCCCGCCTCGGGGGCAGTGCCGCACTGGCCCTGGCGATGAGCCTGGACTGCGTGGACGCCACGCTCGGGGCGCAGTCGGTCAGCCGCGTGGTCGTGGTCAGCGCTGACGAGCACGTCCGCCACCAGGTCGCCCTTCTGGGCGCTGAGGTCGTGGTCCAGGGCCCGCGAGCACCCGGGCTGGCGGCGGCGGTGCTGTTGGGGATCGAGCACGCCGCAACCCCGTCCGGCCCCACCGCCGTCCTGCTGGGCGACCTTCCCGCTCTGCGTGCCATCGACCTCGACGCCGCGCTGGTGGGCGTAGCGCGGCTGCTGTCAGAGGGGGCGATGTCGGTGCTGGTCCCGGACGCGGAGGGCACCGGTACCGTTCTGCTCGCTGCGGCTACGCCTCGGGCACTGCGTCCCGCGTTCGGACCGGGGTCCGCCGCACGTCACGCCCAGACCGGCGCTTCCCGTCTCGACCTGGAGATGCCCGCGCTGCGCCGTGACGTCGACACCGCACAGGACCTCGCGGCCGCACTGCACCTGGGTGTGGGAGCGCGCACCCGGCGTACGCTGCGCGACATGCAGGCCACCGTGCTCACCTACGACGCCCACCAGCGCAGTGGAGAGGTCGTCACCGACGACGGGCTCCGGTTGCCTATGACGCAGGACGCCATGGCGCGCAGCGGTCTGCGGCACCTTCGTCCTGGCCAGCGGGTCAGCTGCGACGCCGTGCTGGAGGCGGACGAGTTGGTGGCCGTGGCCGGGGTGCGCATCACCGGCATCGACGCAGACTGAGGCTGCGGCTGCGGCTGCCACTTAGTCGCTCGAGCTCCAGTCACAGTCCGCGCCCAGGGCCGCGAGCTTGTCCGAGAAGCGCTCGTAGCCTCGGTCGATCAGATCGATCCCGTGCACGTTGGACTCGCCGTCGGCGGCCAGCGCAGCGATGAGGTGGGAGAAGCCTCCCCGCAGGTCCGGGACCACGATGTCGGCCCCGGTGAGCGGCGTGGGACCCGAGATCACCACGGAGTGACGGAAGTTGCGCTGGCCGAATCGGCACGGGGTGGAGCCCAGGCACTCACGGTAGACCTGGATGCGCGCGCCCATCCCACCCAGTGCCTCGACGAACCCGAACCGGTTCTCGTACACGGTCTCGTGCACGATCGACAGACCCTTGGCCTGGGTGAGCGCCACCACGAGCGGTTGCTGCCAGTCGGTCATGAAGCCCGGGTGCACGTCCGTCTCCAGCGCGATGGACCGCAGCTCACCGCCAGGGTGGAAGAAGCGGATCCCCCTGTCGTCCACCTCGAAGGCGCCGCCGACCTTGCGGAAGGTGTTCAGGAACGTCATCATCTCCAGCTGGCTGGCGCCCTGCACGAAGACGTCACCTCCGGTGGCGAGTGCTGCACTGGCCCAGGACGCCGCCTCGATCCGGTCCGGCAGCGAGGTGTGGGTGAACCCGCTCAGGGTCTGCACGCCCTCGATCCGCACCACCCGGTTCGGGTCGATGCTGATGATGGCGCCCATCTTCTGCAGCACCGCGATCAGGTCCACGATCTCTGGCTCGATGGCCGCGTTGCGTAGCTCGGTGATGCCCTCGGCACGAACTGCGGTGAGCAGGACCTGCTCGGTGGTGCCGACGCTGGGGTACTCCAGCTCCAGCTTGGCGCCCTGCAGCGGGGTGGGTGCGGTGATGCGGATGCCCTGCTCGCGCTTGTCGACGACGGCGCCAAAGGCACGCAGCACGTCCAGGTGGTAGTTGATCGGGCGGTCCCCGATCTTGCAGCCGCCCAGATCGGGGATGAAGGCCTCACCCAGGCGGTGCACGAGCGGACCACAGAACAGGATGGGGATACGGCTGGATCCGGCGTGCGCGTCGATGTCCGCCACGTGGGCGCTCTCCACGTTGCTCGGGTCCAGGACCAGCTCACCGTCCTCGCTGGTGGTCTCCACCCGTACCCCGTGCAGCTCGAGCAGGCCGCGGACGACTCCGACGTCCCGGATCTCAGGCACGTTGCGCAGGCAGGACGGACCCTCCCCCAGCAGCGTCGCCACCATCGCCTTGGAGACGAAGTTCTTGGCGCCGCGCACGGCGATGGTCCCGGTGAGTGGCCGGCCACCGCGCACGGTGAGGACGTTGGTCATGTTTCTCTCTCGTCGGGCTGGCGGCGGGCTGGAGTCGTGCTGTCGTCGGGCTGTTGTCGAGTTGCGTCGCGATGGTGCGCAGGTTCCATGGTGGGGCACGCGCACGGAGGCGGCCTCTCCGGGTCGAACTGCGGTCGCACGCACCGCAGGGCCGACCCCGGCGTGGGGTCGGCCCTGCTGTCGGCGCCGAGCGGCGCGACCTCGACGTCGGCTCAGGCCTTCTTGGTGGCCGCCTTGCGGGTCGAGGTACCGGCCGACGCCTTCTTCGCGGCGGCCGTAGTGGTCGTCTTCTTCGCCGGTGCCTTGGCCGCCGACCGCGGGGTGGAGGTCTTCTTGCCCGGCGTCGCGGCGCCCTTCGTCGCGGTGGCCCGTTTCGCGGGTGTCGCCTTGGTGGTCGTCTTCTTCGCCGGTGCGACCTTGGTGGCGGCCCGCTTCGCCGCAGAGGTCTTGGTCGCAGAGGCCTTGGTCGCGGCGGCCTTGGTCGCAGTCTTCTTGGTCGCAGCGGCCTTGGTCGCGGTCTTCTTGGTCGGGGTGGCCTTGGTCGCCGTCTTCTTCGCTCCCCCCGTGCTCTTGCTCGCGGTCCGACTCGCGGACGAGACCCGCGAGGTCACGGCAGCAGCGGCTGCGGCGGGCAGTGAGCGTGGTGCGGCTACGTAGCCCTTGAAGGCCGTGCCGGGCTTGAACTTGGGCACGGACGTCTTCTTGATCCGGACCGTCTCACCCGTCCGCGGATTGCGACCGGTGCGTGCGGCTCGTGCGGCACGTTCGAAGGTGCCGAAGCCGCTGATGGCCACGCGCTCGCCCTTGGCGACGCGGCGGACGATGGTGTCGATGACGGCCTCGACCGCGTCGCTGGCCAGCTTGCGGCTACCGAGCCTGGCCTCCAGGGCCTCGACGAGCTCTCCCTTGTTCACTGAGCTTCCCTCCGGTGCAGATGGTGCCGGACGGGCGCCCGACGTCGAGCACGACCGTATGCCTCTCCCGTACCGGAGTCCACCACCTGGACACCCGCGACGTGTTGTGTCGCAACGCCGTTCCCGGCTCCGCCGCCCTGCGCAGGGAGCCGCAGCGGGACGCGTCCCCTGCGCTGACTCCCTTTCGGACCGACCTGGCCAGGCCAGTGAATCAGGCAGAATCGTTGTCCCGGAGTCGATGTCGTCCACCTGCAGCTTTGAGGGGAAGGACAGTGCATCCCTGGTCGAGCCCTGGTGGGCTCCCGTACGTCTCAGCGCGCGGGCAGGGTCGTGGGCAGGTAGGCCGGTCGCTGGGTCTCGAAAACTGCTACCTCATCGGAGTGCTGGAGCGTCAGCCCGATGTCGTCCAGGCCCTCCAGCAGGCGCCAGCGGGTGTAGTCGTCGACCTGCATCGCAGCGACGACGTGCTCGCAGACCACGCGGCGATTCTCCAGGTCGACGGTCACCTCGGTGCCGGGAGCGTTCTCCAGCACCTTCCAGATGAGCTCGATGTCGCCTTGCGCAAGCTGCCCGGCGACCAGACCCTGCTTGCCCGCGTTGCCACGGAAGATGTCGGCGAAGCGCGATGACAGGACGGCTCGGAAGCCGTAGTCGTTCAGTGCCCAGACGGCGTGCTCCCGGGAGGATCCGGTACCGAAGTCCGGGCCGGCCACCAGCACCGAGCCGGCGGAGAACGCCGGCTGGTTGAGCACGAATCCCTGGTCCTTGCGCCACGCTGCGAACAGCCCGTCCTCGAACCCGGTCCGCGTGACGCGCTTGAGGTACACGGCGGGGATGATCTGGTCGGTGTCGACGTTGCTGCGGCGCAGCGGCACCCCGACACCGGTGTGGGACACGAACTTCTGCACGGTACAGCTCCTGTTCAGCCGAGGGCGTCGAGGTCGGAGGGTGCCGAGAGCGTGCCTCGCACGGCCGTGGCGGCGGCGACAACAGGACTGACCAGGTGGGTGCGTCCACCTTTGCCCTGGCGTCCTTCGAAGTTGCGGTTCGATGTCGAGGCGCTGCGCTCACCCGGGGCCAGCTGGTCGGGGTTCATTCCCAGGCACATCGAGCAGCCGGCGTTGCGCCACTCAGCACCGAAGTCGGTGAAGACCTGGTCCAGTCCCTCGGCCTCGGCCTGCAGCCGGACTCGGGCGGAGCCCGGTACGACCAGCACCCGCAGAAACTCCGCCTTGAAGCGCCCCTTCACCACCTGTGCCGCAGCGCGCAGGTCCTCGATCCGGCCGTTCGTGCAGGAGCCGATGAACACCGTGTCGACGGCGATGCCCTTCAGCAGGGTCCCGGGGACCAGGTCCATGTACTCCAGCGCGCGGCTAGCAGCCTGCTTGGCGTCCTCGTCACCGATGTCCTGGGGGTCGGGCACGGCGGCGGACAGGGGCAGTCCCTGGCCGGGGTTGGTGCCCCACGTCACGAAGTGTTCCAGGGCGGTGGCGTCCAGGGTGATCTCATGGTCGAAGACCGCACCCTCGTCGGTGTGCAGCTGGGACCACGCTGCCACCGCCGCGTCCCAGTCCTCACCCTGCGGCGCGTGCGCGCGACCTGCGAGGTAGTCGAACGTGGTCTGGTCGGGAGCAATCATCCCCGCTCGCGCCCCGGCCTCGATCGACATGTTGCAGATCGTCATCCGCGACTCCATCGAGAGCCCCTCGACAGCCTCTCCGCGGAACTCCAGCACGTACCCCTGCCCACCACCGGTGCCGATCTGGGCGATGACCGCGAGGACGACGTCCTTGGCCCCCACGTCCCCGTGGAGGGTCCCGGTGATGTTGACGGCCATCGTGCGGAACGGCTGCAGCGACAGCGTCTGGGTCGCCAGGACGTGCTCCACCTCCGAAGTGCCGATGCCAAAGGCGAGGGCACCGAAGGCGCCGTGGGTCGAGGTGTGGGAGTCACCGCACACGACGGTCATGCCGGGCTGGGTCAGACCCAGCTGCGGGCCCACCACGTGCACGATGCCCTGCTCGATGTCACCCAGGGAGTGCAGCCGGACACCGAACTCGGCGCAGTTGACGCGCAGGGTGTCGACCTGGGTGCGGCTCACGGGGTCCGCGATCGGCAGGTGGATGTCCTGGGTCGGGGTGTTGTGGTCCTCCGTGGCGATGCTGAGGTCAGGACGACGCACCGTGCGCCCCGACAGACGCAGCCCCTCAAAGGCCTGCGGGCTGGTCACCTCGTGCAGCAGGTGCAGGTCGATGTACAGCAGGTCCGGTGCACCGTCGCGGCCCGCACGGACGCGGTGCGCCTGCCAGACCTTCTCTGCCAGCGTGCGAGGCATGTGTCAGCTCTCCTGTTCCGTTGGCGACACGCGAGTCCGTCGAGCCACTTGCGTCTCACCAGATAAGACGGCAATATCGGCTTATGGACAAGAGTAGCGGAGTCGGCGTCCTCGACAAGGCCGCGGTGGTGCTGTCGGCCCTCGAGGCCGGCCCGGCGACCTTGGCACAGCTGGTGCAGGCGACAAGCCTGGCGCGCCCCACCGCCCACCGGCTGGCGGTGGCCCTGGAGCACCACCGGCTGGTGGCGCGTGACATGCAGGGCAGGTTCGTCCTCGGTCCGCGACTCGCCGAGCTCGCCGCCGCGGCCGGTGAGGACCGGCTGCTGGCCGCTGCCGGCCCGGCGCTGCTCACGCTGCGTGACCAGACCGGCGAGAGCGCGCAGCTGTACCGGCGCCAGGGGAACGCGCGCATCTGCGTGGCGGCCGCCGAACGACCTGTGGGCCTGCGCGACTCGATCCCGGTCGGCTCGACGCTGACCATGATGGCGGGGTCCGCGGCCCAGGTGCTGCTCGCGTGGGAGGAACCGGACCGTCTGCACCGAGGGCTGCAGGGTGCCCGTTTCACCGCGACGATCCTGTCGGGGGTGCGACGGCGCGGCTGGGCACAGAGCATCGGCGAGCGGGAGCAGGGCGTGGCCTCGGTCTCCGCGCCCGTGCGCGGACCCTCGGGGCGGGTCGTCGCGGCCGTGTCGGTGTCCGGGCCGATGCAACGGCTGACGCGCCAACCCGGGCGACTGCACGCCCAGGCGGTGACCTCTGCGGCGAACCAGCTGACCGCGGTCCTGCGCCGCGCCAGCTGAGCGGGTCGCTGACGTCCCTGGGGTGAAGCCTCTGGCCCAGTTCGGCAGCCCCCGACACCCACCTCACGAGAGCGACCTGCCTAACCGGTCCGCCGCCATCTGACCACGCCGCGCCACCGGCACCATCGAGGTCGCCGCGGCAAGTCCGGTGGGGGGCATCCCCGCATAGACAGATTCGTGCCCCCCTGCCGGCACCCGGTAGGTCTCGTGCCAGATGCCTACCGCTGCTCCGGCGCGGCGGGCCCTGTCGTTGAAGGCCCTCCACGCCGGCCGGTGCTCCCCGCTGGGATCGTGCGCGTAGGCCAGCAGGTCCGTGGTGCTCGCCCAATACTGCACGAGCAGCGGTCCGTCCAGACCCACCGTCATGCGGTAGCCCAGCAGCCCCCGAGCGGGCTCGCGCGACAGCTCGGCCAACATCGCGGGCATGGCCCGAAACATGGGCAACCAGGCGGCGGGTCGCCGCCAGGCGTTGACCCGCATCCCGATCAGGAACACCACCAGGCTGCCGTCGTGGCCATCCGTCATCCGCCCGGACTCTGTCCGCGTACGCGCCATGCTCTGACTCCTTTGGATAGTAGAACTCCCCAATATTGGAGAGTGGTACTCTCTGTTGTCAAGGAGGCAGATGTCAAGGGAGGCAGTCGTGAGGATCTCGGCGTTGGCGTCGGCCGGTGGCGTCCCGCTAGCCACCGTGAAGTACTACCTTCGGGAGGGGCTGCTGCCGCCAGGGCGGCTCACGTCTGCCACCCAGGCCGTCTACGGCGAGCAGCATCTCGCCCGACTGCGGTTGGTACGCGCCCTGACCGAGACCGCCGGCCTGAGCGTCGCCGCCGTCCGTCAAGTGCTCGGCGGTCTGAGCGCCGCGGATCTGCACGGGGCGCTGGGGGCCGCCCAGCACGCTCTTCCACCGAACGTGGAGGGTGCGCTGGACCCGCAGCCGGCCCGCGAAATCGTCTCAGCCCTGGGCTGGCAGGTGCACGAGGATTCCGCCGCCTTCCGCCAGCTGGGCGCAGCGCTGGCAGCAGTCACGGTGGTCGGGATGGCGATGTCGATGGAGCAGGCTCTGGTGTACGGCCGGGCCGTAGAGCAGGTCGCCGAATACGACGTGCGAGGCGTCCCCACGCAGACGACCGAGGCCGCCGTCGAGTACGCGGTCGTTGGGACGGTGCTCTACGAGCCGGTGCTGCTCGCCATGCGACGCCTGGCTCAGCAGTCGCTCTCCCAGCGTGGGTTGGCCGGTCGCCGGCCAGGGTTGGAAAACAAGGACCCGGCCACCTGAGGTGACCGGGACCTTGTCTGACCGTAGCCCCGACGGGATTCGAACCCGCGCTACCGCCTTGAGAGGGCGGCGTGCTAGGCCGCTACACAACGGGGCCATCTTTCCGGATGAACCGGAAGCGCTGGAACTCTAACCGCTGGGGCGGCCGAAGAACCAATCGCGCTGGGGTACCAGGACTCGAACCTAGACTAACTGAACCAGAATCAGTCGTGCTGCCAATTACACCATACCCCATGGGGGTATAACGCCGGCCACTCCAACGGTGGTGGCTCCGCGTCGTACCGAGGGGCGATGTTACCCGGTAGGGCCGGGGGGGACCAAAACGGGGCCGGGGTGAGGGTCGCGCTCCTGCCAAGGGGGACGTTGTTGCGGCGGAACCGCATTGCCCGGCTGCGCTGCGGGGTCATGCGTGCGTCGAACAGCCAGCCGTCGGGCCAGCAGGACGATGAGGGCGCCGAGCATCGCCATCACCAGGATGTCCAGGACCACGACCTGCCACGGCGCATCCGTGATCAGCAGGCTCTCCTCCAGGGTGCCGGCGAGGATCACGGGGACGAACACCACGACGTTGTTCACCGTGTGTGCACCGATCGCGGCCTCGAGGCCGCCGGTGCGCCAGGTCAGGTAGGAGGCGAGCAGGCCAAAGGCGAACCGGTCCACGAACAGCCAGAAGTTCTGACCCCCGTGGGCGGCTGCGAACAGCAGGGCTGTGACCAGCGCAGGGATGAGGGCCGAGACCATGGCGCTGCGGAACCACGAGCCCAGGGCCTGCGTCATCCAGCCACGGAAGAAGTACTCCTCCCCGGCGGCCTGCAGAGGGGTGGTGAGCAAGACGATCAGGAGCAGCACCAGCACGTCCTCGCCCCTGGCCTCGGGAACGCCGTCGAAGGCGAACAGCACCGCGGTGGCGAGCAGCTGGACGGCGAGCGCGACGGCGCTGCAGAGCGCCAGCCACCTCCAACGGATCCGTGGGGCGACCGAGTTCACCCAGCGTGGACGCCACCCGTGCCCGATCCACACGGCGAGCACGGCGATCGGGATCCCCGCAGCCAGCAGCAGGTTGTTGAGCAGCAGGAACCACGGCTTGGACCCCACCTCGGCGAGCAGGGTCTCGTCGTTGGTCAGCCGCTCCAGCTCGGCACCGCTGAGCAGCAAACCGACGAACATCGCGACCGTCATGACGACCAGGACGACCAGACACAGGCCGAGAACGACCGCCACCCCCACCAGCGGACGCCACCAGGTGTGCCGTGGCCCGCGCAGCAGCTGGGGATAGGTCCTGGGCTCCATGGCGTGCGGCGGCCCCGGCTGCTGCCAGGCCTGCTGCGGATGCGCTCCCTGCTGCACGGTCTGCTGCTGCTGCTGCTGCTGCTGCTGCTGCTGCTGCTGCCAGGCTGGCTGGACCTGCAGTGGAACGGACCGCTCATCCGGCGCCGAGAACTCCGGGGCCCCGCGCTGCGCCGGGTCCGCCCGCTGCTGGTTCGGATGCTGCTCGTTCATCGCGCTCCTCGTAGATCGCTCAGGTCAGAGAGCGAACGTGCGGGCCCCTCCGGTTGTCCCCGACGCTGCGCCCCGACGATGCGTGCCCCGACGATGCGTGCCCCGACGGCGGCAACGGCGCCGCCCACCACACCTGCAGCGAGATCTGCCCAGGACGCCGCCCGAGGAGCGGAGGCCACGTCCAGGCCGTACACAGCCGCATAGGGCACGACCAACGCCAGCGAGATCCCGACAGCAACTGCGACAGCAGCCTCCAGCCCCCCGGTCAGGGTCACCAGCGCGAACAGGACCAGCCCGAGCAGCAGCGTGCAGACGAGCTCGACCGGCCCGTCGGGGCTGCGCCACCAGGTGAAGCCCAGAGCCGACGCGGCCCCGGAGAGCGCAAGGGCCGCTCGCGGGCCGGGCAGCAGAGCGCCCGCCGTCTGCGCCAACCAGCCGCGGAAGACGAACTCGTCCAGCGCCGCCGAGACCACCGCGACGAGCACCGCGACGGCGATCCACCCCCCGACCGACCCGCCTGCCGAACCCGCGCTCCCCGGCGCCGGGACGAGCCTGCTTCCCTCCACCAGGGTGCCGACCCAGGTCACGCCAGCAGCCATGGGCAGCGCCGACAGCACGGCGAGGACCACCTTCCACCTGGGCCTGGCCGCCACCGACGTCAACCAGCCTGGGTGCACGCCAAAGGCGACAACCACCGCCAGACAGGCGAAACCGATATGGATGATCCCGAGCAGCACGCCGTAGAGGACCGGCACGGGTCCACCGTACGAACCGTCTTCCTGAACGCCCATCGTCGACCCGAACCCGCCGAAGACGATCACCTCCAGCAGAACCAGACCCACCTGCACGACGGCGACGAGGAACGCCATGGCCGCGAGGCTGACGGCGCACTGCACAAAGTTGACACCGGGCCTGCGCAACAGCTGCGGGTACCAGCGGAACCCGTCCGTACCGTCCATGTCGTCCCTCAGGTGTTCGGTGCTCAGGTCCAACGTGACAGGAGCGCGTCGATCCGGGCCAGGGACTGCGTACGTCCCAGGATCTCCATGCTCTCAAAGAGTGGCGGAGAAATCCTGCGACCCGTCACAGCGACCCTCAAGGGCGCAAAGGCGAGCTTCGCCTTGATGCCCAGTCCGGCGACGACCGCCTCGCGCAGTGCCGCCTCAATGGCTGCTGCCTCCCACTGCGGCAACGCCTCCAGGGCACCGGTGGCCGCCTGGAGCACGGCTGGGGCGTCACCCGAGAGCGCGTCGAAAGACTCCTGGTCCACCAGGAGGTCACCGCTGCCGACCAGGAGGAAGCCGAGCATCGGACCGGTCTCGGCCAACGTCACCATGCGGGTCTGGACCAGGGGCGTGGCCGCCGTGATGCTGGCCAGCTGCTCGGGCGTCGGCTCGCCGTCGAGGACGCCGCTGCGCCGGAGGTGGGCGAGGATGCGGGAAGTGAGGTCCGCCGGCTCGAGCTCACGGATGTACTCCCCGTTGAGCCAGTTCAGCTTGTCGACGTCGAAGACCCCGCCCGCTGCGCTGACCCGAGACCAGTCGAAGGACTCGACCATCTCCTCGAAGGTGAACTTCTCCCGCAGGTCTGGCATCGAGTATCCGGTCAGGGCGAGGAAGTTCCGCAGTGCCTCGGGCAGGTACCCCTGCTCCAGGAACCACGTGAGACGGGCGGCAGGGTTCTTCCGCTTGCTGATCTTCGTCTTGGCCTTGTCTGCGTTGCGCAGCAACGGCATGTGGGCGAAGGCGGGCATGTCCAGCCCGAGCCACTGGTACAGCAGCACGTGCTTGGGGGTCGAGCTGATCCACTCCTCGCCGCGGACCACGTGGGTGATGCCCATCTCGTGGTCGTCCACGACAACGGCCAGGTGGTAGGTCGGAAAACCGTCCGCCTTGAGGATGACCTGGTCGTCCGGCACCGGTGCTCGCACCTCGCCGCGCACGATGTCGGTGAAACTCAACGGGGGGGACGGCGGGATGAACATCCTGACCACCGGCGTCGGGCTGAAACCTGGCAGTGCAGAACGCTCCTCGGCGGTCTTCCCGTGGCAGAGGCGGTCGTAGCCCGTGGCCTGCTTGCGTGCCTGCTGGTCGGCCCGCATCTGCGAGAGACGCTCAGCGGTGCACCAGCAGTGGTAGGCGTTGCCCTGCTCCAACAGTTGGTCCACGTAGGGCCTGTACGTCTCGAGCCGCTCGGACTGGCGGTAGGGCGCGAAGGGTCCACCCTTGTCCGGGCCCTCGTCCCAGTCCAGGCCCAACCACGACAGCGTGTCGTAGACCTGCTGCTCGCTGCCCTCCTGGAAGCGGGCGCGGTCCGTGTCCTCGATCCGCACGACGAACTGCCCGCCCTGCTGGCGCACGAAGGCGAGGTTGAACAAGGACATGTAGGCGGTACCGACGTGCGGATCCCCGGTGGGGGAGGGTGCGACGCGCAGCCTGACGGGGCGAGAGGTCTCAGTCATGGTGATTCAAGGGTAGAGCCCGCCGCAGGGCGGCGATCCCGCACCAGCGCACGGGAGACGCGTCAGCCTCGGACGACGGGGTTGGACAGCGTTCCCAGCGACTCGATCTCGACGTCCACCCGCTGGCCGGCGACGATGGGCCCCACACCGGCCGGCGTGCCTGTCAGGATGACGTCGCCCGGCAGCAGGGTGAAGGCGGCCGAGGCGTAAGCGACCAGGTCGGCGACGTCGAAGACCATCTCGGAGGTGCTCCCGTCCTGCACGGTGCGCCCGTCCAGCCGGGTGCTGATGCGCAGGTCGTCCACGTCCAGGTCGGTCTCGATCCAGGGGCCCAGCGGGCAGGAGCCGTCGAAGCCCTTGGCCCTGGCCCACTGGCCGTCACTCGCCTGTGCGTCCCTGGCGGTGACGTCGTTGGCGCAGGTGTACCCCAGCACCACCTCGGCCACCCGCTCGCGCGGCACGTCCTTGCAGATTCGGCGGATGACGACGGCGAGCTCACCCTCGTAGTGGACCTCCTTGCTCCAGTCCGGCAGCACGATGGGGTCCCCCGGGCCGATCACCGAGGTGTTGGGCTTGAGGAACATCAGCGGCTGGGCGGGAAGGTCGTTTCCCATCTCCTGGGCGTGTTCGGCGTAGTTGCGGCCGATCCCGACCACCTTGGATCGCGGGATGACCGGGGCGAGCAGCCGGACTTCGGCCAGCTCAACCGTGCGGCCCGTGGGTTTGACCGCGGTGTAGAGCGGGTCGCCAGCCAGCACGACGAGGCGCTCGCTGCCCGCCTCACCGTCGACGACTCCGTAGGTGGGCTTGTCGTCCAGGGAGAATCTCGCGATGCGCACGGCCCCAACGTATCGCGCGACCCGAAGAGGAACGGTCCTTCGTCCGAAGAGGTTGTTCCCCCTGTCTACGCTGGTCCCATGCGTGCGCTGCCTGCTTCCTCCTGGATGGAGTCCGCCGCCAAGCACGCGGACGGGGTGGATCAGCGGGTGGCGGGCCACCTGGCCCGCAGCAGCACACGGACGAAGGACCCGGTCGAGGACTTCATGTTCACCTACTACCGGCTGCGGCCCGCTGCGCTGCGGCGCTGGCACCCTGGGGTGGGGCTGACCCTGTCGACGGACGGGGCGCCTCCTGCCACCGTCGACGAACGGGCTGGCTGGCGCTGGTACCGCCGTCTGCCGGGGCCGACCCAGGGCGTGCTCGCGTTCGACGCCGAAGCTTTTGTGGCTGACCGGCGGGGCGCCGTCCGCTTCATCCACGACCTGCTTCGGGCGACCGGCACGCGTCCCGCTCAGCTCGGGTGCTTCGGCCTGCACGAGTGGGCCATGGTCTACGCCGTGCCAGAAGGACGTCAGCGGCACCAGACCTGGCCACTACGGCTCGGTCCGTAGGGCACCGACGCCGTGGTCCGCTCGCACCGGATCGCCTGCTCCCACTTCGACGCGTTCCGGTTCTTCACCCCCGAGGCCGCGCCACAGAACGTGATGCAGCCCAGCCGTTCCCAGGTGCTGGAGCTGGAGCAGCCCGGCTGCCTGCATGCTGCCATGGACCTGTACAAGTGGTGCTACCAGCTCGGTCCGGCGGTGCCGTCGTCGCTTCTGCTGGCCTGCTTCGACCTTGCCCGCGAGGTGCGGGTGCTGGACATGCAGGCCTCGCCTTACGACCTGGCCGACCTGGGGTACGCGCCGGTGGCCATCGAGACATCCGCGGGCAAGGCCGAGTATGTGCATCGGCAGCGGTCGTTCAGCGAGCAGGCGGCGGTGCTGCGGACGCGGCTGGTCGAGGTGTGCGAGGTCCTTGCCGAGCCCGGTGTCAGCGCGGCAGCACCCCGGCGCGCAGCAGCCCGTAGGTGAGGCCGTCGACGAGCGCCTCCCACGACGCCTCGAGGATGTTGCCGGCCACGCCCACGGTTTCCCAGGAGGTTCCCGCACCGGCGGTCTCGATGAGCACCCGGGTCACTGCGTCGGTGCCGTGCGCGGCGTCCAGGATCCGCACCCGGTAGTCGATCAGCTCCAGCTCGTCCAGCTCGGGGTATGCCGGCAGCAGGGCCTGGCGCAGGGCGTGGTCCAGCGCGTTGACCGGGCCGTTGCCCTCACCGGTGGCGACGGTGCGCCGCCCTGCGGCAAGAAGCTTGACGGTGCCCTCGGAGAGCGCCGGCTGCCCCGGACGTGAGTCGGTGATGACCCGCCAGCTCTCCGGCGTGAAGTACGCCAGGCGCGCTCCCGACACCTCCTCACGCAGCAGCAGCTCGAACGAGGCGTCGGCGGCGTCGAAGGTGTACCCGGTGGCCTCCATGGCCTTGACCCGTGCGACGACCCTGGCTACCAGGTCGGGGTCGTCGGTCAGGTCGAAGCCCAGCTCGCGTCCCTTCAGCTCGATGCTCGCCCGGCCCGCCATGTCTGAGACCAGCAGCCGCATGTCGTTGCCGACCCCCACGGGGTCGATGTGCTGGTACAGGTTCGGGTCGACCTTGATGGCGCTGGCGTGCAGGCCGGCCTTGTGCGCGAACGCGCTCGAGCCGACGTACGGCTGGCGCGAGTAGGCCGGGACGTTGGTGATCTCGCTGATGACGTGCGCCACCCTCGTTCCCTCGCGGAGCATCCCCTCCGGCAGCACCGGGCGGCCCCGCTTGAGCTCGAGGTTCGCCACCACGGTGAGCAGGTCCGCGTTACCCGTGCGTTCGCCGTACCCATTGAGAGTTCCCTGCACGTGGGCGGCGCCCGCCGCCACCGCGGCCATCGAGTTGGCCACCGCGCACCCGGTGTCGTTGTGGCAGTGGATACCGATCCGGGCACCGGAGGATCCGAGCACGTCCACGCCCGTCGTCGTCAGCGCAGCGTGCACGACCTCCGCCACCTGGTCCGGGAGCATGCCTCCGTTGGTGTCGCACAACGCCAGCACCTCGGCGCCGGCTTCGGCGGCCACCTGCAGCACCTCGAGCGCGTAGTCCGGGTCCTGCGCGAAACCGTCGAAGAAGTGCTCGGCGTCGAGGAAGACCCGCCGGCCCTCTGCCCGCAGGAAGGCGACGGTGTCCTGCACCATCGCCAGGTTCTCCCTCGGGGTGGTCCGCAGAGCCAGTTCGACGTGGCGCACGTGGGACTTGGCCACCAGGGTCACCACGGGCGTGCGCGCCTCGAGCAGGGCCAGCACGAGGGGATCCGAGGCCGCCGCACTCCCCGGCCGGCGCGTCGCCCCGAACGCAGCGAGCTGGGCGTGCTGCAGGCTGAGCTCGGTGGCGGCCCGGCGGAAGAACTCCGTGTCCTTGGGGTTCGCGCCGGGCCAGCCACCCTCGATGAATCCGACACCCAGCGAGTCCAGACTCGTTGCGATGGCGAGCTTGTCGCCCACGGTGAGGTTGAGCCCCTCCTGCTGGGCGCCGTCCCGCAGAGTCGTGTCGTAGACGTGCAGCTCGCTCATCCCAGCCCGTTCCCGCTCTGTTCGGTGATCGGTGATCTGTTCGGTGATCTGTTCGGTGATGCGTCCTGTGGCGCGCCGCCCTGGCCAAGTCTCCTGGAGGGATCGCCTCCAACGAAAAAGACCCCCCGTGGGCACGGGAGGTCTGCGCGGAACCGGGATCGTGACCCGGTGCCGCGCTCAGCGAATGATGCTCGTGGTGGTGTACATCGCGGTCATCGTTGCACGTCCGTCCGATGCGCGGACAGCAGGTCTCACCTGTCGGACACAGCGATAGGGGTCGGGCGAGCCGGGTCAGGCCAGCCGGTGCAACCAGCCATGCGTGTCGTCGGTGCGCCCGTACTGCAGGTCCAGCAAGGCGGTGCGGATCGCCGAGGTAACCGTGCCCGTCTCACCGTCCGCGGTGACGTGCTCCGCGCCGGGCTCGACGAGCCGCCCCACCGGGGTGATGACTGCTGCCGTACCGCAAGCGAAGATCTCGCGGATGCGCCCGCAGGACACCCCGGCACGCCAGTCGGCCACGTCCACGCGCTCCTCGCTCACCTCGTGCCCCATGTCCTGCAGGAGCGTCATCACCGAGTCGCGGGTGATGCCCTCCAGGATCGTCCCGGTCAGGGCCGGGGTCACCACCGATCCGTCGTCGCGCACGAAGAACAGGTTCATGCCCCCGAGCTCCTCGACCCAGCGATGGTCCGCCGCGTCCAGGAAGCACACCTGGTCGCAGCCGTGCGCGCTGGCCTCGGCCTGCGCCTTGAGGCTGGCTGCGTAGTTCCCTCCGCACTTGGCTGCCCCGGTGCCTCCTGCCGCAGCCCGGGTGTACTCCTGGGAGAGCCAGATCGACACCGGCTTCACGCCACCGGGGAAGTAGGACCCGGCCGGAGAGGCGATGACCATGTAGGTCACCTCGGACGCAGGGCGCACCCCCAGGAACGCCTCGGAGGCGAACATGAACGGGCGCAGGTAGAGGCTGGCCTCCCCGCCCGACGGCACCCAGTCGGCGTCCGTCCTGACGAGCGCCTCGAGAGAGGACAGGAAGAGGTCCTGCGGGAGCTCGGGCAGTGCCAGCCGGTGGGCTGACCGTGCGAACCGGGCGGCGTTGGCGGTGGGACGGAACGCCCATACCGACCCGTCCGCGTGCCGGTACGCCTTCATGCCCTCGAAGATCTCCTGGGCATAGTGGAGCACCGCTGCGGAAGGGTCGAGGCTGATGGGTGCGTACGCTTCGACCCGCGTGGCGTGCCAGCCCCCGTCGGTGGTCCAGGTCGCACGAGCCAGGTGGTCGGTGAAGAACCTGCCGAAACCCGGTGCAGCCAGGATCTGCGCGCGTCGCTCGTCGCTGGCGGGGTCCTGCCTGCGCATGACCTCGAAGCCGGAGCCGGAGTCGGAGGGCGGGATCGAGGCTGGGCTTGTCGTCGGCGCGCTCATCCTGGCACGGTATCCGATGTGCCCAGCCCCTGACTTCTCCCTCAGGCGAGCAGGGTCAGCAGGGCCTCGCCGACCGCACGGGTGGGCCGCGAACCCGCGCCCCGAGCGCGTCCCGCGAGATCGGCCGAGACGGCGTCATGGATCCGCTGTGCGGCCTCGGGCAGGCCTACGTGCTCGAGCAGCATGGCGACCGACAGCACCGCCGCAGTGGGGTCGGCGATCCCCTGACCGGCGATGTCCGGGGCCGACCCGTGCACGGGCTCGAACATCGAGGGAGCCGTGCGCCCGGGGTTGACGTTGGCGGAGGCGGCCAGGCCGATGCCACCGGTCACGGCAGCGGCGAGGTCGGTGATGATGTCGCCGAAGAGGTTGTCGGTGACGATCACGTCGAACCGGGACGGTTGGGTCACCAGGAAGATGGTGGCTGCGTCCACATGCAGGTAGTCGGTGCCGACGTCGGGGAACTCCTGGCCCACCCGCTCGACCGTCCTGCGCCAGAGGTGCCCCGCGTAGGTCAGCACGTTGTGCTTGTGCACCAGTGTCAGCCGGCGCCGTGGCCTGACAGCAGCCCGCGCAAAGGCGTCCCGGACCACGCGCTCTACCCCAAAGGCTGTATTGACGCTCACCTCTGTCGCGATCTCGTGCGGTGTGCCCACCCGCAGCGCGCCACCGTTGCCGGTGTACGAACCCTCTGTGCCCTCTCGCACCACGACGAAGTCGATGTCGCCGGGGTCGGCCAACGGCCCGACGACGCCCGGGTAGAGGCGAGAAGGTCGCAGGTTGACGTACTGGTCCAGCTCGAAACGCAGCCTCAGCAGCAGCCCGCGCTCCAGTACACCGCTGGGGACGTGTGGGTCGCCGATAGCGCCGAGCAGGATGACGTCCTGGTCGCGGATCTCGGCGAGCACCGACTCGGGCAGGCACTCCCCCGTGGCGTGCCAGCGGCGTGCGCCGAGCTCGTACTCGGTGGCCTCGACCTTCACGCCCGACTGGCCGGCGACGTGCTCGAGGACGCGCAGGCCCTCGGCGACGACCTCAGGACCGATGCCGTCCCCGGCGACGACGGCCAGCCGGATCAAACGGGGAGCGTTCAATCCCCCTGCCGCTCCATGGACTCCTGCACGGCCTGCGTGAAGGTGACGTGCTGGTTGTTCTCACGGGTCTGGGACATCTGCGATCACCTCAGTTTGATGTGTCAGGTCCTCTGAGGCTACGACCGTCGTCCGCTCTGCGATACGGCCGTCTCAACATTTGGTCTCTTGACGCCTGGGTCGGCAGCAGCAACACCGTTCGGTCAGCACCTCTGACGCCAGCAGCCAGCACGCCCGCGAAACGACTGTCTCAGTCGGTGGTCTGGTCGGTGGTCTGGTCGGGGGTGAGTTCGAACCATTGGGGTTGTAGTGGTTCGTTGGTGGGGCTGGGGT
>JAABUN010004619.1_pt1 | contig 18383 bp, 17 predicted proteins | sample 5559311 | NCBI WGS metagenome assembly JAABUN01 (sample SAMN10711877, study PRJNA513370) | rock metagenome | isolation source: Antarctica rocks | place: Antarctica: Victoria Land, Siegfried Peak sud | reverse complement strand
CGAGCGCCGTCCAGACCGACTATCTCATTTCTGCGGCGATCTCGGACTGGGGCGCCTATGGCCTGGTCGCGATGATGGTCCTGATGCTCAAGCGTGCCGAGCTTGTCGTGTCCGCGGACATGGTCGAACGACTTCTTACCACCGCCGTCGCCTCCGGCGTCACCTGCGGCTGGTACGCGCGCCCCGTCCTTTGCGACGACGGCGTTCCTTTACCGGCTCAACGTGCGGCCGCGACTCTGCTGGAAACAGCGGTGCAGCAAGCCATGTTGATCAATGCTCATTCACCCTCGCATTGAGGCTCTTCGGACCTGAGCCGGTTGCGGCACACTTCCCGGTCATTATTCAGGGCGCAGAGAAAGAAAGGGGTTGGAATGACGGATAGCGAAGCCCGTTACGCCGACGTCCCGCGCATTCGTCGACTGTTAGCTGAAAGTAAGTTCGACGCCATAATTGTGGCTTGGCCGGAGAACGTCAATTACTTGTCCGGCTTCTATCACCCCGACATGCGGCTGACGTGGGAACGCCTGCACATCGTGGTGTGGCCGTCGGGCGGTGAGCCCACCTTTGTGGTGCCGCGGGTCCGCGCCGACAACTGGAACGGGACCCCGACGCCGTCCTGGGCGCCAGAGGAGACCCGCCCGTTCATCGACGATATCCGTGGCTACGAGGGTGAGCGGCTCGAAATGGTTCGGGTCGTGACTGACGTCCTGCGGGAAAGGGGCATCCTGAGCGGACTCGTTGGTGTCGAGTTCCGCTCACTCCCGATCAAGGTTTCAGCTGAGCTCTCTCGGCTCCTTCCTGGCATCAAGTACGACGACGCGTGGCCCCTGCTCAACGAGATGCGCCAGGTAAAGACGGAAAGCGAAGTCGAGATCATCACCTGGGCGAACCAGCTGACGGCGCGAACGATCGAGGAAGTGCTGGCAGGCGCGCGACATGGTGAGACCGAGATTGCTGTGGCGTCGCGCCTGACCGAGAAACTTCAAAGCCAGGGTGCTCAGGAACTCTCGCACACGATCTTCGGCGGCGGTTCTCGCGGGGGTCAATGGCACCCATGGCCGTCCAGCCAGAAGCTTGAAGACGGCATGCTTGTGCGAGTGGACTGGGGAATCCGGGAAGACGGCTACTCGTCCGACATCGCGCGTACCGCAGTGATCGGAACGGCCAGTAACGCTCAGCGTGCCATGTTTGCGCGCCTCAGTGAGGTGCACGACATCGTCGTGAACGCTACGCGGCCGGGAGTGACCGCCTACGAGCTGGTCGATCTCGCGCGGCGCCACTATGAACGTCTGCGCATGGAGTTCAGGTGGAGCATCGTCGGGCACGGCATCGGCCTCGTGTTGCACGAAGAGCCGCAGCTGACCATCGACTATGACGAACCGCTCGTCGAAGGAATGACGCTGGAAATCGAACTCGGTTGGGTCGATCCCAAACAGGGCTACCACATCGAGGATCTCGTCTACATCGGACATGACGCAACGGTCAACCTCACGCGACCCGATGGCCCCCGAGACTTGATCCAAACAGCCGGCTAGGTAGGACATCCGCTGGCGGCCCTGCAAGTGCCACCAGGATCTCGGGATGCCACAACGCGATTGGCGCCTACTACCCAAACCACCCCAGATAAGGCGGAACAACCATGACATCACCCGATGGGGCGCTACTCGAGCGCGCGACAAAGAAGGCTACCCGCAGGTTAGTGCCCTTGCTGGCATTGTTGCTATTCGTGAACTACATCGACAGGGTCAACGTGGGCTTCGCGGCCCGAAGCATGAACGCAGACCTCGGCATCTCCACCGCAGCCTATGGCACAGGCGTCGCGCTGTTCTTCGTCGGATACATCATTCTGGAGGTACCTAGCAACTACCTGATGTACCGGGTCGGCGCCCGCATCTGGATCACCCGCATCATGGTCAGCTGGGGCATCGTCGCCGCCCTTCACTCCGCTGTTCAAAGTGAAACCTCCTTCGCGCTAGCCCGCATCGCACTGGGAATCGCCGAAGCGGGCTTCATCCCCGGCATCCTGCTCTACCTGACCTTGTGGTTTCCGGTCCGCACCCGAACGAAGGTCTTGGGCACCTACCTCGTCGCCGTGCCGCTCTCGACCGCATTAGGTGGACCCATCTCCGCCTTCCTCATGACCCACGGCAACGGATTCCTCGGGCTGCCGGGATGGCGCTTCATGTACGCGGTTGAAGGCCTCGCCGCCGTCCTCCTCGGTATTGTCGTCGTCCTGGCATTGCCGAATCGCCCTCGTGATGCGAAATGGCTCGAAGCGGACGAACAACAAGCACTCGAAGACGGCCTCAGCGCCGACAACTCGGCCCACTCAGATCGTGCTCACTCGTTCGGCGAGGCGCTCCGAGACCGGCGCACCATCGTGCTGGCAGTGATGTTCTTCCTGGTTATCTTCCCCATGTTCTCCATCAGCTTCTTTCTTCCCCTTGTCATCCAAGGCATGCAGAAGACAACCGGCTACCTCAGCGACACTCAGGTCAGCCTGATCACCTTTGTGCCCTTCAGCCTCGGCGCCCTAGCGTCCTGGTGGGCCACCAAAAGCTCCCAACGCCACAATGAGCGGGTCTGGCACTTCGCCATCCCGGCCGCTCTGGCCGGGATGGGAGTCATCGTATGCGCATTCTCCGCATCATCAATCTGGCTGCTCCTGGTCGCGATTTCAGTCGCTGCGATCGGCATCTACGCAGCGATCCCTGTCTTCTGGAGTCTGAGCGGAACCTTCCTGATTGGGGCCGCTGCCGCTAGCGGCTTGGCACTGATCAACAGTGTGGGCAGCCTCGGAGGTTTCACCGCCGGGTATCTCACCGGGTGGCTCCGCGACGCTACAGGCAACTACCAACTTCCCTTCATCATCATGGGCATCAGTCTTTTCGTCGCTGCGGTAATCGCCATCGCTAACTTCGGTCGACCCAACATCGGCCGTCCCAGGAACGATGCGCCGGTGAAACGTCAAAGCTTTCGTGGGTAGAACCGCCACCAGGGCCACAAGGTCTCGATCGAGGCTCTGAGCTGCAGGACACCACAACTCTGATTCCGCCCGGTCTCCGAGGCTGAGATGCGTTGGACCGATCCTGCCCACTCATGCCTCCAGGACGCGGGGCGGCGCTGCCCCAACGGAGCTTCATCGCTCGACTGGTCCACGCGATCGCCTGCCCGACGACCTCCTCGGCTCCATCGTCCAGACGTCCGGGCTCGGACGCTTGCCGCCGGGCAGGGATGGTGACATCGGGACCGGCCAGTTGCTCGCTAGAGCTGAAACGGCGATCGGGCTGGAAGAGGGACGCCCGGGGCTTCACGCAGGAGCCCACGCCCCCGTCCCGCGCCCGCGAAGTAGAGGCAGGCGGCGGGAGGGACCGGCCGCCAGGCCGCATGCCCGACCACCGCCACGCCGCCGCCGGCGGAGCCGGCGCAAGGGTGACCCGCTCTACTCCGCTCGTCGGACCCTGCACACCGGTACCGATCTGCTCACCGACAAGCAGTGCCAGCGGCTGGCAGACCTGTTCGCGGGCGAGGCGCACGTAGAGGTCGAGGCGACCTGGGGCATCTATCAGCGGATGATCACCGCCTACCGCGAACCCGACCGGGTCCGCGGGCGCGAGCTAATGCAGAAGCTGATCGAGTCGGTCAGCCAGAGCGTGCCCTCTGCGCTGACCGAGCTCATCAGCCTCGGACGCACCCTCAAGAAGCGTGCCGCCGACGTCCTGGCGTACTTCGACCGCCCCGGCACATCCAACGGCCCCACCGAGGCCATCAACGGTCGACTCGAACACCTCCGCGGCTCCGCCCTCGGGTTCCGCAACCTCACCAACTACATCGCCAGATCACTGCTGGAGACCGGCGGCTTCAGACGCCGACTACACCCTCAATCGTGAAGAGCCGCTTTGGGTCCGTTCGGCACGTTTCTGCACGTCAGCAGGTTGTGGAGTGTGGAGCCGGCGGCGGGACTCGAACCCGCAACCCCTTGTTTACAAGGCAGTCCAGCCAGTATCCGGCTGGTGCCGGAATCGGCCTGAATAGGCCCTGACCTGCGTAGACGTCCTTCCGCCCTGTGTCGGTTCGGACGTCTTGACCATCTCTTCCGTGCAGTTCTGCTGCATTTCCTGACGCATCCCTGACGCGCTGCGCCCCTGTTGGGCGCCGCCGGTCCAGTCAGCCATGCCCACCCTTACTCGTCCACATCGAGAGGTCAGCTGATGACTTCGGACACCCAGTACTCGGACTCCACCGACGACCTCGACGGCACACTCGTCGTCGAGGAGCCCCGTTTCGCGATCGTCCCGGAGTGGGTCATCGACGCGGCCGTCACCGACGCCGCGTTCCGGCTCTACTCGCTCCTGCTGCGCTACGGCAACGGCTCAGGGACGCGTATGCCGTCCCGGCCCACCCTCGCGCGGCGGCTGCGCCGCTCGGTCGACGCCGTCGACCGGGCCATGCGCCAGCTCTCCGAGGCGGGGATCGTCCGGATCGAGCACCGACGCTGCGGGGAGCAGTTCCTGTCCAACCGCTACCACGTGCGCACCTCTCAGGCTCCGCCCCCACCGGTCGCGGGGGGTGGCCGCACAATTGCGGCTACCCCCGAACCAGGCCGAGAGGGTGGCCGCACATCTGCGGCGAGGGTGGCCGCAGATCTGCGGCCCGACCGAGAGATCTCTACCGAGAGCATACCTCCCCCTCCCCCCTCGCCCGCCGCCTGTCGCCCTGCCGGGACGGCGGTGGAGGAGGCCGACCGGCAGCTCCTCGACTCCTGCGGCATCACCGACCTGCCGGCTCTCGCGCAGAGGTGCGCCGCCAGCCGGCGGGCCCTGGGCAAGCCCACGACGCGGTGGACCCCCAGGTGCCTGGCCGTCGTCATCCGTCTCGCCGTCGTCGCCAAGGGCTGGCCGGCCGCGACCGTCGCGGACGCCCTGCAAACGATCGCCCGCGACCCCGAGACCCGATCCCCGGCCCGGGTCGCCGAGGCCGGTCCCTGGTGGGACGCCACGATCCTCGGCGCCGACCTGCGCCTGGAGGCCGCCGAGCTCGCGGAGCTCGAATGGCGCCTGTCCGAGACCGGCGGCCTGCGCCCGCTGCTGCAGGCCCAGGCCCGTCGGCAGCTCGCCGACGAGGGCCTGCCGGTCACCCGGCACACCGTCGCCCGGCGCGCCGCCGCCCTCCTCGAAGCCCGCGCAGCGGACACCCGCACACCACCAGAGGCCGAGACCTCCTCGACCTCTGCCGCCCAAACCCCGGAAGGGATCGCCCGATGAGGACCATCGACCTGCTCGCCACCATCCACCAGTCCGGCGCCGTCCTGGCAGACGTCGTCCCCAACCCCCCCGCGAAGGCACCCGACGGCGTCGCCGCCCCGGTCGCGGCCGTCATCAGCTACGTCAAGTGGGGCGTGCTCATCGTCATCTTCCTGTCCGCCCTGGCCGGGGTCGGGGCGCTGGCCGGTGGCCGCGTCTTTGGCAACCACGGCGCCAGCAAGGTCGGCGTGTCGATGCTCGTCACCGCGGTCGGCGCCCTCGTCGTCTATGTCGGGCTCTACGCCTTCCTCTCCGGCTTCGGGGCGGCGTAACCGATGACCTCCACCCGCACCCGATCGCCCCGAACCCGATCGCCCCGAACCGTGCGATCCTCCCGCTCGCACGGCTGGCTGATTCTGGCTGGTTTGTTCGTCCTCGGCGCGTCCCTGGCCTGGGGCCTGGTCATCTTTCTCTGGTCCCTGGCCGCGCACACCGGACCGCCCGACCCGGGCAGTCCGACCAGCCCGGGCGCCGGGACACCGTCCAGCACCGCGACCGGCCGGACCGTCGCCGCTGCGCCGGTTCCTCCCGGCGTCAGCGTCCCGCCAGCCGCTGCCGAGGACGAGCTCGCCGCCCGCCCGATGGCCAGCGCAGCCCCGGGCGGAGCCCAGCCGCAACCGGTCGTCGCCGTCGAGACCACAGCGCCCCTGCCGATCCCCGCGCCCGCGGACGCGGCGGGGGCCCTGCCCACGGGGTTCCCCCGAACGCCCGAAGGGGCGGTCGGCCAGCTCGCGGCCATCGACGCCGCCGCGTTCCGGGACCTGCACCCGGCCACCGTTGCCGACGTCCACGCCCGGGCGAGCCTGCCCGGCGCGGTAGCGCTGACCGAGTGGACCCCGAACGTCGGCGTGACCGCGATCCTGCGCGCGATCGGCCAGCCCAAAGGATCCAGCTCGGTCACGGCCACCTGGACGTTGACCCACGCCCAGGTCAAGGGCGTCCTGGCCGGCGGCGACTTCGTCCTGGCCTGTGTCCTCGGCGAGCTCGACGCGACCTACCGCTCCACTGCCCGAGCCGGCGTCGGGGACTGCCAGCGGATGGTGTGGCAGGACGGGCGCTGGTTCATCGGGCCCGGCGCCCAGCCCGCGTTCGCGCCCTCGACCTGGCCCGGCAGCGCCGACTGCGTGCGTGTCGGATGGCGGGAGGCCCGCAGTGCCTGACCTGCCCCACCACCTCACCAGGCTCCCCCACCTCCCGGGCCTGCCGAACCCGATCGGCCAGCTCGGTCAGGACCTCGGCGCGTCGATGGCCGCCCTGGCGGCGTCCGCGTTCGATGCGGCGATGAAGTCCCTGTGGGACTTCGCCCTGGCACTACTGGGTTCCGTCTTCGGGGTCATCGACCACCTGACCGCCCCGAACCTCGACCCGCGCACCGGGCCGCTGGCCTCGGTCATGCCGGCCACGATCTGGGTCGGCGCCGTCCTGCTCGTGCTGCTCTGCCTCGTCCAGGTCGCCAAGGCCGCCCTGAGCGGAGGCGCCGGGCTGGCGCACCTGTTCACCGGCATCGCCCAGTACATGATCATCTCCGTCAGCGCGTTGAGCCTGCTCGTGGTCCTTGTAACCGCAGCCAACGCCGCCGCGTTGGGGATCCTCGCCTCCGGCCTGCACACCAGCACCTGGCAGGGCGTCGCCACCTCGAACACCGCCTGGCAGAACGGCGTCGCCGGGGTCTCCGGCGCCGGCCTCGGTCTGATCGCGCTGCTCGGGGTCCTGCCCGCGGCGATCGGCCTGCTGGTGGCCGCGCTCGTGCGGGAGGCCTCGATCCTCGTCATCGCCGCGACCATCCCCATCCTCGCCGCCGGCCTCGTCGCCGAGGTCAGCGCCCGCTGGTTCTGGACCGGCCTGCGCTGGCTGTTCGCCCTGATCATGCTCACCCCCGCCGTCGCGGTCGTCCTGTCCATCGGCCTGCAGCTGGCCATCGGAGCCGCCAACGCCACCGGGACCACCGCCGCCGACACCGGACAGCAGGCCGTCACCGCGCTGGTCGGCGCCGCGGTCCTGCTCATCTCCGTCTTCTGCCCGCTGGCCATGTTCAAGCTCTTCGCGTTCATCGACCCCGGCACCCCGTCCGGGCAACGCCTGCGAACGTCCCTGTCCGACATTGGCGCCGGCTCCACCAGCCGGACCGGCCCGTCCACCGCCAGCCAGTCCCCCGCCAGCCCGTCGTCCTCCGGGGCCGGCGGGTCCGGGGACGACGCGTCGGAGCAGATCGACAGCCGCTGGGCCGCCGCCGTCGGCAAGCTCTCCGCGCCGCACCGGGCGATGGCCTCCGGCGCCCAGACCGCGATGTCCAGCGCCGGCCCGGTGCTGTCGGCGGTCGGGGTCGGAGCCGGCGCGGACCCCGACCACGGCAGCGGGCGCAAGCAGTCCCAACCCAGCGGCCGACCCCGCGACACCAGCACCTCCGACACCTCCGACACCGGTACGGGTACCGGCAGGTCTGACGCCGGCGCCGACACGGAGGTCGACACCAGTACGCCGCCGCCGCAGCCCGACGTGCCGGCCCCGCCCGACCTACCGCAGCCCGGTAGCGGCGGGTCCGGGCCGTCCACCGACCCGGTGGGCGGGCGGGCGAAGCCGTCCGGCGGCTCCGGCCCGACCGGCGGCGCCGCCGGCGGCGCGGCGGGCGCGTCGGAGGCTGCGGTGATCGCGGGATGAGCGACCCGAACGGCCTGTACTCCGGGTGGCGCCGGGAGAAGTTCGGGCCCTTCGCCGGCCTGTCCGGCGCCCAGGCCGGCGCCGTCCTGCTGGCGTGGCTGCCGCCGCTGGCGGCGGCCGGCCGCAGCCGCTGGGAGAGCGCCCTGCCGCTGGGCGCCCTGTCGGTCGTGCTCACCGCGCTGGTCGCGGTCCCGATCCGCCGCCGCCCGGCGATCCGGTGGTTGTGGGACCTCGCCCTCTTCAGCGCCGGCCGCGCCTTGGGTTGGTCCACGTTCCGCCTGCGCGTCCTGGGTGAAGGATCAGCCGCGGACCTCGACGAGCCCGACCTGCCCGGTGTCGCCGCCGCCTTGCGTTTCCACACCGGGCCCGCGATGGGCGACTGCGCCGCGATCTGCGTCATCCAGGACCCGATCGCGGGCCGGTGGGCCGCCACCGCGGCGGTCACCCACGCCGGCCTGGCCGGCGCCGACCGTCAGACCCGGGACCTGTACGCCGGCCAGCTCGGCTCGCTGCTCGCGGCCGCCGCCGCCGGTGAGGAGATCTGCCGCATCTCCATCCAGGTCCGCACCGTCCCCGACGACGGAGCCCGCCGCGCGGCGTGGGTCGCCGACCGGACCAGCCCCCGCTCCCCGCCGGCCGTGGCCGCCGCCACCGACCAGCTCGAAAACCTGATGCGGGCCACCTCGGTGCGGCACGAGGTCTTCGTGACCGTCGCCGTCGCCGAACAACGCATCCGCCGGGCGGCGAAGGAGTCCGGCGGCGGGGTCGGGGGGCGGGCGAGGGTCCTGGTCCGGCACCTGCAGGAGGTCGAGCAGCACCTGCGGGGACTGGGCGCGGTCGACGTCGCGTGGCTGTCCACCCAGGACCTCGCCGCCGCCATTCGCACCGGCTACAACCCCGCCGACGCGCTTGCGCTGCACCGCGCCCGGGAGGAGGCCGCCCGGGGACGGCCGACCGTCGTCGGCCCCCGCCTGGGCGCTGCCGGCCCCACCACCGCGCCCGCGCCGGCCCCGCGCAGCTACCGCCACGACGCGTTCGTCTCCGTCTGCTACGCGCTGCTGCTGCCCGAGCTGCCCACCCGGGTCGGGTCCCTGACCCGGATCCTGGCCGTCGCCGAGGCCGGGGAGCGCCGCAGCCTGACCCTGCACTACGAGCCCATCCCCGCCAGCAGGGCCGGACGGCAGGTCGAGCACGACGTGTGGGCCGCCGAGATCAGCCACGACCTGCGCGCCAAACGCGGGTTCCGGGTCGGGCGCCGCGACCGGCGGCGGGCCGGGGAGACCGCCGTCCACGAACAGCAGCTCGCCGCCGGGCACACCATGGTCCGCGTCGCGGCCGCCGTCGCCATCACCGTCCCCGCCCAACGCGACGTCGAGGACCACGCCGCAGCGCTGGAGGCCTCCGCCCGCGCCTGCGGCTACGCCTTGCTGCGCCTGGACCTGGCCCAGGACAGCGGGTTCGTCGCCGCGTGCCTTCCTGTCGGGGTCGGCCTGAGTGACAAGGAGTCCCGAGCATGACCACGAACGACGCCATCACAACCTCCAACACCACCACCGACAACACCGCCGACGACAACACCGCCATCATCGCCGTCGGCACGACTGTCAGCGGTGACGTCCGCTGCGGCGCCGGCCTCTGGGACGAGTACTGGAACGGTGTCGGGAACGGGGACTGGCAGGCCGCCCGACGGCTGCTGGAGCTTTCGCCGAGGGTCTGCGGTTTTTTCGCCGGGCACCTGGCCGTCGTCCTCGAGCCGGCCTTCGACGACGACCGCGACGACGACGGCCACGAGATGACCGAACGGCGCCGCGACGTCACCCTCGATTGGGAAGCCGCGGCCGGGCGCATCGACGCCGACGGGTTCTCCTCCACCGAGGCCCGCCTGGCCCGGCTCGTCGCCGCGCTGACCACCGGGCAACCCTTGGAGCTGGCCTCCCTGACCTGGATGGGGTCCTGGACCGCGCAAGTGTGGACTGTCCTGTGTGAGTGGGGCACCGACGGGCGTCTCATCGCCGCGGAGCGGTCATGAGCCGCGGTCGCCGGCTGCGGCGGTCCCGGCCGCAGGACGGTCGGTCCCTGGCCGACGTCGCCGCCCTCTACCCACTAGACCTGCCCCAGTCCCTCCTCGCGGCGGACCCGGCGACGAGCCGGCATACCGAGTCCCGGCTCCTGCGCCCCTGCGCGACGTCCCGCGGCCTCGCCCGGGCCAACCGCGGGTGGGCGCCGGTGCCGAGCCCGCTGGTCCCCTACCGGGCTTCGACCGCGGAGATCGGCGGGATCTTCCCCCTCGTGGGCGGCGACCCCCTGCCGCCGACCGGAGCCGCCCTCGGCGTCGCCACCGCGACCGGGTCCGGGTTCTGCGTCGACCCGATCGGGTGGGTCCTGGCCGAGATCGTCTCCAACCCCAACCTCGTCCTGTTCGGCAAGCCCGGCACCGGCAAGTCCACCACCGTCAAGGCCATCCTGTTCCGGCTCATGCACTTCGGCGTGCGGACCCTGATCGCCGGGGACGTCAAGGACGAGTACGAGCAGCTCTGCCGGGCCGTCGACGTGCAACCGTTCGCCCTCGGCGTCGGGATGCCCGCCCGGATCAACCCCCTGGACGCCGGCCCCCTCGGCCACCGCTGGGACACCCTGAGCGACGTCCAGCGCACCGAGCGGGCCCGGGTCATCTTCGGGCGGTGGCTGGTCCTGCTCAAGGCCCTCATCGGCGCCCAGGGCGTCGCCACGACCCCCGCCGAGGAGGACGCCCTGACCGCGGTCCTGACCGACCTGACCGGCTGGGCCGCCGGCTCGGCCCGCCTGGCCCCGGTCACCATCCCCGACGTGTGGGCGGCGCTGCGCGACCCCACCGCCGGCCTGGCCCACGCCTGCCGGTACTCCGGCCCGCGGGAGATGACCGACGCCACCCGCCAGATCACCGCCGCCCTCGGCGCGATGGTCCGCGGCGCCCTGGCCGGCCTGTTCGACGAGCCCACCAACATCGCCATCGACTGGGCCGCGCCCATCGCTTCCTTGAGCCTGGGGCGGCTGCAACCGCTGGGCGACGAAGCCATCGGCACCGCCTTGGCCTGCCTCAACTCCTGGTCCCGGGCGATGACGGACCTGCGCCAGCCCGGCGAGCAGCTCGTCGTGGTCCGCGACGAGGTCTGGCGCCAGATGCGCCTGGGCGCTGGAGCGGTCCAGTCCCTGGACGCCGACCTGCGCCTGTCCCGCTCCGACGCCTGCATCCAGATGGTCGTGGCCCACAAGCCCTCCGACATGCTCGCCGCCGGCGAGGCCGGATCCCAGGCCGCCACCATCGCCAAGGACCTGCTCAGCCTCTGCGACACCAAGGTCCTGCTCGGCCAGGACCGCTCCGTCGCCGCCGAGCTGCAAACCCTGCTCGGCCTCAGCGACATGGAGACCGACGACGTCGCCGGCTGGGCCCGCGGACGCCGCGGCCGGGCCGTCTGGCGGGTCGGGGAACGCTCCTACCGGGTCCAGACCATCCGCGGACCCCTTGAGGCCGAGCTGTTCGACACCAACCAGAACCTGCGCGGGGCCCCCTCGTGAACCGGCTCCTTCTCGCCGGCGTCGCCCTCACCCTGCTCGCCCCCGCGGCCGCGATCACCACGGCCGGCGCCCTGGCCACCGCCACCGACTCCGCGGCCGGGGAGCCGTGCGGACCGGGCGGGCCCGCTCAGGACGTCGCCGGGCAGCGGTTGGACGCCGAACAGCTCGCCAACGCCGCGGTCATCGTCGCCGCCACCGCGCAGAAACACCTTCCGGCGCGGGCCGCCGTCATCGCCGTCGCGACCGCGCTGCAGGAGTCCAGCCTGCGCAACCTGCCCGGCGGGGACCGCGACTCCCTCGGCCTGTTCCAGCAACGCACCACCTGGGGGCCGGCCAACCTCCGCCTCAACCCCGCCGCCGCGACCGGGCTGTTCCTCGACGCCCTCAACCAGGTCCCCGACTGGCAGCAATTGACAACCGCGGTCGCCTCCGACCAGGTCCAGCACAGCGCCTTCCCCGGCGCCGTCACCACGTGGGAGCCGGCCGCCAGCGCGCTCGTCGCGAAGTACTGGCCACCCGACCCGCTCAGCAGGCCTGGAACTGCCGTTTCTCCGTCGGCCGGCCCGTTGGCCACGGCGGTTACCGCGCCCGACTGTCCCGGGCAGGGCTCCGACGGCATGAGCCTGCCCGGCGCCACCGCCAGCCCCGCCGCCTACCAGCCGCCCGCCGCCGGCGTCCAGGCGGCCGTCGTCCGGTTCGCCCTCGCCCAGCTCGGCGAACCCTACCTCTGGGGCGCGACCGGACCCGACGCGTGGGACTGCTCCGGCCTGACCATGGCCGCCTGGGCCGCCGCCGGCGTCACCCTGCCCCGGACCACGTTCGCGCAGGTCCTGACCGGCAGCCCCGTCACCTCCACGACCGGCCTGCAGGCCGGCGACCTGATCTTCACCGCCGGCCTCGACGGCACGCCCGCCTCGCCCGGGCACGTCGGCCTGTTCCTCGGCGACGTCAACGGCACGCCGTCGCTGATCCACGCCCCCCGCACCGGCAGACCCGTCCAGATCCAGGCCGTCTCCGCGTGGCGAGGGCAGATCGTCGCCGTCCGCCGCCCCACCGCCACCAGCGCAGGATGAGAGGCGGGCCCCCCGTGACGAGCAGCGACGAACGACTCCTCACCCGAGGCGAGGGCGCCCTGCTCGCGAGCTTCGTCGCGCTGGTGCTGGGCGCGGTCACGCTCCTGCTCGGCGGCGCCCTCTCAGGCCTCCTGTTCGGCGGTGGATGGACCTGGCCCCGCGCGGACCACCTCGCCGGCACCCTCGCCGCTCTGGCGAGCCACCCGCAAAGACCCGCCACGGCATACCGGCCCCCCACCGACGCCGCGATACCGGGGACAACGGCCTTCTGGGGCACCGTCGGCGCCCTCACCGCCCTCGAGGTCCTCACGCTCGGGTTCGCCGCCGCCGCCGTGATCTCCCGCCGGGCCCAGCCGGGTCTGGCCACCCGCCGTCAGATGCGGGCAGCGCTGGCCGGCGGCGACGCCGGGAAGCCCTACGGCGCCTACCTCGGAATGCCGGTGGCGCTGCGCGGCGAGGACTGCGCCCTGACCATCGCCCCCGCCCGCGCCGGCAAGACCACCCGACTTGCCGTGGGCCGGATCGTCGACGCCCCCGGAGCCGTCGTCGCCACCTCCACCAAGTCCGACCTCGTCCACCTCACCGCCTCCGCCCGCCCAGGCCGACGCCGCTCCCACGTGTTCGACCCCGACCGGCTCCTGCACTGGCCCAACCTGTGCCGGTGGGACATCGTCGCCGGCTGCGACGACGTCCGCGAAGCCCTGACCCGCGCGCGGGCGATGGTGGCCGCCCGGCCCCTGCAGGCCGGGCGCAACTCCAGCTTCTTCGAGGGCGCCAGCGAAACCGTCCTGCGCTGCCTCCTGCACGCGGCCGCCCTCGAACAGCTCTCGATGCGCGACGTCCTGGCCTGGGCCCGGGACTTCACCGACGAACGCCCCTACGAGATCCTGCGCACCCACCCCGACGCAGCACCCGGCTGGCTGGAGGACCTGCGCAAGTTCGCCCGCGCCGGCGCACCCGAGACCGTCTCCTCCACCGCGATGAGCCTGGGCCTGGTCCTCAAAGCCCTCGCCGACGAACACGTGCTCGACCTGCTCTGCCCCGAACCCGGCGACGGCCTCGACATCGACGCGTTCGTCGCAGCCGGCGCCGACACCCTCTACCTGATCAGCGAAGGAGGAGACGGGATCTCCACCGCCCCCCTGGTCACCGCGTTCGCCTCCGCCGTCGTCACCGCCGCCCGCCGCCACTCCCAGACCCGCCCCGGCGGACGCCTCGACCCACCGCTGACCCTCGTCCTGGACGAGGCCGCCAACGTCGCCCCGCTACCCGACCTGCCGCTGCTGATGTCCGACGGCGGCGGCCGCGGCATGAGCACCTGGGCGTTCGTGCAGTCCTTCGCCCAGCTGCGCGCCCGGTGGGGACGCGACGGCGCCGAAAGCATCTGGGGCGCCTCCTGCGCCAAGCTCCTGCTCGGCGGCTGCACCGAGGCCGACGACCTCGAGCGGATCTCCCGCATCGTCGGCGACCGGTGGGCCCGCCGCCAGTCCCACACCGCCAAGACCGGCCTGCTCCCGGTCGGCGACGGGTCCACCTCCACCTCCCGAGAACGCGAACGGATCCTGCCCGTCCAGGACCTCGCCCGCCTGCCCGTCGGCACCGCGCTGCTGCTCTACCGAGCCCTGCCACCCGCCCTCATCGCGCTGCCCGCCTGGTGGCAGCGCCCCGACGCCGCCACCATCAAAGCCAGCGCCGCCGAAGCACTCACGGCCCGGCCGCCGCAGCCCACGGCATGACCGAGATCCAGAACCCGCCCCAGCGCGCCGAGCAGGCCTACCTGCCCGAGGCTCCGGCGCAGGTCGAGCCGCTGGACCCGGTCATGCTCGCCGAGGTCCTCGAGGCACTCGCCCTACGCCAAGAAGGCCTCGAACGCGCCGTCGACGCCCTGCACCGACGGCTCGGAACCACCCCCCAGGACGGCCCGTGGGCGTGGCGCACCCTCGGCCCCACCCGCCGGCGGGAGCTGTACACCCAGCTGCGGGACTGGCTCGACTGGCTGATCGCCCGGTACGAGCTGCGCGCCGAGGCGCAGAGCATCCCACCCTGCTGGTATCGCCACCCCGTCGCCGTCGAGGAGCTCACCGCCCTCATGGTCGCCTGGCAAGCCGCCTACTCCCCCGACCAGAGCGCACCCACGGACGCCCTGATCAACTGGCACGACCGCTGGCTCTGGCCCACCCTGCACCGCCTTAACGAACAGCTGCGCGTCTGGCCCAAGTGCACCGGCGGCACCCACGAACCCGCCCGGCCCGCCCCACCGGCAACCCACGACGCCGACTTCGCCGCATTCCTCGACTGGACCGCACCTGAGGCGGCCACCGGCCCGGCAGCCGGCGCCACGCTGAGCGCCGACACGGTCCGGGACCTGCTGGCCGCCGGCCGAGCCGTAGCGCTGCTGCCCGAAGATGCCCTCTCTCCGTTCCAGTTCCAAAGTCGCTGGTACGGCGTCGCTCACGGCGAGCACTCCCAGACCTGGACCCGACTCGACGACGAACACGCCACCCAGCTCGCCGCGATGCGCCGCCGCCTCGACGCCGTCAACCCCAGCGCCGACCCGTCGTGATCAACGCCGAGTACGTCGAAAAGGCCCTGCTCGGAACCCTGCTCGACGACCCCTCCCGACGGGCCGACGTGCCATGGGTGCAGGACAGCGACTTCACCAACCCACTCTGCCGGGCCCTGTGGGCCCACCTCGAGAAGGGCGCACCGCCGCACTTCACGCACCCTATCGACTACGTCGACCTCTCCGACGTGCTGCGCGCCGAGAGCGACCTCCACCCACGCCTCACCTCGCCCTCCCAGATCGCCGCGCTCCAGGTCCACGCGCCAGCCGACCCACACGCCGGGGCATACGGGCGGATCCTCGTCGAAGTCGCGATCCGGAACCAGATCCTCGCCATCGGACTCCAGCTCGGATCGGACGCCGAGCGGCACCCCGCAGCAGAGCGCGCCTCACCGTCGGCCGCGATCGAGGCCCTGAAGGAGCTCACGAACCGATGGCAGCACGCCGGCCCTCCACACGCCATCAGCCTCCCCGGTCTCGCTAGAGCGGTAAACGAAAGCCGTCTACCCAAGCTAGAAGGTGCGCCAACCGACAACTCCGGAACCGAGCCGCCAGACCGAGATCTAGCCGCCGCAGAGACCGCGGTCCTCGGATCCGCCCTGCACGACGACCCCAAGGGAAGCCGCTCACAACTCCTGGCAATGTTCCAGCCTCGCGACTTCAGCGACCCAAAAGTGGGCGCGACGTTCCACGCGGTGCGACAGCTCGCCGCCCAAGGTGAGCACGTCGACGAGATCACCGTCCTCTGGCAGCAGACGCGCGACAAGAGCGACTGGGGACCCGGCCTCCAGCTCGCCCAACTCACCCGCGACCGCTTCACCGGACAACTCGACCCTCATGACATCCAAACCGTGACCGCCGCATTCGAACGACGCGCGTTGGCCAAAGCCAGCGTCACCGTCACCTCTGAAGCTCAGAACGTCACCACAGATTTGGGGACGACCACGGCCCGCGTGTCCAGGTCCCTCAACGAGGTCGCGAAGGTCAGCCGAAGGCACACGCCAGCCCATTGACTCCACAGGGACGCAGCCGCGGACCCCCAGGGTGCCAAGAAGGAAACGAAGGCTGCGTTCGTGGCCGGGCCAACGATGGCCAAGACGGTCACCGCGACGATCCGTCGCATACTCATCGCCGTGCCGCTCCGATCGCGCCCTCCGCACTACGAGTCATCCTGCGTCTCCCGAGGGCGTGGCCGTGGGGGAGCCGCGGACAAGGCAGCTTTAGCCGCGACAGCGGACTGTCACGGATCGCGATGACTTGACCACCACCGACACGGCACCAAAGGCGGCATTGGCCGTTGGAGGCGGCCCGTTTGCGAAACCCAGGTCCGTGTTAGCCGTCCTTCCCCCGGGCGAGCGCTACCGTAGCGTCACGTCTTACCAATCGGTCTCGTGGAGGAATTCAATGAGCTGTCCTGTCGCGCGACGTGCCCGGACTCCCTTTGCCGTTGCCCTTGCCGCGGCATTGTCGTTGGGTGCGTGCAGCACTGGCAACGAGGCCCCGCCTGCTGGTCCTGCGGCTCCTGCCACCTCTGGTGGCGGCACATCGGCTGGTGGCAAGTGCACCATTGGCATGACCCAGATCAACCAGACCGCGGTCTTCTTCACGCAAATGAACGACGGCGCGACGGCAGCCGCGAAGGACGCCGGTTGCACCTTGAGCATCGCCAACGCCAACAACGACTCGGCTCGCCAGAACGGTGACATCGAAAGCATGGTGTCGCAGGGGGTGACCGGGCTGATCGTCGTTGCGATCGACGTGAACGGCGTGCTTCCGGCGGTGAAGGCCGCTCGAGCAAAAGGCATCAAGGTGGTCGCGATCGATGCCAAACTTCCGGATGGCAGCGTGGACACCTTCGTCGGTGTTGACAACTCAAAGGCCGGTGAGCAGATCGGCAAGTGGGTCGTCGACAAGGGGCTGGTGAAGGACAAGAGCTACGGCGTCGTGGACGCGAAGAACTCCTTCATCCAGAATCAGCGCGAGGACAGCTTCCGCAAGACCGTGGACTCCGCCGGCGGCAAGTACACCCAGAGCGTGAGCGGGGACAACGTCCAGGAGAAGGCCGCGACCGCCGCGCAGAACCTCACAACCGCTCAGGCGAACCTCGACTTCATCTACACCACTGGCGAGCCCGCCACCGTGGGCGCGGCTGCGGCGCTCAAGGGAAACAGCCGCACCAAGATCATCGGCTGGGACCTGACCAAGGAGGTCATCGGAGCCGTCGACTCCGGGTTGGCGACGGCGATCGTTCAGCAGGATCCGAAGCAGGAGGCGGTAGAGGCGGTCAAGGAACTCAAGAGCCTCCTCTCCGGCGGCGGCGCTAAGGGTTTCATCGACGTTCCGATCACCATCGTCACAAAGGAGAACGTCGATAAGTTCCGCCCGACCTTCCCCTGAGCACCCGAAACGGAGAGTTGACCGTGAGCGAGTCGACGAGCACGCCGGGAGCGACAGTCTCACCGTCGAGGTCGCGGGTGGAGATGGTGGACATCCGCAAGAGCTTCGGGGCGTTGGACGTCCTCAAGGGGGTCAACCTGCGCATCGGGCGCGGTGAGGTCGTCGGTCTCGTCGGGGACAACGGAGCGGGGAAGTCGACCCTGATGAAGATGCTGGCAGGGGCGGTCGCCCCGGACTCAGGCAGCATCCTCATCGACGGTAAGGAGATGACCGGTTCCGGCCCGCGTGCCGCACGGGCCCACGGGGTCGAGATGGTCTACCAGGACCTGGCTCTGTGCAACGACCTCGACGTCGCAGCCAACCTCTTCCTCGGCCGCGAGCTCTACCACCCGGGGACCCGTCGGCTGGACCACCGCGCGATGCACCACGAGGCTGCGGGACATCTCGAGAGGCTGCACATTCGGGTGCGGAAGACGGATCAGGACGTTGGCACGATGTCCGGTGGACAGCGACAGGCCGTCGCCATCGCACGGGCCGTCACCTTCGACCCGAAGGTCCTGGTGCTGGACGAGCCGACCGCAGCTCTTGCCGCCAAGGAGGTGGAGACTGTCCTGCAGCTCATCCAGGACGTCTCATCGCGGGGCGTCAGCGTGGTGCTGATCACCCACCGTCTGCAGGACCTCTTCCAGGTCGCGGACCGGTTCGTCGTCCTCTACGAAGGCATCGTCTGGCGAGAGCTGGCACCGGCGCAGACGGACCTGTCAGGCCTCGTAACCTCCATGATGGGCAAGTAGATGCCGACCTCGACCTCTGCCCCACAGCCGACAACGCGTC
>JAABUN010004618.1_pt1 | contig 18386 bp, 18 predicted proteins | sample 5559311 | NCBI WGS metagenome assembly JAABUN01 (sample SAMN10711877, study PRJNA513370) | rock metagenome | isolation source: Antarctica rocks | place: Antarctica: Victoria Land, Siegfried Peak sud | reverse complement strand
GGTAGGTCGCCGCCGTCTTGGCCGCGATCCCGTCGCGGAACGCCTTGGCACCCCAGGTGATGGCGTACTGGTTGACGTCGTCGTCGATGGCCTGCTTCGCGGCGTCCTTGAGCTCCTGCGGGCACGGAAAGTCGGGGAACCCCTGGGCGAGGTTGACCCCGCCGGATGCGGCACACAGCCGGGACATCTCGCGGATCACCGACTCGCTGAAGGTGGCGGCCTTGGCGCTCGTCCAGTCTCTCGTCATGCCGGCGAGCCTGACATGCGGTCCGGTGCCCGGGCCAGCTCCGGCAGCCGGGTCGGCCCGCTCAGCGACAGCACGACAGCGGCGACGACCGACCCAGCGGCGGCCATCGCGAAGGCCAGGCCGTACCCGTCGACCGCGTCCCGCAGGACGCCGATGGACGCCGGACCGATCGCGACGCCCAGCGTGGCGACGAGCTGGCTGCGCGAGTAGATGTGCCCGTAGTCGCGGACGCCGAAGTGCTCGGCGAGCAGCAGCGGGTGGAGCATCAGCAGGTTGCCGATGGTCAGCCCGAAGGCGACCGACCCGGCGAGCAGGGCGACCCGACCCTCGACGTAGGCGATCAGCAGGAGGGAGCCGGCCTGACCCACCATGAGCACCAGCGCCAGCCCCCGCATCGACGTGCGGGCCGCCACCCAGCCGCCGGCCAGCCGGCCGACGAGGCTGGACACGGCCAGCAGGGACAGCGCGGTCCCGGCCGTCCGTCCGTCGACACGGTCGGCCACCAGGTTGAACAGGTGCGCCAGCCCCCCGACCTGCGCCAGCATCGCGAGCAGGTGGGCAAGCGTGACGCAGGCGAAGAACCTCGTGCGCATCGCCTCCGCCACGAGCATCCCCTGGACGCCGACGGGCGAGCCCGCCGGCGGGGCGGGATCGCCGTCGGGCTGCAGGCCGAGCGCCTCCGGGGACGGCCGGAGCAGCAGCGCCGTCACCGGCACCACGCCGAGGACCAGACCGGCAGCGAGGTAGGGCATGACGGTCGGCATCTCGTGCTCGCGGATCATGGCGGCGATGAAGGGGGTCAGCACCACCCCGCCCGCGGACAGGCCGGTCGAGGCGATCGACAGCGCCACGGAGCGCCGGCGGGAGAACCACCGGGCCACGAGCGTGGTCCCGGGGACCAGCGAGGACGCCGCGAAGCCGGCCCCCATGACGGCGTAGACGGCGTAGACCTGCCAGACCTCCTGGACTCGCCCCAGCAGCAGGAGGGACAGGCCGGTCGCCAGCGCACCGGCGGCGATGATCGGCCGGGGATCGCGGGTGGTCATGAACGACGCGACACCAAGGCCGCACACCCCGCTGACGAGGAAGAACACCGCCGTGGCGCCGGAGACCGCGCCGATCGAGAAGCCCTTCTCGACCGACAGCGCGCGCAGGAAGACCGGCAGGCCGTAGAAGACGATGCCGGAGGTGACCAGCAGCATCACGAAGACACCGGTCACGACCCACCAGCCGCGGAACACCCCGGAGCCCGGGCGAGCGGGAGCGTGGACGGTCACCGGGACATCCTCGCCCCCGGCCTCCTACCCGTCGCCGCCGCCCCAGTCGCCGACGCCACCGTCACCCCAGCCGCCGCCGCCGCCGCCGCCGCCGCCGAGGATCACCAGCCGCCGCCACCTCCGCGCCGACCCCCGCCACCACCGCCGCCCCAGCCACCCCCGCCACCGAAGCCGCCGAAGCCGCCACCACCTCGCCGACCGCCACCGCCACCGAAGCCGCCCCCGAAGCCGCCACCGCCGCGTCGGCGACCGCCGCCGATCCCACCGGTCCAGACCGTGCCGCCGCCGTGGCGGCGGGAGTAGCCACCGCCGTACCCGCCGCCGCCGAGCACGCTGCCGATCAGCAGCGTCTGCCAGAACGGCGTGGCGTACCACCCGCCGGGGATGGGCTGGCCGCCGTAGTAGCCGCCTTCGTAGTAGTGGGGGCGACCCGGCAGGTAGGTCGGCGACCCGTCGTACTCGTCCTCACCGATCCGCACCCGAGCCTCCTCGGTGAGCTGAGGTCCCTCGCTCGCCGGCATCGGCACGTCCGGTCCGGGGTCGAGGCCCAGCCGCTCGCGCACCACGCGGGCGGCGGTGATGCCCTCGACCGCGGTGCGCCGCGCCGCGGCGAACTCGCCAGGCGTGTCGGCCTTGGACAGCAGCGCCCCCGTCGCGGTGTAGCGCTCGCTGGCGTCGGCCAGCGCCTGCCGGGCGACCGCGTCGTCGCCGGGTGCGAGCAGCTGCACGTCGCTGCCGAGCCGGCCGTAGAGCGACTCAACGTCGGCGCGCAGGTCCTCGAGCTCCTTCGACCGGGCATGGGCGCTCTTGCGGCTGCGCACGAGGGCGTAGCCGCCGAGGCCCAGCCCAGCGAAGATCACGACCGGCAGCAGCGCGCCGCTGCCGCCGCCCGAGCCGGAGCTGCCGCCGCCTGCCGCCTGCGCGTCGATCTCGCGCACGAAGTCGCCTACCAGCCCCGTGAGCTCCGACTCGCTGACGTCGTCCCGGGTGTTGACCGCACGCAGTGCCTGACCGGCGTTGACGCCGCGGGCTCCCACGTCGGTGCCGTTGTCGGCGTAGACCGAGGGCTCGTCCGTGATCAGCAGCACGACGGCACTGGAGTCACCGAGCGCCCGGCCGATCGAGACGGTGAGCACGGCGTCACCCCCCTCCCGCTGGGACAGCTCCTCGGGCACCGCCGCGACGTAGACCTGGACCTCGGACCCCTGCACGACCGAGCGCACCGCCGACTCCGCCAGCGGCACGTCGGCATCCGGTGCGAGGTAGACCTGGCTGGTGGCGAGCCCGTCGACGACCTCGTCGAGGCTGGTCACCGGCTGCGCTGACGCCGCGCCGGTCCCCAGCAGGGCCAGGGCGGGCAGCAGCAGCAGCAGCAGCACGGCAGTCAGCCGCAGCCGCGCCGCGGAGTGGGAGCTCATCTACGGGGAGTTCCCCTGCTCCCGCTCCACCACTCCGCCCAGCCACCCCGGGCGGGAAGGCCCCTGCTCACCCGCAGGTCCCTCCCGCGGGTAGGTCTCGTCGTGGGGACCGGACTCCCCGTCGGCCTCGGCGGCGGCGTCCTCCGCCGCCCACGCCCGGCGACGGGCCCGGCCCTGGAGCCACGCGCCGACCGCCAGGGCGAGCACGATGACCAGCCCGACCACACCGACCGTGCGACGGGTCGACGTGGGCTCCGGCTCGAACCCGGCGAAGTCCTGGATCGCCGCGGTGAGCGTCTCCGGCCCGAAGGGCTGGTCGAGCCGGGTCGCGATGATGCGGTCCAGCGCCTCGACCGCTGCCGTCCCGGTCCCGGCGCCGCCGGCGGCCTGCAGCAGCTCGCCGTCGGTGATGACGAGCACCATGACCTCCGGGTCGTCGAGCCCCTCGACGAGCCGCAGTGTCAGCCCGTCGATGCCCATCTCCTGCGCGTCGGCCTCGGCCTGCGACACCACGGCGACGTACGTCGGGTCCTCCGCGGCGGCGAGCGCCGACCGCACGATGCCCCGGTCGGGACTCACCGTGCTGTCGGGCGAGACGTACAGCTGGTCGGCCCTGACCCGCTCGAGGATCTGCTCGAACTCCGCGGCACTCGCGGGCGTCGCGGCGGACAGCAGCGCCCACGCACCGACGAGGAGGATCGCGAGGAGGCGCCTCATGCCGCCAGCACCTCCACCCCGGTGGCGGCCGAGACCAGCCGCTCGTATGCCGCAGGGGAGGTGAGGTGCGCCCCGAGCCGTACGGGCTTGCTGGCACCGTGGAAGTCGCTGCTGCCCGTCATGAGCAGACCGAGGTCGGCCGCGAGTCCGGCCAGGTCGGCGCGCGCCTGCTCGTCGTGGTCGACGTGGTCCACCTCGAGCCCGAGCAGGCCCGCCACCGCCAGCTCGGCGACGGCGGCGTCGTCGACCGTGTCCCCGCGGGCGCTGGCGCGGGGATGGGCGAGGACGGTGACGCCACCCGCGTCCCTCACCAGCGCGATCGCGGTGACCGCGTCGAGGTCCTCCCGGGGCACCCAGTACGGGCCGTCCGCGCCGATCCACTGGGAGGTGAACGCCTCGGCGACGGAGCCGACGTGCCCCTGCTCGATGAGGGCCCGTGCCAGGTGAGGCCGCCCGACGGTGCCCTGGGCCAGCTCCTGCACGCGGGCCCACGTGACCCCGGTCCCGGCGGCCTCCAGCGCACGGGCCATGAGCTCCGCGCGCCGCACGCGAGCGTCCCGCAGCTCGCCGAGCGCTGCGGCGAGGACCGGCTCGTCGGGGTCGAACAGGTAGGCGAGCAGGTGCAGGCTCACGCCGCCGTGGACGGCGGACAGCTCGGCGCCGCGGACCAGCGACAGCCCGGCCGGAAGCGCCGCGGCGGCCTCCACCCAACCCTGCGTGGTGTCGTGGTCGGTGAGGGCCACGACGTCGAGCCCGGCGGCCGCCGCCTCCTGCACCACGGCAGCCGGGAGTGCCGTGCCGTCGGAGGCGGTGGAGTGGGTGTGCAGGTCGATCCGGGCGGTCACCGGACGAGAGTCCCAGCCGACCTGCGGCGACCGAGCGCCGGGGCGGTCAGCCCGGCCGACCGGCCGGGCCGAGCTGTGAGCTGCTGACGGGGCAGCACCCGGTGTCGTGGCGGTCCGTGCCCTCGGCGGACGAGCGCCAGAGCGCGAGGACGGCGTCGGCGTCGGCGTGGCGCCGCACGAAGGCAGGCGCCGCGATATCCGCCAGCACCGGTCAGACCAGCCGGGAGGTGGGTGCCCCGAACGGCAGGACGAGGCCGGCGTGCTGCTCGGCGCGCAGGTCGTGGAGGTGGACGTCCTCGATCAGGACGAGCTCGGCGGCTGGCGGCCACAGCACCGCCCACAGCCACACGCCTCCCGCCTCCCCCGCGAACGCGATCCGGTCCTCGGCGCTGTCGCAGCGCCACAGCGCGGTCGGGTGGCCGGCAGCCTCGACCTTCGCGTCCGGGGTCCCCTGGGCGACCGACCCGGGGTCGAGCGCGTCCGACCCGGCCAGGCGCCCGCCGAGCCCCGTACCGGGCTCCTCGGCCACGAGCACCATGTCGGCCGGGCCGCCGACCGGGCAGGGACCGGACAGCGCGAGCGCGGTCGCCCGCGCACCACTGCGGTCGTCACCGGCGAGCGCGAGGCCGGTCACCGACCACCCCGGCAGGAGCGGGACCGGGCACCAGAGCGGCACCTGCGCCGACGCGGACGTACGGGCGATCAGGTCGCCGGTGACGCTGGTCCAGCCGCGCAGCGGCTGCACCGGTCCGTGCCGCGGGCACTCCCAGACGCTCGACATGAGCCCAGGCGCGCGCAGCGCACCCCCGCAACGGGGGCAGGTGGAGGGGGGCACGGGCCAGACGGTCCGCCCACGCCGCCCTCAGGTCAAGCAGCGTCAGGTCAAGCGGCGTCAGGGCTCGGCTGCGGCGTCAGGGCTCAGCTGCGGCCGTCAGCGCTCGTCGACTCGCCGCTGCTCCACGACGCGCTCGGTCGCCGGCCGCTCGACCACCCGCTCGGTCGCCGGCCGCTCGACGACGACCTCCCGCGGGCGCTCCACGACCCGGGTCCGCCGGCTGGAGCGGCGGGTGCGGTCGAACGCGCCAGCGGCGGCGGCGATCGCTGCGACGATGAGCACGGCGACGATGATGATCGCGAGCGTGGCGGTGGTCATGACGCGATCCTGCCCCATCCGGCGGCGTTCGGGGCCGGATCGCGCCTTTTCACGCGCTACTTCTTCGTGGGCTCCTTCAGCTCTGGCCGACCCGGCTGGTCGCCGCCGTTCGCCTCGCCGTACGAGCGCTTCGGGACCATGACCTTGCGCCGGAACACGCACACCAGCACACCGTCCTGGTTGTAGCCCTTCGTCTCGACGTAGACGATGCCCCGGTCGTCCTTGCTCTTGCTCTCGGTCTTGTCGAGGACCTCGGTCTGGCCGTAGATCGTGTCGCCGTGGAAGGTCGGGAAGACGTGCTTGAGCGACTCGATCTCCAGGTTGGCGATCGCCTTGCCGGAGACGTCCTCGACCGACATGCCGAGCAGCAGGGAGTAGACGTAGTTGCCGACGACGACGTTCTTGCCCTGCTGGGTCGTGCTCGCGTAGTTGGCGTCCAGGTGCAGCGGGTGGTGGTTCATGGTCAGCAGGCAGAACAGGTGGTCGTCGTACTCCGTGACCGTCTTGCCTGGCCAGTGCTTGTAGAGCGCTCCGACCTCGAACTCCTCGTAGTACCGGCCGAACTGCACGGGTGCGCTCCTTCTGTCGTGACCTCTGGTGGAACGCATGCTCCCAGAGGCCATGCGGCGATACCGTCGGCGGGTGCGCACCGTCGAGCTCCTCCCGGCCGCGCGTCGGCGTCGCGCGGCCGGGTTCCTGCTCGTCGCGGGTCTGCTCCTCGCCGGCACGGTGGCCGGCCAGGACGACCACTTCCCGTTCGGGCCCTTCCGGATGTACTCCACGGCCGACGACCCGGACGGGCGCGTGCTGTCGACCTACCTGCAGGCGGTCGGCGCGGACGGCGTCGTCGTCGCGCGCGTCGGTGAGCAGCACATCGGGCTTCGGCGCGCGGAGTACGAGGGGCAGCTGTCCCGGGTCGTCGACGCGCCCGAGGTGCTGGCCGAGCTGGCCGGGGTGTTCTCCGAGCGGCACCCGCAGGCCCCGCCGTGGGTGGAGCTGAGAGTCGTCCAGACCGCGTACGAGCTGGTCGACGGCGAGCCGACCGACGAGCGGACGACCGTGCTGGCCACCTGGCGGGCCGCCGGATGATGCGTCTCACGGCCTGGCTGCACGAGCCGGTCGCTCTCGCCAGGGTGGCGTGGCTGCGGACGATCCTCTACCTGTTCGTCCTCGTCGACGTCGTGCTGACGACGCCGTGGGTCGCCGCCCACGACACCGCCCCGGCCTCGCTCTACGCACCGCTGTTCGTGGGCCGGCTGCTCGGCCACCCGGCACCGGCCGGCTGGTGGGTCGACCTGGTGCAGGTGCTGCTGCTCGTCGCCGCGGTGGCTGCCGCCTCCGGCCGCGCCCCCCGGCTGCTCGGCACGACCGTCTTCCTGCTCTACGCCGAGTGGATGGTCATCGCGATGAGCTACGGGAAGGTCGACCACGACCGGTTCGCCTTCCTCGTCGCGCTCGCCGTGCTGCCGACGGTCGGGCTCGCCCGCCACCGCGACCGGACCCTCTCGCAGGCAGCCGGCTTCGCCGTCCGGTGCACCACCGTCGCCGTCGTCGCGACGTACGTCCTGTCCGTCTCAGCGAAGCACCGCTTCGGCGGCGGGATCCTGCACTGGCTCGACTCGGCGGTGCTCGTGCGCGCGGTCCTGCGTCGCGGCACGCCGCTCGGGGACCAGCTGCTCGAGGTGCCGGGACTGCTGCAGGTCGCGCAGTGGGGCATCGTGGCCCTCGAGCTCTCGGCGCCCGTGCTGCTGGTCCTCACCGGCCGCCGGCTCTACCTCGCACTGGGGGCGTACGCGCTGTTCCACCTCGGCACCTGGGCCGCGATCTCGATCATCTTCCTGCCCCACCTGGTCTGCTTCGCGGCCTGGCTGCCGCTGGAGCGACTGCTCGCGCCGGAGGACGCTCAGCCGGCGTCGGCGCCGGGCCGCTCGGACGGGGGCAGTGCGCAGGCGGGGGTGCCGCCGGGCAGGCGCTGGCGGTTGTCGGCGACGAGCCGGTAGACGAGCGCCGCCAACCACCGCGCCGGTGGCACCCGCAGCACCGCGCCGAGCAGGGTCCACGGGCCGCCGGACGCGTGCAGCAGCGAGGCCACCGCCTGCGCGCCGCCGTCCGTCCGGCCGTCGGGGCGGACCCACTGCAGCTCGCGGTCGCACTGCTCGGCGGTCAGCCCGAGGGCGTCGAGATCGGCGTCCTGGTAGGCGACGATCCGCGGCGTCGCCAGTCGGAGCGTGGCGATGGCACGCACGGAGCGGGTGCAGAAGCCGCAGTCGCCGTCGTAGACGAGGACGGATCCTGGGGCGGGTCGTCGGCGCACGCCGCCCAGCCTAGGGAGTCGTCGAACGGGTCGCGCGCCAGACGTCGATCACCGTGACCGGTCGCATGCCGACGGACTCCTACAGCACCGTGTCCCCGGTGTCGTTGGCGGTGTCGACGTGCAGCAGCGCCGCCCGGCGGCCGCGCCGGCGCATGTCGTGGAAGACGCTGGAGCAGCAGGCCCTTCGCCCCGCCCCCGCGCGGGGGAAGCGTGCGAGACTGGGTGCACAAGCGCGCCTGGATCTGTCCGGACCCTGTGCTCCCACGCCGCTCGGCACTGGCGCTTGGGCAGGAGAAGAACATGACCGATGACGTCAGACGAACCGCCCCCGACGACAGCCGGGAACGGCGCAGCCTCCGCCTCGAGCACTGGGCAGCCGTCGCCGATGCCGCAGACCTCGCGCGCAAGGCCACGGCCCTCGCCGACCGCTACGACTGCCTCCCGGACAGCGGCGACGTCGGCGCGGCGCGACGGCACGAGTCCGTCGTACGCCTGCGCGGCGCGGCGGACTCAGCAGAGGCCCTCATCAGCTCCCTGGTCGGACCCCTGCCGCCCGAGACCATCCGGCGAGAGCCGGCACAGTGGTCCGGCGCGGGGCGAGACGAGCCGGCCGACACCCGCGACGCGGCGGCTGCCAGCCGCGACGTGGCCGCCGACGCCCGCGATCTCAGGGCCACCACGCGCGACCGGCAGGCACGACGGTTCAGCGACGACCTCGATCCCGGGGCCGCAGCTCGCTTCCTGTCAGCCTGTGATCGCGACGACGCTGCGGGTGACCGGGCCCTCGCGGTCGAGGACCGCCTTGCCGCTCGGGGCGCTCGGGTGCATGCCGACGAGCCGATCCCGTCGCCGACATCACAGCTGAGGGCGGCCCCGCCCACCCTGCTCGAGCGGCTCGCCGCGGGCCGCACCTTCCACCAGGCCCAGGGGATGCTCATGGCACGCGGCGGCATGAGCGCAGCGGAAGCCTTCGAGACCCTGCTGGTGGCCGCCACGCAGCTGGGCGAGCAGCTGCCCGAGCCCGCGGTGCGGGTGGCGCAGGACGGGCCGCCGGATCCGGTCCAGACGCCCCTCCCGCTCGCGGAAGCCCGAGGTGGCTCGGCAGCGTGACAGCACCGGCGTGAGCGCGCCAGCAGCGGTCGGTCAGCGTGAGCCCAAGCCGTCGACGACCAGCGTCTGTCGACGTAGCACCACTGCCAGTCGTCGCCCGGCTCCAGCGAGGCGACCAGCGGGTGACCGGACTCGCGGTGGTGCTGGCTGGCGTGCTGGTTGCGCGAGTCGTCACAGCAGGCGACCTTGCCGCACGACAGGCACAGCCGGAGGTGCACCCAGTCGTCGCCTGCCGCCTGGCACGGCGCGCACACCATCGGCGCGTCGGTCGCGGTGACCAGGATCGAGTCCAGGTGGGTGCAGGACGTCGTCATCGTCTCCTGCCGTACGTACTGCCAGTTCGACACGAGCAGCCGGTCCGGGATCCGCCGTGCGAGCAGCTCCGAGCGGGAGGCCAGCAGCGGGCTCACGACGGCGAGCACCAGCACGTACAGCGCCACGAACGGGCCGAGCCGTGCGTCCAGGCCGGCGCCGACGCCGAGGCTCGCCAGGATCAGGGAGAACTCCCCGCGGCCGAGCACCGAGAGGCCGATGTTGGCTGCCGAGCGCTGGTTGAGCCGGTACAGCCGGGCGGTGATCAGGCCGGCGGTCATGTTGAGCACCAGGGTGAGCAGTACGGCGAGCAGCACCGGGACGACGACGTCGCCGAGCGCACCGACGTCGATGCTCAGGCCGAAGGCGACGAAGAACACCGCGGCGAAGGTGTCGCGCAGCGGGAGGACCAGCCGCTCGACCCGCTGCCGCAACCGGGTCTGCGAGACCACCAGCCCGATCATCAGCGCGCCGATCGCGTCGGACACCCCGAGCTCGCCGAACGCTCCGGCGACGAGCAGGGCGAGCCCGACGAAGCCCAGGGTGAGCAGCTCGTCGTCGTCGCTGCCGATCAGGGCCGCCACCGCCCGGCCGCCGAAGCGGGCCAGCGCGAACAGCGCGAGCAGGAAGGCGAAGGCGAGCCCGATGTCCAGCGCGACCCGGGCGGCGCCCTCGCTGCCGCTGAGCACCGGTGACAGCAGGGCCAGGTAGAACGCCAGGAACAGGTCCTCGACGACGATGATGCCCAGCAGCAGCGGGGTCTCGGCGTTGGTCAGCCGGCGCAGCTCCACGACGAGCTTGGTGACGATCGCCGACGAGGAGATGCCCAGCGCGCCGGCCAGCACCAGCGCCTCGGACGTACCCCAGCCGAGGGCCAGGCCGAACGACAGGCCGCCGCTGACGTTGAGCACGATGTAGGTGCCGGCGGCGAGCAGCAGCCGCCGGCCGCTGGCCCGCACCTGGTCGAGCGGGAACTCGACGCCGAGGTGGAACAGCAGCAGCACCAGGCCGACGGTGGCGACCAGCTGGAGGTCGGCCGGGTCCGAGATGACGGTCGGACCGGGGGTTCCCGGGCCGAGCAGGATCCCGGCCCCCATGAAGAACGGGATGGTCGGCAGCCCGAGCCGCTGGCCCAGCCGCGCGAGCAACCCGGCCACGAGCAGCAGGACACCCAGTCCGAGCAGCAGGCCGGGTCCGCCCGCGCTGCCCTCAGCGGCGACCGCGAGCATCACCGCAGGTGCCTTCTCATGCGGAGATGTAGGTGCCGCTGATGACGGCGCCGAGCAGCCGGGCCTGCTCCTCGGTGAGGGTGATGACCGCGGTCGGGGTCTCGCCACGGCCCTCGAACACGTACAGCTCGCGGTGGCCGTCCTTGTGCACCACGACCGACACCCGCGCCTCGCCCTTGCCGGCCAGGTCGAACCGGGTCCCGATGCCCATCAGCTGCTGGACGTGCACGCCTTCACCCACAGCACTGCTCCTCACGGGTCCGGCCGCACGGCCTTCCATCGGCACACTGCCACGCGCGTCGCGCCGGGACCCTCACGGCTGCGCCTTGGGCAGGCGCACCGCGAAGGTCGTCCCGGCCGGTGAGGTCTCCAGGCCGATCGTGCCGTGGTGGCGCAGCTCGACGATGCGCCGGGCGTTGTCCAGGCCCAGCCCGCTGCCCTCACCCGCCGGCTTGGTGGTGAAGAACGCCTCGAAGACCCGCTCCCGGACGTCCTCGGCGATGCCGGGCCCGGAGTCGGCGACCTCGACGACGACGTGCTCGGGCTCGTCCCGCGAGCGCAGCACGAGCACCCCCACCCCTCCCATGGCGTCGGCGGCGTTGTCCATCAGGTTGGTCCACACCTGGTTCAGCTCCGCGCCGTAGGCGGGCACGGTCGGCAGGCTGCGGTCGTACTCGCGCCGGACCTCGATGCCGGCCAGCTTGTGGCCGAGCATCACCACCGTGCTGTCGAGGCCTGGGTGCACGTCGACGTCGGCGTAGCTGGCGGTGTCACGGTGGGCGTACTGCTTGACAGCGGCGACCAAGGTCGAGATGCGCGTGGAGGCGTCCTCGATCTCGTCCATCAGCGCCTCGGTCTCGAGGGTGTAGGCGATCCACCGCAACGGCCCCTCCGGGGTGCGGCCGAAGACGGCGCACAGCTCGTCGAACCACTGCTCGTCGAGCCCGGCAGCCACCAGCACACCGGCGAGGTCGTAGGCGCCCGCGACCCCGAGTGCGTCGAGCCGGTCGACGAGCACGTCCTCGGCGTCGGCCACCTCGACCGGGGAGAGCGGGTCCTCGGCCTTGGCCGTGGCGGCCCGCTCGACGGTGCGCTCCTGCAGCTCGACCAGCCGCGCCATCACCTCGGGGTCGAAGCGGCCCGAGGCGATCGCGCCCAGCTTGTGTCGCATGCCGGCCACCCGCTCGCGCAGCTGGGCGGTGGCCCGCACGGTCGCGGCGGCAGGGTTGTTCAGCTCGTGCGCGAGGTTGGCCGACAGCGTGCCGAGGTCAGCCAGGTGCTCGCGCTGGCGCACCTGGGCCTCGGTGCTGCGCAGCCCCAGGTATAGCCCGTCCAGCAGGTGCACCGCCATCGGAAGCTCGGCCTGCACGAAGGCGGCGAAGTCCTTGGCCGGCAGCCGGAAGAACCGGCTCGGTGCGCTCGCCACCACCGAGTTGTTGTACGGCTCGTCGGACACGTAGGCGCGCACGGCGCCGGCGTAGGTGCCGCGGTGCGCCGTCTCGTTGACGACGAGGTCCTCGCCGGCGACGGTGCGCAGCAGCCGCAGCGCCCCGTCGAGCAGGACGAACAGGTGGGTCGCCGGTTCACCCTGTCGGTAGACCGTGGCGCCGACGTCGTAGGTGCGGACGTCACCCCGCTCGGCGAGTGTGGCCAGCTGAGCGTCGGACAACCCCTCGAACAGGAACAGCGTGCGCAGCTCCTCGGGCGCCGGGCCGGTCACGACGGGTCCAGGTAGCGGTGCACCAGGGTGACGGCCATCGCGCCCTCGCCGACGGCCGAGGCCACCCGCTTCACCGAGTCGGCCCGCACGTCGCCGGCGACGAACACCCCAGGAACGCTGGACTCCAGGTGGTAGGGGTCGCGCTCGAGCGGCCAGTCCGGCGGCGGCCGGCCGTCGGCGTCGAGCAGCCCCGGGCCCGTGACGAGGAACCCACGGGCGTCACGCCGGTACTGCCCGCCCAGCCAGTCGGTGTGCGGCGAGGCGCCGATGAACACGAACACCCAGGAGGCCTCGACGGTCTCGGTGTCGCCGGTGACGCTGTCGCGCAGCACCAGCTCCTCGAGGTGCTCTCCTCCGCTGCCCGCGGCGATCTCGGTGCAGGTGCGCACCTCGATCGTCTCGGCTGCCTCGATCCTGCCGACCAGGTACTCCGACATGCTGCGGCGCAGGTCCGTGCCGCGCACCAGCATCACCACCCGGTCGGCGTAGCGGGCGAAGAACAGCGCCGCCTGCCCGGCGGAGTTCGCCGCGCCGACGACGTACACCGTCTGGCCCTTGCAGTTGATCGCCTCGTGGGCGGCCGCCCCGTAGTAGACGCCGCGGCCAGCGAAGGCGTCGACGCCTGGGGCCGTGAGCCGGGTGTAGGAGACGCCGGTGGCGAGCACGACGGCCAGCGACGTGACAGCGGTGTCGTCGCCGAAGTGCACCACCCGGCCGTCGCCCTGCGGCTCGATCGCGGTGACCTCGGCGGCGGTGAGGATCTCGACGTCGAACCGGGTGGCCTGGTCTCGGGCCCGCTGCGCGAGCTCGGCGCCGGACACCCCGTTCGGGAAGCCGAGGTAGTTCTCGATCCGGCTGCTCTGCCCGGCCTGTCCGCCCGTGGCGGCCTGCTCGACGAGCAGCGTGCGCAGCCCCTCGCTCGCGCCGTAGACGGCGGCCCCGAGTCCGGCCGGTCCGCCCCCGACCACCACCAGGTCGTAGAAGGGGCTGCCCGCCGAGGTCGAGAGCCCGGCCCGCTCGGCCAGCTCGCGCAGGTCCGGGCTCACGAGCACCTCGCCGTCGGGGAGAAGCACCACCGGCAACGACGCCGGGTCGTCGCCCACCTGTGCGGTGGCCAGCAGCCGCTGCGCGTCGGCCGACCGGAGGTCCAGGTGGCGGTAGGGCACCTGGTTCCGGGCGAGGAACTCCTTGGCCGCCTGGGTGTCGGCTGACCACTGGTGCCCGATCAGCGTGAGCCCGGAGAAGGCCGGCCGCGCCTCTGCGGTCCATGCCGCGAGCAGCTCGTCGACGCCCGGGTAGAGCCGCTCCTCCGGGGGGGCCCAGGGCTTGAGCAGGTAGCGGTCGAGATCGACCTCGTTGATGGCGCGGATGGCGGCATCGGTGTCGGCGTAGGCGGTGAGCAGCGCCCGCTTGGCGCCCGGCACGACGTCCATCGCCGCCTCGAGGAAGTCGACGCCGGTCATGCCGGGCATCCGGTGATCGGCCAGCAGCAGCGCCGTCTGCTCGCCGCGCAGGGTGAACTCGCGCAGCGCCTCCAGCGCCGACGGCCCGGACTCGGCCCGCACCACCCGGTAGTGCTCGCCGTACTCCTTGCGCAGGTCGCGGGCAATGGCGCGGCTGACGGCCGGATCGTCGTCGACGGTGAGCAGCACCGGTCGGGTGGCGCTGCCCCCGGCTGACTCGTGCGTGGTGCTGGTCACTGCGCCCCCTGCCGTCTGCGGTCTGGGAACCGCTGCCGCCCACCATCATTCCCGTTCGCCGGTCAGGCCGCCGGCCCCGCCTCACGCACCTTCTGCACGGCCGTCATGGCCTCGCGCAGCTCACCGAGCCAGGAGTCGGCGTTGCTGCCGACGAGCTTGACGCACCAGGCAAGGGCCTCCGAGCGGCTGCGCGCGACGCCGCTGTCGACCAGGGTGTCGAGCACCTGGCGCTCGCTCTGCCGCAGCCGCGTCATCACCGGCACCGACAGGGTGGTGAACACCTGCGGCGTCCCGCCGGCAGAGGCGCCCCAGGCGACCTTGCGGCCGAACCGGTGCTCGGCCTCGCGGGCAATGGCCATCCGCTGCTCCCGGGTCTGCTCGCGGAAGCGGGTGATGCGGCCGGCCTCGGCCTCGGCGGTGGCGATCGGATCGTCGCCGGCCTCGGGGGCGGTCAGCGCTCCGACCACGAGCACCTCGTCGCGGTCGACCTCGACGGAGACCTCGCCGCTGAACCAGTCGTCGGGCAACCGCCCGGTGAACCAGCCGGCGATGCCGTCGGCCGGCGGGACGTCCTCGCCGTCCCGTCGAGAGCTCGGCCGTCGTCCGGGTCGGCCAGGTCCTGCTGTGGTGGCGCTCATGGTGACTCCCTGCTGCGGTGACCACGCTTCTTGCGCGGTGCTTACAGCATTACACACGTTCACTTGTGCGGCTGTCATTCCCGGCGCCCAGCGTGAGCAGGCTGCAGCGGTGGCCCGTCGACGGCGCAGTGCAGCCCGCGGGCCGACCGCGCGGTGCCCACCACGGGCCGGTCGCGCACGAGCAGCCCGGCCAGCGCACCGCCGAAGGCCAGCAGCACGGCCGACCCCAGCATCGCAGCACGGAAACCGCTGCCGAAGGCCGCCGGATCGGTCAGGGCCGGGCCGGACAGCCCGGCGAGGGCGGGCAGCGTCGCGACGGCCAGCAGGCCGGCGGTGCGAGCGACCGCGTTGTTCACCCCCGAGGCGACGCCGGCCCGGCGATCCGGCGCGGCGGCCAGCACCGTGGCCGTCAACGGCGCCACGGTCGCGGCCAGCCCGAGTCCGACCACCAGCACCGCCGGCAGGACGTCGCCGACGTAGGTGGCCCCCGGCCCGATCCGGCGCAGCAGCAGCACACCCACGGCGCTGGTCAGCGGCCCGGCCGTCATGAGCAGCCGGGGACCCCGCCGTGCCGCCAGCGCCCCGGCCCGGCCCGACAGCAGCAGCATCGCCGCCGTCACCGGCAGCAGCGCCAGCCCCGCCACCAGCGGACTGAAACCGGCGACGACCTGCAGGTGCAGCACCAGCAGGAAGAACACCCCGCCGAGCGCTGCGTAGACGGCGAAGGTCACCGCGTTGGCGACCGCGAACTGCCGCGTCCGGAACAGCGAGAACGGCACCAGGGGGTGGCGCGAGCGCCGCTCCACCACCGCGAAGCCCACCAGCGCCCCGATCCCGGCCGCCCCGACCGCGGTGGCCGTGGCGTCCAGGCCGCGCTCACCCGCGGCGATGAGGGCGTAGGTGGCGCCGCCGAGCCCGGCCGCGGCCAGCACCGCGCCCGCGACGTCGAGCCGCGGGTCGCTCTCGCGGTCGGAGGACTCGGGCACGTGCCGAGCCGCCACGAACAGCACACCTGCCGCCACCGGCAGGTTGATGAGGAACACCCACCGCCAGCTCAGCTCCACGAGGGTGCCGCCCACGAAGGGCCCGATCGCGGCGGCCACACCACCCAGCCCGGACCACAAACCGATGGCCCGGGCCCGGTCCTGCACCCGGAAGCTGGCCTGGATGAGCGCCAGGCTGGCCGGGGTCAGCAGCGCACCGCCGACACCCTGCAGCACCCGGGCGGCCACCAGCGTCTCGACGTCCTGCGCGACCCCGCACAGCAGGCTGGCCAGGGCGAACCACACGACACCGACGACGAACACCCGGCGGCGGCCGTAGCGGTCACCGAGCGCCCCACCGAGCAGGACGAGTGCCGCCAGCGAGAGCGCGTAGCCGTTGACGGTCCACTGCAGGCCGGCGAAGTCCGCATCGAGGTCGGCCCCGATGGCGGGCAGCGCGATGGTGACGACGGTCGCGTCGAGCAGTGTCAGCCCGCTCCCCAGGATGGCGGCCAGCAGGACCCAGCGGCCGCGCGTCTCGTCCAGACGCAACCCGTCGTCGGTGTCTGAGGGGGTCGTCACGGGCGGACGCTCCCACGCCTGGCGCCGCCCGGCGATGGGAAGGACCGATCGGTCCGGGCCCACTCGCGAACATCCACCGCACCGGCCGGTCGTGCGCCGATCCACGGCCTCGACGCAGGAGGGGCCGCCACGCCGGTGGGGTTCGTCTCCTACGCCGGCTTGACGCCGGCGCTGCGCGAGGCCCGGGCGGCGCGGGCCTCACCGCGCTGACCCGGGACATCGGCGGCCAGGGTCCGGCTGCCCGGCGGCGGCTCGCGCTGCCAGACGTCGTGCGCGAGGTCGCGCAGGCTCCGTCCCCACCGGGCGGCCTCCGGCGCGCTCGCCGCCCACGACAGCGCGACGACGGAGGGCTCGGCGTCCTGCACCGGGACGAACGCGATGCCGGGCCGGGCGTAGAACCGGGTCACCGACACCGGCGCCAGCCCGATGCCCTGGTGCGCCGCGACGGCCTCCAGGTACTCGTCGAGCGTCTCCACGGTGGGCCCCGGACGCACCGCGGCACCGTCACGCCGGTCGGCGGCGGTGGCGAAGCGGCGTTGCGCGTCGTCGTCGGTGGCCCCGAGCACCCACGGCTCGTCCAGCAGCTCGGCGAGGGTCACGACGCCGCGTCGCGCCAGCACGTGGTCGGCGGGCAGCACCGCCACCCGGTCCTCCTCGAACAGCCGGCTCACGACCAGTCCCGCCGTCGAGGACACTGGCAGGCGCAGGATCGCGACGTCGGCCTCACCCGTACGCAGCAGGCCGGTGACCTGATGGGCCGCCACCTGCCGCAGCTCGACGTGGACGCCCCGGTGCTGCGCGGCGAACAGCTCGACCAGACGGGGGGTGAGCTCGTTGGCAGCCTGACCCACGAAGGCGAGGCGCAACCTGCCCGCGCCCCCGCTGCGGTGCTCGCGCGCGTTAGCCAGCAGGTGGTCGGCCTCGGCGAGCAGTCGCTCGGTCTGCGGGAGCAGCGCCCGGCCGGCCTCGGTGAGCGCGACCCGTCGGCTGGTGCGCTCGAACAGCACGACACCCAGCGAGCGTTCGAGCGAGCGGATGGCGGTCGACAGCGCCGACTGCGAGAGGAACAGCCGGGCGGCGGCCCGGCCGAAGTGCAGCTCGTCGGCGAGGACGCTGAAGTACCTCAGCTTCTGCAGGTCCATCGGCTCCCCGGATGCTCGAGCGGATCGTAGGTCGGCACCGATCCATGCGCAGGTCGAATCGATCGCCGTGCCGTCCAGCCTTGCAGCGGTCGTCCGGCGTCGCCATGATCGGCGAACGCCCACGAAGGAGGACCGCCATGGCCGTGTGCGAGCACCTGCTGGCCGAACGGCCACCGGTCGAGCCCGACCCGCCGGGCGGCCGTTCGTGCGTCGACTGCCTGCGCGAGGGGACGCAGTGGGTGCACCTCCGGCTGTGCCTGGACTGCGGTCACGTCGGCTGCTGCGACAACAGCCCGCGTCGGCACGCCACCGCGCACTACGCCGCGAGCCGGCACCCGGTGATCGCCTCGACCGAACCTGGCGAGGCGTGGCTCTGGTGCTACGCCGACGAGCAGGCGGCAGCCACCGACTGATTTCTCGGCATCCTCGGCGCGGTGCCCTCAGGCGCCGGTCCACCGCACCGGCGGCCCGTGGCCCTCGCAGTGGGCGAGCACGCGGGTCCGAGCGCCGGGCCAGGTGGTGAGCGTGACCTCGAAGCGGACCGACCTGCCGCCGATCCGCTCGGGCTCCATGGCGAGGTGGACGAGCGGCGCGGCGGGCGTCGCGCGGGACCCGGCCTCGCGCAGCAGCCCGTCGACGCGGTCCTTCTCGCCGCGGCTCATGTACTGCCGGACCACGGAGTGCCACACCACCGTGGTGACGCCGGGACGCGGTTGCGCCAGCTCGCGCTCGAGGAACACCGACGCCGACAGGCGGTCGACGGGGACCGGAGCGGCGGACAAGACCTGGAGCGCGGCGCGCAGCCGCTCGAAGCGCTCGAGCTGGTCCGCCCAGACGCAGGACGTCAGCGTGAGCCGGTCCTCGGCGTCGGACGGGTCGAGTGGGCCGGGGTCGCAGCCGGCCCGCTCGACGATCTCGAGCGGGACGTCGTACGGCGGGAACGAGCCGTGCCACGGCTCGTGCAGCCGCACCGGGCTCGACGGGTCGCCGAGCACCACG
>JAABUN010004617.1_pt1 | contig 18394 bp, 21 predicted proteins | sample 5559311 | NCBI WGS metagenome assembly JAABUN01 (sample SAMN10711877, study PRJNA513370) | rock metagenome | isolation source: Antarctica rocks | place: Antarctica: Victoria Land, Siegfried Peak sud | reverse complement strand
GCAACCGATCGCCGAAGCAGACGACGTCGATATCCACGATCCCGCTCAGTCGCCCCTCGGCGATAAGGACGTTCTTGGTCGTCGTGTCATCGAGGAAGAGGTACGGTCGCACGCGCGTGAGGTACGGGCTGTACGGCGCGAGCTTCGCCATGACCCGCTCGACAACGCGCGGATCGACGCCGCCCGCCTGCTCGATCGCGCGGCGACTCTGCGCCAGATTTGCGTGCAGCAGCGCGACCCACGAGCGGTGGAGTGTGTCGTCGTACGAACGTGCGTAGCCGAAACCGGGGCCATCCGGGAGGGTCGCTGCCGCCCGCTGGATCGCGACGATCTGCCGCGCCAGCGCGCGTTTCTGCTCGGTCGAGAGGTCGGAGTAGACGACCCCCAGGTCTGTCCCCGGCAGGCGCTCGATCAGCATGAACGGGAATGCGCCCCGTATGGGGGCGACATCGTGCGCGATCAGCCGAGGCAGCGGCACGTCCAGGGGCGCGAGGCGTGCGTACCAGTAGGCCGCACCCGCGAATCGCGCGCCATCTGCGGCACGGGCCAGGCGCACCACGACCGCCTCACCGTCGGCTGTCACCACCTTGTACACATGGTTGGCGGGGCCCGTCGGGAAGCGGGTTATGCGCGCCACTTCTTTGCCAAGATGCCGCCGCACAACGTCGGCCACCGCCTGTGCTGTGGGGATCGCGTCGTTCATGGGGTCCGATCATCGCGTTGCGACTCTGCGCCGGACTCTACATCGGCGGTGATTGTTCATATTCAAGCCCTTCGGTCGTTTCCCAGTACACTTGAACGCGATCGCGCTGTGCAAACCGCGCGAATAGGGTATTCTATTCTTTGTCTCGGCCTATCGCCGAGATGGTCATCCTTCCTCATAACTACAGCGGCTGCTGGTGAGAGTGCGTCCCCGATGAGTAACGGCGTGTCGGAATGGGCTGCCGCAACCGACGAAGAGATCCTGCTCGGTATCGCCCGGCGCGACGAGCAGGCTCTTGGCGTACTCTACGATCGGTATGGGGGGCGGGCAATCGGGTTGGCCTATCGGATCCTCGGGGAGCACGGCGCGGCGGAAGACGTCGTGCAGGAAGCGTTCCTGAGTATCTGGCGGCGTGCGGTCAGCTTCGAGCAAGGCCGAGGGCGGGCGCAGCACTGGCTCCTGACGATTGTCCACAACCGCGCGATCGATCGCGTCCGTAGCGCGGCGGGTCGCCGGGGTACCGATACGCCGCTCGATCTGGTCGATCGCGTCCTGACGCTCGATGATCCTTGGAATGGGATCGATGGGCTGGTCCATCGCGAGGAGCTGCGTCTCTGGCTGGCGAGTTTGTCGGCAACGGCGCGGCGCACCCTGGAACTGGCGTACTTCGAAGGCTACATGCAACGCGAGATCGCGGAGATGATGGGCGTGCCGGTCGGCACCGTGAAGGCCCGAATCCGGCTGGCGTTGCGGAAGGTGCGCGAACTGGCTGAAGCGGAAGGGGCGGTCTATACCACTGCGCCCCTGGTCGAGCCGACGAAGGAGAGCTCGCCATGACGCAGACAGCCGCGTACTGCCAGTTCGAAGAAGAAGGCGACGCCGCCATCTACGCGCTTGGCCTCATGGATGACGCCGAGCGTGAGGTGTACGAGGCGCATTTGGCGACCTGTGCCATCTGCCCGGAGGAGGCCGCGGCCTATCTCGCCGCCTCGCTCGATCTGCCGCTGGCCTATGACGAGATCATCGATACGCCGCCCTCGACGGCGTTGCGTACCCGAATCCTCGATGCGGCGCGGGAAGAGAGCGAGCGCACCGGCCCGCTGTTGTTGCCGGTGGCGGTCGTGGGTGCGGCACGGCGCCCAGAACGGCAGATACCGCCGTTTCGGCGGATCCCGACGCGGTTCCTGCCGCTCACCGTGGCGGCGGCGGTCCTGATCCTGTTTCTCAGCGTGGGGCTGATCGTGCGCCTGGGCAGCGGTGGTGGCGCGACCCCGACCGGGACAGCGACCGCCAGCACCTTCACCCTCGGCTCCGCTGGCACCGCGAGCGGCCAGGCAACCTATGATCCCGGACAACGCCGCCTATCGCTGACCCTCGCCGGGATGCCGATCCTCGGCACTGAGCAGGTCTATCAACTCTGGCTGCTGCGCGACACGAAGCTGGAGAGCGTGCAGGTCTTCCGGCTTGCCGGCCCATCCGGGACGACCTCTGCAGCGGTCGATTTGCCGCTGTCCACGGTCATCTACGTCACGATCGAGCCCGCGCCGGATGGCAGTCGCCTGCCGACGACCGGCGCGATCGTCGCCGGTTCGCTCGCGCGCTCCCCCGGACCGAGCGGCGCGACTCTCCCCGCACTGCCCTGTTTCCCGGTCTCCGCGCTCCCCTGTGCCGGTACGCCGTCGCCCCGCGTTGTGGCGACGCGGGAGAGTACGCCGACGGCACCGGCGACCGCGACCGCCGAACCGCCAACACCGGTGCCGCCCACCGTCGCCTCGACCGCAGTCCCGCAGGCTGTGCCGACCGGCATTCGTGCCGCGACCCCCTCCTCGGCCCCGGTGCCGACGGTGGAGCCGACCACCGGGGCGCTGGAAACGCCGACCGTCGCGCCACCTGTGGGTCCGACAGCGCAGGTTCCGGCCCCCGCACCGGTGCCGACCGAACCGCCAGCCCCGGCGCGCCCAACGGCGACGACGGGACCGCCGCCGCCACCGAGTGTCCCCGCGCCATCTGTCGTCCCCGCGCCGACTGCCGCGCCCGCGCCGGCCCCGACCGCTGTGCCGACGCCGGTGCCGGTGCGGAGACCATTGCCCCCGATCGCGCCAACGGCAGGACCGGCACCGGCCCCGACTCCGGTCGCGCCGCCCACGCCGACCCCGATCCCCGGTGCGCCACCGGCGACCGCCGTGCCGAGTATGCCGCCGACCGCCACACCGCTGCCCGGCAGCGCGCCCCCGCCACCACCCGGCACTGCGGCACCGCCCGCTTCTGCGCCACCGACAGCTACTCCGGTACCGCCGACGGCGACGCCGGTGCCGTTGCTGCCGCCGTTGCCAACGCTGCCGCCTATTTTGCCGACGGCGCTACCACCGCTCCCGACATTGCCGCCTATTTTGCCGACGGCGCTACCTCCACTCCCGACGTTGCCACCGCTTGTGCCGACGGCGCTGCCTCCGTTGCCGACCCTCCCGCCGATCCTGCCGACCTTGCCGCCGATCTTGCCGACGCTGCCGCCCCTGCTCTTTGTCCCGGCGACTCCTGTGGCGCAGGGCGCTGTCGAGATAAGTCCGGGAGCGCCACGCTGAACCGTGGGCGAAGTGAGGGGCCGCCAACAGAGTTGTTGGTGACCCCTTTGTAGAAACGTGCGCGTTTCCCTGCGGATCAGGTCGCGGTTACCAGCCCATACTCCCTGGCTCACCCTTGAACGGCCCGACGATCGCCGAGGTGATCCAGCCGCCGTAGAAGTCGCCCGGTTGTGCCTGCACCCGCTCGCCATCGACATAACAAGCGTCCATCTTGCCGGGATAGATCGCGACGTAGTCGGCGATCGCGGCGAACGGCGGGGTTGGGCGGTGGTAGGTCCAGGCGGCGCGCGGGAGGGTGCGATCGCCGACGACCAGGTCGTAGTAACTGGCCGCACCTTTCCACTCGCAGAACGACGAGCCACCGACCGGGACGAAATGTTCGAGCGCCAGATCGTCCGGCGGCAGGTAGTAGACCGGTGGGTGGCTCGTCTCCAGCACCCGCCAGGCGCGCCGCGTCTCCGCGATCATCACGCCGTTGAGGATGATCTGGATATGCTGGCTGGTCTGTTCCAGGCGGGGCGGTCGGGGGTAATCCCAGACCGATTCCTGCCCCGGTCCCGGCGTGATCCGCTCGCTCGGTCCCATCGCTGACTCCTGTTTCCCCGCGCAACCGCGCCCGACCGTGCGATGAGCGCTTGTTGCGCCGCTGCATCGACGTAACACACTGCGTATCACCGCGCGTGGCGGTGGTGCGTTATAAGTATGCGGCATGGCCGCCGGGCGTGCCGCGCTATGACGGCGATGTTGGCGCACCGCACGAGCCGTTTTGCCCGTTGACCCGGTTGCGCCGTACCACCCTTCGCCGCTATGATGCTTCGCGGTGAAGTCGATGCGGAAGATAGGGGAACGCGGATGGTCTACCTGCTCACGGCTGTGATGCTCGTCGTTGCCTACTTCTGCGGGTCGATCCCCAGCGGCTTCCTAATCATCAAGGCGACGACCGGCAAAGACATTCGGCAGTTCGGCAGCGGCAATATCGGCATGGCGAACGCCTACCGGGTCGGTGGCGCGATCCCGGCGCTGCTCGTGCTGATCGGGGACGCTTTCAAGGGGGCCTTGCCGGTCATCATCGCGCGCGGGGCGCTGAATCTCCCCGACCTCGCCGTGGTGCTGATCGGCCTCGCGGCGATCATCGGCCACGATTTCCCGATCTTCCTGCGCGGACACGGGGGCAAGGGGATCGCGACCTCGCTCGGGGTGATCACCGCGCTGGTGCCGCCGGTCGGAATCGTCGCGGTGATCGTCTGGTGGATCGTGATCCTCTCCACCGGATACGCTTCGCTCGCGTCGCTGATCATGCTCTTCGTGGCCACGGCGGTGCTGGCCTTCTACGATACGGTCTTCCTCTCGCCGCATCACCCGATCTTCATCATCTTCCTCTTCGCCCTCTTTGTCGTCGCCGTCTGGCAACATCGCGGCAATATCGAACGCCTCAGGCACGGAACGGAGTTGAAGCTGCGCGGCGAGAAAGCGACCGTCGCGCCGGAAGCGACCGGGCCGGAGGATGCGGCGTGAGCGCCAGATCATACGGCGCGGTCCTGATCTACGGTGCGGGGGCGGTGGGGCAATTCATCGGCGGCACCCTCGCGCTGGCCGGGCGCGATGTCACCTTCCTCGCCCGTCCGACCGTGCGCGATGCCCTGGCGCGTGCGCCGCTGACGATCACCGCCGACCAGCCGGGGCTAGGCAAGCCGCGACCGAACGCCATCGCCGTCCCGACGATCGGCGCGATCGGCGAGCTATCGCGCCCGCCTGATCTCGTCATCCTGGCGATTAAAGGGTACGACACCATCGGCGCGCTCCCCGATTTGCGGCGGCTCGTCGCGGCGGGTGCGACGATCCTGACCGTGCAGAACGGCGTCGGTCATGAGGAGACATTGCGCGATGCCCTCGGCGCTGCCGTCGTCCGCTCGGGTGCCCTGACGATCAACGTCAGCGTGGCCGCGCCGGGGCAGGTCGTGCGGCATACTCAGAAAGGTGGCTTGGGGTTCGCGCCGGTCGGTCGTGGCGAGATCGCGCCGCTGCCGGATCTGTTTCAGCCAACGTTGTTGCCGCTCGTTACCGCGCAGACCCACCGGGTCTTGAAGTGGTCGAAGATGCTGCTCAATATCCTCGGCAACGCGCAGGCCGCGCTCCTCGATTGTAGTTCGGGCGAACTCTACGCCGACCCGCGCCTCTTCGCGGTTGAGCGCCGGGCTTTCCACGAGGCCCGCGCGGTGATGCGCGCCGCCGGGATCGGCCTGATCGATCTCCCCGCCTATCCGGTACGCGCCCTGACCGTGGCGATGGCGCTCCCCGCGCCTCTCGCCCAGCGCGTCCTCGCCGGACGGCTCACGCGCGGGCGTGGCTCGAAAGCCCCCTCGCTGGCGCTCGATCTGCACGGTGCGCGTGGCAAGACCGAGATCGCTTGGTACAACGGCGCGATCGTCGCGCTCGGCGCGCAGCATAGCGTCCCCACGCCGGTCAATACCGCGCTGACCCGCCTCGTCGCTGCCGCCGCCGCCGACCCCGCCGCCTGGGTGTGCTATCGCAGCCAACCGGAGCGTTTGCTGGCGGAACTGGGGTAGGCGCTGTCGTTCGTGGTAGCGTCGCTTCATGAGTGGCTCTCTGGTCTGCCATCGCGCGTTGGTGGTAGGACGACGGGAAGGGCGTAGGCACTACGCCCCTACCTCAGCGTACATTTGTGGCGTGCGGCGGGTGCCGGTGGCGTTCTTCGCGGTTCCGGATGCCCCTCATCCTTGCCGGACGCTAAGCCACCGATCAGGGTGTAGGGGCGTAGGCACTACGCCCTTCCGCATCGTCAGCCCATGAACATTCGTAGACTCCCGCTGGCTGATGGTGAATAACCACGACTCTTGAGAGGCGCTCTTGATGCAACTCCTGAACGCTCTCCGCTGGGCCAACCTCGCCTTGCGTTTCTTGCTGGAACTGTGCGTCTTCGCCGCGCTGGCCTTCTGGGGCTATCATGTTGGGGCGAACCCTGCCGCGAAGATCGGCCTCGCCATCGGCCTGTTTCTCCTGGTGATCGTTGTTTGGGGGGTGTTCCTGGCACCACGCGCCAGGGTGTCGTTGCCCACCGCGCCCTGGGTGCTGCTCCAGGTAATAGTCTTCGGCGCGGCGGTCGCGGGCCTCGCCGCCGTTGAGCAACCACGCCTCGCGCTGATTCTCGCCGCGTTGCTGGCGGTGAATAGCTTGTTGCTCTTTTTCTGGCATGAGGGTCTGTAATGAGCGTGGCGTGTCTATCGGCTACATCACTCGCGTGCTGGTACGGTACAATCGCCGCAGCCGCGTTGCGGTCCGAGCGATAACCATTGCAGCAGGGAGGCCCGATGAAGCTCTTGAGGAAAATCGTCCAGTTGGCTGTCCTGCTCGTCCTCGTGCAGGCGCTCCGCGAGCAGTTGGAGCGCGACCCAGAGGCGCGGACCTGGGAGGGGCGGATCGGCCCGGTTCCTTACGACTTCCGCGTGCCGACCCTCGACCGCGTCCTCGACTCCTACTGGAACCCCGACAGTCAGCGCCTTTTCAGCGACAAGGTTGTGGGGATCGGCTGGGCGGTCAACTTCGCGCAACTTTGGCGGATCAGCAAGGAACTGCGCCAGCAGTATCGCGAGATGGCGGCGTATCAGTAGGGTGTGGTCAGTAGCCGGTAGTCAGTGGGCGTTGTGGGCCAATGAAGTACGAAGTAGAGGACGATCTGCTTCCGGTGCTCCTTATATTTCGGTAACTCCTGCTCAGTGCCTGTTAACGAGCTTATCAGTGGGGTGGGCTGGCGGTTGACGCGCCCATTCGCCCACTATCCGCTGAAGTATGACTCTAGCGCCGCTTCTCCTTGCGCTCGCGATGCCAACGTGGGGTCGAGGGTGAGGGCGCGATTGAGGGCGGCGCGGGCTGGTGCTGGTTCATTGCAGGCGGCGTGGCAGGTTGCGAGGTGCAGGTAGGCTTCGGCGAAGACGGGGTTGAACGCGACTGTCTGGGCGAAGTCGGGGCTAGCCTCGGCATGGCGACCGAGCGCCAGCAGCGCCAGGCCGCGATTGTAGAAGGCGTAGGCATCCTGCGGGTTGCGGCGAATCGTTTCGCCGAGGTCGCGCACCGCCGCCACCTCGTCGCCGCGTTTGCGGTGGCAGATGCCGCGTGCGTGCCAGATATCGGGGTCGTCGGGCGCGAGGTCGAGCGCGACGCTGTAATCGGCGATTGCCGCATCGAAACGCCCGGCGAGGCGATGGGTCATCGCGCGGTCCTGGCGGATCGCCAGATCGGTCGGAGCGAGGGCGACCGCCCGGTCGAGATCGGCCAGCGCCTCGTCGGGGCGGCCCAGCTTCCGCCGCAGCAGCCCGCGCGCTCGGAACGGCTGTGCGGCGTGCGGATCGAGGGTGAGCGCCCGGTCGAGATCGGCCAACGCCTCAGCGTGTCGGCCGCTCGCGGTTAATGCCTGGGCGCGACCGTAATGGGCCACCAAGTTGGCGGCGTCGCGGTCGATGACCGCCGACAGGGTGACGATCGCCTCGGCGTGTTGCCCCGCCGCCAGTTGCGCGAGGCCCGTTTGCAACGCCGCCGACTCGGCCTTGCCCCCTGACTGCCGACCGAAAACCTTGCCGAAGCGCCCCAACACCTTCACCGCGCCTACTCCGCCGGACCGGCGAGCAGGCGGGTATACCCGATCTCACCGCGATGCTCGGCCTCGTGCTGCGACAGGTGATGGACGACCCACTGTGGCGTCACATCGTACTCGGGCAGAACGCGAATACGGGTGAAGTCGGCGAGTGACATCGCGGCGAGAGTGGTGAGGAATTGGGCGCGCACTGTATCCAGGCGGATCAGGTGCGCCGCCAGATCGAGCCCTGTGATGACGGTTAGTCGTCCCGCCGCATCACGCACATCACGGGGGAAGAGCGCGACCATCTCGGGCGGATAGTCGGGCTCCTCGCGCACCTCGACCGAGAGCCAGTCGGCTTCGATCACGGCGATGTGGTAGAGGAGGGTGCCGATCCCGTTGCCGCCGCGCGGCGGTTGCCAATCGAGCGTCGCCTGATCGATGCCGAGCAGCGCCGTCTTGGTCCGCCCGCGCGCCTCTGCCAGCGCGGCGAGCCAGTCGCCGATGAGCGGCTCGGCGGTAGGTGGCGGGGTGAAATAACGCGGTGAACGGTTCGCGGTGGTCATCGGTGCTCGCTCCTGACCGGTAATCTGCTGATTCCCTTGCTCAACTGCACTACCTGGTGGCACTTTCGCGTGAGTGTAACAACTTAAAGCGGCGCTCTAGACGCTGGCCTGAGCGTTTGTGTCTGTGCCCGGCTGCCGCTATTGCTCTCGCCACGCCGCCCACGCGCCGGTGGACCACAGCGCCCAGGCGACCAGGAGCGGTTGGAAGTAGAGGCGGATGAGGCGGGAACGATCCGTATCCAGGCCGAACCCAGCGGTCTGGTTCAGATACTGCGAGATATTGCCGGGGAAGACTCCCACAAAGAAGGCCGCCGCGATCCAGCCGAGCGGGACACGGTACCTGGAGAGCGCGATCAGGGCCGCACCGAGGGTGATCTCCACGACGCCGGAGGCCAGCACCACGAAGTCCGGACTCAACGGTAGCCACGGTGGCACCTGGGCCTGGAACTCCTGGCGCTGGGTGGTGAGATGGCCCGTGCCTGCCAGCAGAAGCGCACCGCCAAGGGCGATCCTGCCGATTGTTTTGAGCACAGACGAAGGGGCGGGTGAGGATGTTGTCAAGAGCGCCTCCTTGCTTCGCGTGTCTGCCTCGTGCAAGGCATCATGCCTCAACAGCAGAAAGTGAAGCGTATAATCATGGTGTGTACAAGGCACAAGCGGGCGCTGTTTTCCGCCGCGCCGCGTTTGTTGGGGTGGACCATAGCTGGGTCTTCCGTCGCTGCGCGCCGGGCCGTTCTCGGCTACACTCTCCGCGCGATCATCGCTGAATACGACATCAGGAGCCCTATGCAGACCGTTAACCACACCCTCTACGTCGTCCGCCACGGTGAGAACCCGGCGAACCTCAACCGTGAGTTCTCCTATAAGCTGATCGATTATTCGCTGACCCCCAAAGGGTTCCGGCAGGCCGAAGACACGGCGACCTTCTTCAGCAACAAGGGGATTCACGCCATCTATTCCTCGCCGCTGAAACGGGCGCTGGAGACGGCGGAGGCGATCGCCCGGCCACTCGGTCTACCGATCACGGTGGTCGAAGAGTTCCGCGAGAACAATGTCGGCGACCTGGAAAGCCAGCCAGTCACCGATGAGAACTGGGCGCTGCACGATCGGATCATCGCCGACTGGTACGCCGGTCGCCACGATGTCTCGTTCCCCGGTGGCGAAAGCTTTCTCGGCCTGCTCGCGCGGATCCGCGCCGGGCTCACGCAAGTGCTGACCGAGGTTGGCGATGCCCAGGAAGCGCAGCGGATCGTGCTCGTCGCGCACGGCGGTATCCTCAGTGGGATGGCGCGCGGGATCGCCCACGAGCCCGACCTGGCGCAGGTCGCCGCGCGCCGCTGCGAGAACTGCTCGATCAGCGAATTCGACGCGCAACTCGGCACCGACGGCCTCAAACTGCACATGCGCGATTGGGCTGATTGCGAGCACCTGTCTTGAGCTGCGACTGCCTCACGCGCATTTCCAGCGCCCTAAGCGGCTGATATCTCCATCATTGCCGGATAGTTGGCCCCATTTTCCCATTTCGTACCTTCACCGCCACTCCCTATACTCGAAAGAGTGCCGGGTGTTCGCGCGGCAAGGAGACGTGTGGCTTCCGTGGAAAGATGGGGAAAGGATGGGGATGGGACGCTGGCTTGCGCGTGTAGCACGACACTTCGACGCGCTGTTGACGCCGCAGCGCGTGCGCGGCTATTCGCTGATCTTCCTCTGCGTCGGCGTGGTCGGCTACTTATTGCTGCCGCTCCTGGGCGTTGGCGGTGACGCGGCGGGGGTAGGGCGGCTGAAGTTCGCCGATTTCATCGCCCGCTACACCAGCGGGCGGCTCCTCCTCAACGGTGACGCCGCGCGTCTCTATGACCTTGCGGCGCAGGAGGCGGTGCAGCGGCAACTCTTCGGGCCGAGCGATTACCTTTCCCTCTTCGTCTCGCCACCGTTCAGTGCGCTCCTCTACGTGCCCTTCGCTGCGCTACCGTACCTCCCCGGCGCGATCCTCTGGCTGCTCGTTTCCCTGACATTGCTGGCCGGATCGGCGGCCTTGCTCCGCCCGCTCGTGCCGCGCCTGAGCGGTTCCTGGGGCGGGGTGCTGATCGTCGCGGCGGGCTCGCAACCGGTCATCGAACTCCTCTCGATCGGCCAGGATAGCGCCCTCGCCCTCTTGCTCTGGATCGGGGGGATCCGCCTCGCGCTCGCGCGGCGTGACGGTGCGGCGGGGTTCGTGTTCGCCCTGGGCTTGTTCAAGCCGCAACTTTTCTTCCTGCCACCGTTGCTGTTCCTTTGTCTCCGTCGCCCGCGCGCCGTGGCCGGCTGGGCGGCGACCGCCGGAGGGCTCGGGGCGCTCTCGCTGTTATTAGTCGGGCCGAGCGGGGTGCGCGCCTGGCTCGACTTGTTGGCCTCGCCGCTCTATCAGACGGCGGCGCAGGCGGGCCAAGCCTGGAAGATGCTCTCGTTCACGGCACTCTTCCGGGCGTTGTTACCCGGCAGCCTGGGCGGGGTCGCGGAATTGCTCGGTCTGCTCCTCGGCCTCGTCTTTGCCGCGTTCTTCGTCGTGCTGGCGCTGCGGTCGCGGCAACGACTGGCCGGGCGCGAGTCGGCGCTGTGGGGGCTAGCGATCGTGACGACCTTCCTGGCCTCGCCGCACGTCCTGATCTACGATCTCGTGGTCCTGATCCCGAGTGCGCTGCTGCTGATCGAGGCGCGGGCCGAGCGGCATGTGCGCGTGGCGCTCGCCGTGTTGGCCCTGCTGACCTGGACCGCGATCATCCGCAATGGTCTTTTTGGGGCGCTGCCCTGGCCGCTCAGTATCCTCGGCGGCTCCTGGAACGCCCTGCCGTTGCTGGCGCTCTGGTTCGCCGCCGCCGCGCTCGTCGGTGATCTTTCCTGGCGGTTGTTCGCGCGTCGCGCAGCGGTGCCGGTGGCGACGACACGCTGAGCGTCGCTCCTGCCGGTGTCCCATTGGGATTCGTGTCGCTGCTATACTCGCTGACCGGCATTATGCCGCAGCGGTGAGCGAGGAGGGCTGGGCAGGATGGCGGTGCTGGAGAGCAAAGTCGATACACAGGCGTCGGAGTTCGTCGCGAACCGGGCGCGCTTCGCCGATCTCGTCGCGGAACTGCGCGATCGGATCACGCGGGTCGCGCTCGGCGGGGACGATGCGGCCCGTGCGCGGCATACCGAGCGCGGCAAGTTGCCGGTGCGCGAACGCCTCGCGCGGTTGCTCGATCCCGACACCCCTTTTCTGGAATTTGGTGCGCTCGCCGCCTGGCAACTGTACGACGGCGATGCGCCCGGCGCGGGGATCGTCACCGGGATTGGCGTGGTGGCCGGGCAGGAGGTGGTGATCGTCGCCAATGACGCCACGGTCAAGGGCGGCACCTATTACCCGCTGACGGTCAAGAAACATCTGCGCGCTCAGGAGATCGCCGCCGAGAACGAGTTGCCCTGCCTCTATCTTGTCGATTCGGGCGGGGCGTTCCTGCCGTTGCAGGCCGAGGTCTTCCCCGATAAAGAGCACTTCGGGCGGATCTTCTACAACCAGGCGCGACTGTCGGCGCGTGGGATCCCGCAGATCGCCGTGGTGATGGGGTCTTGCACGGCGGGCGGGGCATACGTCCCGGCGATGAGCGACGAGACGATCATCGTCAAGGGGACCGGGACGATCTTCCTCGGCGGCCCGCCGCTGGTGAAAGCGGCGACCGGCGAGGAGGTCAGCGCGGAAGATCTGGGCGGCGCGGAGGTCCATACCCAACTGAGTGGTGTCGCCGATCACTTCGCCGAGAACGATGAACACGCCCTGGCAATCGCGCGGGAGATCGTGGACAATCTCGCCCGCCGTAAGCCCGCGCCGCCGTGGGAACAGCGTGCGCCCGAGTCGCCTCGTTACGATCCCGCCGAACTCTACGGCCTGGTGCCGACCGATCTGCGCCGCGCCTACGATGTGCGCGAAGTGATCGCGCGGCTGGTCGATGGCTCGCGCTTCCAGGAGTTCAAGGCGCGCTACGGGACCACGCTCGTCTGCGGTTTCGCGCATCTGCTCGGTTATCCGGTCGGGATCATCGCCAATAACGGGATCCTCTTCTCCGAAAGCTCGCTCAAGGGCGCGCACTTCATCGAACTCTGCACCAAACGGCGGATCCCGCTGATCTTCCTGCAAAATATCACCGGCTTCATGGTCGGGCGCGAGTACGAGCACCGGGGGATCGCCAAAGATGGGGCGAAGCTGGTGATGGCGGTTGCCAATGCGGCGGTGCCAAAATTTACCGTCGTCATCGGCGGCTCGTTCGGCGCGGGCAATTACGGGATGTGCGGGCGGGCCTACAGCCCCCGCCAACTCTGGCTCTGGCCGAACGCGCGGATCTCGGTGATGGGCGGGGAGCAGGCGGCGAACGTATTGCTGACCGTGCGCCTCGATGCGTTGCGCCGCCAGGGCCGCGACCTGACCGAGACCGAGCAGGCGGCGTTCAAGGCTCCGACCCTCGCCAAGTACGAGGCCGAAGGGCAGCCGTATTACAGCACCGCGCGCCTCTGGGACGATGGGATCATCGACCCGCTCGACACGCGCACAATCCTGGGCCTGGGGATCGCCGCCGCCCTCAACGCCCCGATCGGCGCGACGGAGTATGGCGTCTTCCGGATGTAGGGACGTGATATAGGGACGTGCAGGGGCGATCTGTCGGGCGCAATCTCGCCCCTGGTGCGATAATTCACCGGATGCTCGTGCGCCTGAGCGTGTCATAGGAGGAGCCGATGGCGACGCAACCGACTGTCCCCACGTTGACCCGCGGCCAGCGGATTCCGATGAGCTACGAGGATTTTCTCCGCCTTGTCGATGAGGATGCCCATGCCGAGTGGGTCGATGGGGAGGTCATCATCTTTATGCCACCGTCAGCACGGCATCAGATACTTGCGTTCTGGTTGTCACGGGTGATTGCTACCTATGCCGATTTCTTTGACCTGGGCATGGTATTACCCGCGCCGTTCGAGATGCGGGCTCGTCCGGGTGGCTCTGCGCGCGAACCGGATATTCTGTTCGTCGCGTGGGAACACCTCGATCGGCTCACCCCGCAGCGGTTGATCGGCCCGGCTGATCTCGTTGTGGAGGTCATCTCGCCGGAGAGTGTGCGACGCGATCAGGTCGAGAAGCGGCGCGAGTACGCGGCGGTTGGCGTGACGGAATACTGGTTGATCGATCCGCGCCCGTCGGTGACGCCGCTCGTCATCTACCGGCTGGGCGAGGCTGGCGACTATCTGCCGGTCGCGCCGGATGCCGCGGGGCATTACGCTTCCGGTGTCCTGCCCGGCTTCTGGCTCGATCCGGCCTGGTTACGCCAGGAGCGGAGTGAAGCGGCCCCGATGGCGGGTGTACGCCATGATTGGCAAGATGCGTGGTGGGTGCGCGAAGAGATGGGCAAGGTGACGCGATGCTGAGGCCGCGATGAGTACCCCAGTGCAATATCCCGCCGTGCCGCTGGCCGGTCCAGACGGGGACACGACCGGTATGGTGACGATCGATACGCGCACCGGCGCGATGACCGCTACGGTCAACGATCGCCCGTTTGTCAGCCGCCCGCCTGCGGGACGGCGACGGTCGCTCGACACCGGTTTCCTCGAATTGCGGAAGGTCTTGCGCCGTAGCGGCTACCGCCTGCGGTCGTGCGGCGCGTGCAGCCATTTCCGCTATTCGGTCGCCTCGCGCGACATGTCGGCGGGGTTGAGCGGCTATTGTGGTCTCGGTCATCACGAGGCCGGCCCGGCGAACTTCATCGCTGTGGGGCCGAAGACGACCGCTATGCCGATCGTGACGCTCTATCATGGCTGCCCCGACTGGGAGGGCCGTGCAGAGCGCGACCTGGCGGAATTCTTCGCGCGCAAGGGCGACAACTGAGAGCGGCGAGGGGAGTAAGGACGGTTCACCGCAGAGACGCAGAGACGCGCAGAGAGAAAAACGGGAAGAACGGGATGTTAACCATAGAGCGCACAGAGGACACAGAGAGGACACGCGAGATGAAAAGGGGATAGGCGGGTTTAGGCGGACGTGGATGATCTCTCCCCCACCCGTCCCCTCTGGTCCCCTCTCTCTTCGTCTCTGTGCGCTCTGTGGTTAATAACCTCGTTTCTCCCGTTCCTCTCTGCGGTCCTCTGTGTCTCTGCGGTTAAATTGCTCGTAATGTACGTTAGGATGAAGCGATGACGATACGGCTCAAGACCCCGCAAGAGATCAAGAAGATGCGCGCCTCGGGCAAGCTGGTGGCCGAGGTGCTGGCGATCTTGCGCGAGGCGGTCAAACCCGGTGTGTCCACCGCCGAGCTCGATGCCATCGCCGAGCGCGAGATTCGGCGGCGTGGCGCGACCCCCTCGTTCAAGGGGTATGGCGGCCCTCCGCCGTTCCCGGCATCGATCTGCGTCGCGATCAACGAGCAGGTGGTCCACGGGATCCCGAGCAAACTCCAGATCTTGCGGGAGGGCGATATCATCGGGATGGATGTCGGCGCGTTGTACAACGGCTGGCAGGGCGATAGTTGCATCACGGTGCCGGTCGGCACGATCTCGCCCGCGGCGCAACGGCTGCTGCGGGTGACCGAAGAATGCCTCGCGCTCGGTATCGAGGCGTCGCAGGTTGGTAAGACGATCGGCGACATCGGCCATGTGATCCAGACACATGCGGAAGCGGCGGGTTACGGGGTCGTGCGCGGCCTCGGGGGCATGGGATCGGGCGCAAGCTGCACGAGGCCGAGCCGTCGGTGCAGCATACCGGCCAGCCTGGGACCGGCCCGAAGATACGCCCGGGGATGGTCTTCACGATCGAGCCGATGATCAATCAAGGGACGTACGAGTGGCGCGAGCTGAACGACGGCTGGACGATCGTCACCTGCGACGGGAAACTCTCGGCGCAGTTCGAGCATACGATCGCCATCGCCGATGGTGGCCCGGTGATCCTCAGCGCCCTGAATGATTGAGGCCAGACCGTAACCGCAACCGCCGGAATCGGCACGAAAAAGGGGACGCCCGCTATGAGCGTCCCCTTGGTGTTTTCATCGTTGGGCCAACGAACGTGCGCGCGTGGCGACTGCCGTTAGTTGGGGATACTATTGCCGAGTTTGCTATACAGTGTGGTGAGCTTGCTGCCGAAGAAGATCAGGGCAATGATGACGGCGATGGCGATGAAGGCCAGGACGAGTGCGTATTCGACCAGACTTTGACCCTGTTCTTGCCCGCTGCCCGCGCCTGTATCCTGCCCCTGATCGGCGTACAGGCCGAGCAATGCTTCGGTGAATTGCATCATGGCCACTCTCTCCTGTTGCGCCGATCATGAGGCCAAAGCGCTTGGTGCGGGTGCCTGGGCTGTTGCCGCTCAACCGTGCAAGCGAGCGTTCCGCCCGCTGACCGAGAGTAATGCGGGGGCAGCGGTACCAATCTGACCGCTGCCCCCGCACCGCGAACACCCCGCAGGGGTGCTTGCCTGTCTTAGGTGAGGGAGTTGCCGACCTTGGAGAAGAGGGTGGTGATCTTGCCCTGGAGGAAGACCATCGCGACGATGACGACGACGGCGATGAAGGCGATGATCAGCGCGTACTCGACCAGCCCCTGGCCCTCGGCCTCATCGGCGATGTACAGGCCACGAAGCGCCTCAGCGAATTGCAGCATTGGATGTTCCTCCTCGTCAGACGGATACGGGTTCGGTTCCCGTCCGTATTCATGATCCGCTGCCCAGCGGATGCGGCTGATGCCGGTGGCTCCCCGACGGCCGGGGCTTGCAGCATTGCCTGCCTGGCCCGCACCCGCATGGTTCGCTTGTTGACGGCCCTCGTGGCTTGTTGCGACCGAGGACCCGCGAATGATGCTCCGTCATTGCAGCATCGACCTGTTGTTCTCTACCGGCCGGTAGCAGTCGGGACGCCCTGTTGCATCTCCGTCTTGAGACCTAGTGTAGGGTCCGTCAATGGTCTTGCATATAGCCTTCCTGTCCCGCGCTACGTCCCAGGAGGGTACTAACAATTTGCCAGCCTTTGGCGATACTGAGGTACTAAATAGGGTCCTACACGTACTATTTGAGGCGATTCGTGTATGTAGGTCAATCTATTGTCTGCTAATTGGCTTCTTCCCCCTGGCGTGTCAATGGGCATCGTGAGGAGTACCCCCAAGCGGTCATGGTGTTTGTGTCCTGGTGGTTCGTTCGAGATCTCAGACTTTTGACGGATGCCCGGATCGGCATCGATCGGCTGGTCGCGGATGTGGCCGGAGCGCGCATGAACGGCGCTTCCCGGCTAGTGGTGTTGGCTCCGCTCGCGGTGTTCGAGCGCGGGAGCGGGCTGTAGCGTGCCACGGCGATCATCAGGGTGCGGCAAGGTCCTGGCGAGCCTATAGGGAAGCGCGTGGTGTGGGGCGGGCGGGGTCGATAGGATCGGCCTGCGCGATAGGACAGCCTGCGCCGCCTCGCGCCGACAAACCCTGCCGATACCGCGCCTCGTGCGGTGTGCAGCGGGGAGCGTGTCGTTATACGGGGGATGATGCCGAACCTACGCAGACTGCTGAACAACAAGGGGCGGGCCGGGGAACCCCCCGGCCCGCCCCTTCTCGCTCGCCAACTACGCTGCGGCGCGGACGGGGAATTGCGCCGTCATCCGCACGACATTAGCCTTGACCGGCTCGCTGCCGACGATCCCTTCCAGGAGTTCGATCCGGCGGTTGAGGACGGGGGTGCCGAGATAGGCGTCGAGTCGCGCCGGTGCGCCGATCGCCACCGGGCCATCGGTTTCGATCTCCGCGAAGACGCGATCGTTGTCCGACCGCAAGCTCACCGCAAGACGACCACCCTGGCCGGGGATGATCAGCGCGCCAACCGCCCCTTGCAGCAGCCGGAAGAGGGCGATCTGGAGATGGTGCGGCAGGGTGGTGGAGAGCCCACCGCCGTTGATACTCGTCTCCACACCGCTCGTCCGCCCGACCTCGTGTAGGTGGCGGCGCAGCATCTCGACCAGCCCCAACTCTTCGAGGGCGAGCGGGCGGATATCGCCCAGGAGGCGGCGCGTCTCCTGCAAGGTGGAGGAGAGCATCCCCTTCAGCGCATCGAGCTCCTTCTGACCGCTCTCGACATCGCGCTTCAGGACGTGGCGGCAGACTTCGAGGTGGAGGAGCAGGTTGGTCAACGACTGCGTCGGGCCATCCTGGATCTCGCGGGCGAGGCGCAACCGTTCCTCTTCCTGCCCTTCGACAACGGCGACGCCGCTCTGCCACGAAGGGATCATCGCCCCGATCCGGCGCGGGGCGGCATCGTCGCTCTGGGGCATCTCGACGCTGCTGATCTCGTGCTGCACCTGGATGAGATCGAGGATGAGGCGCAGCTTATCCTGATAGTCGCGGATATTCTGCTGACGGCTCTCCAACTGCTCGGCCTGGCTACGCATCATGAAAAGGCGCAACTGCACCTCGTGGTTGGTGTTGTAGAGGGTGCGGATATCGCCGCGACTGTAGGAATCGAGGTTGACCTCCATGTCGCGCACGCGATTGGCGAGGGTGATCTCGCGCTGGCTCAACTTTTCCATCTCGTTCGTCGTTTGGCCGAGCAGCAGGCGGATCTCCTGGGCCTGCTGCTGGCTCTGGTCCAACTCCTGGCGCATCCGCTGCTCCAGGGTGCTGAGGTGTTGGGTGAATGCCTTGGTCTGCGGGGGAGGTAATGGCACAGTCGCTACTCCTTACATACGTGCGAACTCAACGAAGGCGAACGGGTGCGGTGGCCGGGCTGATACGCGTGGAGGCGGAGCGAAAGCGAACCGGCCGATAGTGTCTCCCTTGTACTCTAGGGGTCGGGGCACCCCGACCGCAATGCCAACGTATAGGATTTCCGGGCTAACTACGCGGGGCGAGTAGTACTGTCGTACCGCCGCAAGCGGTGCGCGCGGCTACGAACAGGGGCGCTCATTCCAGGGCTTATGCGTGAGAGTGACTGGCGGTTGAA
>JAABUN010004616.1_pt1 | contig 18399 bp, 17 predicted proteins | sample 5559311 | NCBI WGS metagenome assembly JAABUN01 (sample SAMN10711877, study PRJNA513370) | rock metagenome | isolation source: Antarctica rocks | place: Antarctica: Victoria Land, Siegfried Peak sud | reverse complement strand
ACCTAGTAGTAACTAGTAGTAAGAGGACAACAAGGAAAGATTGCCGCGCTCCACTGCGTTGCGCTCGCAATGACAGGCGATAAAAATGAAGCAGCATTAACCAACAGTCAACCAGCAGCAATCAACCAAAAAATCATGGCACGCATTATTAAATCCGGCCTCATTCAAATGAGCCTGCCGATGACCGAGGGCGAAGGCTCTATCGAAGATATCAAGGAAGCGATGGTGCAGAAGCACATCCCTTTGATTGAGGAGGCCGGCCGCCAGGGCGTGCAGATTCTCTGCCTGCAGGAGATTTTCAGCACCCCGTATTTCTGCCCCGGCCAGGATACTAAGTGGTACGCCTCGGCCGAAGCGGTGCCCGGCCCCACCACCGAGCGTATGGCTGAATACGCCAAAAAATACCAGATGGTGATGATTGTGCCCGTGTACGAGAAGGAGCAGGCCGGTGTGCTCTACAACACGGCGGCCGTGATTGACGCCGACGGCACTTACCTGGGCAAGTACCGCAAAAACCATATTCCGCACACCAGCGGCTTCTGGGAGAAGTTCTTCTTTAAGCCCGGCAACCTGGGCTACCCCGTCTTCCAAACCCGGTATGCCAAGGTGGGCGTGTACATCTGCTACGACCGCCACTTCCCCGACGGCGCCCGCGTGCTGGGCCTGAACGGCGCCGAAATCGTGTACAACCCCTCGGCCACGGTGGCCGGTCTCTCGCAGTACCTCTGGAAGCTGGAGCAGCCCGCCCACGCGGCGGCCAACGGCTACTTCATGGGCTGCATCAACCGGGTAGGGGAGGAAAAGCCCTGGAACCTGGGCCGCTTCTACGGCACCAGCTACTTCGTGGACCCGCGCGGCCAGATTATCAAGCAAGCCAGCGAGGACCAGGACGAGCTGCTCATCGCCGGGTTCGACCTTGACCTGATTGATGAGGTGCGCGCCACCTGGCAGTTCTTCCGCGACCGTCGGCCGGAGACGTACGAGAAGCTGGTGGAGTTGTAGGGTAGTTGAGATTGGATAATAGAACGTCATACTGAGCTTGCCGAAGCATCTCTACCACGTAAGTAATTCCTGATAATTGAGGTTAGTAACGCGGTAGAGATGCTTCGGCAAGCTCAGCATGACGTTCGTAAGCAAACAAAATGGCCGAATTTTCTACCCCCGCCACCGCCCAGGAATTCGCGGAAAACTTCGCGCAGCTCAAGCCCAACATGAGCCGCAACGAGGCGCTGTATGAAAGTGCGCGCTGCCTGTTTTGCTTCGATGCGCCGTGCATCACGGCGTGCCCGTCGGGGATTGACATTCCGCAGTTTATCCGGCAGATAAATTCGGGCAACGTGACCGGGGCGGCCCGCACCATTTACGAGGCCAACTACTTCGGCAACGCCTGCGGCAAGGTGTGCCCCACGGAGGTGCTGTGCGAGGGCGCCTGCGTATATAATTTGCAGGAAGTGAAGCCAATAGAAATCGGGCGCCTGCAAAGCTATGCTACTACCCAGGCCATCGCGGAGAATAAGAAGCTCTTCGCCCCCGGCCCGGCCAATGGCAAGCGCGTGGCCGTAATTGGCGCCGGGCCGGCTGGCATTTCGGCGGCCTGCGAGCTGCGGGCGCTGGGCTACGAGGTAGTAGTATTCGAGGCCAAGGCCCAGCCTTCGGGCCTCACGCTCTACGGCGTGGCGCCTTATAAAATCACCAACGAGGAAGCCCTGGCCGAGATGGCCTACCTGCAAGGACAGTTCGGCTACGAGGTGCGCTACTACGCGCCCATTACCGGCCGCGCCGACCTGGCCGCCCTCGAAGCCGAGTACGACGCTATTTTTCTGGGCATCGGCTTGGGCCACACCAGCGCGCTGGGCCTGCCCGGCGAGGGCCTGCCGGGCTGCGTGGGCGCGGTCGAGTTTATCGAAGAATTGCGGCAGCGGCAGGCGGGCACGCCGGTGGGCCGCGCGGTGGTGGTGCTGGGCGGCGGCAACACCGCGATGGACGCCGCCTCGGAGGCGGCGCGGCTGGGGGCCGAAAGCGTGGTGCTGGCCTACCGGCGCGGCAAGGATGAGATGGGCGCCTACGCCTTCGAGTACGACCTGGCGAAGGGGGTAGGGGTGAAGGGCCTGTTCAACGTAGCCCCGCTCGAAATCCTGGGCGACGAATACGTGACCGGCGTGCGCTTCATCCGCACCGTGGTGGCGGATGGCCGCGTGCGCGAAGTACCCGGCACCGAGTTCACGCAGCCCTGCGACATGGTAATCAAGGCCACCGGCCAGGCCAAGCAGACGCATTTTCTGCACCACATTCCGGGCCTGGAGCTGGATGGCCGCGGCCGCATCGTGGCCGACGCCGCGGGCCAGACCACTAACCCGCGGTACTTCACCGCCGGCGACGCCCGCAATGGTGGGGCCGAAGTAGTGAACGCCGCCGCCGAAGCCAAGGTGGCGGCGCGGGGTATTCACGCCTTTTTGCGCAAGTAGAAAATATAAGACTTAGGCAAAATCGTTTGTCATTGCGAGCGTAGCGAAGCAATCGCACCTGCACGACCTCCGAACGACGACGTTCTGATGCGATTGCTTCGCTCTGCTCGCAATGACAAACGATTTTGCCTAAGTCCTGTGATTGATAATTGATGACTGATAATTGATAATATGCCTGACCTCTCTATCAATTTCGCCGGTATCAAGTCGCCCAATCCGTTCTGGCTGGCGTCGGCACCGCCCACCAACTCCGGCTACCAGGTGATGAAAGCCTTCGACGCGGGCTGGGGCGGCGCGGTGTGGAAAACGCTGGGCGTGCCCGTCATCAACGTGTCGAGCCGCTATGGCGGGGTGAACTACCGCGACAAGCGGCTGGTGGGCTTCAACAACATTGAGCTGATTTCGGACCGCCCGCTGGCCGACAACCTGCGCGAGATTTCGGAGGTCAAAAAGCGCTTTCCCGAGCACGCCGTCATTGCCTCGCTCATGGTGCAGAGCCGGCAGGAGTGGCACGACATCGTGCGCCAGAGCCAGGACGCCGGGGCCGACGGCTTCGAGCTGAACTTCGGCTGCCCGCACGGCATGTGCGAGCGCGGCATGGGCTCGGCGGTGGGGCAGGAGCCCAAAATCCTGCAAATGATAGTGGAGTGGGTAATGGAAGTGGCCCGGAAGCCCGTCATCGTGAAGCTCACGCCCAATATCTCCGACATTACCGAGCCGGCGATAGCCGCCCGCCGCGCCGGGGCCGACGCCATCTCGCTGATAAACACCATTCAGAGCATTATCGGCGTCGATTTAGACCAGTTTTCGCCCTACCCCGTCGTGGATGGCCAGGGTACCAACGGCGGCTACTGCGGCCCGGCCGTGAAGCCTATTGCGCTGAACATGGTGAAGAACTGCGCCCAGCACCCCGGCGTGCGCCTGCCCATCTCGGGCATCGGCGGCATCGAGAACTGGCGCGATGCCGTGGAGCATATCCTGCTGGGAGCCAGCTCAGTGCAGGTATGCACGGCGGCCATGCACTTCGGCTTCGGCATCATTCGGGAGATGGTGAGCGGGCTGGAGCAGTATATGGTGGAGAAGAATTTCCAGACCATCTCCGACTTCGTGGGCAAGGCCCTGCCCAACGTGCGGCACTGGGAAGACCTCAACATGAAGTACCAGGTGAAGGCCCACATTCACGCCGAAAAGTGCATTGGCTGCCAGCTTTGCTACACGGCCTGCGAGGACGGCGCGCACCAGGCCATCCGGCTGCAGGCCGGCACCCGCACGCCCGCCATTATCGAGGAAAACTGCGTGGGCTGCAACCTGTGTTCACTGGTATGCCCGGTAGATGAGTGCATTACGATGGAGCGCCACGACGACGGTACCCAGCGCCTCACCTGGAAAGAGCGCACCGCGGCCGGCAACATCCCCACCGAATTCAACGACGAGAAGGCCGGCGGGCGCCACCACTGGGTGCCCGAGCCCGCCGCCGCGCTCGGCAAAGAGCGCCACAAAACGCTGCCCGGCCAGGCCAGGGCGCTGGGGGTGGGGTAGGGCGGGCCAAACCCCAATTTTCAGCTGCCTACTTTTGCGCTCCCATTATTTCCTTTCCACCTATGCCTACCCCCGCTTACCTTACCCAACACCAGAATCGCTTTCTCGAAGAGCTGATGGACTGGCTCCGCATCCCGTCCGTGTCGGCCGACCCTAAGTTTCACGGCGACGTGCTCACGGCGGCCGACTTTCTGAAAACCAGGCTCGAAGAAGCCGGTGCCCAGCAGGTAGAGCTGTGCCCCACGGCCGGCAATCCCATCGTGTACGGCGAGTATTTTGCCGGCCCCGACCGGCCCACCGTGCTCGTGTACGGCCACTACGACGTGCAACCCGCCGACCCCTACGAGCTGTGGACGTCGCCGCCCTTCGAGCCGGTGATTAAGGATGAAAAAATCTACGCCCGCGGTGCCTGTGACGACAAAGGCCAGGTGTACATGCACGTGAAGGCGCTGGAAATGATGCTGCGCGACGGCGGCGCGGGCGCGCCCTGCAACCTCAAATTTATGTTTGAGGGCGAGGAAGAAGTTGGCTCCGACAACCTGGCTATCTTCGTGAAAGAAAATAAAGAGAAGCTGAAGGCCGACGTCATCCTCATCTCCGATACCGGCATTCTGGCCAACGACGTGCCCAGTATCGAAGTGGGTTTGCGCGGCCTCAGCTACCACGAGGTAGAGGTAACCGGCCCCAACCGCGACCTGCACTCGGGCCTCTACGGCGGCGCCGTGATGAACCCCATCAACGCGCTCTGCGACATGATTAGCAGCCTGCACGACGCGAACCGTCACATCACCATCCCTGGCTTCTACGACAACGTGGACGAGCTGCCCGCCGCCGAGCGCGCCGAAATGGCCCAGGCCCCGTTTTCGGAAGAAGAGTTTAAGCAGAGCATTGGCCTGCCCGCCGCCGTGGGCGAGGCTGGCTACAGCACGCCCGAGCGCACCAGCATCCGGCCCACGCTCGACGTGAACGGCATCTGGGGTGGCTACACCGGCGAGGGCGCCAAGACGGTCGTCGCCAGCAAGGCCTACGCCAAAATCTCGATGCGCCTGGTGCCCCACCAGGCCAGCGACGAGATTACGGCGCTGTTCCAGAAGCACTTCGCCAGCATCGCGCCGGCCGGTATTACCGTGAAGGTGACGCCCCACCACGGCGGCGAGCCCGTCGTCACGCCCACCGACTCGGCCGCCTATCGCGCCGCGGCCAAGGCACTTACTACCACCTTCGGCAAGAAGCCGGTGCCCACGCGCGGCGGTGGCTCCATTCCCATCGTGGCCATGTTCAAAACCGAGCTGGGCCTTGATTCGGTGCTGCTCGGCTTCGGGCTGGACAGCGACGCTATCCATTCGCCCAACGAGAGCTTCGGCATCTTCAACTTCCTGAAGGGCATTGAAACCATCCCCGAATTCTACAAAGAATACGCGGCGGCGCGGTAACTAACGTTCCCTACCCCCGCAGAAAAGCCCCAACGGCTTGTTCTTACCCAAATTCTGCTTGCTCGTATAACAGGTTCACTCAGCCTTTTCATCATGGAACACTATCAAGACCTGATTCGAAAAGCGTACGCAGCTTTCAACGCACGCGATATTCCAACTGTCCTAACCACCTTTCACCCACAGGTGCGTTGGTCGAAGGCGTGGGAGGGCGATTATGCAACTGGCCACGACGAGGTGCGAGACTACTGGCTGCGGCAGTGGCAGGAGTTAAATCCGCAGGTTGAGCCGACTGGTTTTAGGGAGCGAGAAGATGGCAAGCTAGAAGTTGCCGTTCACCAGGTAGTGAAGGACAAGCAGGGGCAACTGTTATTCGATGGCCCGGTGAAGCACGTCTATACCATTCAGGATAGGTTGTTTAAGCAGATGGACATCGAGCAGGTATAGCCAGGTATCGAACCCCAACAAAAGGCCCCACCCAGCTTGTCCTTACCCAAATTTTAAAGCCCTCCTGGCCACTATGGTCAGGAGGGCTTTTTAGGCTCTGTACGAGCTGTTTAGGAGGTAAAACCGGTAGTAAATTGATGCCAGAAAGGCCTGCTGGTTGCTGAAGCCAAGCCAGCCAAAAATTTGGGGAAGAACAAGCCGTTATGCAACGACCGGGCTTTTTAAGGGGGGTAGGGAACGCTTGAAATTAGTTGAAGGAGTACGTAGCGTAGAGCTGAAACGCGCTGTTGCGGGTGCGTTGCTGCACCGTTACCGGCCCAACGTCATAGGGTTTGTACACGTTAGTAAACGCGCCATTGTAGCGCAGTCCTATGCCTAAGCCATGCTTAAGTTGGTAGCCCAGACCCGCCAGGTAGCCAAAGTCGATGGTTTTGAACCCATTAATGGCGTCAAGAGAAGCGCTGCCATTCTCACTCCTGGCCGCCACCAGGAAGCCCACTTGTGGGCCGGCCTCGAAAAAGAAGCCGTCGGTATTGACATGAAAAGCCAGCGGCACATCTACGTAGTGCAAACGCAGGCCCGCGTCGCTGTTATTCAGGAAGTGTGCCCCTTTTTGTGAATAAATAAGCTCGGGTTGAAAGGCAAATAGCCGGGCAAACCCAATGTTGGCGAATACGCCCGCGTGAAAGCCAAAGCGACTATCGAAGTTCGCATCTTTGCCCACGAAATCGGTGAGCGAAGCCCCGGCTTTGAGGCCCAGTGACACGTTGCCGCCGCGCCCCCGGTATTGCGCGTGGGCGGCCGTGCTACCCCCGGCAAGCAGGGCAAAGAGCATAAAAGTGGTTTTTTTCATCAGAAACCTACAGGTGATGGATGTGGCAAAGCTACGGACATTGGCCTTGTGAGCGGGGGTAGGGAAATGGAAAAAGCCAGTCTCCCGGTGGGAGACTGGCTTTTTGATAAATCTCGGTAAGCGAAAAGTCGCTTAGCCTTTGCTGCCAAACAGGTAGTGCACCTGAAACTGGAACACGCCGTTGTGGAAGTTATTTCCATAGGAAGGGTTCAGGCTACCAGACCCAAAGCCATCCTTATACACGTTCGAAAAGTCACCGGTGTAGCGCACGCCCAAGCCTAAGCCACTAGTAATTTGGTAGCCAATGCCACCTACATAGCCGATGCCAACTGGTACAAGCGGGTTGCGCCCACGTCCATCACCAATGTTTTGCTCGGCTGGGCTACCGGCACCAGCGCCTGAAGGACGCACGAACTCACGGCGACCCAAAGCAAAACTGGCCTGTGGACCCAACTCAAAGAACAAGCCTTTGCCTTCGTCGCCGGTATTCACTTTGAACAATACCGGCACGTCGATATAGGAGAGAGTCGAACGATACTGTCCATTATAGCGTGTCCCGTTGATAGTAGCATCATAGTTTTCCACGAAAGCACCTTTTTGCGAGTACAGGCCTTCGATTTGCAGCGAAGTCATGTCCGAAAGGCCGTAGTTAACAAGAACACCAGCCGTAAAGCCGGGCTTGAAGCCAGTGTTTTTGCCGATATCGCCGCCGCCCGTGTACGAGCTGAGGCTGAAACCGCCCTTGACACCATATTTTACAACGCCGCTCTGCGCATTGGCAGCGCCGGCAGCGCCGGCTAGAAGTGCGAGAGAAAGAAGTACTTTTTTCATGACTGAAAAATGGGTTTAATAACCCCTGGCCGGGTAGTGATAGAATAATTAATGACATTTGACCAGGAATGCGCCTTATACTTGCCGTAGATAGGACAGGGTTACATTCTGCGTAAATTTTGATTTTTCACGGTGGAAATTGGGCTGCCCCCAGGTAGGATGTAGTTTTGGAATGGGTTTGCCCATTTCATTTATGCGTCATTTTTACTGGAATTCGCAGTGTATTCAACGTTACGCAGTTAGTGCTACGTTCCTGTTGAGTGCGCTGGGAAACGCGCGCCCCGGCCAGGCTGCTCAGGTGAGGGCGGGCGACTCGCTGGGCGTAGCACCGCGGGCCCCATTTATTTTTGGGGCCTATGCGCAAGGCGGCATCATTATCAGCCACACGGCGCCGGTGGCGCACCTCGTAGCGTCGCATCCCACGGGCTTCGAATTGAACGTGCAGCGCCAGACTACCGGGGCCGCGCCCTGGCACGGCTGGTACCACTACCCCAAGGTGGGCCTGGCCCTGGTGTATTACGACTACCACAACCCCATTCTGGGCCAGAGCTACGCGGCATCGGTGTACCTCAGCAAAGCCACCAGCCGCACGGCGCGCCACGACCTGAGCTTTCGGCTGGGTACGGGCCTGGCGTATTTTCCCCAGCACTACGACCTCTACACCAACCGTAAAAACACGTTCGTGAGCTCGGCGCTCAATGCTACGCTGCAAATGCGCCTGGAGTACGATGTGGCCATCGGCCAGCACCTGGGCCTGCTTATGGGCCTGGCACTCAACCATTACTCCAACGGCGCCACGGCCAAGCCCAACTTCGGTATCAACCTGCCTACCCTGCTGCTGGGCCTCAACTACCACCAGCTGCGGCCAGTGCCCACGGCCACCGCGCTGGCTCCTGACCCGAACGATATAGGCCATACTTTCTGGAATATCAGCACCAGCCTGGGCTACAAGCAGCGCAGCGGCGGCGACCAGACTCACTACCTCGTAAACTCGGTGACGCTGGCCGCCGGCCGGCGCGTCAATCGCAAAAGCAACCTGCTGGTGGGGGTAGAAGGCTTCTACGACCGCTCGCTGGTGGCCGCGCTACGCGACACGGCCCAAAGCCAGGACCACCTGCCCGATGTGAAAAAAGCCGGCGGCTTCGTGGGCCACGAGCTGCTGTTTGGGCGGCTGGCGCTCGTCACGCACCTGGGTTTCTACGTCTATAATCCCTACAAGTCGAACCCGTTTTTTTACGAGCGCGTCGGCCTCAAGTACCAGTTTACCAACCTGCTCTTCGCCGACATCGACCTGAAAGCCCACCGCGCGGCAGCCGACGTTATCGAGTTTAAAGTGGGCGTAAAGCTGTAGCCGCCACGCTTAAGGGTGCCTACTGGCGGCTTTGGATAACGTTGGCTACGCTTGGGGCAAAAATGCGGGGATAGGGGCCGGGCGCGGCCGCACCTTTGGGATGCGAGCCGGTGCTGACCTCCCGACGGCTCGTGCGGCCCATGCTTCCCGCGTTTTTGCGCGCTATGCTCTACCTGCACATTGCGGCGGGCTTCGTTGGCTTCTTCGTGGCCCCGGTGGCGCTGGCCGTGCGCAAGGGCGGGCCGGCGCACCGGCGTTGGGGGCTGGTGTTTTTCTGGGCGATGGTGGTGGCGGGCACTACCTCGCTGCTGCTGGCCGGGCTCAAGCTCTCGGTTGTGCCGCTGGCTGCCGCCAACGCGTCGGCGCTTAAATTTCTGCTGCTCACGGGTTTGTTTACGCTCTATCTGGCTGGCTTCGGCTACCGGGCGCTCTACCTCAACAAGCTGGGCCACGGCCAGCAGCCGGCACTCTCCGACTGGCTGACGGTAGGGGCTGGCTTGCCGGTGTTTGGGTTTTTTGTGTTTTGGGGCCTGCGGCACGGCGCTGTTCCGGCCATCGTATTCGGAGCCATTGGGCTGATGACGGCCGGCCGCCAGCTGTGGAGCTACCTGCGCACCGCCCCGCCCGCGCCACAACAGTGGCAGCGCAACCATATCTCGGGCTTTGTGGGGGCGTATATCGCAGCCGTATCGGCCTTTTCAGCCACCAGCCTGCATTTTATTCCCTGGCCCTGGAATTTTCTCTGGCCCACGCTGTTGGGCGTGCCCTACCTGCTGTGGGCGCAGCGCCGCTACGTGGGCCGCTGCGGCACTCAGGCGGCCCCGCTTGTGCGGCCCGAAATAAGCGCCAGCTAAACCAGTGCCCGGTTTATCTGGCTTACCAATCCCGGCCCCTCGTAGATAAAGCCCGTGTAGAGCTGCACCAGCGTGGCCCCGGCAGCCAGCTTTTCCAGCGCATCCTGAGCCGAGTGAATGCCGCCCGCCCCGATAATTGGTAGTGCCCCCTGGCTTTTTTGGTGCAGGTAGGCGATAACCTCGGTGGCCCGCGCCCGCAGCGGCCGCCCACTAAGGCCACCCGCGCCGTAGCCCGCTACGGTGGGGGTAGGCGTCGTGAGGCCATCGCGGCTGATGGTCGTATTCGTCGCCACCAGGCCGCTGAGCTGCGTTTCGCGGGCTATTTCCAGGATGTCGTCGAGTTGCGCGTCGGTGAGGTCGGGCGCGATTTTGAGTAGCAGTGGGCGGGGGGTAGGGCGGGCCAGGTTGCGGGCCTGCACCTGCTGCAAGAGGCTGATGAGCGGCTTCTTGTCCTGCAATTCGCGCAGGCCCGGCGTGTTGGGCGAGCTCACGTTCACCACGAAATAATCAACTACCTCGGCCAGCGCCTCAAAGGCGGCCACGTAGTCGTCGGCCGCCCGCTCGTTGGGCGTGTCCTTGTTCTTGCCGATGTTGCCGCCGATAATAAGCTGCCGGTTTTGCCGCCGCGCCAGGCGGGCCGCCACGGCCGCCGCCCCGTCGTTGTTGAACCCCATGCGGTTAATCAGCGCCGCATCCTGCGGCAGCCGGAACAGGCGCGGCACCGGGTTGCCGGGCTGCGGCCGGGGCGTCACGGTCCCGATTTCGACAAACCCAAAGCCCAGGCTGGCCAGCTCATCGGTCAGCACCGCGTTCTTATCGAAGCCCGCCGCCAGCCCCACGGGGTTCGGAAATTTCAGCCCGAAAACCTCCCGCGCCAGGCTGGGGTGCTGGTAGTCGTAGAGCCCACGCAGCAGCGCGCCAGTGCCCGGCAGCCGCGCCGCCCGCTTCAGGTTATCAAAAACGAAGTGGTGCGCCCGCTCAGCATCGAGCCTGAACAGCAGCGGTTTAACGATAGACTTATACACTGGCATCGGGGCCAAATTGCTGGTCGAGGTCGGCAAGCAAACTTTCCAACAACGGAAGCAGGACCGGAACAATATGTTGCCCGGTATAGAGCAGTTGCGCGTAGTCAATCCGGAAATATTCATGCGCAATCAGGTTTCTAAAATCCTTGATGCGCCGCCAGTCTATAGCCGGTTGTTGTTGCTGCGTGGCAGCCGATACGTGCGAAGCCGCCTCGCCCAAAATCTCAAACTGCCGCTCCATAGCCAGTTGCATAGTCTTGTCAGCTAGTAGATTAGCTAGCGTTAAGCCAGCGGTTTGCTCAGTTAGCCATTGGGCAGCATCCACCATGTGCAGCACCCGGTCGGGGTCAAGCGGCCTGCTTTTGTTGAGACTCATAAATTGTCAGCAAGTCTTTTCGGATATAGCGCATTATATAGTCTGACACGGCCGTACCGGCGTCAACTGTAATCCCTAAGCGCTTTCCCAGGTCGTAGGCATAGTCCGTAAACTCCCAGCCAACCGGATGAATTAATTCAATAAGCAAATCTAAATCGGACTCAGTCGTAGCCTCACCCCGCGCATACGAACCAAAAACCTGCACCCGCCGCACCGGCTTGTCGGCAAAATAATCGGCCAGTACTTGACGGATATAGTCGAGCGAGTGGGGAAGCTGAGCCATACTACAAAGTACGCAAATTCAGGTGGAAAGAATCAGCCCGCCCAGCCTTCCCTATCGAGCGAGCGGTACTGAATGGCCTCGGCCAGGTGCTGAATCTGAATTTCGTCGGTGCCCGCGAGGTCGGCGATGGTGCGGGCCACTTTCAGGATGCGGTCGTAGGCGCGGGCGCTCAGGCCGAGGCGCTCCATCGCGGTTTTGAGCAGGTTGCGGCCCGCCTGGCTTATCTCACAAATATCCTTCACCATCTGCGACGGCATCATGGCATTAGAGTGAATATCAGGCTGCTGCGCAAAGCGCTGGGTCTGAATCTCACGGGCCTTTTCCACGCGCTGCTGAATGTCGTGGCTGGTTTCGGCCTTGCGCGTTTCGGTCATCTGGTCGAAGGTGACGGGCGTCACCTCCACGTGCAGGTCGATGCGGTCGAGCAGCGGGCCCGATACTTTGTTGAGGTACTTCTGCACCACGCCGGGGCCGCACACGCATTCTTTATCAGGATGATTATAATATCCACATGGGCACGGATTCATGCTCGCGATGAGCATAAAATTGGCCGGAAAGTCGATGCTCACCTTGGCCCGCGAAATAGTCACGCGGCGCTCTTCCAGCGGCTGACGCATCACCTCCAGCACCGTGCGCTTAAATTCGGGCAGCTCGTCCAGAAACAGCACGCCGTTGTGCGAAAGCGAGATTTCGCCCGGCTGCGGATTGCTACCCCCGCCCACCAGCGCCACGTCCGAAATGGTGTGGTGCGGCGCCCGAAAGGGCCGCTGATTGAGCAGGCCCTGACCGGTGCCCAGCTTGCCGGCCACCGAGTGAATCTTGGTGGTTTCGAGCGCCTCCTGCATGTTGAGGGGGGGTAGGATGGTGGGCAGGCGCTTGGCCAGCATGGTTTTGCCCGCGCCGGGCGGGCCTATCATAATCACGTTGTGGCCGCCGGCCGCCGCTATTTCCAGCGCCCGCTTGATATTCTCCTGGCCCTGCACGTCGGCAAAGTCGGCGGCGTACTGGTTAGCGGTGTGCTGGAAGATGTCGCGCGTGTCAACGCGCACGGGCTCAATGGTTTCCCTCCCCTCAAAAAAGTCGATGGCCTGCTGCATCGTCTCCACCGGAATCACGTCGAGGTTATTGACGATGGCGGCTTCCCGCGCGTTTTCCTTCGGCAGAATAATGCCCTTAAACCCCTCCTTGCGCGCCTGAATGGCAATCGGCAGCACGCCCTTGATGGGCCGCAGCGCGCCATCGAGCGACAGCTCGCCCATGATGATGTAGTCGCCCAGATTCTCCGTAGTCAGCTGCTGCGAGGCGTGCAAAATGCCCAGCGCGATGGGCAAGTCGTAGGCCGCGCCTTCCTTGCGAATATCGGCCGGCGCCATGTTCACGACCACTTTGGTGCGGGGCATCCGGTAGCCGCGCAGCTTCAGCGCCGACTCGATACGCTGCTGGCTTTCCTTAATCGCGCTATCGGCCAGGCCGACTACGTAGAACAACGTTCCGGCCGTGACAACTACTTCAATAGTAATGGTATAGGCATTAACACCCTGCACGGCCGAGCCGTAGGTTTTAGTCAACATTAGTTCAGTATAATTTCTTCAGTATAAGAATTCTTTTACAAAAGAACGTCATGCTGAACAAAGTGAAGCATGACGTTCTGAATAAGGGTAAGAAAGCAAGGAGCTAGGCCGCTACCAGCTTCTCAATCAGCAGTATCATAATGTGAATGGCCTTGATGTGCACCTCCTGAATGCGGTCGGCGAAGCCGAAGTGCGGCACCCGGATTTCCACGTCGCTGAGGGCGGCGAGCTGGCCGCCGTCTTTGCCGGTGAGGCTCACCACCTTCATGCCGGCGGCGCGGGCGGCCTCGGCGGCGCGCAGGATATTGGGCGAGTTGCCGCTGGTGCTGATGGCCAGCAGCACGTCGCCGGGCCGGCCCAGCGCCTCCACGAAGCGGCTGAACACGAACTCAAAGCCGAAATCATTGGCCACGCAGGTCAGGTGCGAGGCTTCAGTGAGGGCGATGGCGGCCAGGGCGCGGCGGTCCTGGCGGTAGCGGCCGCTGAGCTCCTCGGCAAAGTGCTGGGCGTCGCAGAGGCTGCCGCCGTTGCCGCAGGTCAGGGCCTTGCCACCGTTGTTGAGGCTGGCGGCAAAAAGCTCGGCGGCCTGGGCAATGCGCTGGAGATTAGTATCGTCGGCCAGAAACTGGTCGAGTACGCTACGGGCTTCGGTCAGCTCGGCGCGAATGAGGTCGGGAAGGTGCAAGCGGGGTTACTGGTAGGTGGGAGGGGTAGGGGGCAGCGGGTTGGCGCGGCGGGCCTGGTCGGCGGTGGGGTAGGCCACGCCGGGCGGCGTAGCCGGCGCCGAAGGGGGGTAGGCCGCCGGCGCGGCCAGCGGCTTTTGGGCGTCGAAAAGCTGGGCCTTCAACTCATTGATTTTGCGCTCGTGCTTGCCCACGGTGCGCCGCAGCAAGCCACTGTCGATATTCTCAAAAATAAGCAGCAGGCCGATTACCGCCACGCTGGCCCAGGTGAAGCCGAGGAGCATGTTCACCTCCATCGGCAGGCTGTAGGCACTGAAAATCCCGACCGTGGAGGTGCGTACGAACGGGAAAAACAGAATCAGCAAAGCCACCAGCAGGTAAATCAGGGCCAGGACCGTGACAATGCGTTTAAGAAAAAGCATGACGAAAGAAGAAAGTGGTGAAAGCCGAAAGATAAGACGAGCCGCCAGGCCCGCTATTCGGCTTACGTTCAGACCAGCGCCGCGTTGGTTTGCAACTGGCTCAGGCGCTGGTACAGGCCACCGGGGCGCAGCAGCAGCTCGTCGTGGGTGCCGCGCTCCACGATGCGGCCGTGCTGGAGCACGATAATCTCATCGGCGTAGCGCACCGTGCTGAGGCGGTGGGCAATGACGAGCGAGGTGCGCGCGGCCATGAGGCGCGTGAGGGCTTCCTGCACCAGTTTCTCGCTCTCGGTGTCGAGGGCCGAGGTGGCTTCGTCCAGAATCAGAATCGGCGGGTTGCGCAGGATGGCCCGCGCGATGCTCAGGCGCTGGCGCTGCCCGCCGCTCAGCCGCCCGCCCCGGTCGCCGATGCTGGTCTGGTAGCCTTCGGGCGAGGCCATGATGAAGTCGTGGGCGTTGGCCGTTTTAGCGGCCTCAATTACTTGTTCCTCCGTGGCTTCGGTGTTGAATTTGATGTTGTTGTAAATCGTGTCGTTGAATAAAATACTCTCCTGCGTCACGATGCCCATCTGCGCCCGCACCGAGTACAGCGTGCAGTCGCGCACGTCGTGGCCGTCGATGAGCACCTGCCCGGCGCTGGGGTCGTAGAAGCGGGGTAGGAGGTCGGCCAGTGTGCTTTTGCCGCCGCCGCTGGGGCCCACCAGCGCGATGGTCTGGCCCTTTTTCACGGTCAGGTTCAGGTCGTAGAGCACCGGCACGTCGCCGTAGTGGAAGCTCACGTTGCGCAGCTCCACCTGCTCCTGGAAGGGGGGTAGGGCCATCGCCCCCGGCCGGTCGCGAATGCTCGACTCCGTATCAATAATACCCAGCACCCGGCCGCCGGCCACCAGCCCGCGCTGGATGTTGCTGAACGCGCCCGACAGCGACTTGGCCGGCGTCAGAATCTGCGAAAACAGGATGATGTAGGTAATAAACGCCGACGCCGACAGCTCGGCCTGCCCGCCCAGCACCAGCGAGCCGCCGTAGTACAGCAGTCCCGCCACTACCGTCACGCCCGCAAACTCCGAAAAGGGCGACGCCAGGTCGCGGGTGTTGTCGATGGCCTGGGTGGTGCGGGCATACAGGTCATTCTGAAATTCGAACTTATCCAGCACGTAGCGGCGGGCGTTGAAGGCCTTCACCACGCGCATTCCGCCCAGGGTTTCCTCAATCACCGAGAGCATGGCCCCGAGCGTGGTCTGGCTGATGGTGGCGTGCCGCCGCAGCCGCTTCGACACGCTGGCGATGATGCCGCCCGAAATGGGCAGCAGCACCAGCGAAAACAGCGTGAGCCGCGCCGACATCGAAAACAGCAGCACGAAAATGCCCACGATATTCAGCGGCTCCTTAAATACGGCCGTGAGCGTGTTCACGACCGATATTTCCACTTCCTGCACGTCGTTGGTGAGGCGCGAGATGAGGTCGCCCTTGCGCTCATTGGAGAAGTAGCCCAATTCCAGCTCCGTGATGCGGCCGAAGAGCGCGCCGCGCACGTTGCGCACCACCCGCGCCCGCACCCGCGCCAGCAGCCGCCCGCCCAGGTAGCGAAACACGTTGCTCAGAAACACCGACGCGATTATCAGCCCGCACACAAACGCCAGCGTGCCCTGCTTACCGTGCCGGGCCAGCATCTGGTTGAAGTAGAAATTAAACAGCCCCTTGAGGTAGTCGAGCGTGAGCGCGAAGTGCGGCAGCGCGGCCGGCGCGGCGGCCGTGTGCACGTCGGTGGTGCCAAACAGCACGTTCAGCAGCGGAATAACCAGCGTGAAGTTGGCAATGCCGAAGAAGATGCCCAGCGTGGCGTACACCGCGTACAGCGGCACGAAGTCGGCGTAGGGCCGCGAGAAGCTCAGCAGGCGCAGGTAAGTCTTCATAGACCGCAGATTCAAACGGATTTAACGGATTTCGCGGATTCAGGCATCTGCGATGCCTGGCGACGTGGGCGGGCTGGGCATCGCTAGCTTGTGGCTGCAATAATGTCCAGCTCCGCCTGATTAACCGGACTATATAAAAAAGTAGTACTCGTCAGCAAAATCAAAAGCCGCCCAGCCAAAAAGAAAAAAGCCAGCCGCGCAGCGGCGTATCCGTTTCATCCGCTAAATCCGTTTGAATCTGCGGTTTAGAATTCGTGCAGGCGCTGGGCGATATTCCAGCGCAACGCCACCGATGGGTACACCTCCGTGCCATTGCCGATGGCCCCGCCGCTTGGGTAAGCCAGCGGTTGATTAATCGATTGGTGGCGCACGATGAGCGTGGCATCCACGAATAGGTTGAGGCGCGGCTGGTACGTGGCCGTGAAGTCGGCGTGGAAGAGGTGGCTGGTGTTGCCGTTGCCTACCCGGTAGCCGTAGTCGATAGTATTACCGGCCCCGTCAATTGGGCGGTTGATAGGGTCATAAGGCTGCAAAGGGTTAGAGCCGTAATTGCTGTGGGGAGTAGGGTGGTTCACCTGGCCGTAGGTATAGTCCAGGCCCTGCTTGGTGTAGAAAACCTTGGCCACCAGGTTGAGGCGGGGTAGGGGCTGGTAGCTAAGCACGCCGAGTATTTCCGCCAGGTTGGCGCCCATCGGATGGGCCAGTGGTTGCAGGTAGTGCTCGTAGGAGGTGTACAGGCTCTCGTGCTGGTAAGTATAGGGGCGGATATAATTGAACTCGACTTGCAAGTCGAGGTTGCGCACGCCGGCCAGGTCAAGGAGCTTGCCGCCCAGCTGGATAGCCTGCTTGTTGCTCCACCAGCCGTTGCCGGCCCTGATTTCACTCAGCTTAAACTCGTCGAGCACCAGCTGGCCGTAGAGCTGGGCGCGGTGCTTAATGTTCCACTTAAAATCGAAGCCCAGCAGCGCGTTATCCGTCGAGCCCACCTGCTGCTCAATGGCGCGGTAAAAAATGACCGGGTTCAGGTACTGAATTTCCAGCCCGCGCCCCGGCCCACCCGATACTTCCGACTCAAACACGCCGATGTTGAAGTTATCGGTCACGTCGAAGCTCAGGTGGTGCAGCGCCAGGTATTTTTTGGGGTAGAGCGTATCCGAATTGGAGATGCCGCGGCGGGCCGTCAACTCGGCAAAGATGTTCTGATAATTGAATTTCCAGACCCGCGTATTCAGCTTCAGGAAGAAATACGGCGCGCTGTAGTCGCTCAAAATCAGCGAGCGGTAGCCATTGCCGATAAAATTGCGGTCGTGCGCAAACTGCAAATTAATGTGCTTGGTAGCCGCGTACGTGATGCCGCCCCGCGCCGTAAAGAAGTCGTAGGCGCTGCCACTGGTCTTAAAGTCCTTCGTATATCCCTCGTGCGGGGCCACGGGTGACCCCGGATTACTGTCGCGCCGAATCTGGGCCTGCACCCAGCCCGGCACGGCCTCCTGGTTATCCGTCAGAAAGCCGTAGAAGCCCAGCCGTTGGTCAATCAGCCCCTCGAAGGCCGCGCCGCGCGTGTTCACGTAGCGCAGGCCGCTGATGCTGCCGTCGCCGCTATCCGCACCGCCTTGTAGTAGCAATACCGGGTTCAGGCGAAAGGAAAAATCCGTGGTCTGCACGCTGTACAGGTCGGTCTGGTCGCGGTAGAAATACGTCAGGAACGGCCGCTGGCTCTGATTAAGGCTGTCGCCGGTGGCCGAAAACATCCAGTTGTCCTTCACCAGATATTGCGCGTTGAAGCGGTCGGCTGCCGACAGGTCAGCGCCATCGAGCAGGCGCTCGCCCAAGTGGCCCGCCGCCGACCTGGTGTAGGGGCGCACGCTGGTGTGCGGGTCGTGCAGCGAGTCGGGCCCGTACTTGATGGCATAACGGTCGATGAGGCGGTACGTATTAGGGTCGAGCGGCACGTACAGCGGCCCCTGGTAGGGCGCGCGGGCCTGGCGCGGGGCCGCCCCCGGCGCTGCCACGCGTGCCGGGGCTTCCGGCACCACGGGGGGGATAGCGGCGGGCTGCGCCGGGGGCGGGTCGGCCGGTACGGGGCGGTCGGCGCGAGACTTCTTCTCCTTGGTAATTATTTTTTCGCCTTTGGTATTCTCAGGGAGGGGCTTGTCAAAAATATACCAGTTGGCCGAGTTGGGCGTGGGTGGGATAGTCTGTGCCGCAAGCGGACCAGCCAGCCCAAATAATAAGAAGGATAAGTAGTATTTCATCACCTAAAAATCACCACGAAGAGGGTAAGTCGCACAAAATTACGTCGGCCGGTTTGGGGAATGGGTAATAGGGAGTAGGCAATGGGTAATCGCCGGTCATT
>JAABUN010004615.1_pt1 | contig 18400 bp, 19 predicted proteins | sample 5559311 | NCBI WGS metagenome assembly JAABUN01 (sample SAMN10711877, study PRJNA513370) | rock metagenome | isolation source: Antarctica rocks | place: Antarctica: Victoria Land, Siegfried Peak sud | reverse complement strand
GTGATCTGGACATCGTGCAGAAGTCGGGGTCGTTTTACAAGTATGGTGGCGCGACCATCGGGCAAGGTAAGGAAAAAGCTGCCGCCTACTTGCAAGCTCAACCTGAACTGATCGAGCAGATTAGAGAAAAGGTCGTCAGGGCTGTGAGGGGTGAGAGTAGTAAAGTTTCCGAAGCTGAGCAGGGTAAACAAGGTGAGCTGAAATGAGCACCCTGTACGTGGTGCTGGCGTTGCTGCTAGGCCTGGCTATCGGCGGCGGGGTTGGTTTTTTGCTCCGGCAGCGGCGCGACACCGAACTACTGGTACGCGCGCAGGCCGAAGCCGACGCCCTGCGGCGCAGCACTCAAGATGAGGCGCGACGCCTTGTGGAGGGTGCCCAGGCGCAGCGTGACGAGCTGTTGCGGCAGACGCGGGGGCGGCTCGAAGACGACGCCGCGCGCGCCAAAGCCGCGCTCGAGGCCGATCTGAGCCGTGAACGTCAAGCTGCCAAACTCGAGCTCAGCCATCTGCGGAGCGACGCCGAACGTGAGGGCGCGCGTATCCGCGAGGCGAGAGACGAACTGCGGCGCGACCGTGAACGTTTGGACGCGTCTGAAGAGCGCCTGACCCGGCGCGGTGAACAGCAAGACGCCCGCGCCTTCAAGCTTGACGAGTTGGAGGGCCGCTTAGACGAACGTGACGACGCCCTAAAAGCACAGGGGGCAGAACTCGAGTTGCAGCGTAGCGAGTTGCAAACACGCCTTTTTGAGATCGCCCAGTTGACCCGCGAGGAGGCCACAGCGCGGATTATGACGCAGCTCGACAGTGAGTTGGAGCGCGAAAAAGCGGTCCGTATCCGCGCCCAGCTCGACAAAGCCGACGCCGAAGCCAAACGCAAAAGCACCAACATCATCGCGCAGGCGATTCAGCGGAGCGCCAGCGAGGTCTCGGCGGCGATCAGCGTGTCAGTAGTGCCGATCCCTTCAGACGCTATGAAAGGCCGCATTATCGGGCGCGAAGGGCGCAACATCCGCGCCTTTGAAGCCCTGACCGGCGTCGACCTCATTATCGACGACACCCCCGAAGCGGTACTGCTGAGTTCGTTTAATCCAATACGCCGTGAAGTTGCCAAGCTCGCGCTCTCTGAACTCGTCACCGACGGGCGTATCCATCCGGCCCGGATCGAAGAAACCGTTCACAAGGCGCAGAGCGAGATGCAAAACTATATCCGTGAACGCGGCGACGAGGCCGCTTTAGAGGCCAACGTGGTCGGGCTCAAGGCGGGGATGCTTCAACTTTTAGGCCGGATGCACTTTCGCACCTCATACGGTCAAAACGTCCTCAAGCACTCCGTTCAGGTTGCGCACCTGACCGGTATCATCGCCGCTGAAATCGGTATCGACGAGGGTCTGGCGCGCCGCGCCGGACTGCTGCACGACATCGGCAAGGCCATCGACCGCGAGATCGAGGGGACGCACACCGAGATCGGCGCGAACCTGGCGCGGCGTTTTGGTGAGCCCCACGAGGTTTTAGACGCCATCGCCAACCATCACGAGCTGGAGCTTGCAGAGACGCTCTTCCCGATTATCGTCTCCGCCGCCGACGCCATCAGCGCGGCGCGTCCGGGCGCGCGGCGCGAAAGCTTGGAGAGTTACTTAAAGCGGCTCGAGGGGCTTGAGACCATCGCTACGAGTTTTCCGGGCGTCGAAAAGTCTTACGCGATTCAGGCCGGACGCGAAATTCGTATCATCGTCGAACCCGATCAGGTAGACGACGCGGCGGCGGTGCTTTTAGCCCGCGACATCGCAGGCCGTATCGAGCAAGATATGGAGTATCCGGGGCAGGTTCGGGTAACAGTCGTGCGGGAGTCCAGGGCGGTGCAGTACGCGAGGTAAGCAGTAAGAAGTGCCGAGTAGTGAGTACCGAGTGCCGAGTTTTCGACGCTGAGTACTCGGAACTCGGCCTCATTGCTTCTTCTCCCCCGGGTCTTTTCCGGTGGGCGCGTGGTGCTCGAGGGCCGCGTTGACCTCAGCGCCAAAGAGCAAGATAGCAGCGGAGAGGTAAAAGTAAAACAGCAACACGATAATCGCCCCGACGCTGCCGTAGGTCGCGCTGTAGTCGGCAAAGTTCTGTACGTAAAAGGCAAAGCCGAGTGAGGCCGCGATCCAGACCACGACCGCCAGCACCGAGCCCGGCGTGATAAATTTCAGCTGCTGCTCAACGTCCGGGGCAACGTAGTAGATGAGCGCCACAGTAACAAATAACAAGGCGACAGCAAGGGGCCAGCGGAACACGTTCCACACCGTTACTGTAACCGCGCCCAGACCGAACTGATCGCCCAGCCAGCCCGTCACCTGCGGGCCGAGCACCATAAGAGCCGCCGCCGTAATCAAAAGCGCCGCCAGCCCCACGGTATAGAGCAGCGACAGCAGGTATAGCTTCCACATAGGCCGTCCCTCGGCGACCCCGTAAGCTACGTTGAGCGCGTTCATGGTCGCCCGCACCCCGGCCGACGCCGACCACAGCGCCAGCAAAATGCCAAACGAGAGCAGCCCGCCCTGCGGCTGCTGAACCTGGTCGATAGCCGTATTGACCGGCTCGAGCGCCTGCGCCGGGAGCAGCGCCGCCGCTTGCTGCCGCAACCAGTCGAAGAACTCGGGAACTTGAAGAAAGCCGAGTAGCGCGACCAAAAAAATCAGAAACGGAAACAGTGAAAAGAGCACCTGATAGGCGAGCGCCGCCGCGTAGGTCGCCATATCATGCGCGCCGAAATTTTTGAGTGAGCGCCGCAGCACGCTCCAAGCGGATTTTGACCTAGAACGCATCATCGCCTCACCTGCTCAGCCTAACAAGTCGTGGTGTATGGGGGCCACCTGGCGTTCGCTGTAGGTCACGCCACGCACCTTATCTCGGAGTCGGAGTTCGCGCGGGGTTTAGGTTACGCACGCCGAGAAAAAGCAAGAGACGCTCCTTAAAACATCGGTTGAGTCAGGCTTTCAGACCAAACCATTGAAGCGGCAGTTCCTCGAGCGTACGCTACAAGAAAAACCCACTGAACGCGGCAAAAAGGATTAAACTGCACCTCTCTCCGTAGCAGTCCGAAGGAACTTGCTCGCTCAACTGACTTTTTGCACAACTCGAAAGCAGGCCATCTTTGCATCTCGCCCCTGCGGTCGGGTATACTCCCCTTTGGCACTTTGTTCGCCTACGATTTATGTGCGGCGACTTTTTTGTGCGTTTCAAATTTGCGTAGTTCAAGCCTGTGAGGTCAGTGTTGGTTTACCCTGCTAAATACAGCGAGTTTGTACCATGATCGGTGACGAACTGCGAATCTTTTGTGGCAGCGCAACGCCGGAACTCGCCGCTTCGGTGGCGCAGCATCTCGGCGGTGAGCTGTCTAAAGGTTGGGCCGCGAGCTTTCCCGACGGCGAGACGCGGGTACAGATCGATGAGTCAGTACGCGGCGCGGACTGTTACATCGTGCAGTCGACCTGTTCGCCGGTCAACCACAACTTGATGGAGCTGCTGGTCTTTGTCGACGCGCTCCGGCGGGCCTCGGCGTGGCGGATCAACGCGGTGATTCCGTATTTTGGTTACGCCCGGCAGGACAAAAAGATTCAGCCGCGCGAACCGATTACCGGCAAACTGGTAGCGAACTTGCTCGAGAAAGCGGGCGTCGACCGGGTTATTGCTATCGACCTGCACGCCGGTCAGGTCCAGGGGTTTTTCGACGTGCCGGTCGACCATCTCACCGCGCTCGGGATTTTGGGCAAGCATTTGGAGCAGCAGGACCTGTCGAATAGCGTCGTGGTTTCGCCCGATGTGGGCCGCGCGACCGAAGCGCGGCGGCTCGCCAACCATTTGGGTTTACCTATCGCCATTTTGTATAAACGCCGCAACAGCCCGACCGATACCAACGTCACGCACGTGATCGGCGACGTAGCCGGGATGCGCCCAATCATTGCCGACGATATGATCTCGACGGCGAGTACCATCACGCGGGGCGTCGAAGCTCTGCTCGAGCTCGGCGCACTGCCCGACGTACGGGTCGTCGCTACCCACCCGGTTTTTACGCCGCCCGCTCTCGAGCGGCTCGGCCACGACGCCATCAGCGAAGTTTTTATCACCGATACCATCCCGTTTCGTGGTGAACTAGCTAAAATCAAGGTCTTGTCGGTCGCCGGACTTATCGCCAGCGCCATTCAAAACGTTCACGACAACAGCTCGGTCAGCTCGCTTTTTACCACCTAAGACCCGTTCAGCCGTAGGAGGCACTATGAAAGTATCCGCCCAGAAACGTACCCCCGGAGACGCCCGCGCGCTACGCGGCGCAGGCCGTCTGCCCGCTGTGGTCTACAACAAAGAGACCAATATTTCGGTCAGCCTCGAGCTGCGTGAATTCGACAAGGCGTTTCGCAGCCAGGGGACCTCGAGCTTGATCAACCTCGACATCGACGGCGACGAGCACGACGTCTTGGTCAAGGCCGTGCAGATGGACAAACGCCGCCGCATACCCCAACACATCGACTTCTTTGCCGTTACCGCCAACCAGCCCGTCGACGTGTTTGTACCGGTCGAATTTATCGGTGAGGCTATTGGAGCCAAAGAGGGAGGCCAGGTCGATATTCAGCGCCGCGAGGTGCATATCCGCATCCTGCCGCGCCTTATCCCCGGCAGCGTCGAAATCGACATCAGCGAGCTGGCGATCAACGATTCCTTGCACCTGAGCGACGTGATCAGCAAGCTACCGTCACAAGCCGAGGTTTTGGACGATCCTGAAGAGGCGCTGATCGCCGTCTTGCCGCCGCGCGTCGAAGAACCTGAAGAGCCGGTCGAGGCCGCCGAACCCGAGGTTATCGGTGAAGAGGGTGAAGGGGCGAGCAACGAGGCGGAGCGTGACGCCGACGCCGAATAAGCTCATCATCGGGTTCGGCAACCCCGGACCACGCTACCAGGGAACCCGGCACAACGCCGGGTTTCTCGTTGTAGACGCTCTCGCAGCGCGCTATGGACTGTCGTTCCGGTCGGGCAAAAACGCCGACGAAGCCAAGGGAGAAGGCGTCACCCTCCTTAAACCTACGACGTTTATGAACCTTTCGGGCGCAGCGGTTCAGGGTGCGCTGACCAAAGCGCGCCTCTCCCCCGCCGAGCTGCTCGTCATCCACGACGATCTGGACTTGCCACTCGGACGGCTGCGGGTCAGGACCGGCGGCAGCGCGGGCGGGCAGCGCGGCGTCGCCGATACGGTTCGCCGCATCGGGCCGGAGTTTACACGGCTCAAGGTGGGCATCTCGAGACCCCCCGAAGGCTGGAAAGTAGAAAACTGGGTTTTGAGCCGTTTTCAGGAGGCTGAAAAGCCCTTATTACAAAAAGTTATCGAACACGCCGCCGATGCAGTCGGGGTGATTCTCGAAGAGGGTACAGAAGCGGCGATGGCGCAGTTTAACGGCCTTGACTTGCGCGCTCAACCGGATTAATCCTGGCGCTTTACGCCCATCTGATCGCGTCATAAAGTGATTTTTCTCGAGTCTCTTCCGAGAGGTGCTTGCGTTCTTGCACGGTCGGTCTGGGTCCCACTTGTGTCTGCGAAAGACCCAGCCCACACATACCACGCTGTCAGGGCGGCCAGCACAGCACCGACAACCGGACCCAACCAGTACACCCAGTGGTTTATCCACACACCGCTTGCCAGGGCCGGGCCAAAGCTGCGGGCGAGATTTCATCGACGCCCCCGGCGAGCGCTCCGAGACCTACGGTAGCGCCGATATAAAGGCCGCCCAAATTGTGCTTGCGGATGACCACACTGGTAATGACGAACATCAAAAAAAAGGTGAGAACCGCTTCGACAACCAACCCGGCAAGCACACTCACGTCAGGCCCCAGCCTCGTAATTCCGAAAGAGACGCTCTCTAGGTGCTGAGCGTAGCCAACTCTCAGCGCGAGCAGGGCGAACGTTGCACCGGCAAGCTGCGCTCCAGCACAGAAAAATATCGACCAAACGAATACGTCTCAGCGCGAAAAAGACGACTGTTACGGCAGGGTTGAAGTGCGCCGGCGAAATAGGCCCGACAGCGGCGACCATCACAGCGACTGCGGAGCCGAAGGCGAAGGCCACCCCAAGAGTCTCTACACCCGCAGCGGTTGCTCCTACCCCGGCGAAAACGAGGGTGAAGGTGCCGATGTCCGCCAGCCAAACCTTCATACGTCCCCGCGCAAGGCGGCCTCCGTAGGTACTTCGCCCTGCTCGAGTGCTGTTACAAGCTTCCGGCTGGCCGCGCCGAGTGCGTCCCTGACCTCACGCCAACGCGGCAAAGGCTGCCCGCTCGGGTCGGGAAAAGAAGCGTGGAGGCGCTTCGTTTTGGCGGGATGAGCGGGGCAGGCTTCGTTAGCACTGTCACAGACGGTTAAAACTACATCGAAGTTCCAAGGGTCTGGCACTTCAGACAGCACTTTTGAGACGTGGGCGCTCAGATCGATAATGACCTCCTGCATGACCCTGACCGCCTCGCGTTTCACCCCTGTCTTCTCCGTACCCGCCGAATGGACCTCCATATTCACCCCCTGCTCACTAGCGTGGTGCCGCACCTAGCCCTCAGCCATTTGAGAGCGCGCCGAGTTATGCGTGTAGAGGATCAGTAGGCGCGTCACAAAACCTTGTGAAAGGCTCGAGCCGACGCCGGACACGCGCCCTGAAGCTGTTCGGAGCGTGCCAGGTCGGCGGGAAGGGCGTCTCTGGTGGTCTCTGCAAATCCCAAGCGCAGGAGCCGGTCGGGGATGGTGGTCGTCAGACCATAAACGTCCGTCACCCCTTCGGCCTTGAGGTGAGTGAGAATGTGACGCAAAAGTGCCGCGCCGACGCCCCGTTGCCCCGTTCACGCGCTTCTGGAACGACCGCCAGCGAGCGCAACAGCGCCGCCGAACCGTAGCGTTCAAAGCCGACGACTCCGACAATTCTGTCTATTTCAAGGACCCACAACTGGGTGTGCTCGAGCCCCGCCAGCGGTAGCTCGGACGCCTCCAGCAATTCCCGAACCGTAGCCGAATCGTCCCACCTCAGCGGCACGGATGAGGGGTTTGACAGCCTCGACACGGGCGCTGTACACGCCTTCGGGCGTCCCGTCGCCGCTAACTACAACGTCGATAAACCCGGCTCTACGCAGCCGCGCCCGGTACGTCCCGGCATCTTCGGCCCCGTCTTCGCACGCACACCAACCCGCCTCGGTGACGCGTTCCGGCAAGGTCGCGCGCACCATGTCGCTGAGGGCGATACGGCCCCCCGGTTTCAGCACGCGGTACGCTTCGGTGAACACAGCGTCCTTGTCGGTGGACAAGTTGACAACGCAGTTCGAGATCACCACGTCGATGCTCGCTGTCTCCACGGGCACGCCTCGATGTAACCCTCACGGAACTCGACCTGCGCCAAACCGAGTTGCGCTGCGCCCCGACGCGCCCGCGCCCGCATCGCGGCGGTCATATCGACGCCGATGACGCGTCCTGCCTCACCTACCTTTTCGGCAGCCCGGAAACAGTCGAGTCCGGCACCGGACCCCAGATCGAGCACCTTTTCTCCCAGCTCGAGGTCGGCGAATTCAGTCGGCGCGCCGCAGCCGAAACTGGGAACCTCCATCCCATCTACCTGCGGCGCACAGCAACCCTCATTTCGACTCACTCGCTTACCGTAGTGACGTTGCACTTCGTCACGCAGGGTCATCTCAGGCTCCCCATAGGCCGCAGAAAACGCGAGGGAAGCCACAGCCACCTGTCAGGCTCACCTTCGGGTTTGCTCGAGCACCTTTCGTACGGTCTCTTATAGATTGATATGTCGTCCGGGTGCATGGTGTCTCCCTTTAACCAAGGGGGCGCGCTCAGATAGCGCGCCCCAACCGGGCGTCAGCAGCAGCCTTCGCTACAGTCGCAATCGTCACAGTCGCAGTCGTCTCGTAAAACGGTTCGCTCGGTCATGGGTCTCACCTCCTCTCAAGCGCCGGTTCCAGCGTGGCGTAGCGTGAAAAAAAGTCTTGTAGCGACCCGAAGGTTGTGGGCTCGAGCGCGTAATAGACCCACCGCCCCCGTTTGTCCGCAGCGACCAAACCGGCCCCGACCAGCAGTTTCATGTGGTGGCTGACAGTCGGTTGCGACAACCCCAAAACCGCCTTTACGTCGCACGCGCACACGCCGTCGTCGCGGACGCAGCAGCTCTGGACAGGTTCGCGGAGAAACTCCAGAATACGCAGTCGCACCGGGTCGGCGAGGGCTTTGAGTTGTGTCACGTGGTCATCCATATTATCATCGTATAGACAGATATAAATATATCAATGTGAGTGGGAGAACGTGCTGGCGTTTCGTCTAAACCTGAGCTTGATGTCTTTTAGGGAGAGTGACTTGGTTCTATTGACTTTTCGAGCGGTCCTGTCCGTTTATCCTTCTGGAGGGGGCGTGTGGCAAGTGGCGCTTAGACACGAACCCACGAGCTACACGCCACAAGCCACTTGCTGGTAGCACAAGGAGAACAGCGTTGGCGGAGCATAAATCGGCGGAACCTTGTAGATCGCGTGCCCACCGACGCAGACTTCCATTGGGACGGGGAGAATCGGCTTCGGTCAATCCGGCACGACAAGCCCGTAAACCGTCCCCGCCCCATAATCGAGCACGAACACCTCACCCCGGTTGTCCTGAGCGAAGCCGCTGACTATCGCCGGGGTGTCGAGTAAAACGCGGGTTCGCCAGGTCTCGGTCTCGCGCTCAGCCGCCCAGAGGATACCGCTGCAAAAGTCGCTGTAGAGATAACTTCCGACCAGCTCCGGGAGCGCCACACCCCGGTAGACGTAGCCGCCCGTGACCGAACAACCATTATCGTGGGTATAGCTAAGCGCAGGCGGAACGAACGCATTACAGTCTTTTTGTCGGCATTTCGGGCCTTCAGCGCGGGGCCAGCCGTAGTTTGCGCCTCGAGACACCCTTAAAGGTTGCACATTAACCTCTTCAAACGCCGTCTCCCCCACATCGGAGACGAACAGCTCACCCGTAGAGGAGTCGAACGAGAAACGCCACGGGTTGCGGAGCCCGTAAGCCCACACCTCGCCACGCGCGCCCTCTTCACCGACAAACGGGTTATCCGCCGGAACAGAGAGCGCCCCGGCCTCGTCTACCCCCAAACGGAGCAGCTTACCCAGCAGGTTGCCCTTTTCTTGGGAATTATCGAGCGCGCCTAGCAGCGACGGGCGGTAGAGGCCGTCGCCGGTCGAAAGATACAAAAATCCGTCTGGACCGAACTGAAGTTGACCGCCGTTATGGGTCGGGCCGGGTTGGGGAACCTTTAGGAGCACCTGGAGAGTGTCGGGAGCAGCCTCGAGCGTCTCCGCGTCCAAGACCACACGGCTCAGCACCGTATCCCCCGCCTTATCGACCGCGTAGAGAAACAGTAGCCCGTTTTGCGAAAAGTTCGGGTGCAGCGCCAGACTCAGCAAACCCCGCTCGCCGCAACACCCGACCTGACCCCGCAGGTTGAGCACGGTCTTGTGCTCACTGTTTGCACTGTCACCGTTTGCACTATTATGGTCTGCACCGCCACCGTTCGCACTGCCACTATCTGCACTTTCACCGTCTGCACCGGCATTGTCTCCACCGTCACCGACTAGCACAACCGTACCGGCCTGTTCGGAGACGAGCGCCCGCCCGCTGCTGTCGGGCAAAAAACGCAAGTCGGTGGGTTGGCTGAGACCGCTGAAACGGGGCTCGAGTCCTACTCCGTTCCCAGTCAGCGCGCCCGACTTGGAAAGCTGCGGGGTACACGCTCCCAGCACCAGACAAAGACCTAAAAAGACGAAACGAAGTATCCGTTATTAAAACACGCCCCGTGGGGGGCACGATAACGTTTCAGATTGCTTCGAGCTGTTTTGAGCTACGGCACAAACCTAACCGAAACGCCCCTCGACGTAACGCTCGGTCATCTCGTGTTTGGGTTTGGTAAAAATCTGGTCGGTCGGTCCCTCTTCGATCAGCACCCCGAGGTGCATAAACGCCGTCCGGTCCGACACCCGCCCCGCCTGCTGCATGTTGTGCGTCACAATCACCACCGTATAGTCCTCTTTGATCTCGTGAATCAGCTGCTCGATACGGTCGGTCGACATCGGGTCGAGAGCCGAAGTCGGTTCGTCCATCAAGATGATGTCGGGTTCGGTCGCCATCGCCCGGGCGATACATAGGCGCTGCTGCTGCCCCCCCGAAAGCCCCAGACCCGAGCCTTTAAGTTTATCTTTAACCTCGTCCCACAGAGCTGCCCGCCGTAAAGACTTTTCGACGAGCGCGTCCAAGTCTCCTTTGAAGCCGTTTAAGCGGGGGCCGAAAGCTACGTTGTCGTAAACCGATTTAGGAAACGGGTTGGGTTTTTGAAACACCATTCCGACGCGGCGGCGCACCTCGACCGGATCGACAGCGCGGTCGTAGAGGTCTACGCCCTCATAGGTCAGCGTGCCGTCGGTTTTAACGGTGGGAATGAGGTCGTTCATACGGTTGATACAGCGCAGCAACGTCGATTTGCCGCACCCCGACGCGCCGATAAGCGCCGTCACTTGATTTTTAGGGACGTTTAGGGAAACGTTGTGAATCGCCTGAAAATCGCCGTACCAAAGGTTGAAATCTCGAATGCTGACGACCGCTTGGTCATCGCTAACGGGTTCGGTACGAGTAGATTTTTGACTGTAATCGAACGGTTTGGGCTCGGATGGGACGCTAGTGGCGGCTTCAGGAGTGGGCGTAACGGAAACCGCCGCTCTGTTGGGGTCGTTTACGGTGGGCGTCGTCATAGGTCTCCTAGTGGGGGTGCGGGCGTTACCACGAGCGTTCAAATTTGCGGCGCAGATAAAAAGCGACACCGTAAAGCACGAATAAGATGCCCAGCAGTACGATAATCCCGGCTGAAGCGACGTGCGCGAACTCGGCGTCGTTTTCAGAAATCCAGTTGTAAATCTGTGACGGAATCACGGTGTAGCGAGACATCGGACCGTCCGGCGGAAAGGCGATAAAACCGACTGCGCCCACCAGGAGCAGCGGCGCGGTTTCGCCGATAGCGCGGGCTATCGCCAGGATTACACCCGTTACGACGCCACCGACCGAATTTGGTAACACGACCCCGCTGACAGTCTGCCACTTCGTCGCGCCGAGACCGTAGCTCGCCTGACGCAGCGTACTCGGTACCGCGCGAATCGACTCTCTGGCGGCGATAATCACCACCGGCAGCACCAGTAGCGAGAGCGTCAGCGCCGCCGATAACACGGACGGCCCGAAGCTGGCGAGCCGTACAAAGATATAAAGTCCCAGGATGCCGTAGACGATGCTCGGTACCCCGGCGAGGTTGCGGATGTTGACCTCTAAAAGTCGTGAGAAACGGTTTGCCGGGGCGTACTCTTCCAGATAGATAGCCGCCCCTACCCCGACCGGCAGCGTAAACAAGATCACCAGCCCCATCACCCAGAGCGTCCCTAAAAAGGCCACGCGGAGACCGGCGACGACGGGGGTACGCGAAGCGTTTTTGGTCATAAACGAAAAGTCGAGCCAGGGATTTAAGTAAAAGTTCTGGTCTTCCTCCAGGGTAGTTTTAAGGACACCCACGTTGGCAAAAGGATTCGTGGACCCCAAGTCGGCGGCCTGCAAGCGGCCCAAGAGTTCCTGCTCAGCGGGTTCCAAGTCTTCTCGGTCGGTGTCGGCAAGCCTTCCTTGCAGTTTACTTAGGTAGCGGTTGACGCCGAACAAGTTGATACTCTCGACGCGGTCGTCGCGGCTGTTCGTTACCACCCAGCGAAACGGACCTTTGCCGGTCAGCCACATCAGTTCGACGCGGCTGCGCGCTTCAAAGAGGCGCAGGGTTTCAGGGTCGGCAAAAAAGGCGTCTACTTCTGCTGCTGAAAGCCCTTGCGCGGCCTGGTCGAGCCGGATGACCTTACGTCCACCAAAAGGCGCTTGCGACCACGCGAACGTCTCACCACTTACGCTGCTGCTCGGTTCGACGACCTGCCACGACACGGTATCGAACAGGGTATCGATAAGAAGTGTTAAAACGAGGGCCACGGCGAGCACGACCGGGATAAAGGTGACGACGGCGAAGATGCGACCGGCGCGTTTGCGCGCCGCCAGGCGGCGGGCCTCGGCGGCGCTGACGAGGCGCTTGCCGCTGCTCTGACGAGGCGCTCCCGAAGTGAGCGACGCCTTCATTCGTACTTCTCCGAAAAACGCTCTACAACCTGCTGTGAAGCGATGTTAAGCAGCAGGGTAATGGCAAAGAGCACGGCGGCGACGGCGTAGAGCGCCCGCGCGCCGATAGACCCGGTGGGTTGGTCACCGGTTCCGGCCTGGACGATAAACGAGGTCATAGTGGCGATGGTTTCACGCGGGTCGAAGGTAAAGTTCGGGCGTTGTCCGGCGGCGAGGGTCACGATCATGGTTTCACCGATAGCGCGCGAAATCGCCAGAATAAACGACGCCACGATACCCGAGAGCGCGGCCGGAACGACCACTTTGGTAATCAGCTCGAACTTGGACGCGCCCAAACCGTACCCTGCTTCGCGGAGGCTCCTCGGTACGGCGCGCAGCGAATCGACCGAGATCGAGGTAACGGTTGGCATGATCATAAAACCCATGACGATCCCCGCTGAGAGCGGGTTGAAGAGATCGACGCCGGGAATATAGCGCCGCAACAGCGGCGTAACGAACAGAAGCGCAAAGTACCCCAAAACCACCGTCGGAATCCCCGCGAGCACCTCTAAGATTGGCGTAATCGTGCGGCGCGCCCGGTCGCTTGCAAACTCTGCTAGATAGATAGCAGCGGCAAGGCCCAGCGGTAAACCGATCACACAGGCGATCAGCGTGACCATCAGTGTACCGACCACCAGGGGCGCGATACCAAAGTTTTTATTGGCAAAAAGCGGCGTCCAGACGCGGCTGGTAAAAAACTCGAGCACCGATACTTCTCTAAAAAATTGAATCGTCTCGTCGGCGATAGAGTAGACCACCGCAACGGTCGTCACGACCGAAATAAGCGCGCAGAGGAGCAGCAAGACGCCAATTATTCCTTCGCCAATGCTCCGGTTTCCCCGTTTGTTGAGTCCGATATCGTGTGCCCGTTTGGTTCCGGGCAAGTTGCTCGCCATGCACTCTCCTCAGCATCTCTAAAAACCCTGTAGCTAAAAACCCGCGTCTAGTAGCGTCACGAGATACTGCTCTTCGCAGCTGTGCCCCGGACACACCCTCGGTGGGCAGGGCAGGTCACTATCATAAAGTGCGTACCAGGCTTCTCTGGCAACGCGTGGTGCAAACCAGATCGTACCCGCTCGCTCAAACCGGATGATACCTGCTACGAAGACCTCGCGTCTCTAAAAGAGAAACTAGCCCCCGGTTGGGGACTAGCCTAGTCTACGTGTTTCAGCTAACTGTCAGCTCGAGACTCTTGGGGGGCGAGCTTACTGGGTTTCGGCTTCTTGGACGGCCTCGAGGACGTTGTCGCCGGGCTCGAAGTCGGCAAAGGCGCTACCGGTCACGCGGTCGTTAAAGCGCGTCTGCACCGCTTCGTAGATGTCGTCGCCGTAGGTGACGTAGCCGGTGTCTTCGATCAGCTCGCGGTTGTCGGGCGAGAGGTAGAAGTCGACGAAATCCTGCATCGCCGGGGTGGAATCGACGGCGTTTTGGCTGACGTAAATAAAGAGCGGGCGCGAGAGCGGGGTGTACGAGGCGTTCTCGACCGTTTCGGCGCTCGGCTCGACGCAGCCGTCACCACCGTCGACCTGTACGGCCTTTAGGGTGTCGGGGTTTTCGGCGTAGTAGGCGTAACCGAAAAAGCCCATCGCGTTCGGGTTGCCTTGAACGCCCTGAACGAGCACGTTGTCGTCTTCGCTAGGGAAGAAGTCCTGGCGAATCTCGGCGTCGTCGCCGATGATGGCTTCGTTAAAGTAGTCGAAGGTACCCGAATCGACGCCGGGGCCGTAGAGTTCGATGGCCTCGTCCGGGAACGACGAATCTACGTCGCTCCAGTTGGTGACGCCGCCGTCTGCCGACCAAATCTGCTGGAGTTGCTCTACAGTCAGGCACTCGGCCCAGTCGTTTTCAGGGTTGACGACGACCGTGAGCGCGTCAGCGGCAATCGGCAGTTCGATAAAGGGGATGCCCGCCTCTTCACAGGCCGCAACTTCGTCGTCCTTGACGACGCGGCTGGCGTCCGAAATCTGCGTTTCACCGGCGCAGAAGCGTTCAAAACCGCCGCCCGTTCCGGCGAAACCGACCGTAACTTGCGCGTCAGGATTGACGATCTGGAACTCTTCAGCCATCGACAGCGAGATGGGATAGACCGTCGACGAGCCGTCGACCGCGATGTTTTGGGCGAGGGCCGTAGCGGGAACGAGAGCGAGCAGTGCAAGGATTTTTTTCATTTCGTATGCCTCCGGAGAAAAGCGTACCGAGCCTGTATCATCGCTTTGTCAGCTGTTGGGGGGTGGGTGACGGTGGGGTTTACGAAGTGGGCTTCTTCGGTGCTTTATGAGTGTGGCTCGTGGCGAGTGGCTTGTAGATTCGTCTAACGGTGACGGGCTGAGTCGAGGTAGAGCGGCGTAGACGAACAGGCATTGCCCCCACCCGGCGCACCGCCAGACGTGCTGCCGAATATCGTGTCTTCAGCGCCGTCGCCTATTACACCAAGACTCCCCGAGCATGAACGATTTGCGTGTAGACAACTTGAGTACGAACAAAACGCCGAGGGCTCCTAATCTTTTAGCTCGAGCCCTCGGCGTGTCGGCTCTAAACCGCTTGCGACCGGCGGAGCGGGTGCGCGTCCAACCAACCCCACTTGACCAGGTAGTCGGAAAAGTCGGTCAGGGTACGCTCGGCGAAAACGCGCTCGTCGGTGGTTTGGAGCCACGCTTCGGCGGATGGTCTCGAGAGTGCCGAGAGCGGCGCGGGACGCTCGAGAACTGTGCTCAAGTACGTCGTCAGTTCCCCCAATACCGCCTCGTAGCGGGCGCGGAGCCACGGCTTTTGCCGCGTCATCTCGTGCAAAAAGTCGTCCGCGGCCTCCTCCAAGAGCGCCTCACGGCCTACCACCCACGGCGACGCCGAGGTAAATACCCGGTGCGCGTCAGGCATCCTGACCCCAACCCGGAAAGCCGGAGATAGCGACCAGCGTCGGGCGCGGAATCTTTTCGCCTTCGGCGGCGGCGAAGTTCGAGGTCAAAGCGTCCAAGGATTCGGAGTCTTCGCCAGGGTGCTGAACCGAGACAAACAGCGTGCGACCGTCGGGCGTCCAGACGGGGCCGGTCATCTCGGCTTCGTTGGGGCCGGTACAAAAACGAAAAGCTTTGCCTACATCCGGGCCTTCAGTCGGGAAAAAGAACATCGCGTTGTTGCCCAAAAACTCGTAGATGGTCCCTTCACCGGTACCGGAGTCCGTCACCATCCAGAGGTTGCCGTAAGGGTCGAAGACCATGTTGTCGGGGGAGGAGAATCCGCTCTGCGGGCCACCTACCGCAAAGATTTCCCAGTGAAAGCTCTCCGCGGTCCAGTCGTCGGCGTCTTCACGCAACTTGACGATCTGCCCGAAGTAGTTGCCGTGGTTGCTGTTGTTGGTCAGCGCCATATAGACTTCGCCAGTTTTAGGGTGGATTTCGATATCTTCGGGACGGTCGACCGGCGTACCGCCGATAGCGAGCGCGGCGGTGCGGGCGTCCGCCAAAACCTGCGCTTGGGTCTCCACGACACTTTCGCCGGTTTCATCGACGGCGTTTTTGAGGTCTTCGTTGCGGTCGTAGTCGAGCAAAAGCCACGCACCCGAGCCGAAATCCGCAACATAGAGGTCGCCCTGAGCGAGCAAATCCAGGTTCGCGGCGCGGTCGTCCGGGTTGTATGTGCCTTTGGAGATGAACTTGTACACGCACGCGTCGCGCATGTCGTCGCCCATGTAGACGACCACGCGCCCGTCAGGAGCGAGCGTTACAGCAGCGTTTTCGTGGCGAAACCGGCCCATCGCGGTGCGTTTTTTGGGTCTGGCTTCGGCGTCGAAAGGGTCAATTTCGGTGATCCAACCCTGATGCATGGCGTTGTAATCGCTCGCCTCGCCCCAGGTCTCGCTGTAGCCGTCGACGTTCTCCTCGCAGGTCAGCAGCGTACCCCACGGAGTCTGCCCACCCGAGCAGTTGCCAACGGTACCCTTGACGACCGTTGCGCCACCCACGACCCCTTTGCCGCGTACCGGGCCGGTCAGCTCGCACTCGGTCGTGGCGTCGATACGGCGGTTGCGCGGGTCCATCTTGACCTGCCACGCGTCGCCGGACTTCGTGACCCGGACGACCGACACACCTACGGCTTTCATCTCCGCCTCGACCTGTTTGGGGTCGGTGGCGTTTTCGACGTTACCGCCCACGAAAAGCGCGTTCGGATACTCCTGATTGATGGTCAAAAAGGCGTCGGTATTCGACGCGCCGCCCTCGAGCAAGTCGACCGGGAAGTAACCCACGTAGTCATGGTTGAAGCCCACGGTGTCGCCGCGCTCATTGATTGGCTCACCCCAGGGCGCGAGAATTTGGAAGTTGTAGCTGTCGGGCAAGGTCATGGTGTCGGCGGTGGTGACTTGGGTCGGCTTAAAGGGGGGCCGGTTGCTGGCCTTGCTGCCCACCGAGGCCGTGGGCGCGCCGTTGTTGGCGTTGACGTCTCCGGGGGGCGCAGTTTGGGCGTCGGCAAACTTTAGGCCCGAGGCCACGCCGACCAGCGCCGTGGACTGAAGCATGGTGCGCCTCGAGAGTTTCTTGTCGAGCAGTTGATACCAACGTTTGGGTTGCGGGGTATCAGACATACGTCCTCCTTGGTTTGCAAGCACTCAAACATGTACAAGAGTGATGCGTTCGCAAAGATTGTAAAAAAGGGATGTAAGGAGAGCGTCAGGTCGGGGAAGTAAACCTCAGTTACAGGTCTCGGTGCGAGCAGGCTTGGATTCGCGCAAAAAGGGTTTTGGCTCGAGACACTATTTGACGGGCATTGTCTGGTTCGCCACATACTAGGTCGGAAGAAAGTAGACGACCAGATAAAGATATTTCGTGAAGAAATGATGCAAGGTTCTGTTGAGCCACCAACCGTATCTACTCTCGAGCATCTGACAGCAAAAGCTTAAAAGGAGCGTCGATAGCCTCCGGACTCAACCAGATATGCACCGTTTCAATACCGAAAGGTTAGTTCTCCAAGTAAGTCGACAGCTCCCCCTCTCCACGCCTTAGCCTCCGGCTGAACCGTTTCGCCTTTCGGAACACGTAGGAGAATAGGGCGCATACCTACCGCTCGAGCCCCGGAAAGTTCACGGCTTCCACCGTCGCCGACGTAAACATACTGCTCGGGTATCACACCAAGTTCTTTGCAGACGAGGTTGTAAACGTCAGGGTCAGGTTTTTTTAGTTTTACGAGACACGAAAAGATACTGGCATCAACCCCTTTCGCAAAGGGCGTTTCAGCGTAGAGCGGCGGGACATCGGGCGAACTGTCGCTCAGCAAGCCCAGCTTGAAACCTGCTTGCTTGAGACGTTTTAGCGTCCGCACAGCGTCGGCTCGAGGTCTTAAATTCAGCCTCGTCGCCTCGAGCCGGTAAGCGACAATCTCGTCGAGCAACCGTTTGTCGTAGGCAAGCCCGAGCAACACGAAGCTATGCTCGAACATCGCTTCAACCGTACAAAATTTTCCCCTGTATCGGTCCTCGGCGCTAGCCGCCAAAACCTCCTCGTAACTGGCCTCTGATACCCCCAGCGTCGCTGCAATTTTTCGGTTTGTGTTCTGCGCCGTGTAAGTTGGAACGAGCGTACCGAACAGGTCGAAGATAACCGCTCGCGGTGTCATCGGCGGCCCTTTCGCCGGGTCTCGGCGTGGGTAGTATCTGGACTGAACTTTGTGGCAAGTCTCAAAAAGACTTTTACCGCCTCTCCCCTAAATCCCGGTCTGGTGACCGGCGTCTCCGCTCCTCTTGTTTGGTGTGATGATGCCAAAGCATAGCGTTTGGCGGCAGTCTGATATTCATCGGCTTTTTGCTGGGCAAGCCTGAGCCATCGGTAATCATCCATGTACTCACCACCTCTCTTGAAACAGTGTTGCGGTAAGCTACGTGATGGGGTTGTCATGGAATCAAGTAGTTTGTTGAGGGTTCAAAACGGCGCTACTGCCGACGCCTTGATGACGCAGGAGGCGCAGAAGACGCTCGCGCCTTTTTTGGGTGAGGAAAAGACCATTACACAGGCCGCTCTCGAAGCGAACCTCAAGCCCAACACCATGTACGTGCGGGTAAAGCGGTTGCTCGAGTTAGGGCTCGTTCGCGTGGTCAGAGAACAACCCCGCAAAGGTCGCAGCCTTAAGCTTTACAGCGCCGTGGCAGGACGTTTTTTTGTGCCTTATGAAGTCATGAGCCACAC
>JAABUN010004613.1_pt1 | contig 18403 bp, 15 predicted proteins | sample 5559311 | NCBI WGS metagenome assembly JAABUN01 (sample SAMN10711877, study PRJNA513370) | rock metagenome | isolation source: Antarctica rocks | place: Antarctica: Victoria Land, Siegfried Peak sud | reverse complement strand
AGCCGATCGACCACACCACCCAGCCCGACTGCCACCACGACCGAGACGGCCTCTACGCTCGCGCCCGTCACCTGATCACCGGACCGCCACCGCGAAGTTCCACGGCGAGCGGGACAACCTCGCCGGTCTTGCTGGTGGGGCACTGTCGATCGAGACGACCCGGGCCTCGGGGGTGGGGGCCGTGCTGACCGTGGGGGGGTCAGGCCGGGTGCTAAAGCTGGGGCGGTTCAGGGAGCCCTACTCATCGGCAGTTGACCCGCACAACCGGTCGCGCACCGCCGCGAGAACCCGGCCAGATACCGATGCGATTCACAACCCCTGACCGCGAACGCGTCCCGTCGCGTCGTCACGTACCGCAGAACGTGCGGTACGCGCCCGAGCTCGCCGGCGCCGGTGCGGCGAAGGGCTCCAGACCGGGCCGTTCGTCGAACGGCCGGGCGAGCACGTCGAGCAGCCGCCGGAACGGTCCCAGGTCGCCGGCGGTCGCCGCGGTCAGCGCCTCCTCCACCAGGTGGTTGCGAGGGATGTAGATCGGGTTGACCTGATCCATCGCCTCCGCGATCGCCCGCGGCTCGAGCGCTGAAGCCGACAGGCGCGCCCGCCAGCGCTCCGACCACGCGTCGAAGGCCGACGGCTCGGCGAAGAGCGCTCGCGCTCGCGCCGCATCGCCGAGCACCGCCGACGACAGCGCTCGGAAGAACGTCGTGAAGTCGATCCGCGGCGCTTCCAGCAGCGCCAGCAGGTCGTCGATCAGCGCGTCATCTCCGCGCCGGGCATCGGCCAGCCCCAGCTTGGCCCGCATCCCGCGCAGCCGGTGCTCGCGGAAGCGGCCGGGGAACGACTGCAGCACGTCGGTGGCCGCCGCGACCGCGGCGTCCGGCTCGGGGTGGAGGAGGGGCAGCAGCGTCTCGGCCCACCGCGCCAGGTTCCACTGCGCGGCGGCCGGCTGATTGGCGTACGCGTAGCGACCGCCGTGGTCGATCGAGCTGAAGACCGTGGCAGGGTCGAAGGCGTCCATGAACGCGCAGGGGCCGTAGTCGATGGTCTCGCCGGAGATCGTCATGTTGTCCGTGTTCATGACGCCGTGGACGAAGCCGACGAGCATCCAGCGGGCGATCAGCGACGCCTGGGCCTCGACTACGCTCTCGAAGAACGCGAGGTACGGGTTCTCCGCCTCGGCTGCGCAAGGGTGGTGGCGGGCGATCGCGTAGTCGGCGAGGCGGCGCACGAGCGCCGGGTCACCGTGGGCTGCCGCGTACTCGAACGTGCCGACGCGGAGGTGGCTGGCCGCGACGCGGGTGAGCACCGCGCCGGGCAGCAGCGTCTCCCGCGCGACCGGCTCGCCCGTCGCCGTCACGGCGAGCGCCCGGGTGGTGGAGATGCCGAGCGCGTGCATCGCCTCGCCGATCACGTACTCGCGCAGCATCGGCCCGACGGCTGCCTTCCCGTCGCCGCCGCGGGCGAAGGGCGTGCGGCCCGAGCCCTTCTGGTGCAGGTCGCGGCGGCGTCCGCCCACGTCGAGCACCTCGCCGAGCAGGAGCGCGCGGCCGTCGCCGAGGCGGGGGGAGAACCCACCGAACTGATGGCCGGAGTAGGCCTGCGCCACCGGCGTCGCCCCCTCGGGCGTGGCGTTGCCCGCCAGGACGGCGACGCCGTCGGGCGCTCTGAGCGCGTCGGCATCGACGCCGAGCTCTGCGGCCAGCTCCTCGTTGAGCGCAAGCAGCGTCGGCGCCGGCGCCGGCGCCGCTTGCCACGGCTCGTAGAGGCCTTTTAGCTCTCGGGCGTAGGAGTTGTCGAACGCGAACAGCGGCCGGGAAGCGACGCTCATGGAGCCGAGGCTAACGCGACTCGGATGCTCTGCGGACCTGTCGATCGGGACGCTTAGACGACGACCGCGAGCTTGGCGCGCAGAGCGGCCGCAGCGCGCGGGACCTCGCCTTGCAGGCGGCCCACGAGCAGCCGGACCTCCTCGAGGCCGTCGCCGACGGCTTGAAGCTCGATGCGCTCGCAGAGACGGGTGACCGCCGTGGCGCCGACGTTCTGAGAGCTGCCCTTGAGCGCGTGCGCGACGCGCCGCATCCCCTCGGCATCGCCGTCGGCCAGCGCGGCCCCCATCTCGTCCGTCCGTGCGACGGCGTCGGCGCAGTAGAGGTCGACGATCTCGGTGACGACGTCGTCGTCGCCGAACGCCTCCCGCAGCTCGAGGAGCCGGTCGTCGTCGAGCGTCGCAACTGCGACGGCAGCTCCCGGCTCCCGCGGCCGGACCCACGCGGCGAGCGCGCGGTCGAGCTCCCCGAGCTGGAGCGGCTTGGACAAGTAGTCGTCCATGCCGGCGGCCAGGCACTGCTCGCGGTCGCCGCGCATCGCGCCCGCCGTCATGGCGATGATCGGGATCCTGGGGCCTGCTCCCTCCCGGCGCCGGATCTCACGCGTGGCGTCGTAGCCGTCGAGCTCGGGCATCTGGCAGTCCATGAAGATGGCCGCGTAGCGCCCTGCCGCGGACATCGTGACCGCGACCGCGCCGTCGGGCGCGATGTCGACGTCGAACCCGCGCTTGCGCAACGTCATCGTGGCGACGGCCTGGTTGACCTCGTTGTCCTCGGCCACCAGGACGCGGAGCCGCTGGGCCGCCTCGCCCTCCGGCTCGGGGGTCGCCTCGACGAGCGCCGGCTGCTCCTCGACGCCGCCGCCCATGATCTCCGCGATCGCGTCGAACAGCCGCGACTGGCGGACCGGCTTGGTCAAGAACGCGCGGATGCCGACGCGGCGACCCTCCTCGGGCTGCCCGCCCGAGGACGTCAGCAGGATCATCGGCACGCCGGCGAGCTCGGGATCCCCGCTGACCTCCCGCGCGAGCTCGATGCCGTCCATCCCGGGCATGTTGAAGTCGAGCAGCAGGAGCTCGTGCGCCTCGCCGCGGCGCGCGGCGGTGCGCAGGCGGCGCAGCGCGGACGCGCCGTCCTCGGCGGTCTCCGGCGCATCCGCGACGACCGCAGCTGGTGCTCGAGGATCTCGCGGTTGGTCGCGTTGTCGTCGACGACGAGCACGCGCACCCCGGCGAGGTCCCGGCGGGGCGAGGCGGGGACACGGTCGTGCGCCCCACCGACCTGGACGGTGAACCAGAAGGTGCTGCCGACGCCGGGCTCGGAGGAGGCTCCGATCTCGCCGCCCATCCGCTCGGCCAGCCGCTGGGAGATCGCCAGCCCGAGCCCGCTGCCCCCGTAGCGGCGCGTCGTCGAGCTGTCGGCCTGGGTGAAGGACTCGAACAGGCGCGGCAGGCCGCCGGGGTCGATGCCCACGCCCGTGTCACGGACCTCGAAGCGCATGCGCACGTCGCCCTGCGCGGAGCGTTGCCCGTGCACGCTGACGACGACCTCGCCCGCCGCGGTGAACTTGACGGCGTTGCCGACGAGGTTCGTGAGGATCTGGCGCAGGCGGTTGGGGTCGCCGTGGACGCACCGCGGGAGGTCGTCACCGACGTCCAGCGCGAGCTCGAGCCCCTTGTCGTGCGCCCGGCCCGCAAACTGCTCTCCGACCTCCTCGACGACAGCACGCAGCTCGAAGTCGATCGGGTCGAGCTCGAGCTGCCCGGCCTCGATCTTCGAGAAGTCGAGGATGTCGTTGATGATCGTCAGCAGCGCCTCTCCGGACGAGCCGACGGTGTCGGAGTAGCCACGCTGCTCCTCGTCGAGCTCCGTGCCGGCGAGCAGGTTGGCCATGCCGATGACGCCGTTGAGCGGAGTGCGGATCTCGTGGCTCATCATCGCCAGGAACTCGGACTTCAGGCGCGACGCCTCGAGCGCTTGGTCACGTGCTTCGATCAGCTCGGCCGACAGGAGTCGCAGGTCGGTGACGTCGTGCGCGGTGGCGTAGGTGATGCCCGCCTCGACGTCGGGCCGCGACTTCCAGGCGAGCCAGCGGTAGCTGCCGTCCTTGCAGCGATAGCGGTTCACGAAGTCCAACGTGTCCGCACCGTCCTGCAGCGAGCTCATCACGCTCAGCGTCGCGTCGATGTCGTCCGGGTGGACGAAGTGGAGGAAGGGGTGGGCGAGCAGCTCGTCGAGCGACCAGCCGAGGATCTCACTCCAAGCGGGGTTCAAGCGGAGGAAGTGACCCTCGAGATCGGCCACGCCGAGCAGGCCAATGGAAAGGCTGAAGAACCCGTCGAGCTCCTTGCGCGCGGCCTCGGCGTCGGCGTTGGCCCGGCGCTCTCGCTCGAGCAGCCGGGCCTGCTCACGGTGGAGCATGCTGCCGCGGGCCAGCAGCGATGCACCGACCACCGCGACCGCACAAGCGAGGATCAGCCGCGGGACAAGCGACGCACCGCTGAGGATCACGATGAGCTGCACCGCGAAGAGCGCCAGGAGGACGAGCCCGGGAAGGACGCCGCCGAGCCGGCGCTGCTGCGTCGCGGGTTCTCCTGCCGGCGCGGCGAAGCACGCGCCGAGGGCCATGCACGCGAGGCCGACGCTCCACGCGAGGTCAGCGGGATGGGTGCCCGCGACGTAGGTCCCGTCGAGGAGGGCGGGACACCAGAGGATGAAGCCGGCCGCTTCCAGGACGAAGCCCGCGACCAGCGCCGCAGCGCCCGGGTTGCCCCGGAGCCGGAGCGCTCCGCTCGTGACCGACTGCAGGACGGCCAGGGCGGCCGAGACGTAGACGACGGGGTAGGCCAGCGCTGACGCCTTGCCCGGAGCGCTGACCGAGGAGTCGGCGAGCCGCGTCCAGACGAGGGCGGCGACGAGCGCGCAGACCGCCGCGGCGAGCGGGGCGGTCTCGATCCGCGCGAGCCGCCGGTCCGCTCCTGCGCCGCGGCCGAGGCGATAGAGGCCCAAGCCCGTCAGCACCGCGAAGGCGTACCAGGCGAAGTCGGCGACCGTCGGGCTCGTGGGAGCGGGGATGAACGTCCACAGGACCCAGAGCGCCTCCCCGAACGCCCAGCACGCCGCTCCGGCGAGCAGGAGCGTCCAGGCGCCGCGTGCAGAGGGCGCGGCGCGCCGGCGGCCGGAGGCGCAGGCGACGACGACGGCGATCGCGAGCATCAGCCAGGCGGCGTTGATCGTCCAGTTCTGCGAGCGACCCGAGAGGAAGTAGGAGACGACGGTGGCCGCCAGCCCGACGGTGCACAACGAGGCGACGACTGCAACGGTCGAGCTGCGCGGCCGGGAGACCAGGAGCGAGGGCACGCAACGGGTATCGGTAGATCGGGCGCGCAGGTTGAAAGCCGCGTGCGGTCAGGGGGTCGCACGGGACGGACCGCCGACCTGCACCACCTGCTGGTAGGTCCCGCGGTCCTGCCACGGCAGCGGCGGAACGGTCGCTGCCCCTGCTGCGGTGAAGACGAGCTGGTCGCAGCTCGGAGGTGATGTCTCCGGGCAGGTGGACGGGATCCGCACCCTCGCCGGGTCCCCGACCTTCCCAGCCGCGGCCTCCAAGGTCGAAAGCAGGGCCGAGCGGCAGGCGGCGAGCTTGCCGCGGCCGCAGTAGCTCCGGCTGAGCTTGCCCTTGACGGGGCGCTTGATCAGCGTCCTCAGGTCCTTGACGACGTAGGAGTACCAGCCGTAGAAGAACGTGTCCGGGCCGTCCTTGGGGAGGTAGTCGATGCGGTTGATCGCGTCGATGCGGTCGGTGGCCGGCTGGCCGATGATCGGCGCGTAGATCGCCTTGACCAGCGGACGCCACCAGGCATCCATGAGCGCAACGGCGGCCGCGTCGTCGTAGTTGCCGTCGCCGTCGCCGTCGCGGCGGTGGGCGCCCGAGGCCTCCCAGCGGCGCAGGGCGTCGACGGCCGGGCCCAGCGCGGCGGGCACCGGGCCGCGGTCGATGACCCGCAGCAGGTACGGGAGGACCTCCTGGCCGCGGAGGTCGACGGTGCCGGCGTCACCCATCGCGCCGGCGAGCTCGCCGACGCCGATCTTGCGGTCGCCCGTGCGCAGCAGGACGCGCACCCGGCGCTCGAGGCGCTGCGAGCGGTGGACCGGGCCGTACTCCCAGTCGGCGTCGGAGGCCCGCCAGCCCGGCGCCTGCTTGTTGTTCCAGGAGACGAGGTAGCCGCGGGCCGGGTCGATGCCCTTGGGCAAGCCGGAGAAGGGAATCGTCCGGGCGGTGTAGGTCGCAGGGTCGAAGCCCCTCCAGTCCCAACTGCCGTCGCCCCACGAGGGCAGATCGGTGGAGACGCCCTTGTGCCGGCGCGCGTAGAGCCCGGATTGGACGTAGGCGGTGTGGTCTGCGTCGGCGTAGAACCAGTTGTAAGAGCCCGTGACCCGCGCGATGCGCCGTTGGAAGTCCTGCGGGCCGCCGACATTCCCCGCGGCCAGCAGGCTGAGGCCCTCGGCGGCACCACCCTCATGGAAGTAGGAGGCGCGTGCGCGCGAGAACGCGACGGGAAGGCCGCGCACCTCGCCCCGGGCGATGATCGGGCCATGGACGGAGCGGTCGATCCGCAGCTTCGCCGTGAAGGGCGCAGCCGCGGGGTCGGCGGCGACGTCGAGCGGGCCGGGCGTCCAGGCCAGCGGCCGGCGCTGGACGCGCAGCGGGAGGCACCGGCCCTTGTACACGTACGACGACGACGAAGTGGTCGGCTTGCCGCCGTCGGCCTCGCACAGGCGCTCGGCGAAGATGTCCGTGTTGTCGCCCTGGGCGGTCGTGACGCTCCACGCGTAGTCCGGTCCGCGCCCGGCGATGGGGTAGATCCCGACGCCCGGGACGACGCCGCCGCGTACCGCGATCCCGGGGCCGCGCAGCACGACCTCGTCGAGGATCGACGGCGCGTAGAAGCCGACCTGGGGCCCGGCGACCATGATGGGATGCCCGCCGACCGCCTGCTTGGCGCCGATGACCATCGCGTTGGAGGCGTGGCGCTTGAGGCGCAGGCCGTCGGTCAGCACCGAGCCCGCGCTCCTGCTGCCCGCCGGGGCCGGCGGGCCGCCCGAACGGTCCTCGACGTGCGAGTCGAGCTTGATCGATCCCTCGTCGGGCAGCGCGACGCTGCGCTGGTCGGTCACGCCCGGTGCGTCGAACGGGAAGCGCTTGGTGACGACCACCGGCGCCTCGGGATCGTCGCGGCGGCGGAAGTCCTCGAAGACGCGCCGCGCCTTCTTCACCGAGCCGAAGCGCTTCTGCAGCGCGGACAGCACCTGCGCGTCGAGGAGCTCTGAGCCCCCGCCGAGCCCGTAGTAGCCGTTGAGCAGGCCGAGGATCGAGGCACTGTCGATCGTGCGCCAGTCCTCCAGCGGCTGTCCGATGGCCGCGTACTCCGACGGCATAAGCCCCGGGGCCGTGCGCGCCGTGGCGATGTAGGCGTTGACGCCGGCGGTGTAGGCGACGATGTCCTGCTTGACCTGCGCGCCCGCGGGCGAGGCGGTAGCGAGCTCTTCGAGCTGCCGGGCGAGCTCCCCGTCGTCGTAGTCGGTGACCGCCGCCTGCGCCGCGTCGGCCTTCAGGTTCACGTCGTCGACGCCTGGGCCGATGAAGGACGTCAGCCGGGCCTGCGCAGTGCGGCGCAGGACGTCCATGAAGAAGAGGCGGTCCTGCGAGCCCGCATAGCCGGCGCCCCACATCGTCGCCTCGCGCGTCGTTCCCGTGATGTACGGGACGTTGTAGGCGTCCCGCGCGATCGACACGCCGGCACGCGGTGCGATCACCGAGGCCGGGGACTGCGGCGGGTCGAGCGGCGCGGGCTTGAAGTAGCGCCCGAGCTCGTCGTCGGGCACGTCGGCGACCGGCAAGAGCGCGTTGAACATCCCTCGCTGGTTGACGAAGGAGGCAGGGGGCTGGCCCGACGCGGTCAGCGCCCCGAGCTCGAGCGCGTTGACCGTCTGCCCTTGGCCGACGGGCAGCAGTGAGGAGAAGCTGCCGGTGTCTGCCCGCGCGGAAGACGCGCACACGAGGGCGACGACGACGAGGGCAGGCAGCACGCGCATGCCGGGAGTCCTACCAGGCCGGGGGCGCACAGCCAGCAGATGCACCGGATTCGGCCTCAGCGCAGCGGCGCGCCCCACTCCACCTCGTCGCGCAGCTGCGCCTTGAGGACCTTGCCCGCCGCGTTGCGCGGGAGCGGCTCCTCGCGCACGCGGAGGTACTGCGGGACCTTGAAGTCCGCGAGCTGCTCACGTGCGTGGGCGATGACGGCGTCGGGCTCGAGCTCCGCTTCGGCGAGGGGGACGACGACCGCTCCCACCTTCTCGCCCATCATCTCGTCGGGCACGCCGAGGACCGCGACCTCCCCGACGCCGGGCGCGCCGGCCAGGCCGTTCTCGACTTCGACGGAGTACACGTTCTCCCCGCCGCGGTTGACCATGTCCTTCGTGCGGTCGAGGAGCGTCACGAAGCCCTGCTCATCGATCGAGCCGATGTCGCCCGTGTGCAGCCAGCCGTCGACGAACGTCTGCGCCGTCGCCTCGCCCTTGCCCCAGTAGCCCGCGCAGACCGTCTGGCCGCGGAGCAGCAGCTCGCCCTCGCCGACCGCCGCGCCCGGCTCGCCGACGCAGACGTCGATCACCGGTGCGGCGAGCCCCACCGTCTCCGCCCGCTCGGCCGCGTGCTCGTGGGGCAGGAAGGTCGAGATCGACGTCGACTCGGTCTGCCCGAAGCCGTTGCCCAGCCGCGCGTTCGGCCAGGCCGCCTCGAGCTGGTGGACCAGCGTCGGCGTGATCGGCGCCCCGCCGTAGGCGGCGTTGCGCACGCCGGCCACGGCTGCGGACTCGAAGCCGTCCATGTGGACGAGGTAGTGGTACATGGCAGGCACCCCGACGAAGGACGAGATCCGCTCCTCCTGCAACGCCCGCAGGGTCTCCGGGCCCGCGAAGGCCGCCTGGATCACGGCCGTCCCGCCGAGGCGCAGCGCGACGAGCAGCTGCGAGTGCAGCCCAGTCGCGTGGAACAGCGGCACGCAGATGAGCGCGCGGTGCGCCGGCCCCTCGTCCTCCGCGGCGATCCCGATGCAGCGCCGGGCGTTCTCGACGTTGGCCAGCAGGTTCTCGTGGGTCAGCATCGCGCCCTTCGGCGAGCCGGTCGTGCCGCTCGTGTACATGAGCGAGACGACGTCGCCCGGCTCCGGCGAGGGAAGCTCGGGCGCCTGCCCGTCGGGCAGCGCCTCCCCGGCGGAGAAGACGTGCCGTGCGCCCGAGTCCTCCACGACGTAGGCCACCTCGCCCGGGGCGAAGCGCGTGTTGACCGCGACGGGCAGCGCGCCCGCCAGCACCGAGCCGAACCAGGCGAGGACCCAGTCGGCGCCGTTGGGCAGGTGGACGGCGGTGCGGTCCCCGGGCGCGATGCCCAGCGCGTGCAGCCCTCCCGCGACGCGCAGCGCGCCGTCCCACAGCTCGGCGTAGGTGAGCCGCCGGCCGCCGAGCTCGACGAGCGCCTCGTCGTCGGGCGCGCGCTCCACGCTCTCGCGCAGCATCGCCACGACGGAGCGCTGCAAGTCGGTGTATCGCTTGACCCCGTCGGGGCCACGCTCCACGCCCGTGGAGTCGAAGGGGGTCAGCGGGGCGTGCGCGGGAGCGGCCATCGCCCATTCTCGCCACGGTCCGGCGCTGCGCGCAAGCGCGAGCGTCAGCCGGCCGGCGGGGCTGCGTCACGCAGCCCGGGACCGTCGAGCGAGTTCGCGCAAGTTTCCCCTTCGGTCCTCGTTCACCCCCTCATGGTTCCCGCGCGTCTTCGCAAGATCGCCCTCGTCGTCAGTGCTGCCGCCTTCGCCGCCCCCGGCGTCGCTGCAGCCGACACCCGTGGCCCCGACTACATCGCCTCGGACAACGTCGAGCTCGTACAGGCGATCAAGTCGCCCACGGGGCTCACGGCGGGCGCGCGCGTCGTCGGCAACCGGCTGTTCGTCACAAGCTCGAAGGACCTCGAGATCTTCGACATCTCAAAGCCCGAGGCGCCGAAGATGATGGGTCTGATCGAGTCGAACATCCAATTCGAGAACGAGGAGGTGCCGACGAACGGGAAGCTGCTCGGCATCTCGAGCGACCTGCTCAACAGCTCGCCGGAGTGCCTCACCGCGCCGCCGGCCGGCCTGCCGGCGGTCAGCAGCTCGAGGACGGGGGCCGGCGGCTGCCTGCGCCTCTACGACGTGCGCGACCCGGCCAAAGTCAAGGAGCTGCCCGCCGTGCCCGGCGCGGGTGACCACACGTCGACCTGCGTCCTGGACTGCACGTACTTCTACGGCTCTTCGGGCACGATCACCGACGCCCGCGACGTGTTCGCGCCCGGGGGGCAGGCGAAGATCGTCGGAAACTGGAAGACGGCCCTCGAGGCTCAGGGCTTCTCGTTCACGCCGCCCGGTGCGACGAGCAAGGTCACCTGCCACAACCTCAACGAGACGCGGCCCGGCGTCCTCGTCACGTCCTGCAACCCCATCTCGGTCATCTCGGTCAACCCGGAGGACGGCGGCTCGATCCTCAAGCCGAAGGTGCTCGTGACGGGCACGACGCCCAACGAGCCCGCGCGCTTCATCCACTCCGCGCGCTGGCCGAACGCAGGCACCGACCGCCTCGCGCTCGTCGGCGGCGAGACGAACTTCGAGCCGCAATGCGGCTCGACGAACGGCGCCTTCATGACCTTCGACGCCACGACGCCGGGGAAGTTCAAGCTGATCGACGAGATCCGGCCGGTCAACGGCAGCTACCTCGACTCGAATCCGCCCGCCCAGGTCCTGGGCTGCTCCGTGCACTGGTTCGAGGAGCACCCGACCTTCCGCGACGGGGGGCTCGTCGCCCTGGCGGAGTACGAGAACGGCACGCGCTTCTTGCAGATCCAGTCCGACGGCAAGATCAAGGAGCAGGGCTTCTTCATCCCGCTCGGCGGCTCGACCTCCGCCCCGCACTGGGCACCGAACTCAGACATCCTCTACGCCATCGACTACGAGCGCGGCATCGACGTGCTGCGCTACAAGGGCTCGCACTACGTGCCGGAGAAGTCGGCCGGGCCGGCTGGCGGCCCGGCCGGCGGCCCGGCCGCTGTCACGCCGGAGCCTGGGGCGGTGCCCGGCACCGAGGGTCGCCAGCCCGGCCCCCCCGCCAGCGACGCGCGCGGCGCCGATTCGGTGTGCGTGACCACCGCGGGCTTCCGCAGCGCCACCGCACGGCCGCACGCGCCGGGCACCGACGATGAGGCGGGCGCCGGGGCGGGTGTGCGCTTCGGGATCGATCGGCGTGAGGACAAGCCCGTGGGCGTCGACGTCTTCCGGGTCTCGGCGGGGGGCACGGTGCTCGGCGAGCGCCTGGTCAAGCGCTTCCGCGGTCGCACGCGCTCCTTCGACTGGGACGGACGCTCCGGGCGCCGGCGGCTCGGCGACGGCGTCTACTTCGCGCGCTTCACGATGGATCTCGGCGGCGGGCGCAAGGACGTGCGCCGGGTGACGCTCGAGCGGCGGGGCGGTCTCTTCCGCGCGCGGCCGGCGTTCTACCTGCGCGACACGTGCGGCGCGCTTGAGTCCTTCAAGCTCGAGCGCCCGGTGTTCGGCGGCAAGCGCGGCCTGCCGCTGCGGATCGCCTACCGGGTGACGTCGGGTGCCGACAAGGTCACGGTCACCGCACGGGCGAGGGGCCGAGTCGTGCGGACCTTCACCCGCAGTGGCGCCGAAGCCGGGAAGGCCTACCGGCTGGGGCTGCCCGCGCGCAGCGTGCGGCGCGGCGACGTCCGCGTCACGGTGACGGTGCAGCGTGCGAACGCCCGGACGCACTCGACGCTGACCGCGCGCCGGCTGTAGCGCACCGCTACCGGTGCGGCTCACGCGACGGGCAGGACGTCGCGATCCCGGACACGATGGCCTACGAAAACGGCCATCGCCGGTGCGTTCCCGAGCACGATCCGTCGGTCGCATAGGAGCCCTTCCTCGACTTCAGGCCGGCTACGTCCTGCGATCGCTCGACCAGTGCCCCAAGCAGGGCACTCTTTCACCGTGGCGGCTGCGGATGGACTACGCCCGGGATCTCGCAACCCTTGCGCTTCGGGCGTCTAGATGGTCATGCTCCGGCCCTGCGCGCTCAAGCTCTCGAGCGCGGGCGTCGATGGTTTGAGACTGTGCCGCTCGTCAGCGCATCCACGCCCGGGGTCGCGGCGCAGGGCTTCTGGCACCCGACCCTCGACGCGCTGCCCGACAGCCTGGCCATCCTCGACCCGGCCGGCGAGATCGTGGCGGTCAACCGCAGCTGGCGCGCCTTCGCACAGGCCAACGGCGACGCCAGCGGCTGCGTCGCCGGGAACTACCTCGCCGTGTGCGACCGGGCGGCAGCCACGGATCCGGTGGCGTCTGACGTCGCCGCGGCGCTGCGCGAGATCGCAGCGGGCAGCCGGACGGAGTTCGCGTGCGTCTACCCGTGCCACTCGCCCACGCAGGAGCGCTGGTTCTCGATGCAGGTGGCGCTGCTGCCGGACGCAAGCGAGCGGCACGTCGTGGTCACCCACCACGACTTCACCCAGCAGTATCTGGCCCAGCAGCTCACCCAGGCGATGGAGCGTCAGCTTCGCGGCGCGCGGGACTTCCGCGACGCGGTGCTGCAGACGATGCCCGACGGGCTCTTCGTGCTGGACGCGGGCGGCCGGGTGGCGCTCGTCAACGGGGCGGCGGAGAAGCTGCTCGGCTGGCCCCGTGGCGAGCTGCTCGGAGCGGCGGCCCACGAGCAGATCCAGGTGCTCGGCGCCGACGGCACGCTCCGCGGGTTCGAGTCGAGCCTCGACTCGACCGCCACGCAGGCGGAAGGCTCTGTGCGCATCGAAGACGACGACTTCCGCTGTCGCGACGGCACGCTTCTCCCGGTCACGTACTCCGTGGCTGCCTTCACCTCCGAGGCTGGGGATCGGGGGTCGGTCGTCGTCTTCAGCGACGTCAGCGAGCGCAGAGCGCGGGAGATGGAAGTCCAGCGGGAGCTCGCGACGCCGACGTGGGTGAGCCGCATCCGCGCGGCGCTCGACGAGGATCGCCTCGTCCTGTACGCCCAGCCGATCGTCGAGGTGGGAAGCGGTCGGGTCGTCCAGCACGAGCTGCTGCTCCGGATGCTCGGCACCGACGGCGAGATCATCGCTCCGGGAGCCTTCCTGCCCACGGCCGAGAAGCACGGGATGATCCGCGCGATCGACCGGCGCGTGTTCAAGATGGCGCTTCGGCACGCCGCCGCCGGCCATCCCGTCGAGGTCAACCTGTCGGCCGACTCGATCGGCGACCCGACCCTGTTCGGCTTCGTGCGCGACGAGCTCGAGGCCCACGGCGTCGACCCTCGGCTCGTGGTCTTCGAGCTCACCGAGACGGCGCTGATCCACGACGAGGAGGCCGCCCTGGCGTTCACCGAGGCCGTGGTCGCCCTCGGCTGCTCCGTGGCGCTCGACGACTTCGGCACGGGCTACGGCAGCTTCCACTACTTAAAGCAGCTGCCGGTCTCCCTGCTGAAGATCGACCGGGAATTCGTCCGCGACCTCGACGGCGAGCAGGGGGCGGCCAGCCGCCACGTCGTCACGGCGATCGTCAGCCTGGCACGCAGCATGGGCAAGAAGATCGTCGCCGAGGGCGTCGAGACGGAGGCGGCGCTGGCCGTCATCCGCGAGCTGGGCGTCGATCGGGCGCAGGGGTACCTCTTCTCGCGGCCGATGCCGGCGGACGAGGTCTTCGCACGCCGCTGCCGATCGTGAAGACTCAGACTTGGCCGAGGACCGCCCCCAGGGGGGACCTGGACACCGATCAGGGCATCGCCGACCTCCAGTCGGCGTCGGGCGACCGCGAGCAGGCGATCGCCGACCGCGACGCGATGAAGCGCGCGGAGAAGAAGCACCAGCGCGGTTGACGCGCGGTCGGCGAGCTGCGCTGACCGGCCCGCGTCAACTCTCGCTGCGCACCGCGAAGACCGCGCGCGCCCGCACGATCTCCTCGCCGTCGGCGCGCACGGAGCAGTCGGCGAAGGCGAGGCTGCCGCCGAGCCGCTCGAGGTCCGTGTGCGCCTCGAGCCACGCGCCCGCAGGGCCGGCGCGCAGGAAGTCCGTCGTCAAGGACACCGTCGCGACCTTCGCCTCGCCGTCGGCGCCTCGGCGGACCGCTTGGCCGAAGGCCACATCGACGAAGGTGGCGAGGAAGCCACCCATCACCGAGCCGGCGCGATTGAGGTGACGCTCCTCCACGCGTACGCCGAGCACCCCGTCCTCGCGCTCGTGCAGCGGGCCGACGAGCTCGAGGAAGGCGCCGGGATCGGTGAGCGGCGTGAAGCCGTCGGGGACCTGCGAGTCGGTGGGCATCGGCGGTTCCTACCCGACCGGGCGACGATCCGCGCGCTCGGGCCTCTCCCGCGGGCGCTCTACCCTCTCGCCGGCATGGAGCCGCTCACCGCGACGCCACCGGGGATCGACCCCGCCCGCCTCGAGGGGTGCCTGCGCGTGCTCGCCGAGGCAGAGGCGCTCCCGCTCGAGCATCCCGACGCGCTCGCGGTGCAGCGCGCGACGGCGCGCATCTACAAGAGCGTGAAGCTGCGGCGGCGAGCCGAGCGGCGCGACGCGATCCTCGCGCACGATCGGGCCGTGACGGCGGCGACGGCGACGGGTGCGCCCGGTCGCATCGACGACGAGACCGAAGGGCTGCCGCTGTCGGCGAAGGCCCGCGGTGCGGTCGCGGGCGAGCTGAAGGAGTCGCGCGCGTGCTACGTCTGCAAGCAGCGCTACACGACCGTCGACGCCTTCTACCACCAGCTCTGTCCCGGATGCGCGTGGGAGAACCACGCGCGGCGCGACGCGCGCACCGACCTCGGTGGGCGGCGCGCCCTGCTCACGGGTGGTCGGGCGAAGATCGGCATGCACATCGCGCTGCGGCTGCTGCGCGACGGTGCGCACACGACGATCACCACGCGCTTCCCGAACGACGCGGTGCGGCGCTTCACCCAGATGTCCGACAGCGCGCAGTGGCTGCACCGGCTCACCGTCGTCGCCATCGACCTGCGCGATCCGGCGCAGGTCGTCGCGCTGGCCGACGCCGTCGCGGCCGAGGGGCCGCTCGACGTGCTGATCAACAACGCGGCGCAGACCGTCCGGCGCTCGCCCGCAGCCTACGCGCCGCTCGTGGCTGCTGAGCGCGCACCGCTCCCGGCCGGCGTGGCGACCCCGGAGGTCGTGTCGTTCGCGCGCTCCCAGGCCAGCCGCGAGCTCGGGGCGGTCGGCCACTGGACGCCCACCCCGCGGGTGCTCACGGCGCTGGCGCTCACGGCGGGCTCCGCGTCGCCGGCGCTGGCGGCTGCGGGTACGGCGATCGACGCGGGCGGCCTGGTGCCCGACCTGCACGCGACGAACTCGTGGATCCAGCACGTCGACGCGGTCGATCCGGTCGAGCTGCTCGAAGTCCAGCTGTGCAACATGACCGCGCCGTTCGTCCTGGTGTCGCGGCTGCGGGCGGCGCTGGCCGCGAGCCCGGCGCGGCGCACGTACATCGTCAACGTCTCGGCGATGGAGGGGCAGTTCGGGCGCGGGTACAAGGGGCCGGGCCACCCGCATACGAACATGGCCAAGGCCGCGTTGAACATGCTCACGCGGACTTCGGCGGAGGAGCTGCTTGCGACCGACGGCATCCTGATGACCGCCGTCGACACGGGCTGGATCACCGACGAGCGCCCGCACCCGACGCGCGCGCGGCTGGCCGACGCGGGCTTCCACGCGCCGCTGGACCTCGTCGACGGGGCCGCGCGCGTCTACGACCCGATCGTGCGCGGCGAGCGGGGCGAGGACCTGCGCGGCGTCTTCCTCAAGGACTACACGCCGGCGGCCTGGTAGGGCTGACGGTCTCCACGGCTGGGCGACAGCCAGGCCTCGCGGTCGGCGAGATCGTCGTCACCGGGATGGGCGGAGAGCTCGTTCTCGAGCGCCGCCGCGATGCGTCCCACGTCGGCCTTGGTGCGACGGAGCGCGCCCGGCACGAAGACCATGCCGAAGTGCCCGAGCCCGCCGGGCGCGATGGCGTCGTGGTGAAGGGGCCGAAAGTCCCTGAGGTTGTTCGTGACGATCGCGCGCTTCTGCGATCGGGCGATGCGCATGGTCTCCGGATCGGAAAGGCCCTCGAGCGACGGGTTGCCCTTGACCGCCTCGACGTCGTGACCTCGGTCGCGCAGTTGGGCAGCGATCACGGGCGACAGCATCTCGTCGAGCAGCAGCTTCACCGACGCAGCGCCTGCTGGCCGGCGAGCCAAGCGGCGTGCGCTTCGGCAGATTCGCGCTCGTTGCCCGCGATCCACCCGTCGATCTCCTCGGGGTAGGCCCCGTAATAGGTCACCGCGGCCTGAACCACACCCGGAGACAGCTCGAGGTAGTCGGCGGCCTCGCTGATGTCGCCGGCGTTGTCGCGCACCGTCGCGATGACCTCCCAGACGTCTCCTCCCGATCCCACCAGCCGGGCGCGCCGTCCCGCCGGCCCTTCGACGAACCGCACCAGCGGATGCTCGTCCATGCGCAGACCCTCCTCGACGTAGCGCTGGGCGAGTGTGCGAGGCGGCAGTCGCGCGCTTCTTGCCCTGGAGCCGAGACGCTCGATCGTCGCCTCCGCCAGACGGAGGCTGATCGGTTGGGCCATGTAGCGCATCGTAGCGGAGCGCGCTACAGAGGGGGGTGCTGGCGGTACGCCACCATGTCCTCCATGAGCACCGCCGCCGCACCGATCCTTCCCGCCGCCCTGCGCCTCGGCGCCGTCCACCTCACCGTCGCCGACCTCGCGCGCGCGGTCGCTTGGTACGAGCGCTCGCTCGGGCTGCGCGTCCACCAGCACGAGCCGCAGTACGCAGTGCTCGGCGACGGCACCGAAGGGGTCGTCGTGCTCCACGAGGACCGCAAGGCCAAGCCGGCCGGGCGCACCGCCGGGCTCTACCACTACGCGCTGCTCTACCCCGCGCGCGAGGAGCTCGCGCAGGCGGTGCTGCGGCTCTCGGCGACCCAGACGCAGCTCACGGGCGCCTCGGACCACGAAACGCACGAGGCGCTCTACCTCGCCGACGCGGACGGCAACGGCATCGAGCTGGCGGCAGACCGTCCGCGCTCGGAGTGGCCCGAGCATCTCGGCTACGCCCAAGGACCCAAGCCGCTGGACCTGCGCTCGCTGCTGGACAGCATCACGGGTGAGCCGCCGACGCAGTGGGTGGGCGAGGGGCTGCGGGTGGGCCACCTGCACCTGCACGTCGGCGACGTCGAAGAGGGGCTGCGCTTCTACCGCGACGTGGTCGGCTTCGAGGTGCAGGCGAACCTCGGCCCGGCCGCGTTCGTGTCGGCCGGCGGCTACCACCACCACCTCGGCTTCAACGTCTGGAAGGGCGAGGGCGTCAAAGCGCCCGCCCGGCACACCGTGGGCCTGGCGACCTGGATCGTCGAGCTCCCGCAGGAGGACCTAGACGCGCTGCGCCAGCGGCTGGCGGCGGCCGGCCACGCGGTCGCAGAGGCGCAGGGCGGCTTCGTCGTCCGCGACCCATGGGGCACCGCGATGACCGTGGTGGCGGCCTGAGCTGACAGGGCAATGTCGAGCCCGATCGCCCGTGCGGAGCGCTCGCGAGCCGGGCGCGCCCCGCCGACGACACCCGACCGCGGCGAGCGCCACGCCGACGCAGACTGCGAGCGGAGGTGCCCGGTCAGCGCGCCATGTACGCGAGGAGCGCGTCGATCTCCAGCGCGACGTCGTCCATCAGCAGCGGCCGCAGCGTGTCGCCGGCACCGTGCACCGTCCGCTCGCCCACAGCTCGCCGGTGGGAGCGCGGTGGGTCTCCATGACCGCTTCGGCGACGTTGAGGATCCAGTACTCGGGAACGCCGCGGCGGGCGTAGAGCCGAGACTTCGTCCCGCGGTCGTAACGCAGCGATGTCAGCGAGACCTCGATGACCAGCAGCGGGATCGCCTCGCCGCTCGGGTGGTCCTCCTGCGTGATGATCGAGATGTCCGGCTCCGGTGCCGATCGCTGCTCCGGCATCCCGATGTGCAGCTGCGGCAGCAGGATCAGCGCGGGGTCGAGCTGCGGCACGAGGATCTTGTTGATCCACGCCACCGCCCGAGCGTGCGGCTCGCTCATCGGACTCATCTCGACGATGACCCCGTCGATGAGCTCGACGCGGACACCGTCGTCGAAGACACCGGCCTCCGCCATCCGCATGTAGCGCTCGAGGGAGAGCCGGTGGAGAGGCGCGAGGAGGTCGACGGCTGTCGTGGCCATGTCACGAGTCTGGCGCGTTGCGCTCAGAACGCCAAGCGCCAGGTTTCGCGCGGGATGTCTGACAAGAGACCATGAGACGAGCGTCTCGTCGGCTCGTGCATCGTGACAAGACGCGGATGTGTTGGCGTGACCCCTGTGGTTGGGTCCGGTGCTTGTGAGAGTTCTATGCGCCCTTCAAGATGGGCGAGGCAGGACGATCACGATGAAGCAGCGCAGGCACACCCCCGAGCAGGTCATCCGCAAGCTGCG
>JAABUN010004612.1_pt1 | contig 18414 bp, 15 predicted proteins | sample 5559311 | NCBI WGS metagenome assembly JAABUN01 (sample SAMN10711877, study PRJNA513370) | rock metagenome | isolation source: Antarctica rocks | place: Antarctica: Victoria Land, Siegfried Peak sud | reverse complement strand
CCCGGTTCCGCCACCGCCAGCCCGAACCGCCGAAGCTGCCGACGATCGCCTGGATCAACGAGCCATCACCCGAAGCACTCATCAGATCCGCATGAGAAGTTGTCTCACGCCCCTTGACAGGTTCCGCTTGGGGCCGCCGCCGAGGTCGCGCTTGGTGTAGGTGCCGCCGAGGAAGCACGTGATGATCTGCCCGGCCTCGTCCTCTCGAGGTCGCCGCTCGCGACGCCGTCGCCGCACGGCCAGCCGACCAGCGCCACCTCGTGACCCGTCGTCGGAGATGAGCCCGATACCGCCGCGCTCGTCGGCGCTGCCCGGGTATTCGGAATCACGCGCACTGCCGCCTGACACGCCACGACCTCACCATGCGGAGCCTGCGAGCGAGCCTCTGGAAGGGGTCTTCGGGCAACAACGTATGACGGCTCAATCGCGGAGAGCCGCCTATGCGGGGTCAATGAGAGCAAGGTTCAAGAGACGGAACCGCATTGCCGGTGCGCTGACTACGAACTTCCGTGCGAGAAGGTCGACTGTGGCTTCCTCCGAGAGCCAGCGTTGGGCGAAGGTCCAGTAGTCGGCTTCCACCAGGTCGGCGGGCATGAGGAGGGGGCGGCGAACTCATTCGCCTCAATCTCTTCCCGGTCAGTCGCGCCGCTTGACGCACCGTCGCGCCAGTTGACAAGGGCGCCTCGTGTGAGATGTTCCACGATCACCGAGTTGCCCTTGTGGAGCCACAGGTGGCCGAGCTCGTGGGCGATGGTGAACCGCTGCCTCACCTTCGTGTGCCGCGAATGGACGGCGACGATCTTTTGGCCGTCGTCGTCACGGATGAGGAGGCCGGAGATGTCACCGTCGAAGTCCCTGTAGCGGACCTTCGCTCCTGCCTTGCGCGCAAGCGCGTCGATGGGCACAGGCGCTTGCACGACGCCAGCTGCTGCCAAGACTTCCTGCGCCTTCCGTTCGGCCTCGTTCATGCCGTGCGCCGCCGCTTCGGTGCCGGCGCAGTCACTAACGCCATCCAACGTTCGACGTCATCGAATCTGATCTCCGGATGCACCGGAGGCGTCCTGTCCGCCGAGTCCGGGAGCAGGTCTTTGGGCGGCACTTCTACGACATGGGCGATCGCCGGCTTCCAGCGGACCGACGGCACCGAGCCGTTCGGGTACGAGGACGGCGTCCGCAACGTCGCCCGCAACGACCGGACGAAGGTCGTGTACGTCGACTGCGACCGGTTCCCCGAGGAGCCTGACTGGACGGAGAGCGGCACGTACCTGGCGTTCATGCGCATGCGGCAGGACGTAGATGCGTTCAACGCGATCCCGGCCGACGAGCAGGACCGCGTCATCGGCCGGACCCGTGATGGTCGCCGCCTCGACCTCCCTGAGGGCTCCGACCCGCGCGACGAGCCGGAGATCCCCGCTGAGCACCCGCCGACGTCGCACGTCCGGAAGGCTGGGCCGCGCGGCGCCGACAATGACACCGTCCAGATCTTCCGCCGCGGCCTGCCGTTCATCGAGGCGGGCGCCGACGGCGTCGTCCGGACCGGCCTCCTGTTCGCGTCGTTCCAGGCGTCCCTCGACCACTTCCGGGTCGTGTTCAACCGGTGGATGCTGAACCGGAACTTCCCCCCGCCCCCGCCCGGCCGCCAGGACGATCTGTTCGAGCGCAGCCTCGTCGCCATCGACCGGTGGGGTTACTTCTTCGTTCCCGGCGACAGCGACGAACCACTCGGGACCGAGATGCTCGCTCCGAAGGACAAGAAGCCGCACAAAAGCCCAAAACCGGCCAGGTCGCCGTCCGGAAGCGCGTCCTCGACCAGAACGGTGTCGAGGCCGATGCCGACTTGGCGGGCTTTGCGTTCCAAGTCGTCGACGGCGCTTGCCAGCCCGTCGGCGGCACGTTCACGACGAACCCTGCGGGCCACGCGATGTCCAACGACCTGCCGACCGACGTCGACCTCGTCCTCCAGGAACTCCCGCCGCCGGCGCTCCTGCAGCCGGCGCAGCCGCAGCCGTTCCGACTGGAGTCGAACCGTCTCGTCATCCGGGTCGACAACCTGACCCCCGCCGGGTCCGTCTACGGCGCCTGACCGGACAGAGTCAGATGTCGTGTGAAGCAAGACCGGAAACGTGACCGAGATCGAGCAAGTGGGTTATGTCGCCAGACCACCCCGGTGCTTACCCGGCTGATCACTCCTTTTCGTGGTTGAACCAGTGGACCCAGGACAAGGTGGCCGGTTCGGTCACTTGATCGGGTCGTTGAGGAGGTCGGTGGGGAGCATTGGTGGGGGGAACGACCGGCGGGGGGTCGGGTGGGGCCAGTGGTAGCCGTTGTTGTAGCGGGCGGCCATGGCCAGCACCCAGCGGCGAACGGCGGTCTGGGCGACTGCCGCCGCTGGCCCGGTGTCAGCTGCGAGCAACCTGGTGAGGGCGCTGCGCAGCGGGTCAGGGTCGTCCCACGCCGGCTCAGCGTCGCCGATGCCGGCGGTGTGCCAACGCAGGGCTTCCTCGAGGGCGTCCCAGACGGTGATGGTGGGGCTGATGCCGCGGCGGAGGTGGTCGACGGTGGAGACCAGGTCGCACAGCCAGGTGCCGCCCTCGTCGAGCGACTCGACGCCAGCGTCGGGGGGTGTGAGTGGGTGGTCGGTCATGGGTGGGCGGGCTCCAGGTGGGTTGGCTCGATCCCGCGGACGCTGTCGAGCAGTCGGGTGGGGTCGAACTCGGTCGACGGTCCGGGCGGGGGTAGCACCGCCAACAGCGCGGCGGCGTCGCCGACCCCGATCGTGGTGGTGACCGACGCCACCGCCGGGGCGGGGTTGAGCCAGGCGTGGACGGCGTCCTCGCCGATCCCGGCACCGGTGGCGATGGCGATGGTGGTTTCGGTGTCATGGTCGCAGCGGGTGTCGAGGGTGTCGAGGACGACGGGTGGATGGGCGCCGGCGTCGACGAGGGCGGTGGCGGTCTCGGCGGGCGAGAGGCCATAGGCCTCGGAGGCGGCGGCGAGCTGGTCACCGGTGGCGCCGTGGCGGGCGGCGAGCGTCAACCCGGTGCCGGGGTCGTCGATCCCGGCGGTGACCCCGGCTGCGAACGTGTCGGGGGTGGGGGCGTGGGCGACGAGGTGGCCGGCGACGACGTTGGCGTTGTGCCCGGCGGCGGCCATCGTCCCCCCGGCGAGCTCCCAAAGGTGCGGGTCGTCGGACAGGGCGCAGAGGACGTCTCGGGGCCGGGTGGCCATGATCTCGGTCGCGCTGCAGCCGGCGGCGCGCATCTCCGCCGCCGTCGCCCCAAGCGTGGTGGCGGCGTTGGCCGCGGGGAGGTCCCAGTGGTCGCGGAGGACTCTGATGGCGTCGGTCATCGGGACCCCCACCGTCGGAAGCAGCTCGGCGACGGTGTCGGCGTGGACGTGTTCGGCGTGGAGCACGGCGACGGTGGCGGCGGGGGTGAGCCCGGCCGCGCCGAGCAGCTCGACCAGTACAGCAGGCTCGGCGGTGCCGAGGCGTTGTCGATCGGGTTCGTCGAGACGGTGACCGACCAGGGCGGCGAGCTCGCGGCGGCTGTAATCGTCGCTGCCGGTGAAGGCCGTGATGGTGGTGTCGAGGCGTGCCGGGTCGGCGACGGCCAAAGTCCGCATGGCACGTTGGCCGGCGAGCTCGGCGGCATCGCAGGCCCCGTCGAGGGTGCGGGTGAGCGGGAGCCGGTCCATCGCCCCGGTCGGCCCGTGGTGGACGGCGGGCATCCACCGGCCGCCCGGGCCAGGAATCGCGTAGATCGTGACCTGGTCGTTGAGATGGCGAAGCTGCGCTGCGCTGCGCCCCTGGCCGGGCATCGCCTCCCACCCGCCCGCCGACCCGCCCGGCGAGGGCCCGGTCACGTCGACCGGGGCGGTCAGCGCCGGGTAGCGGGACCGGACGGCTGTGACCGCGTCGTCACGGGCCTGGTCGAGGGTGGCGGCGGTGCCGGTGGCGAGCACCCCGTGGCCGGTGCGGGTGGCGACGTCCTCGAGTCGCCATCCTGCGGTGTCGCCGTGTTCGACGGCGGACAGGTAGGCGGTCTTGTTCAACCGGAGGTAGGCGCCCTGGCCGCTGGCTTGTTCGCCCCGGGCCGCCCACTCGCCGGGGGTGTAGGGGCCGACGGTGACCCACCGTCCGACCGGGAGCTGTTCCAGCGACGCAGCGGGAAGCCGGTGGCGTCGCCCGGCGGGCACGACCCGGTCGTCGACGACCTCCATCCGCGGCAACGGCGAGCCGACCAGATCGACGCCGACCGCGACCCCCAACCCGGCGGTCAGCTTGCGGGCCGGCTCGAGGACGTCTTGGAGGCGCTCCCACCGCTCCCTCGGCTTCAGCCCGGAAGGGTCGAACCCTGGTGGCCGCTCACCGGGGGCGAGACCGACCCGGTCGGCGACCAACCACGCCACCTGCGCCCCCAGGACCGGGTCCAGCTCGGGGCGCTTCGAGGAGCGCCGCAACCGTCCGGCGGCGTCGGCGAGGACGTGGTGGGGGTCGTCGGCCTTGGGGAGCCGTCCCCGGACGGTGGCGGTGGCGACCTTGCGGGCGGCGGCGAGGAACTCGGCGTCGGCCTGCGGTCCGGTCAGCGTGGCGGGGAGGTCGGGCGGGGTGAGGACGTTGGGTGCGGGCCGGCGGGCCAGCTGGTCGACGCCGAACACGGGGCGCCACTCCCACCGTTCGACCGCGGCCCGGGTGGGACGGGACCCTCCGACGTATGGGTCGGGTTCGCTGCCGCCGGTGGTCACCGGCACCCGCACCGGGTAGCCGTGCTCACCGGCCCGCACCGCGCACCCCCGACCCTCATGGGTGGAGGGGACCAGCCGCCACGTCTCCACCCCGGCGACGGGGCCGTTGGCGCCGTAGGAGGCGAGGAGCGCCTGGTTGCGGGGTGAGTAGTCGAGCCACGACCGGGACATCACCAGCGCGTCCTCCCACCCCACCGGGCTCGCCAGGCCGGTGGTGGCCCAGCGGTCGAGGTGGGCGGCCATGTCGGCGAAGGACTCGAACTCGATCCGCTGGGACTGGCGTGCCATACCGGTGACGGTGACGAACCGGGGTCCCTGACCTGCTCCCGGATGTGGTCCCGGAGTTGCTCCCGGACGCCCGCCCCGACAGGGGATCCGTCTGGCCGGTGGTGCTTCCGGGCGGCCGGCGACCCGGCCCTGCTCGGCTACGGGCAGGTCGGGTGGCAGCGGATCACGGTCCGTCCACCGAAGTCGACGGTGGCGCCGGAGCCGACCGGAAGGCGGGCGCTGCAGCGCTCGCACACCCCGGCCACCCGGTTCGCGTCGATGGGGTCGTCGAGGGTTGGGGCGAGGTCGAGCTGGCCTTGCAGCCGATCGGTTGGGCGGCCGGGCCGCAAGGGCCGGGTCTCGCCGGCCGCGCCCCGGTCGTCTCGCTGGCCGCGAGGTGAGGGAAGGTTGGCGACGGACTCGGCGACCACGGTGGGGTCGAGCGCCGGTTCGGGGAACGTGCCCTCGTGGGGCCACACCGGGCACGTCCCGGTGTCGGGGGGCGGCACCGGCTTGTGGTCGGGACCGGTGGGGACGAGGCGGCGCAGGTCGCGGTCCTCCCACCAGCGGACCAGCCGGAGGTGGATCGGGGGCAGGGTCCCATGCAGCAGGACGGCTTCCTGGCGGCGCATCTGGCGGATGATGTGGGCCGGGAGCAGGTCCTCTCGTTGGACGTGTTCGGAGACGGTCTTGCGGCCACCGCCGGTGTCGGCCGACCAGCCCCGCTGGGCGACGTGCTGGGTGCCGGCGACCCGGGACACGTAGTCGAGGGTGGACGGGTCGTCGCAGCCGTTGAAGATCACCTTGGACCGGTGGCCGCCGAGCACGGCGTCGGCCAGGGTGCCGTAGCGGTGGCTGATCTGGGACTTGGACTGCCAGCCGGTGATGAACATGCCGCCGAGGCCGGCGATGGTCGACACCTCCTCGGGGAGCCATTGGAGCTCGAGCTGGCCGGCTTCGTCGATCACGATCAGCAACGGCTTGTGCAGCCGACGTCCGGCGACGTCCCACGCGTGGATCTGTTCGCGGAGGTCGCCGAGGAGGCCGCCGAGGACGGGGGCGAGGCGGGCGAACTCCGTCGACGGGGCCGTCAGGTACAGCGTGTTGGATCGGCCGGGCCCGCCGTCGAGGAGCCAGTCGAGGTCGACGTAGCGGGGCTGGCGGGGCCAGATCTCATCGGCCCAGTAGGCGGCGCGAGGGTCAAGCGACGCGGAGTGGGCGACGGCCGGTTCGGTCCACGCCTCGAACGCCAGGCGGGCGGTGGCGTAGATCGACGCCCGGATGCGGGGGTCCTCACCCTCGAACGCCATCAGCTTGGTCATGGCGTCCTTCGCCAGCAGCCGGACCTCCAACGGTTCACGGTCGGCGAGGCCGCGGCGGACGAGCTCGTTGGCGGTCGGGTCGGTGATCCCCACGTGCAGATACGCCCACGCCGCCAGGCGGCCGATCGTCAACGGCTCCCGCCGTCCACCGTCCTCGGCGGGGAGCAGCTGGGAGAGCCCGGCGAGCGACATGTAGGCGGAAGTGAGGGTCTCACCGTGGGACGCCCAGAAGTCCCCGCCGGTGACCCCGTTGCGGGGGATCGCCTGGGCCAGGGCCCGCCCCGCCCGGGCGGCCCCCGACGTGGTGGTCACCTCCCGCAGCGGGGTCCACCGAGCCGTGGGCAACCCGGTGACCCCGCCGGGGTCGAACACCGCCAGCTCGCCGCGCCGGGCTCGGGCTGCGGCGGTGGCGTCATAAAGGTCCCGTTTCACCGAGAGGGCAACGACGGGGCCGTCCCAGCCGATGATCCCGGCGGAGGCGAGCACCGTCTTGCCGGACCGGGTCGGGCCGATCAACGCCACCGACCCCCGATCCCCCTGCCGGACCGCCGCCCGGCGACCCTTCGCTGGGTGACGCTCACGGTCCTCGGTGGCCAACAGCGGCCCCCGGGGCGCGAGGCGGCCGAGCAGCAACCGCCCCGTCGGCGGCACCGACGATCCCACCACCAGAGGGCGGGCGTCGCGGGGGCGGGCCACCCGGGCGTCGGCGGGAACACCCAACAGGCGCGGCGACGGCGACGACCACCGCCGCCACACCCACACCACCCCGGCCACCACCAAGCTGACGACGGTGGCGACGACCACCGTGCACGCCCAGTAGAGGACCGGGCCGGGCAGCCCCGTCGCGTGCTCACCCCAGGCGGCGGACGGGTCACCCGGCGTCGACGCCAGCCGACCGGTGACCGCCAGCCAGTCGCCCAACCCGCCCCCAACCTGCCCGCCCGTCAACACCGCCGCCAGCCACGCACCCGCGAACGTCACCGCCGCCACCGCGACCACCAGACCGCCGATAACGGCGACGGCCAGCTCGAGCCCACCCGACGGCGGCTCCTGGCGAACCCCGCCCCGCTCCGTCACCGCACCCCACCGGGGCCGGGGAGCGCCACGGGGCGCAGGAGGCCGGGCGGTCGGGAGTCCCGATCCGGGATCGGGAGCGATACCGGGACGGAGACGGGGACCAACCCCGGGACCCCAATCCCCGACGCTGCCTCCAGCACCACTGCTGCTGGAAGGAGCACACCATGGACCCCTACAACGCCCTCGACACCGCCTACCGACAACTCGCCCGCCGGCCCGCCACCTGGACGAAGTCCACCGGACTGGGCAGTGACCTCGACGCCATCGTGGCCGCCATCCGGAACGACGAACCCGACAGCGACCCGTCCGACCGGACGCTCCGGGCGCTGATCGACACCGGCCGAACCCGACCCGACGCCCTCACCGTCGTCCTCCACGCCCTCGCCCCCAGGTTGCGGGCCCGGCTCGCCCGGACCGCCACAGGCGAGTACCACACCGACGCCCTCACCGAGCTCGCCTTCGTCATCCTCGACAGCGACCTCGACCCACCCCGCCTCGCCCACCGGCTCGTCCACCGCGCCCACAACCGCGCCTGGCGCCACGCCCGCCGTGTGAACACCCGGGGCGTCCTCAACATCATCACCACCGCCCCATGCCCCCCAGACCTCCTCTCCCGCCTCCAGGACCACCGGCCCAGCGACACCCCCGACTTCGCCGACACCGTGGTCGACCGGGTCGACCTCGAACGGTTCCAGACAGCGGTCGAAACCGCCGTCACCGACGGGCTGATCCCAGCTCCCGTGTGGGCCGCCTACCAAGACCACCGACTCCGCCGGGCGGTCACCGCAGGCATGGCGAACAGCACCAGCCGGGAACGGGTCGCCGCCCACCGCGCCGCCCGCCAGATCGCCCCCTACGTCAACACCTACCTCGGTCTCCACGTTGCCTGACCCACCCACCAGCGCCCGTGGGGTTACCGGAGGGGCGATCCAGCGGTGCCCATGTCGGGGCCCAGGGCCGCATGGGCCAGTCGGGCAATAGGAGGCGTCCTCCCCTGCTTGAGCGGGCACATTGGTCACCCGTGGGGCGCCTTGAGCACTGGGACCAGCAGAATCAGCTCCGCGCTGAGCGAGACCAGCGAGAGCTTGGTGGTGACGACTGGGTGGATCGGCTGAATGACCGCCTTCCTGGCCCACCTTGGGCTTGGGTACTGCTCGCGATTCCTGGTCTCGGGTGGATCGGGACCGTCGCCATCGGAGTGTCTGCGATTCGCAGACGCCGACGTCAGGGTCGAACGGGGTAGCCCCGTAAAGGATCGTCACGCGGCCCGGAGGGGCCGCCGGAGGCGGCCACTGTCGTCCCGGTGACCGGTTCGTTGCTCACGACCGTCGCCGAGCTCCGGGCCGACTGCCGAACCGTGGCCCACCCGTTGGCGGACTGCCGCCATGTAGCACTGCTGACGGCCGACGGCATCTTCACCGGCGTGCCGGACTGGTGCTCGCTTGAGATCGGCCGCAAGGGCGGTTCGTCTTGGCCGCTGACACTGCTCTCTCTTGTTGGCGCGCGCCGCGGGCATGACAGGGGCGGCTCTTGACGTGCTTCAGGAGAGGGCTACTCCGGCCGAGGGGTCTAGCACCGCCGGCGGGGTGTGTTCGATCGGCGGAGCGAGCGTCCGACTGAGCTGATCGGTCCAGCCGGGGTCGCGGCGCGCCCAGGCGTTGAGGTCGAGTCCCTCGCCGGGCGGCTCGACGACGGTGAGGTCGTGGTGGTGGTCGGCGAGGAGGTCACTGAGGTGTTGGCCCCAGCTTCGGCCGGCGGGGTCGTTGTCGATGACGGCGAAGACGGCGAGGTGGTGGTGTTCGGCGTGGGTGGCGAGGCGTGCGGCGACGCTGTGGTCGGGCGCTTGGGAGCCGAGGACCCCGACGGCGGTGTAGCCGGCTTGGGCGGCGGTGAGCGCGTCGGGGATGCCTTCGCACACCAGGAGCACCCCGGGCCGTGGTGCTCCGTTGGTGCGGGTCCACGCCAGGCGGGGGTTGGAGCCGAGGGCGGCGGCGGGGTTGTCGTACTTGGGGCTGTTGCCGGGCTCGAGGTAGCGGGCTTGAAGGTAGCGAACCTTGCCGGCGGGGTCGAGGGCTGGGAACACGGCGGCGATCGACTGCCCGTAGGGGAGGCCCCGTTGGCGGCGCATGAGGTGCCGGCCGGGGTCGGCGCCGACATGGTTGGCCCGGAGGGTGGCGTCGTCGAGGCCACGGTCGTGGAGCCAGTCCCGCACGGGTCGTCCGGCCCGGCTCCGCAGGATCTGTTCGCAGCCAGCGGCGTAGCGGGTGACGGCAGGATCGAGGGGCACGACCGCCGGGGGGGTCGGCCGTGGTTTGCGGGTGGGGGCGGGGAGGGGGGGGCCGGGGGTCATCCCGGCACGTCCGGCGAGCCAGTCGATCGCTTCGCCGCGGGGCAGGTGTTGGGTGGCGGCGGCGAGGTCGATGGCGTCACCGCGGTGGGTGTCGTCACCTGACCAGCAACGCCAGCGTTCGTGGCCCCGGTGGTCGGTGTGCATGGTCACCGAGGCGTGGCGGTCGTCGTGGTCGGGAAGCGGGCAGTGCCACCGCCTTCCCCGCATGTTGTGGGTGGCGGGTTCGGCGATCTGGTCGAGGAGGGCGGCGAGATCGGTGCGGGCGAGGACGTCGTCGATCCGCCAGCGCGGTCCGGACGGCCCGCTCGGGCTCATGTCCCCATGGCCTCGTCGGTGTCGGAGAGTTGGGCTTCGGCGGCGGTGAGGACGGTTTGTACGACGGCGCCGTGGCGTTGCAGCCGCCACAACGCCCGACCGCGGAGGAGGTGGCCGATCCAGGCGCGTTCCCGTTCGGAGAGGGCGAACAGGTCGGCGGCGACGTCGACCTGGTCGGGGGGTTGACGCAGGATGATGCGGGTCTGGACGTCGGAGAGCAGCCCGGCGGAGATCTTGGCGGTGGCGGTCCCGTCGTCGGACTGGGCGGTGAGGTCGGCGGGCCGGTGGCAGATCAGCCAGGTCGACACCCCGTAGGTGCGGGACAGCTTCAGGCTGCCTTGGAAGTGGTGGGCGCCGTGGCGGACGGCTGCCCACGCTTCGTCGATGACCTGGATGACACGCCGGTCGGTGCCGGGTCGGAGGACCCCGCGCAGCCATGAGGTGGCGGCCAGCATGACGAGGGGGAGGGCGTCGTCGTCGCCGTAGACGGCGGAGAGGTCGATGACGAACCCGGGACCGTCGGCCCAGTCGACAGCGACGGTGGTGGGCCCGTCGAACATTCCCGCCAACGTCCGGGTCAAGAGCTTGTCCAACGCGAACACGACCGGGGTGGCGGCGTGGGCGAGTTCGAGTGGTGTTCGTCGCGACAACGCCACCAGCTCTCCGGCTGGGTCGGCGACGGTGGCGGCGACGTCGGCGAGGGTGAAGGGCCGCCCGGTGCGGGCCAGGGCGGTAACCGCCCACCCGAGGAGGGCGTCTTCGGTGGCGTCCAACGCCCGGCCGAGGACGCCGGCGACGAGGGCGATGGCGAGGCCTTGGCGGTGGACGGTCTCGCCGGGGTCGCCACGGTGGTCCATGGGGTTGAGCCGGTCGACGCCGCCGGGGTGGAGGCGGATGACGGGGAGGCCATGGGCCCGGGCGAAGGGGGCGTACTCGCCTTTGGGGTCCAAGATGGTGACCATCCGGCGGGACCGGTAGACGGCGAGCTCCCGGCCGAGGAACGCCTTGACCAGGGCTGATTTCCCGGAGCCGATGTCGCCGGTGACGAGGCAGTTCGGGTTGGTGAGGACCCCGGTGGCGTAGAGTTCGAACGGGTCGAAGTACCAGCCGGACCCGCCGCCGGTGACGTTCACCCCAATGTAGGGTCCCCGCTCCCCGATGCTCGTGTCGGTGTGGCACGGGTAGATGCTGGCGAGGTGCGCCATGGTCGCCCGGTGCCGTTCGACCCGCAGCCCCCGTGCCGGCTTCCACAGCGGCGGCCGCCCGTCGGCTTCCCCGCCGGTGGCGGCATATCGACCGTTCACGGGGTGCTGACCGTTCACGGGGTGCGCCGGGTGAGGGCGCGACCGACGGGGAGGGACGCGACCCAGCCGAGTTCGTGACGGGCGTCGAGGGGGCGGAGGTCGAGGAGGGACTGGGCGGCGGCATGCTCCACGTCGGCGCACCGGTCGTCGAGGGTGTCGAGATCGGCGGCGGTGACGTCGACGATCCCGACGAAGTGGAACTCGGCGTGGCCTTCGGACAGCTCCCGCTCCCTGGCTTCCACGTCGGCCAGGCGTTTCCGTTCCCTGGCGTTGACCCGGAACCCCTTCTGGGACTTCATGTCGGCGTCGGCCTCCCGGGCCATCACCTCCCGATCCGCGGCCCGGGCGGCGCGGCCCATGGGGACGGGTTCCATGATCACGGTGACGGTCCGCACCCCGCCGCCGCCGGTCAGCAACGCCCCCAGCCAGTCGGCGCCGACGGGGAGCTGGGGCCAGCCAGCGACCCGGTAGGTGCGGTGGTAGGCGCCGTCGACCCGGACGTGACCCCAGTCGGCCTCGACGACCATCGGCCCCCACTCCAACGCCCCCCGCCGGGCGGCGGCGGCGAGGGACCGGGTCAGCGTGGCGATCTGGGCGGCTCGTCCCGGGTCGGACCGCACCCGCAGCACGGCGGAGAGCTCCACGGCGGACAGGGGCGGGTCGACGGTGAGTCCGGCGGCGTCGAGCCGGCCGGTGAACAACCGGATCTCGTCGGCCAACACGGCGACCGCAGCCGCGGACCGTGACGTCGCCGTCCGACGGGCCCGGACGTGGTGTTGGTCGACGGTGACGGTCACCAGGATGTCGTGGGCGACGGTGACGGGCGCCTGCTGGTCGACCAACGCCACGTAGTCAGCGGTGACCGGCTCATCGCCGCGGGCGGGGACGCCGACCAGGTCGAGGAACGCCCGGTGGGTGTCGGAGTCGACGGGGTGCGCCCACTCCTGCCACGTCACGCTGGCCACCGGGGTCCGTTCCCGGGCGAACGGGCTCAACGCTGCGCTCCACCCCGCCAACAACCCGTCCTGTTCGGCGGCGCTGGCCAGGGGGAAGCCGTGGCCGTGGACCCGCACCACGGCGGTGACCGTCCCCGCCCGACGGTCACGAACCGCTGCCATCCCCGCCGTGCCTTCCGACGTGTCGGAGGGGAGCTCGAGCAGCTCGAGACCTCGCAGCACCCGGGGGAGAACGTGGTCGGTGTTGTCGCCGAGCAACGGTGGGTGCAGCCACCGCCGCCGCCCGCACCGCCGGGCCACCCACAACCGGGCGCCGGGCACCACCGTCTCCGACAGCGGCGCCCCGCGCCACCGGCCGAACGCCACCAGGCACCCAGTGAGGGGGCCGGCCAGACCGGTCACCGGCGGGACCGGTGCCTGCAGGGCGGCGGCGAGGAACAGGACCCCGGCGATGACCGGGACCGCCTGGCCGGCCCGAAGGCCGAGCAGCACACCGGGGCGTTGGGCGTCGCTGAACCGGTAGGTGCGCGCCTCGCCGGTCACCGTTCTGCTCCCTCATCCTCGCCGTCGCCCCCGACGGGTTGGCCCGGCACCCGACGGTTCTGGTGCCTGGGCGCCGTGGTGGCCGGCGCCCCACTGGCAGGCGTCTGCGACGTCGGCGGACCGGAGCCCGCTGACTGCCCGGAACCGCTCGCTGCGCTCCTGGTCGCGGCCGTGCCCCAGGCGCCCGTTGGGGGTTGCTGGCCGGCGAACCCGGCGACACCGCCAGCGCCCTGACCGGCTGAGCTGGCCGCGGCGGCGCCGGCGACACCGCCTTGGCCGGCGACCCCACGGGTCGCGGCTGACGCCCCGCCGGCGGCGCCGACGCTCTTAACCATCAGCGCGGCGTGGGCTGTCGTCGTGGCGCCTCGAGCCCAGCCGCCGGCGACACCGGAACCGACGGTGGCGCCTTCGACGGTGGGCATCAGCTTGTAGAGCACGATCGGGGTGACGGCGGCGATGAGGAAGCACACGAACCCCGACATCAACGTCCCCACCGCGGCAGCACCATCGTTGATCCGTGCCGTCGAGGCCGGGTCGCCGGTGGGGTTGGCGAGCAGCTTCACCGCCACCACCAAGGCCACGACGATGGCCAGCTTCGAGAGCACGAGCGAGACCGTGAGGTGCACGAGCTTGCGGGCCGACCCCCGGAACAACGGCAACACGTTCGCCGACCACACGATGGGCGCCAGCGCGGCGGCGACGTAGATGAGCGTCGAGCGCATCGCCAGCGCCACCATCAGCCCGATCAGGCCGACGAAGCCGAACAGCAGGCACAGCGGCCCCACGAACGTGGCGCCGAGCGGGCCGGTGGTGGTGGCCACCAGCACCATCCCTTCGAGCATGTCGACCAGGTCGGTCCGGCCCGCCTGCCAGACCATGGTCGACGCCTCGTCGGTCACCCCGATCAACACGTCAAGCACCGTCAACGTCAACGCCGAGGCCACGACGGCCCGGACGCCTTCCTTGACGGCGTCGCCGATCTGTTCGGGTCGCCCGGCGAGCGCCGCTTGCATCGCCGAGGCGAGCATCATCGCCACCGTCACCGCCAAGGCAAGCAAGCCGACCTGGGCCGCGAGCTCGTTGGCGAACCAGTCGGCAGTGACCCTGGGGGTGGTGCCGGAGTCGAGCACCGACCACACCCACTCGATCAACAAGGCGAGACCGTTGGCCAGCCACGTGTAGATCCCGAGGGTCACGGTGTCCCAAGCCCACCCGACTGCGCCGCCGACGGCGTCACCCACGAACCCGAACAGCGACCCCAACCCTCCGATCACCCAGTCGAACATCAGCTACCGCCACCGGCAGGCGGCCATCCGGTGACCTCGGCGATCTCCTCGACGGTGGAGACGACGGCAGTGGCCGCCAGCACCGGGGTGGGACCGGGCCGGGTGTCCCACCCGTCGATCCGCCAGTCACCCCGCTCCCAGGCCAGGTCCACGGTCACCGTCCGCCACGCCTGACGGGGCGCGCCCACGTCGGGCACCCCGACAACGAGCACCGCCCACACCTCCACCCGCGCCCTCGTCGCGTCGGCTGACACGACCCTGGTGGCGAGGGGGATCTCCGACCACACCAGCTGGGCCGGTGACACGCTGGCGTCGCCGAGCTCGGCCGACAGCTCGGCGAGCTGACCCGACGACACCGACGCCAACTCGGGCCCGTAGGCCGCCGTGGCGATGGAGGAGATGATGTCGGAGCGGGTGATGAACCCGGCAGTGGCGACCTCCCCGGTGAGGCGCACCACCGCCACCGCAGCCGCTTCCGCCCCGTCCGGATCGTGCCGCCACCCGTGCGGGACCCCGTCGACCACCTCAGCCGGACCCACCGGCGCCACCACCACCGGGGCGCCAACGGCCGCCGTCCCGGTCTCCGTACCAGGGCGGGCTTCGGTGTTCGAGGTGCCGCACGCTGCAAGGCCGACCGAAACAACCGCGACGGCGGCGTAGATCATCGGGTGCCGCATCGTCAGGTCGCGTTGTAGACGGTCGTCGCGATCGTGTGCGAGAGCCCGGCGATCATCGCCGCGCCGATGCCACCGAGCACCCACTTCTTGCCCGCCGACGACGCCGAGTAGCTCGACCCGAAGTGGCCGACACCGGTCGCCACACCTCCGATCAGCAGCCCGGCCACGGCGGCAGCGATGGCCGCGTACTTCAACCAGCCCAACACCTGGGTGATCAACGCGCCGCCCGGCAACGACGCATCCGGCGCCGGGTCCGGCACCTGCGCCCACGCCGGACCGGCCCCGGCGAGCACCCCCACCGCGACCAGCCCGATCACCACGGCCAGACGCTGTTTACGTGTCGACATCAGCACACCTCCTCGTTTCGCTCGGCACCCCCGCGTGTGAGTGCATCCACGAACCGGACCCTCCCGCCGCCGCCGTTCGCGCAACAACGAACCCGCCCGCGGGTGAGAAGGGAGATGTGAAGCTCGTCGCCGTCCCGATCGCCGCGCTCGTCGCCGGGCTCATGGCCTTCCCGGTGCTGTTCGCCACCGGTGACGCCGGCCCCGTCGGATGCACCGGCCAGGCACAGCTCGACGCCGTGCTCGCCACCATCCGCACCCTTGAATCAGGCGGCGACTACACCGCCCGGGCCGCAGGGTCGAGCGCGTCGGGCGCCTACCAGTTCCTCGACACCACCTGGGGCGGCTACGACGGCTACCCGCAAGCCTGGCAAGCACCCCCACACACCCAAGACGCCAAAGCCGTCGAACACGTCCAAGGCGTCCTCGGCAACCACGACGGCGACATCAGCGTCGTCCCCGTCGCCTGGTACCTCGGCCACGTCCCCGCCCCCGGCTCACCGACCTGGGACACCGTTCCGGCACCGGGCGCCGGGAACCGGCTCACCCCACGCCAGTACCAGACCCGCTGGCTCACCGAGTACGACCAGCAGCTGGCCGCCGTCGATCCCGGCGGCCCAGGCGAGGCCTGTGTGACCGGTATCGCCCTCGGTGCGTCGGCCGACGGGTTCGCCTACCCCGGCCCCGTCGAGCTGTTCGCCACCGCCCCGGTCGACAGCCCACACCACGACTACCCCGCCTGGGACTGGGCCGTCCCCGCCGGCACCCCGCTCTACGCGCTACGAGGGGGACGGGTCAGCTCCGTCCAGCACTGGCCGCACAACTGGTGGGACTACGGCTGCGGCGCCAACCCGGCCCGGTGTTCGTCGTGCGGGATCGGCGTCACCATCGATGACGCCACCGGTACTCGCTGGACGTACTGCCACGCCGACGCCGTCCACGTCCAAGTCGGTGACAGCATCGACGCCGGGACCCAAATCCTCACCTCGGGCAACACCGGCCGCTCCAGCGGCCCCCACCTCCACCTCCAGGTCCAAACCTCCGATGGCGCTCTGCGCTGCCCCCAGCCACTCCTCCGCTCCCTGCGCGACCACAGCGCCGGCGTCGAGCCCGCCGGCCTGCCCACCGCCGGCTGCTCCTACTGACCGAGCACCGACGAAGCGTGGCCAGCATCGTTTCCACTCGGCGGGCGTCGCGCTGCTGGGAAGAGAGGTAGGCGCTGCTCAGCCTCGATCGTTCAGGAGATCGGTGGAGAGCTTCGTCCTGCTCTGGTCGCTGGTCGTTGACGAGGCCGTCGTTGATTCACGCTCCGGCGGTGGTGCCGTGGAGCGCTTTGAGGTCGAACCTGCTGTCTCGGAGCGCGCTGTCACTGCTGTTGGGCGCGACGGTGGAGCCCTGTGGCCGAGCTCGAGGTCGTCGGGGTGTTCGCTGCTGTCAGGTGGTGAGGAGAGCGAGCCGCTTGTAGGCGACCGCGAGGTCGCCGGCCCAGGGCCAGTGCTCAGGGAGGCGGAGGAGCACTTGCCGGGACCGGTGGACGAGGCATCCGGCGGTGTGGAGCAACCGGTAGCGGAGGGTGCGTGGCTCAGCTCGGGCGAGGTCACCGTCGAGGCAGACGTGCTGGCACCAGGCGAGGAGGTCGGCGGCGGTGAGGACGAGCTCCATCCAGGCGGCGTTGGCGGTGAAGGAGGTGAAGGGCATGCGTTCGAGCCCGCAGTCCTTGAGGTTGCGGATCCGGTTCTCGACCTCGGCGTGGCGCCGGTGTCGCAGCTCGACGTCGACGAGGTCACCTTCGCTGTTGGTGAGCACGACCTGGTGGCGGAGCCCGTCGTGGTCCCAGAGGCGCAGCTGGGCGCCGGGGTGGGGCTTCTCCCGCCGACAGATCGCCCGGGTGCCCGGCGGCCACGCGTCGAGCGTGACCTTGAGCTCGACGACCTGGGCGCCGCGCCGAACCTGACCGTTGGTGTCCCGGGCGGGGACCCACGCGTCGGGCCGGACAGCGGCGATCGCTGCGTCCAACGTGGCGGAGACGCGCCCGCCGACGGAGAACTCGCAGTTGCGGGCGACGAGCCCGTCGATGAAGGCGCGGACCGCGCCGGCGGTGTCAGCTCGCACCAGCATCGGGTGGATGACCGCGCCGGTCGGGTCGCCGGGGTGGTGGCCTGCACGCCACTCGGCTGGGAGCTGGGCGATGGCGTCGTCGACCACGACGAGCTGGTCTGCGCCGGAGTTCGCGGCTGCGTTGCCGGGACGGAGGTTCCCAGCGAGCGCTTCGCCGGTGGCGTCGAGGAAGCAGAACATCGGGTGGAACCCGAACCCGCGCTTGTAGTGCGACGTCGCTCCGTCTTTGTTCTCGGAGTGGATCTCGACGAGGGACGCGTCGACGTCGAGCACGACCTCCTCGGGCGCGCCACCCGCAGCCCACACCGACTCACGCGCCGCCGCTCTCGCTGCCCGCAAGGCGCCGAGCACGCTGGTGTCGATCTCGTGGACGGCCCGCCAGATGGTCGGCGCAGAGGCGACGACACCGAACAGCTCGGGCTGGTCGCGCAACGCCGCCATGTCGGCCACGCTGCGCCCGCCCGCGGCGAGCATCACCGCGACCTGGGCGAAGAGCCGGCCTCGGTCCTGGCCCGGGGCTCGTTCACCGGTCCAGGGGACCGCAGCCGAATAGCCCGAAGACAACCCGGTCCGATCCGCGATCTCACCGAGCAGATGAGCTCCGACCATCGAAGCCGTGTGGCGGTCACCGACCGTCACCCGAACGCGTTGCACAGCGCGACTACCGTTCACCTTGCGGGTGCCCTCCTGGTCAGGCTTCTGGACGCTTCAGCAACGTCAGAATCCCTTACCACGAGGGCATCTCCGCGGATGGCCCCAGGTCAGCTCACCAAGACTCGTGAACGATCGGGGTTAACAAGGACACGTTGCGCGGGTGCAAGCAGGTGGAGATCGATTCCGGCCGGCGTCCTGGCGTGACCACGAGCGAGGCGAGCCGGATTATGGATCTCGAACGCGAGAACCGTGAGCTGAAGCGGGCCAACGAGATCCTGCTGGCGGCTTCCTCGTTCTTCGCGCGGGAGCTCGACCCGCGACTTCCGTAGTGATCGCGTTCATCGACGAGCACCGTGTGCGGTTCGGGGTCGAGCCGATGTGTCGGGTGCTGACTCAGCACGGCCTGCACGTCGCCCCGAGCACCTACTACGCAGCGAGGAACCGGCCGCCGTCGA
>JAABUN010004611.1_pt1 | contig 18415 bp, 12 predicted proteins | sample 5559311 | NCBI WGS metagenome assembly JAABUN01 (sample SAMN10711877, study PRJNA513370) | rock metagenome | isolation source: Antarctica rocks | place: Antarctica: Victoria Land, Siegfried Peak sud | reverse complement strand
GAGGACACGTGGCAGCCAAGTTCGAGGTGTACGAGGACCGATCCGGTGGCTTCCGCTTCCGCCTGAAGGCGGCGAACGGCGAAGTGGTCGCTACGGGCGAGAGTTACACCACCCGCTCTGGAGCTCACGGCGGTTGCGACGCCGTCAAGCGGGCGGCAGCATCGGCCGCGGTCGAGGACGTTTAGCGGCCCGACGGCGGGTGCCGTCCGGGCCTGTAGTGCAGCGGGTGGGTCGTGTTGCCGGCCCTCATTCGGGCACGGTGATCCTCCATCCGTTGGTGTCAATTCTACAGGGAGATGATCATCTAGGGAAGTCAGGGAGCCGAAACCGCAGAGAACGGCTGCCCGCTGTGTGCCGTTCACTGTGAAGACCTTCGGCGCAGCCGAGGTCGCCAAGATGCTCGGGGTCCGCCGGCAGCGCGTCAGCCAGCTCACCGCCGAGCCCGACTTCGCCGAGCCGTGGCTCAGGCTCCGCATCGGCAAGGTGTGGCTCGCGAGCGACATCCGCGGCTGAGCCGAGCAGCACGGCCGCGACCTGTCCGGGTGGCGAGCCGTCAACGACGGCACCTCCCGGCCGATGTTCGCGGCGTGACCTGCGCCAGCCGTTTCCGCCATAGGGTCAAGACGTGAGCTTCGAGGCAGGAATGCGCGTGCTGATCCCGCATCGGCCCGACCTGCCCGGCCACGTCGGCATCGAGGTGGCGACCCAGGTCGACGACGGTTGGCTGCTGTTCGTCGAGCAGGACGCCGGGACCTTCGCGAAGGTCGAGCTGACGGCCCAGCAGGCCGCCGCCTGCGAGACCCTCAGCGAGGACGGCGCGGGCGACTCACCGGCCCTGCTCGCGGGCCTATGGACCGCGTGGATGCGGGCCGCAGGAGCAGGCGCCCGATCGGCGGTGCTGGCGTCGTCGCCGCTGACCCCGTACGCCCACCAAATGAACGCCGTGTACGGAGCGATGCTCCCGCAGCCCCGGCTGCGGTTCCTGCTCGCGGACGAGCCCGGCACCGGCAAAACGATCATGGCCGGGCTGTACCTGCGGGAGATGCAGCGGCTCGGGTTCGTGCGCAGCGCCCTGATCGTCGTCCCGGCGCACCTGGTCACGAAGTGGCAGGCCGACTTCGAGCGGTTCTTCGGCGGCGGCCTGCGCGCGATCACCGCGCAGACCGTGCGCGAGCACGGCCTCGACAGCGGCCACGACCTCTGGATCGTCAGCCTGGACCTGCTATCGGTGAACGGCGCGGTGCAGGACGCCGTGCATCCGGACCGGATGGGCTGGGACGCCGTCGTGTTCGACGAGGCGCACCGGCTCACCCCGACCGCCGTCGGCTACTACCAGGCCGGCGAGATGCTCGCGCTGAACACCCCGCGGGCGCTGCTGATGACCGCGACGCCGCACCGCGGCAAGGAGTGGCTGTTCCGCGCGCTGCTGCACCTGGTCGACCCGGAGGTGTTCCCGGCGGTCGAGAGCAACAAGGAGCCGTCCCGCAACGTCAAGCCGGGCCGGGTCCACTTCCTGCGCCGGATGAAAGAAGACCTCGTCGACTTCGACGGGACGACGAAGCTGTTCAAGGGCCGGCACGCCGAGAACCAGCCGGTGCGCCTGTCACCGGTCGAGGCCGAGTTCTACGCCGAGGCCCTGGACCTGGTCGACCGGTACTTCCCCGGCATCGCGGTGCCGCTGGGAAAGATGGTCTACGGCAAGCGCGCGGCGTCGTCGCTGCACTCGCTCGCCGAGACGCTCAAGCGCAGGCGGGAGGGCATGGGCACGCAGATGCCGTCTGCCGCCGCGGTCGAGGCCGACCCCGACGGCGACGACCCGGCGACCGCCGACGAGGCCCGCATCGTGCACGAAGGGTCGAAGTCGGCCAAGGCCGAGAAGCGCGAGATCAACTCCCTCCTCGATCGGCTCCAACCCCTCGTCGGCGACATGGACCAGCCCGCGTCGAAGTGGGACCCGCTCGTCCTGACCTGCCTCGGCAGGAATGGGATCAAGCCCGGCAACGGCGAGCAGGCCGTCGTGTTCACCGAGTACGCCGACACCGCCGACTGGCTCGTCAAGCGGCTCCTGCACGCCGGGTTCACCGCCCGCAGGTACTCCGGACGCGACAACCACCACACCCGCGACGACACCCGCGACGCCTTCGCCCGCCGCGACTTCCAAATCCTTGTCAGCACGGACGCCGGCAACGAAGGCATCGACCTGCAGACCGCGCACGTCCTGGTCAACTACGACATTCCCTGGTCGCTGGTCCGCCTTGAGCAGCGCATGGGCCGGATCCACCGCGTCGGCCAGATCCGCGACGTCGAGCTCTACAACCTCATCGCGACCGACACCCGCGAAGGCGAGGTGCTGGAGGTCCTGCTCGGGAACTTCGTCACCGCCGCGAACCAGCTCGAAGGGCGGATGTTCGACAGCCTCAGCCTCGTCGCAGAACTCGTCGGGCTCGACGACGGCGACCTTGGCAAGGTCCTGGCCGGCACCTTCGGCGACGAGGAGCAGCGGGCCCGCGCCCTTGACGCCGTCGCCGCGGTCACGGCCAGCAGGCTCGCCGACGCGGCGAAGCGCGCAGACGACCAGGAACGCGCTCTCAAGACCAGCGTCGACATCTCCCAGGCTGTCGCTGCTCTCCAGGACGAGCAGCTCGACCGGATCAACCCGGCCATCGTCGAGGCGTTCCTCCACCGCGCCGCCGACGGCGGCGCCGTCAGGATCAGCCCGCACGCCGCAGGCGACGGCATGTTCACCCTCGCCCTGCCCGACGGCTCGGAGCTCCCCAGCGAGTTCGCGCCGCCCGGCCAGCGACGCGCCGGCACGACAGCGCTCGTCGCGACCAGTGGGAAGTCGTTGGCCGACGCTCGCGCGAGCGGCGCCGCCGTCGCGGACGCGGTGAACCTCGGCCCGAGCGACCCGCCGTACAAGGCGCTGGTGGCGCACTGCGCCGACGCCCTCGCCCCGGCGATGTTCCGCGGCGCCGGCCTCGTCGACCAGACCAGCAGCACCGACTACGACCTGTTCGCCTACGAGGCCGACCTCACCGAGGCCGGAGGCCGCCGCAAGGGCACCTGGGCGTGCCTGGTGCGCGTCGACAGCGCAGGAGCGCGGCCCGTTAGGTGGGAGACCCTCGCCAACCTCGCCCCGACTGACGCCCCCGCCGGAGCGCCGCACCCCGCCCGCCTCCACGACGCGGCAGCACGGGCAGCGATGGCCGCGGACGAGGAGCAGCAGCGCCGCTCCCGGGCCCTCGACGAGTGGCTTCGCGTCGCCCAGCGCGAGCTCGACCTGCTCCCGAACGAGCTGACCAACGACATCGCGGACCGCGACACCCGCATCGCAGAACGAGGCCGGCTACGCCAGATGACGGCGCAGCGCCTCGCAGACCTCAGGCAGATGAGCGAGGTCGTCATCAGCGGGCCCCGCCGCCTCGCCTGGGCCCGGGTCACCGCAGCGGCCCCGCCCGTCGACCCGACCGAGACCGACAGCGAACGCATCAGCAGCGACCTCGTCGCGGAGCACCTACGGACGCAGGGCTTCGCCGTCAGCGACGTCCACACCGAGGGCCGCGGCTACGACCTCCACGCCAGCCGGGGACGGGAGCAACGCCTCGTCGAGATCAAGGGCGTCTGGCGAGCCGCGAGCAGCCAAGGCATCAGCCTCACCGCCAACGAGATCCTCATCGCCACCCAGCACGGCAAGGACTACTGGCTCTACGTCGTCGACCAGTGCCACGACGGCAGCGGCAACCTCTACGGCGTCTACACCGACCCCGTCCGGACCTTCGGCGACCTGGCTAGCGCCCAGGTCATCGTGCACGTACCCGGCAGCGCCCTCAAGGCCGCCCGAGACACCGAGGAGCACGCCCCATGCGCATGATCGAACGCTGGTTCCCCTGCGCAGAGGTCAGCGAGGCGTCGGCTTCTGGCTGGGGCAGCGGCAAGAGCGAAAAGGCCCTGTTCACCTGGTTCGCCGCCCGCCCGCTCGCCCAGGCGAAGGCCGCCGTTCTGACGAGCCTGCTGCCCTGGCCGGAGGACGAGACCGAGCAGCAGCGGCTCCAGGACCTTGTCCGCGGCGCCATGACGGGCCGCGACGCCAAGCACGCCGAGCTCGCGAACGAGCTGTCCAAAGCCCACCCCGACGGCGTGTCGATGCTCGACCTGTTCAGCGGACGGGCGATGATCCCGCTTGAAGCGGCCCGTCTCGGCGTCCAGGCGCACGGCGTCGACTACTCCCCGGTCGCCACGCTCGCCGGGCAGCTCCTCGCGGACTTCCCCCTCCGCGACTGGTCGCAGGAGCCGCCGCTGCCGTTCGCTGCCGAGGGCACGATCGGCGTCTCGGGAGGACGGCTTCTAGACGACGTCCGGGCAGTCTTGGACGAGGTGGGCAGGCGCTACGCGGCGGCGATGGCCGACGCATACCCGAAGGTCGGCGGGAAGCAGCCCTGGGGCTACCTGTGGGCGGTGACGTTGCCGTGCGAGGAGTGCGGCAATCGGTTCCCGCTGACCGGGTCGCTGGTGCTCCGCCACCCGCTCCCGGTCAAGGGGGACCCCGGCCAGAGTTACCGGATCGAGGCGGACCGGGCGGCCGGCACGTTCAGGGCGGTCGTCCAAGACGGCCCGCCGTCCGGCCAGCCCACCCTCGCCGCGACGCTCAAGGCTGGTAAGGCGGTGCGTGGCAAGTCGGCCATCTGCCCGTTCTGCTCGCACGTCCACGCGAAGGCCACCCACGCCCGCCTGATGACCGAGGGCCTCGGGCAGGACGCCCTGCTCGTCGCAGCGGACATCGACCCGGTCGTCGGAAAAGCGTTCCGGCAGCCGACCGACGCCGAGCGCCATACGGCACAGGCGGCGACAGCAGCACTGAAGGGTGAGCCCGAGTTCGCTCGCGGAATGCCCGCGGTGCCAGACGAGACCATCCCCGCCGGCAACAACGACACTGTCCGTCCGTCCGCGTACGGCGCGCGGACCTACGGGCAACTCTGCAACGACCGGCAGACCCTGGGCTTCGTCCGCCTCGCCCGGGTGATAGGCGACCTCGGAGCAGAACTCGTTTCCCAGCATGGCGTCAGCCAGACCTATGCGGGAGCTTTGACGGGTTACGCATGCTCCGTGTTTGTCCGCAAGTTGAAGCGGTCCACGCGAGGAGCCAATCTGGTTCCGATGCTCTATAAGACCAGCAACCGCAACGCGGTCAACCACATCTTCACCAACGAGGCAAGCATCTCGTTCTCTTATGACTACTTCGAGAGCGGGCTGGGTGACGGACCGGGCACCTGGCCCTCGTTGGCCGGCGACACGGTCGCCGTCCTGCGCAACCAGGCCGGGCGGCCGGTCGGGCTGCACGCTGACCTGACGCGCGGGTCGGCGACCGCTTTGTCGATCCGGACCGGGTCGCTGTCGGCTGTGATTACCGATCCGCCGTACGACAACATGATCGACTACTCGGACGCGTCGGACCTGTTCTATGTGTGGCTCAAACGCGCCCTTGTGACGACCGCCCCCTGGTTCGCCTTCACGGCCCACCCGGACGGCGTCCAGGAAAAGGCGCTGGAAGCCATCGTCAAGCGGGGTGGCACGGCGAGCAACGACCACCGCACGCGAGAGCACTACGACAAGATGATCGCCGAGGCGTTCTCCGAGGCACGCAGGGTCGTACGGGACGACGGCATAGTCACCATCGTGTTCGGCCACGGTGATCCCGAGGTCTGGCACCGGCTGCTTGGCGCCATCACCAGCGCCGGACTCGTCCTCACGGGTTCCTGGCCGGCCAAGACCGAGGCTGGTGGCAGTGCGGGGTCGGCCAACATCGTGACCACGCTCACGATGTCCTGCCGGCCTGCACCGGTGAACCGAGCAGACGGACGCGCCAACCTCGTCGAGGCCGAGGTGCGGCGGGAGGTGCAGGCCCGCATCCCCATGTGGGACGCGGCAGGACTTGCGCCGACCGATCAGCTCATGGCCTCAGCGGGGCCTGCGATGGAGGCGGTCGGCAAGTACGAGCAGGTGCTCGACCACCTCGGTGAGCCCGTCAACCCTGCGCACTACCTCGTCGTGGCCCGCAAGGCCGTTATCGACGCAACGTCCGTGCCGATCGATGACCTGCCGCTGGACACCTTCGACGCGCGGACCCGTTTCGCTCTCGGGTGGGCCCGGTTGTACCGCCGGTCCGTCGCCCCCAAGAGCGAGGCACGGTGGCAGGCGCTGGCCGCCGACCTCACGATGGACGAGCTCAAGGGCGTCCTGTTCGAGGCGGACAAGGGCGTCCGACTGGTCCCCGCGGGGGACTGGAAGGGCACCGTCACCCAGACTTCCTCCGTCATCGACGTGGCGATGGCGATGGCGAAGGCTTGGCCGGGCGGCCTCGACGAAGTGGCGCAGGTGCTGGCGGCGGCGCAGCGCGATGAGGACGACGCCTACCTCTGGGCGACGCTCGGGTACCTGTCCTCACTGCTGCCCGAAGGCGACCCGGACGCCGTCGCCTGGACGTCACTGGTGCGGGCCCGCAGGGGTATCGGCAACGTCACTCGGGGCGTCGTCTCGGCGCAGCGCGAGGCCGATGAGGCACACGATCGCCAGCGCAGTCTGTTCGACACCGACATGGCAGGAGAGACGTCTTGAGCAGCACCGTGACCCCCTGGTGGGAGGTTCTCAAGCTCAGGGACGAGGTGGTCCACGCGTCTGGCTCTATTGACGACGTGCAGATGTCGCTGTTCCAGGCGGTGCACGGGACACCGAAGGCCCGGCCGCCGTACGCCGAGGCCGGCTACTACGGCGACATCACGCACCCGAGCCCGTTGTTCACCGACCTCATGGCGAAGGTCGCGGTTCGTCTCGGCGGCGGTGAGAAGCACACCCGCGCGAGGTCGCTGTGGCGGCTCGACCAGGCGATGGGCGGCGGCAAGTCGCACGGCCTGATCGGGCTGTGGCATCTGGCGGCCAATCCGTTCGCCCTGGGCCAGACCGACGTGGGGAGGGCGGCGTTCGACAGGGCCAAGCAGATCCTCGACGAGGCCCCTCCGGCGGACCTGAACCGTCCCGTGGTCGTGGTGCTCGCCGCTGACAACATGACCGCCGGGAAGGGCTCGGCGGAGTTCGACGGCCCAGCCACCACGCTCCACGAACGATTCTTGTGGCGATTGTTCGGCGGCGACAACAACCTGTACCTGCGCTACCGCGACGGCTACGGCGACAAGCACCGCATCGTCGAGGCACTCACCGCCGTCGGCAGGCCGGTGCTCATCCTTATCGACGAGATCATGGACTACGTCCGGCAGCTCTCCCTGACCGAGAACGCCGACCTGGCGATCAAGGACATGGCGTTCCTGCGGGCACTGCTCGACAGCGTGAACGACGTCCCGAACGTCGCCGCCGTCGTCGTGATGATCGCCTCCGAGAACGACAACATCGACCTCGACGCCACCGGTCAGAAGCGCAGGCAGGAGCTCGACGACCTGCTCATCCGCAACGGCGAAACCGCGACGATCAACGACAACACCGATTTCGCCGCCATCCTGCGGCGCCGCCTGTTCGACGGCACGCCGCCTGCCGAGGTGCTCAAGGCCACCGCGGCGGCGTACTCGTCGAAGATGACCGGTCCTTGGCGGACCAAGGTATTCGACCAGGTGCCCGCCACCTCGAACCCCGAGTTCCAAGACGAGGTCGCCCGCTGCTACCCGTTCCACCCGCAGCTCATCTCGATGGCCGAGCAGGAGTGGGCCAAGCTCGCGGGCTTCCAGCGCGTCCGCTCGACCATCCGGATCTTCGCCGCGACCGCGCACTCGCTGTGGCAGCGCGGCAAGGCCGGCGAATGGGCGCCGCTGCTCGTCGGCCCGGGGGACCTGCCGCTGTCGGACCCGGCGGTCCGTGAGGCCGTCATCAACAGCGGGCTCATCGTGGACACCCGCACGCAGGCGAACTACCGACAGATCGCCAGCGCCGACATCGTCGCCGCGGACGACCTGAAGGGCGCGGCCCGCGAGCTCGACCGGGCCCGGACCGACGGGATCATCGGGCCGCTCAACCCGCGTGCCGCCGAGAGGGGAGCGACCTGCCTGTTCCTGTGCTCGGTCATCGGCGCGCGGGCCGGCGGGCGCCAGGGCGCGACGGAGGCCGAGCTCAAGGCCGCACTGTTCGTCCCGGACGCGAACTACTCCATCGGCGAGGCGGACACCGTGCTGGCCGAGCTGATGGACGTCGAGGGCGGCGGCTTGTCCAGCGTCGAGCACCTCGCAGGCAAAGGCGGCCAGGCCCCGCGGCTGTTCCTGTCGACCCGGCGCACCCTGAACATGCTGGTGAAGGCCGCCCGGACCAGCGTCACCGACGACGACCGCGACGACGAGCTCGCTAAGGCGGCGGAGCGGCTGTCGGCCACCGGGCCGTTCAAGACCAAGCTGTTCGTCCAGGCCGACCCTTCCCGCGACCCCCTCGCAGTGCTCACCGCCGCAGGCATCGACGACGCCCGCACGACCCGGCTGGTCATCCTCGACCCGCGGCAGTTCAGCCTCCTCAACGGCGTCGACAAAGCCACCAGGGACGCCATCCGCGCCGTCATGGGCCTCGGCCCGGACAAGGTGCCGGTGCAGTGGGCGTCGTCCGCCGTGTACGCCGTCGTGAACACCCAGGGACGCGCGGCGGCCCGCGGTGCGGCCGCGGCCTACCTCGCCTGGGACCGCGTCGCGGTCATGGACGCGGTGCGCGCCGACGACGAGCTGGCCGAGCAGGCCAGGACCGAGCGCGCGGAGGCCCGTCGCAATCTGGAGTCCGCGGTCCGTCGTGCCTACCGGCACTTCATCTACCTCGCAGAGGGAGACCAGAACGAGCCGCGCGTCGACCGGACCCACGCTTTCGAGCCCGACAGCAACCTCACGTCCCTGGACGGCACCGCTGTCTGGAAGGCCCTCGCCGGCCAGGGGAAGGCGTTCGACGTCTCCGCGCTGACCGCAAAGGCCTTCCTGCACAACCTCGACGCCAAGGACTACGGCAGGCCGCTCGACGAGCTCAGGGACCTGTTCTGGAGCGCCCCCCGGCTGGCCCTGCTCCCCGGCGGCGAACCCGACCTCCAGAAGGCCATCTACGACGCCGTCAGCAGCGGTCAGCTCCGCCTCGTCGGAGCCGCCGGCGAGGACCGCGCCGTCACCCGCCCAGGCGACATCGCCGTCGGCTCATCCGGACTGCGCCTGGCGCCGCCGCAGCCTGTTGGTCCCGGCCCTGGTCCCGGCCCTGGTCCCGGCCCTGGTCCCGGCCCTGGTCCCGGCCCTGGTCCCGGCCCTGGTCCCGGCCCTGGTCCCGGCCCTGGTCCCGGCCCTGGTCCCAAGCCACCGTCGTCTGAGCGGGAGATCACCTTCAGCCTCATGACGAGCATGAACGACGGCGACACCCGCGACGCCGTCCGCCGGCTGCTCCTGGCCCTGTCGAACGCAGCTGACGAGGAGCTCATGAGCTGGGCCCAACTCCAGGTCAAGGTCGTCGTCGACACCAGCGTCGCCGACGCCATCGAGCAGGCCGTTCGCGACAGTGGCACGAACCCGAGCAGCCGCCCGGTCTGACGAAGGTCGGCCGCCTACCAGGGCCGGTCGAGGTCTTCCAAGAGGCTGGGCAGGAAGGCCGCGAAGTCCTCGCGGCTGTAGGCCGGCACGCTCAGGGGTCCGGCCAGCGCCGGGTAGTGCGCGCACGTGCTCACTGGCCTCCGACCACGTCGTGCTCGAACGCGCCGGCTCAGGGCAGCGCCACAGCCGCTTGAGCCACAGCAGCGGCACCGGCCGTCCCGACGAGGGCAGGTCCCGCACCGGCCGACGGCCATGCGGTTGAGCGGCGACGCCGCAGCCCGAACAGGGTCAGCGTCACCACGAATGGTCGTGGCGCCAACCAGAGCGTGCAATGCTCCGGTCCGGACGCTGACGCAGAGTCGAGGTCCTGGAAGGATCCGTCGGTGACGCCTGATGAAGCACGTGCGGTGCTCCGCGCGGGCCCGGACGCTTCCCCTGATGAGGTTTCCAGCTCGTACCGTGCGCGGCGCGAAGACCTAGTGGCCTCGGGCGCACCTGCCGAAGACGTTCATCTCCTCGACACGGCGGAGTTTTGGTTCGAGTACCACACCCGGCGCACGATCGAGTACGCAGTCACCGTACAACTGCTCCACGCTGAGCAAACGGTTACTTATCGACCGGCCGTTCCGGTGGGGGACGTGTCCTCACTCGCCAAGCCGGCATGGGCCGTGCTGGTACCCGGCTGGGTCCACGAGGATAGTGAATGGGCCATGCAAAGCGTGGAGTCGCTCCGCGGCCATCTGGACGCGCTGCGCCTGCGCCACCTGTCGGCAGTTGTTCAAGTTAGAGGCTTCGCCCTCCCAGCCGTGGCCGTGTCGTATGACGCCGAGGGCGAGGCGGCGCTCCCGGAGTTGTGCAGGAAGCATGTGCAAGGGCCGACAGTTCTGCTTTGGGACCGGTTTTTGCAGGTCCGACCGTCGACAGGGCTGCCGCTACCGACAACGGCAGCCGACGTCGAAACCGAAGTCCCTATGCGCGACCCGTTCAAGCTGTGGTCCGCCGAACGGCAGCTCGCGCAGCAGCGGGAGCGGGATAAGGCTGAGAAGAAGCGCCTTCGTGCTCAGGCTGTACGGGAGCGGAAGCAGGCGGACGCCGCCCTGCACCAGCAGCATCAGGCCGCGGGCTGGCCAGCCGACTGGAAACCAGGTCTTGTTCTCGACTGGCAGGCGGCCGGCGGCACCGTCGAGTCGGCACAGCAGCTCTCGACATCGGGCTGGACCGCGGCTGAGTGCAAACGGGCCGCGACAGCGCTCGCACCAAGCGGCGAGGTTCCGGCGGGGGTTCTCGAGGCGTCGGCTGGCCTGCAACGGCGGCTTGGAAATGACCTGCGAGGCCTGTGCGAACTGCAGTGGCCGACCGTTCCGGCAGGGACCCGCGTATCTGTTAAGCGTCAGCGTCCGGGTGGCGAACGCGTCCGCGTAAGCCTGTTCGCCGATGCGGCGGGTGGCTTCGGCGCCTTGCGCGCGACTCTGCGTGACGGTAGTTGGGTCTCCGAGGAGTGGCGTTTGGCCGCCTCCAGCATGGCTGACGCGCTCGCCGAGCAACCGGACCTGCTGCGATTCGACCTCGGGACGATGGCGTGGATCGGCGTGGCGGAGGAGGAAGACATCCCGCTGACGCACGCCGCCGTCGAGCTGGCGTGGTCTGGAGGTGCCGGTGAGTCGGCTGACGAGGAGGACGGTTTCTGGAGCGACGATGACCCCCTGGAAGATTGGGTCAAGGACGACGAGCTTGTTGGAGAGGTCGTCGAGCTAGATGTTCGACCTCGATGGGTGGCCCTCAACGGTCTGCGCGTGCTCGCGTTTCCCGTGCGGGAGGGAGAACTGGCACCGCTGCTATTCCGGAGTTCCGCAGAGGAGTTCGTGCCGCTGCGGACAGTCGCGGAGTCAAGTTGGTTTAGCGAGTCTGGCGGTGCTCCAATTAGCTGGGATGGCGGGTCCGAGCTCGCGCTACTCACTGACGACGTACTGATGGAGCGGACCTGGGGCGACATCGATCCCGGCCTCGAAGTCTTCCCGGTCGACGCAACGGACGTTGACTCGTTGGCCGAGGCAGTCGCCAGTTGGACCATCAATCATGACTTTGAAGCAGCCGCGGCGCTTGCATTGGAGGATTTAGACAAGGCCGGAATTTTGAACGAAGCCTCCCGTAAGCGTTGGGAGGATCTATTGGACAGCATCCAGATGGGCTACTGCGTCGAGGACGAGAGCGTGACCAGCCGCGTCCGGCAACTCCTCACCCAGCGAAGCCCGTTGTACGCGAAGACCGCGACAGCGTTGCACCACCCAACGCGCCTCCGCGGGCGTCAGTTGCTGGCTGCACTGGAGGACGTCCACGGGGAGGGCGTTCTCGGCTCCGTCACGTCCGGTGTCTGGGCTGAATAGCCCTACGCGCCGTCACAGCAGCGTGATCAGTTCGCTCGCGCTCCGAACAATTGTCAGTACCAGCCAGTACAGTCCCTTCTAGGTCAAGACGACAGCGTTCAGCCTCGGCTGCTGTCACCAACCCGTCTCCGCGCCGGGTGGTCCCGAGGGCGACCTGGCGGGCGCGATCAGCGTCCGCAACGCGCGGACTACCGGAGCACCGCCACCGGGGTCCACGACCTCCGTGGAGGACGCATGTCCGACTTCGGCGACCTGCTGACCGACGACTGGACCTGGTGGCAGTACTTCGCCGCCTCCCTGAAGGTGCTCAAGGACTGGAGCGCCGGCCAGCTCGCCCTTTGGCCGCTAGACGACTTCCTGCAGGACAAGCGCTACGTCCCGTGCCCGAAGCGCGGCACCCATTTAAAGATCACCGAGTGCTGGCTCTGCTACGGCGACTGGGCCTGGGGGCGCGCAAGTGCATTAGACCTGCTGGCGCCCGGCGCCGTGCCGCCAGCGACCTCATGACCGGCGGCAAGAAGTGCCAGCGCCTTGGCCATGGCTGCTGTCAGCTGTACTGGCCCGGGCACAACACGCACTGGATCCACGCCAAGCACATCGGTGGCACACCCTGGGGGTGGCGGGACGCGATCGTGACCGCCGTTGAGGGGCGCTGGGTGACGGTCACCTACGTCCTTGAAGGCACACAGTTGCGGCTATGGCACCACGAGCGACTGAGCAGTGAAATCCACCCGGGCGACCTAGTGCGCGTGCACGAGCAGTACTACGTCCTGGGTGGGCCGTTGGGTTGGCTCAACGTCATCGTGGAGGGTGGCCTCGGGGCGGTTCCGGAGCCAGCCGAGCCCGCTCTGTGGGCCGGCCAAACAACGGGCGGCGTCCAAGACCTGTCAACTGGCAGGGCGCTGGCCCTGGATCACGCATCTCCGGACGCCGACTTGTGAGTGAACTGCCGGCAGTGATCAGGAGCCCGCGGTGGTCCTGGTGGACGACGCACGCCGCTTCCGCCATGGTCGAGCTTGTGTTCTGGCAACCACCCGAACGAGGCAGTGGCAGCCTGAAGACGCTGACGAGCTCTGGCTCGATTACCACCTCGGGCACAACCAACGGCCGGGCTCGGAAAGGCGTCGGCAGCCTTGTTGCAGGCCCGTCCGGACAGCCTAGCCCCGGTCAGGGCGCTGTAGGCGGTCCGGGCGAGCCACCCGACACCCGTTCGAGCACGCGGACGGTCGTAGCCAGCACCTGTCGTCCTGTCGGGCTCGTGACGGCGGTGACGACGCCAGCGAGGATGCCGTTGCGGTCGAGGCGCCGGGACAGGCCTAGCAGCGGCCGGATGGGCTTCGAGCCCACCCGACGAAGCCACGAGGGAGCGGTGACGTGCGCAGAGCAGTCGACGGCCGTCCGAGGCGCCGGAAGTCGATGGCGCGTAAGGGGCCTGACACAGATCGACCAGACATTTCGGCTCGCGGCCGTAAGGTCCGCCAAGGCGGCACAATCTTCGGTATGGCGCGCAGGATGAGGATGACGCACGCGCGGTCCTTAGATGTGCTTCGCATGAGGTACGACGCTGACAGTGCGGAGTCCTGGCTGGACTACCGCAGCCGTCATGCCCTGTTGCAGGAGGACTGGTGACGGGCGTGACGGTGCTGGTCGACGACGTGCGGAGCTTCAGCGACCGGCGCGCGTGCTGCACTGCGCGGTCGTCCGACGCCGGCGTCGCGTTGCTGCGCGCCCTGCGGGGGGTGCGGATAGAGCACCTGTGGCTCGACCACGATCTCGTCAGGGACGACACCGTCTGGCCGGTCGTGCACCTGCTCGACGACACCGCGCTCGCCGGTGAGCCCTTCGACGTGGGCACCGTGCACGTCCACGCCGCCCGGAGCGGGCCGGCGCACGAGGTCGTCGTCAGCCTGCGCCGAGCCGGGTACAACGTAGAGCGGAGCACCGACCTGCGGATGTGGCGGCGCACGGCCAGGATGAGCACCGGGCAGGACTTAGTGGGCGAGTGGACCACGGAGCGGGCCGTCCAGCTCGCCATCCACCACCACGAGGGGCAACGGGATAAGGGCGACCCGAGTATCCCGTACGTCACCCACCCCTTGCGGGTCATGGCAGCGGTTCGGGCCGCCGGATACGACGAGCGGTATCAGCGGGTGGCAGTCCTGCACGACGGCGTTGAGGACACCCGGCTCGAGGAGAATGATCTTCGCGCCGGTGGTGCACCGGAGGAGGAGGTCGAGGCGGTTCTATCGGTCACCAAGCGGCCGGGCGAAGGCAAGTACCCCGACCGTGTCCAGCGGGCAGCGGCCAACGAGATCGGCGGCGTGGTGAAGGGTTTCGACATGCTGGACAACAGCGACCCGGAGCGGCTGGCCACGTTGGCCCGGCGGGATGCTGCCAAGGCCCAGGGCTTGCGGGAGAAGTACGCCGGCGGGCTACAACTGCTGGATCAACTACGCCCAGGCTGGCGGCAGGCGGGCACCGCGTGAACCCCACTTCTCCTGCGGGCGTCCCTGCCGTGGGGCGGGTCAGCGCACGTGCTCCCGAAAAGCGATCCGGTGCTCCGTCATCCAATTGCGGAACTGGGAGAGCAGGCCCAAGCCGTCGCCGAAGCGGCTGATGAGAGCGGAGCCGAGCACGCCGGTCAAGGCGGTGCGTAGTCAGTTCGGGTGTTCTGCCCGTTTCGCCTGCGCGGGGGACGCCGGCGGGTCCACCCTGGGCGCGTGACTCCTCCCTCGATGTGCGCGTGGTGCCCGCAGCCACCCGAGGGGGAGTTCGCATGAAGGAGCGCTACATTACTCCGTCCAAGATCACCGCGTGGCTTGGATGTGCGCACTACCTGGGACTGCGGCACGAGGTGGAGGCGGGGCTGCGGGAGGCTCCCACCGCGGGGATGGGCTCGTTCGCCCAGCTCCTGGCCGACAAAGGCTTGCAGCATGAGCAGGCATGCCTGGAGGACTACGAGCGGCAGGGCCTGCAGGTCCGCCGTGTCCCCGACCGGGAGCAGCGCGAGTCGTTCGCGGCCTGGGTGATCAGAGTCGGCGACCCGTTCGCCGAGGACGACTGGGACGTGCTCTACCAGATGCCGCTGATCCACGAAGGCATCCGGGGCATCGCCGACTTCCTTGTCCGGACGGTGGATGCGGACGGCCGGGTAGCCGTCGAGCCGGTCGATGCAAAGCTGGCGAGGCAGGAGGCCAAGCCGGGGCACGTGCTCCAGCTCTGCTTCTACGCCGATGCGATCGAGGCGAGGACGGGGTGGCGCCCGTCCCGGATGCACCTGTGGCTCGGGTCCGGTCAGGTGGAGACACTCGCGGTGCAGGACTTCAGCGCCTACTGGCGGCGTTTGCGGAGCCGCCTCGCGGGAGTCCTCGCCCTCGACGTAACGCCGGTCAGTGCGCCGGAGCCGTGCGAGCACTGCGCGTTCTGCGAGTTCAGCGCCGATTGCGAGGCGCAGTGGCGGCGGGAGGACTCGCTGGTGTTCGTCGCCGGCGTTCGGTCGGCGGAGCGCACCGTCCTCCAGTCGGCGGGTGTGGAGACCCTCGCCGGCCTCGCCGCAGCGAGAATCCCGGTCGACGGACTGTCGCCCGTGCGGCAGCCGCGGCTGGTCACCCAGGCCGCGCTGCAGCAGAACGCACGGAAGGACGACGCGGATGGGCTGCCGTTTCTGCTGGTGGAGCCGGACGGCGACGGGACCTGGGGCCACGGCTTCGCCCTGCTCCCCGAGCCCGACGAGGGCGACGTCTTCCTCGACTTCGAAGGCCATCCCTTCTGGCGCGCGGACGCCGGCCTGTTCTTCCTGTTCGGGCTGATCGAGCAGAACGCCGGCGCCTGGGAGTACCGGGACTGGTGGGCGCACGACCTGCAGCAGGAGGGCGCTGCAGCCCTCGCCCTGATCGACTACCTGGTCGAGCGGCGGCGGCAGCACCCGGGCATGCACGTCTACCACTACAACCACACTGAGCGTTCATCGCTGGAGCGGCTGGCCCGAGACCACGGCGTCGGGGAGGTGCCTCTCGCGCAGCTGGTCGACACCGGCGCGTTCGTGGACCTGCTGCTCGTGGCACGCGGCGCGGTGCAGGTCGGAGCGGAGTCGTACGGGCTCAAGTCGCTCGAGCGGCTGCCCGGCTATCAGCGGGGTAAGGACATCGACCAGGGTGCAGGGGCCGTCGTCGCGTACGAGCAGTTCATGAGCGATGGTGCGTCCGAGGTCCTGGCCGGCATCGCGGCCTACAACGAGGACGACGTCCGGGCCACGCGCGCGGTCCGTGACTGGCTGGTGTCGCAGCGGCCGGTCGACCTGCCCTGGCGAGCGGCGGTGCTGGAGCCGGCCGACGAGGCTCCAGAGCTCGACGAGCAGGTCACCGCCCTGCACGCGTTCGACCCCGAGACGCCGGAGCACCTACTCGGGCACGTGCTCAGCTACTGGCGCCGGGAGTGGCTCGCGCACCTGGCGCCGCTGCTCGCCCGCTGCAACGCTGAGGCCGACGACCTCCGGCAGGACCCGGAGGTGCTCGTAGGTCTCGAGCCGGTGGGGCTGGTCGAGCGCACCGGCAAGAACGGCAGAGTCCTCAAGCCCGCGCTGCGGCTTCAGGTGCCGGAGCAGGACACCAGCGGACTCGAGGTGGGCGACCAGGTCGTTTTCGCGACCGCAGACGGACCTCCGGGCTCCAGCTCAGTCCTGGCGCTCGACACCGGGGCGGGCGTCGTCGACCTGGCCTGGGACGACGGCGGGCTGGACGCGCCGCTGCCGCCTACGGTCATCATCCGCAACGGCTGGGTCTGGCCTAGGCCGAAGCCTGCCGCGCTCTCTGAGCTGGCAGGGCAGGTTCTTGACCCCGCGACGCACTGACAGCCGCGGCCGGCCGCGCTGGCTCTCCTGCAACGGCGCCTGCCGACGTTCCTGCCGGGCCAGGGGCCGGCCGGAGGGCGCTTCAGCGATGACCTGGACGAGATGCTGCGCTGGACGACAGGACTGGACGGCACCTGCGTCGCCGTCCAGGGCCCGCCCGGCACTGGGAAGACCTTCCGCGGAGCCCGACAGATCCACGCGCTGATCAAGGCTGGGAAGCGGGTCGGCATCACCGCATTCAGCCATCACGCCATCGACAACCTGCTCGAAGCGGTCATCGAGTTCATCCGGATCAATGGCGACCTCGACGACTTGCGGGCGGCTCGGAAGGGCAAACAGCCCAGGAGCGGCCCTCTTGAGCGGGTGACGTACACCCCGTCGAACGCGGCGGCCGCGAAGCCGGAGCACAACCTCGTCGCCGGCACTACCTGGCTGTTCGCCGGTAACGACTTGGCTGCCGCTCCTGTTGACGTGCTCGTCATTGACGAGGCCGGTCAGATGTCCCTTGCCGATGCCCTCTCTGCGTGCCGGTCCGCGGATAACCTGCTGCTGCTCGGCGACCCCCTGCAACTCCCGCAGGTCGCGCAGGCTTCCCACCCTGCCGGCAGCGGCCGTAGCTCGCTGGAGCACGTTCTCGGGGACGACGCAACGATGCCGCCCCAGCGCGGTGTCTTCCTGTCCGAGACCCGCCGCATGCACCCTGACGTCTGCGGCTTCCTCTCGCAGCACGTGTACGAGGGCCGGCTCACCAGCCACCCCAGCTGCGCCCAGCAGAACACGAAGCGCGGTACCGGCCTGCGGTGGCTCCGCGCTGAGCACACCGAGCGTTCGACGCACTCTGAGGAGGAGGCAGAGATCGTCCGGAACGAGATCTTCGGCCTGCTCGGCACCTTCTGGACCGATCAGCACGGCGTTACGAAGCTGCTAGAGGTCAAGGACGTCCTGGTCGTCGCGCCCTACAACGATCAGGTCGACCTGCTCCGCGAGTGCCTGGACGCCGAATCGCGGACCCGCGGCATCGCCGTGGGAACCGTCGACAAGTTTCAGGGCCGGGAGGCCGCGGTCGTCTTCTTCAGCATGGCCACATCCAGCTCGGGTGACATGAGCCGCACCGCGGACTTCCTGTTCTCGAGGAACCGCTTCAACGTCGCTGTCAGCCGCGCGCGGTGCCTGGCGTACCTGGTCTGCACGGAGGCGCTGCTGAACAGCAGAGGCCGCGACGTGGAGGAGATGCGCCTGATCTCCATCCTGTGCGCCTTCGCCGAGGCAGCTGAGAAGGCGTCCTCGGATTAGGCGCTGGAGCAGCTGACCCGACAGGAATCGCATGCGGCGCGGGTGCCGCCTGCGCGGATTGGACGTGAGCGGCGAGCCGCCCGCGCTGCGTCTCCGCGCGCACCCGCACGCCCGTCGTGGCGGCGGTGTACGGGGCTCTGATCACGCGCTCGACGCCACTGGAGGCGCTGAGGCGGGTCGAGGCGGTGCTGCCGAGCGCCCGGCCGCGGGAGTCGTTCGTGCGGGTGCTGGCGGAGATGACGCTTCGCTGATCAGTCGGCGGCGAGCTCCGGTGGCTGCCACACCTCCGCGTCCTGCTGCCTTTTGCGCACGCCGCCCCGCTCCCCCGGCGGCGCGATCTCGTCCAGGTC